>TARA_R110002110_G_scaffold366393_1_pt1 | contig 15811 bp, 15 predicted proteins | sample TARA_R110002110 | Tara Oceans TARA_R110002110 (sample SAMEA4397330) | marine metagenome | biome: Polar Biome; feature: [SRF] surface water layer (ENVO:00010504); material: water (ENVO:00002006), including particulate matter (ENVO:01000060) such as... | depth 5 m
TCAATATTGAAATCTCGTCCATAAGCAAGCAGGGACTTTAGTCCTGCCCCAGCATGCCAGTATATAAATTCCGTGATTTTGTGCTTATATTTTCTGACCCACTCTTGTTCTCTCCCTAAGATCAGGGAGAGATACTTAAATATTTCATTTTTATATTATTTCTATAATTTTCGATCAAATAACAGTTCTCCGTTTCAAAGTTCCCTTCCCTCAATGAAGGGAAGGGACAGGGATGGGTTGCTTAAACAACGGCAACTAAAATATTTATTCTGAAAGCTTTCAAAAAAAATCGGTTTATTTTTATTACTAATTACATGAAACTTTTCTCCACAAATACAATAGTTGATACTTGCTTATAATTAGATGTTGAGATTTAAAGTTCATTACTCTCTGACCCACTCTTGTTCTTTCCCTAAGATCAGGGAGAGATACTCAAATAATTCATTTCTATATTATTTCGAAGATTTTCTTAGTTACTAAAATTCAATATTTCGAAGTCCCCTTCCCTCAACGAAGGGAAGGGACAGGGATGGGTTCGGCAATTCCTGCTACAACAAGCCGATGCGTAAATTTCGTGTTTCCGTAACTACCCTTTTTACCTCAAAAATCAACGATCCTTTTTCAAATATGGTTAATGGTTATTCGTATCTTTACAGAGATTAAATTTCAATCAATAATCATTTTTTGTTTTGAAGAGAGCCCTCAAGTTCCTCCTCGTTTTTGTAGCTGCTACAGTAGTCATTGTTTTAGCAGCCGGAATCCCAAATTATTCTGCCTTTAAAACCCTTTTTTCCAACACCGATGGTATGAGAGAAGGCTACGAATACGTAGAAAAAACATTTTCACTTAAAGGTCTTACGGAATTTATTGGCGAGCATCCTGAGTACATGTCGGTGGTTAGCTTTAATGTAGATCAACCTGATTCAGGCATTTATTACGGAGCCAATATTCCCCGTGCTCAGGGAGCTATTTCCAATCTCTTCCTAGTGATGGAATATGAACGTCAGGTTCTGGCCAACGAGATCGACCCAAATGAACCTGTTGCAATCAAAGATATTGAACGATTATTCTTACCACAAATAAGTGAGAATGCACATAACTCTAGCCTAGAAGCACTTGAAATTCTAGCTCAGGATGGAAATCTTACATTAGATGAAGTAGTTGCTACTATGATCGAAACCAATGGATTGGCTCTTTCTGACTACGTATGGTTCAAACTTGGGAAGGAAAATATTTTTAATCTGATGAACAGCTTGGATCTTGAGATCACAGAGCCGCCGCTTCCCTTTGCAGGTTTATATTTATCAATTCATCCGACCATTTCTGATACTTCCGCTCCAGCTTCTTATGAAAAAGTTATAGAACTGGCAGAAAAATTTAATAATGAAGACTCGTTTAATTCAGAAACCAAAGAACTCTTTGAAGATGAGCGGCTAAATCTGAGTTTCATTCAGGAAAAAAATGCGTTAGCAAAATTTCCTCAAACCACGGCAATGGAAATGGCAACATTAATGGCGAAACTTGAGAAAGAAGAACTCATTTCAAAAGAAGTATCCAAAGCCGTAAAAGAAAAAATGAAATGGGTTTTTGGTGGAGAGGCGATCAAACGTAGTTTTTCTAATTACGGAGCCATTTATGATAACCGAATGGGAATGCTGAGTGGTATCGATTTCGGGACTTCGGTATTTGACGGACATACATCCGCCCAAGCTGTTTTCTTTGACCAGCTTCCGGTAGCGTTTTTCATTCATCTTTCCGCAAACCACATGCAAGAAGACTATCAACAGCGTTTAATATGGGATCCTGCTTTGTATCAAACAACGATCAAAGAAATTGAGCGAAATAACTGATGTCGAAATATAGATTACTCACTTTTTACTGGTTGATTCCCGCTTATCTCATTTTTTTGGTGATTCAACAAGGACTTGTGTACACAGGCGCTTCCAGTACTTTCAATGACGGCGATAAGTACACCGCTGACATTCTGGATATGGAAGTAAAACAGATCGCTGCTCAAAGTAACGGGTATGTGATTATTGCTTTTGAAACGAACTCAGGCTCTAAAATCGAGCGCAAAATGACGCTTTCCATACAAATGGCTCAACAATTGATGCAAAGCTCAACAGTAGATCTGAGTTATAAAAAAGGAGCATATCCTGAGATCGTACTTCACCCAACGTACGAGTTACAAGTAAAAACTTCCTTATTCAATGGAGCTGTAGCATTTATAGGATTGATAGTTACCATAATTGCAGGCGTGTATGTTCAGAAATATTCAAACAAAAGAAGCGCCGATGAAACTGCGGACGATTTCACTATAGAACGGGTTGACCAATGAAAGGAACTTTATATTTAATACCGACAACGCTTGGTAAAACTCCCGAAAACAATACCATTCCTGAATATACTTTGTCAATTCTTCGGGGATTGGAGTCTTTGGTCGTCGAGAATATTCAAACCTCTGTGAAATTTCTGCAGTGGGTGGGTGATACAATTCCTGAATACAAAATTGATTTCTATCAACTGAATAAGAACACCCCGGATACGGAGATATTCTCTTTTTTGAAACCGTTAAAAGCGGGAAAAGATGTGGGTTTACTTTCTGAAGCAGGAGCCCCAGCTGTTGCTGATCCCGGAGCGAAGCTAGTAAAAATGGCTCATCAAAATGGGATTAAAGTGGTTCCGTTGGTTGGCCCTTCTTCAATCCTTTTGGCTTTAATGGCAACCGGATTCAATGGCCAACAATTCTCATTTCATGGTTATTTACCGATCGATACCAACAAGCGAAAGCAAATGTTGATTCAACTGGAAGGAGAATCACGCCGACATGATCGAACGCAATTATTCATGGAAGCTCCGCATCGGAATAATGAACTCTTCCAAGCTGTGTTAGATAGTTGTACTCCACAAACCTGGTTTAGTGTAGCAACTGATATTACCTTAGAGACGGAAGAAATTGCTACGAAACCAATCTCAGAATGGAAATCTAACCCACCAACAGATTTGCATAAGCGTCCTACTATATTTTCAATTTACGCGAAGTGAAAAGAATTAACCGCAGAGGCGCGGAGAGCGCAAAGTTTTTTGTGAGAAAACACTGACCTCCCCGACTACTGAGCAAATTTTCATATCTAAATAGCTCGCCCCTCCTTCTATAAGGAGGGGAACTCACAAGCATATTTGTACATCTTATCAACGAGTCCTTCTCCTTGGTTAAGGAGAAGACAGATGAGGTCGAAAGAGATATCGAACCATATTTTTTTATATGTCAGTTTTAGATTTCTCTCCGGTCTCACAAAGTGATGCCTTCGGTAGAAATGACAGAAATCTAGTTGTTAAAAGTGCCCGACCTTAGAATTTCGGACGAAAAAGTGAATAAGAGTCTGAGCGTCACCGCAGGAGGAATAATTCCATTCAGGTAAGAAATGAATAACCTACTCTACTCTCCGTAGACCTTTGGAATTATTCAGCGAAGTTTCGATGAACTCGTCCTAAATTCTTAGTCTTGATCTTTTGTTACTTTTGTATCAAGACAAAAGTAAAGCGTCCTTACTTTTTATGTCATTTCGAGTTAAATCCGCTAGTAAGCGATTCACCTTAAAATATAGTTAAAAAGTTCCTTCTCCTTGGATAAAGAGAAGACAGAAGAGGTCGAAATGACTAGGCTTTTACTTTAAATCGACCTTAGATTAGATTTTCACTTTTTTCAAGAACCTCAGCATTCAATCCGACGCAGAGCGTACGGATCAAGGTTTGTTACTTAATCCGACGCAGAGCGTATGGATCGAGGTTTGTTACTTTAAAAAACTCTGTGCCCTCTGTGGTCAAATAGTTTATAACCCCAAAACCTCAACACCTTGATTGAAGATGATATCAACAGGAATATTTTGTTGGGATAGTTTTTCTAAGGAAGCTTCAAGTTGCGGAGTTCGAACGGCGTATTTGCTTACAAAAGCATCCACGGCTTCATAATCTCCATCACCTTGAAGCGTAAGGATTTTTTCAGAAAGGGCATCCACAGCTGCTTCTACTTTATCAAAGTTGATAGAATAGGTTTCGGTTTCCTCATTATAAGTAAATGCTCCCATTTCCTGGAAGAAATTGAATCGAATCAGATTTGCTCTGCCATGTGCACTTGAAGAACCAAAGCGAATAGAACGAAAAATACTTGCTAAGAAAGTAACGTAATTGTTTTCAATGCTTCCTTCCTCGATCATACCTTCTTGAGCTCTCAGTGATTTCACCATATACAATCCCAACACATCTGCTTTTCCTTCTTCTAAAGCTGAAGCATGGTTTTGAAGTGCTTCACGAACCGTTCCTTTTCCTGTTATCGTATTTTTGATTCCCAAACCATGAGCCACTTCATGAAACATAGTGTTGCCAAAAAATGCATCGAAAGTAATATACTGACGCTGACTTTCTTCTATTAATACTTTTGAGATCGGTACTAAGATCTTGTCATATTTAGCCTGCATTGCATTCTTAAGCTGCAATCTGCGCGTTCCTTTTTTAAGCTGAACTTCTTCATCGTTTGGAAGATTGATCGCAATGGTTTTGGAACCCGCATTTGAATCTCCTGCATAATAGATAACATCATAAGCATTTAGTTGAGAATCATTTCCAGGTGTTTCCTTTTTGTATTTCGCATCAACTGGTAGCCCTTTTTGTAGTTCAGGCAGAACCGCTGTGTACTTAGAAAGTCGTTCGCTCCAGCTTTTATCTTTTACTAATACAAAAGCTTCATTAGCTGCTTTATAGCCATACAATTGATCTTCATAGTTCTCAATAGGACCGACAACAATATCAATCCCATTGTTTTTCATATCCATCCAAGCCAAGTCGCTTTCCTGATATTCGTTGGATTCTAGTGCATCAGCTCGCAACTCAAGATAGTTTTTCAACCCTTCATCATCCGCAAGTTTTGAAGCTTCTCTCAATTTACTCGCTGCTTTTTGATGATACTGTTCGAAAGCTTCGTTATACGGAATGGTCATTAACTCACCACCTTCCCCTCTTCTCACCAAAGTATATAAACTGGTTTTATCCTCAGATTCCCAGGCTTCAAATTCTTCTTTAGTCATGTCAGCAGGATAGAAATTTGCACCAGCCGGTTTTGCACCAACTCCATCAATAAATGCTTTATTACCATCTAACCGATCCCAGGGGCCATAGTTGATATCAAAAAACCTTTTTTCTTTTTCTGATAAAGAAGCATAAAGTTCTCCTTTTTCGCCGTAAGCTTGTAGCCAGAATACTTTGTTCATCTCTTTTGCAGCTTCAATCAAAAGTGGAATCATTTTCTTTTCATTCTCACTAAGTTGAGACAAATCAGTAGTTAAAGTAAACTCCGTATATTTCGAAAGGAGATCATCCATTTTGGATTTCTCTTGGTTAGGTGCGCAGGAAATTATCACAGCTAAAGTTAGCACTGCAAAAGTATTTAAAATCTTCATAATAATTATTCTTCGGTTTGTTTTACTGATAATGGTACACTATTTGGTAGTAGCTCGCGTCTGTTAAGCTCTGATAGTATAAGCTCTGTGATTTCGCCTTTCAAGAGGAATTCATAACGAATATCTAGTACGTAAGCCTTCACTTTTAGGTGGATGATATAATTTTTATCAATCACTTTGTTCTCACTTACAACCACCACTGGTTTGTTTAAATAAACATAACGTGATGAAATTGCAGCTTTGTAAGCAATCTCTTTAACTTGACTTATATTAGAATCTGCTGGAAGATAGATGGATGACACCACTTGGCAATCTAATGCACCGGTATTGGAATTAGACACTGCATTATTCACAATATCCGCATTTGGAACGGTAACTAATGAATCATCCGGAGTTACAATTCTTGTAGAGCGGAGACCAATTCCTGTTACTTCACCATAATATTCTCCAATTTCAATTTTATCTCCCACTTGAAAGGGGCTATCCAAAACAATAATAAAGCCACCAAAAATATTTTTTAGGATGTCTTGAGCTGCAAAACCAACTGCAAGACCTACTGAAGCACCAACGGTAATTAACGTTTGAACAGGAGGATCGATAATGCCCGCAATGATTATAAAAAGTGCTACAGCCCAAGTTAAAATCCTTAAAAAGGGAATAAGTTTTTTAATCAGTAACCGATAAGCAGATTGTGTTTCAGCAAGCCGACCTAACAGAAAAACGAGAAGTTTGCTGAAAATAAAAGTGAAAATTAATACAATTATAGCTGATACTATTTTACCTACCGAAAAAAGTTCTTCCAGTTTATCTTTTCGAGTTTTTACTTCATCAGCTATAGATAATTTTGATGTAAGAGAGTCTCTATTTGCTATAACAAGAGTGTCTCCATTCATTGAAATCAATGTATCACTCTCAGAAAAAATTAAGGTATCATTATTGGTAGTAACAACCGTATCTTGTGCAAAAGTGATGTCTAAAGCCCCAAACATCATTACCCCAACAATAAAGAGTATAATTTTTCTCATAATCAGTGGATGATATTTCTTTTTTTGAGCAGTTTTATCGCTTGCCTATACACTAATTGATTCAGCAAATATGTTCCTTCTTTTTCCTTAAGAATTCCTCTCGATTTCAATCTGGTTAACAGCACTCTGCTACTTGTAAGGGAAAGGCTTAATACCCTGCAAAGCTCTGCAACTTTAAGAGTATCATGCAAAACTATCGCCGATAAGGTAAACAGCGTTTCGGAATCCAATATTTCCAATCCTTCAATATCAACTGGTTGAAATGGAAGAATTACCAATGTTTTGTTTTTAACCTCTTTTATAGAACGCAACCACAATATGATAGCTACAGATGTATTACCATCAGCGAGATTCGATAGTTTTTCAAAATAAAGGTTTTTTAAGTATTCCTGAATATCATCCGGATTGGCTAATCTTTTTTTATAAGCTCTCGATTTTCTGATTGACTCGTTAGCTTCGAACTTAAGTTTGTAACCAGATTCTTCGTGCCGTTTCATAATGATGGATTCAATGTCATCACTATTTAAATTATCAGTATATAGAACATGAGTAAAATGAGTTTCGACACCTTGAACCTTATTGAGAAAATCCCATGCGTACCTAGAGCAGGTTGCCACCCAAAATACGTTACTTTTTGTTTCAGACATTATTAGCCAAAGTGCTTCAAGTGCCTCAAATCCGTTTATATTTCTTAAGTAAAGATTTTGGATGCCCTCTAATTGAACTACAATTTTTTCATCTTTCTCATTTAAATAATTAATCAACTTTTCTGGTCTGTTTAGTTCTTCAACACCAAAGTGTTTACCAAATAGACTTAAAATTTGTTCTATTTTCCATACAGATTGATCGATATCTATATCTAAAATATTTTCATCTTTAAATACATCTAAATTACACAAGTTTATTAAAGTTGATTTTCCACTTCCCTTTTCACCTACAATTGCCATGCTGCTTGATAAACCCCCTTTCCACAACTCGAAAGCTTTTCCGGTTTTTATTACATTGCCAGAGGTATTCACATACAAGTCAGTTTTAATAGATGTGTTTGCAGAAAATAAATTTCTGTATTCTTTAGGTAATTCAAGAATTTTTTGATCCGTTTCATTCAAATAAGTGCTAATATCAACACTCTTTTGAGCAGATTTATCGTCAATGATCTTAAAACCAAAAATAGCTTGAACCCGAATAATAATTTGGCGCAACTTTCTACTGGCAAATCTTAAAAAGATCGCTGTAGCATCTACTGTTTTTGCCCAGTATGCAATGGATAGGTTTTTTACTTGGTCTGCAAAACGTTTTAGCCTAAGTATATAAAGTTTAGATCGTTTACTGATCGCTTCTTAATTAAATTGTTAAAATGCAAATGTACTACTTTTGTAACATCATAACATAGATATGCAAAAAATTTATTAAATCTGATCTCGTTAAGTGTTTCAAAAAAGACTCTTTCTAAGCACCTAAGAATACCTTAAATTCAGATAATCATCTACAAAAATATGTTTAACAAAAATACCCTTAAAAGAATGCTTAACGTTCATTCTTGGTGTACGATTGCTGTTGTTCTTATTATCTCTTTTTTCGCTCAAAGCAGTTCCTTATCTGCTCAGAACGCACTTTCTCGAATATCTACGGTTGACCGAAGTGATGGTAAAGGCGCTGTTATTCGTTATCACTTTGCTGAAGCTGTAGATTCATTTGAGATTATACAACCCGCACCAGATTTCGTACAAATGGTGTTATATGGAAATATTGATACCACAGAAATTCAAATGCCGGGTGAAGGCGATAAAGTGAGACAGATTTTTTTGTATGAGTTGGATTATGGCTTTGGTGTAGATATTTACTTAGGAGATGAACAAACCTACAAAGCCAATGCTTATCCCGATCAAAATGAGCGACACTTACTCGTAGCGTTAACAGAAACTCCTTATGATGAGGTTGATGTATACTCTCAGCAGTTTATCGCCAGAACTTGGTACGATGAGATTGATCTTCCTGAAAGGCCATTACCCCCAATTAAAATTGACTCACAAGAAGTTTCCGATTCTTACAATCCTGTACGTAATAAACTAAAATTTGATAAAATAGTTATTGATGCCGGTCATGGTGGCCACGACCCCGGTAATTTGGGTTATAGAAAAAAAGCCAAAGAAAAAGATGTAGTATTGGCTATCGCAAAAAAGCTTGGCTATTACATAGAACAGGGACTGCCGGGAGTTGAAGTAATTTATACCAGAGAGACCGATGAATTTATTGATCTTGACGAACGTGGAAGCATTGCCAACAGAGCTGAGGCTGATCTTTTTGTTTCTATACACGCAGATGCATGGCACCAATCTTCTGTTCGTGGAGCTTCCGTCTTCTTTTTAGGTTTGGATAAAAACAATCGCTCTTTTGAAGCAATGAAAGAAGAGAATCAAATTTATTCTGATCATGAAGTGGTACAAGATCTTTCAGAAGAGGATCTTATTATTTATGAATTAGCACACAGCGGTAATATTGCTAACAGCGAGCGAATCGCTTATATGGTTGAAGATCAGCTAAAGAATCGTGCTCAAAGAAAATCGCGAGGAGTTAAAACAAAAGGATTAGCTGTATTATATCAATCTACAATGCCTGCAATCTTAGTTGAAACAGGCTTTTTAACAAATCCCTCAGACCTACGATTTTTAACGGATAAAAGTGACAGAGGCGGCGAGGTTTTGATTGCTTCAGCTATTTACAGAGCTATAAAACAGTACAAAAAGGAACAAGACGAAAGCTTTTCACTTCAAGCCAATTCTGCGAATGAGTAAACCATTGATCGTTGGAATTGCCGGAGGAAGTGGTTCCGGTAAAACTACTGTTGTAAATACAATTTCTAAAACTCTGGGTGCTAATAAGCATCTTCTTTTACAGCACGACTCCTATTATCGCGATCTAAAACATTTACCTTTTGAAGAACGCATCAAACACAATTTTGATCACCCTGCTTCTTTAGAAACTGAACTGCTTATTCGCCACATTAACGCTTTGTGTGAAGGTTATCCGATCGAAATTCCCCAATATGATTTTTCTAAACATATCAGAAAAGAAGAAACTACTTCCCTTACCCCCAAAGAAGTTATCCTTATTGATGGAATTTTGATATTCAGCGAACCTGAATTATTGGAGCTAATGGATGTTAAGATCTTTGTTGATACCGATGATGATATCAGACTACTCAGACGATTGAAAAGAGATATCTACGAACGCAGCCGTTCCGTTGAAAGCGTGATGGAACAGTATCAAAAATTTGTTCGCCCAATGCACTTAGAGTTTGTACAACCCAGCAAGCGTTATGCAGATGTGATCATTCCTCGCGGAGGCAAGAATAAAGTGGCTTTGGATATGGTTTTAGCTTTGATTAACGAAAAACTTTCTAACCGTTAAAAATAGCTTCCATTCCTTTAAAGATTAAGAATAAATCTTTTTTTGAGCTTTCAGATATCAGTTCTGAGATAGTTTCTGCATCTCCTCCGGTAATATAAAGCTCCAAATCTCCATACTTATTTTTATATCGCTCTAAAGCTGATTGAACTCCATCTATAAAGAAACCAATTTGTCCCCATTGCAAAGATTCTTCCGTATTCTTTCCCGGCCAGTTTTTGGGGATTTCCTTTTCAATTTCAGGTAATTCAGGTGCTGAAATTTTAAAAATATTCATCACACTTTGTACACCGGGCATTATAATTCCACCTTTATAAATCCCTCTGCTATCCATCATGTCTATTGTACAAGCACTTCCTGCATCAATAACTACCACTCCTTTTTGGGCTTCGTTAAATGCTCCTAAACAACCCAGATATCTATCAATTCCCAACGTTTTTGGTGTAGAGTAATCTAGTTTTTCAGCCGGAATATCTTCAATTTTGATTTCTGTAATCTCAAGGCCTTCAATTTGATTATAAAGAAGTTTGAAATGATCCTTTCTAACACTGGCAACTACTAGTTTCTCAATAGAGCCCCTATTTTTATTCAACCATGAAATCAAATACGTAACCGACTTAAAATTATCTCCTACTCTTTGCCACTTTCCATCTTCTTTGAAAGCCGCTTTGATAGAAGAATTTCCAATATCCAGATAAAGCTTTTTTTTTGATTGTGATGAATCGATTTTGCTCATGAATTTGTATTACATTTAGAACAGTAAAAGAATAATCAATCTAACGGATAGAATGAATATAAAATCAAAGATTGCAATTGTAACAGGAGCGAGTAGCGGAATTGGTGCAGAATTTTCCAAAGATTTAGTTGAAAGAGGTGCTACCGTCTATGGTTTAGCTCGAAGTATTGATAAACTAAACAAGATCAAAAAACAGCTTGGGGATAGATTTATTCCCGTTCAACAAGATGTTACAAAGAGCGATGAACTTGAAAAATGGGTGAGCAAAACATTTTCAACGAAACACACTCCCGCTATTTTAATCAATAATGCAGGGCTTGGTTATTTCGCTGATGTTGATGAGTTAAAACTCGATGAGTGGAATAACATGTTGAATGTGAATCTTTCCGGAATATTCTATCTCACCAGATTGATAGTTCCACTTATGAAGGAGAACGAGAATGTGTGCCATATTTTCAATATTTCCTCTATTGCAGGTTTGATGGGAAATCCACAATTATCTGCTTACAATGCTACTAAATATGGATTGAGAGGATTTAGTGACGCTTTATATAAAGAACTGAGATATGATGGAATTAAAGTTTCTTGTTTCTTCCCCGGCTCTATTGCTACCAGCTTTTTTGATGCTATTGATGAAGTAGATCAACACCCGAATATGATGCACGCTTCCGATGTTTCAAACACATTAATTCACGTTCTGGAAACACCGGATAATTTCCTAATTAATGAATTAACCATGCGTCCTTTAAATCCAAAAAATCCGGGATAACTACGGTGAAAAGTTTTCTTATTCTGGTTTTGGTATGTACAGTTCTACTAGGTTGTGAAGAAAAACCACCTGTTCCTAAACCGGAACAGTTGTTGGATAAAGCAACATATACAGAGGTTTTTTACGAGCTGGAATTGCTAAAGGTTTATCAAAATAAAAGAGCTTCCGGCAAAGTAATTGATTCTTTGTACGATGAAATATTCAAAAAATATGGGGTTGATACCACCTTTTTCAAAGAGAGTCACCGGTTTTATCAATCTCAACTAATTGAACAACAAGTCAGAATTGACTCAGTAATTTCAAGAATGAAGAAAGAGCTTACTAGGTTTGATGAACTGGATTCCTTAAAAACTCAGGAAACAGAGCTTAAAGAATAATTAGATCTATCTTCCTTACTTACCTTTATTCGGTTTTCTTTGATAAGAAACGAGAGAATTGCACGTGCTTCTTCATTACTGATAGCGAGTTGCTTTCTAATCAATTCCAAAGACAAATCCTTTTCTGCAAGTAATTCTAAGGTTTTATCAACTAATTTAGAATCCAGACTTTCTAAAGATTTTTTTCGAGCTGATCTTAAACAATTATCACAATGTCCGCATGGTTTATTTTCAGTATCTCCAAAATAATTTCTTAAAAAAACTTCTCTACAGGTTTCGGAGTTAACAAACTCATTCATTCGGTTCAACTTTTCTAAGAGTGTTTTTCTATTCTGTTCTACTTCATGTTTTCCAATTGCCAATCTTGATGTTCGGGCTTCAAGAACTCTCACCAAATCCCGCTCCTCTTTCACTGTAAATACCAAGACGTGATCATTTTGCATTAAAACATTCAATGCTTTTATCAATCCATTTCGGCTGATATCCAATGCTTCCAATAATTCCTTTTCATCGGTATCTATCATATCAAAGAACGCACCGGGCTCAAGTGATCTTTCCAGCTTATCCACAAATTCTGCTTTGTCAGGATTATTACAGCGTTCTTTGAATTTTTGCAGCATGGGCTGACTTAAAGTAAACTGAATCGAAAAGGATGATTTCACATCTTGCTGCAATGCAATTATCCCGAATCGCTCTAATACTCTTAATGATGAGCCAATAATTGTAAGTGATTCTTTAGATCTTTTTTGAAGAGCGCTTAGCACTAACTCTTCGCTTTCCTCCATTACAGCCCCTTCCGCAAGTTCAAAGCTATCGCAAAGCGTTTGATAAACCTTCTCTAATTGTTCTCGGGTTGGATAACTTTGTTGGATTCGGTTTTGAGCCGCTGTAAAGTCTGATTGTTTATAATATAAGATGGGGAAAGCCTCTTGCCCGTCACGTCCTGCTCGGCCTGCTTCCTGATAATATGCTTCAATAGAATAAGGCATCTTTTCGTGAATTACGTATCTGCAATCCGGTTTATCGATACCCATTCCAAATGCATTGGTAGCAACAACTAAGGGGGTTTCCCCTTTAATCCATCTTGTTTGAATATTTTTCCTGAGCGAACTTTTAACTCCGGCATGATAGGCTTCCGCTTTAATTCCTTTTCGGGAGAAAAAATCAGCCCAGTATTCACAATTCTTCCGGGTTCCCCCGTAAATTAATCCATCTCCTTTCCGGGATGCTTTTGAAACGCCTTCGATCATCTTTGCTCTTGTTTTCTGAGTTTCAACAATCCACCATTTTAAATTTGGGCGAGTGAATCCAAGAGAGATAATTTCGGGTTCGCTAAACTCCAGATTCTCGAGAATATCCTTTCGAACTTCCGGAGTTGCAGTGGCAGTTAGCGCAATCCATGAAGCAGAACCTGCTATAGATTCTAAATTAGTTTTGATATCTCGATATGCCGGCCTAAAGTCATGTCCCCACTCAGAAATACAGTGAGCTTCATCAATCGCAACCAGATCAATAGTTAGGTTGTGCAATTCATTCTGAAATAGCTCTGTTCCCAAACGCTCGGGTGCGCAATACAACAACTTATACATTCCGTTTCTGGCGTTTACTAATCGTTGCTCCACTTCATAAAATGGAATCGTGTTATTTATAAACGTCGCTGAAATACCGAGACTTTTTAATTGTTGAACCTGATCTTGCATCAATGCCACCAAAGGCGAGATCACTAAAGTCATTCCCCCATAAACAGTTGCAGGAACTTGGTAGCACAAAGATTTTCCGCCGCCGGTAGGGAACAAAGCAAGCGTATCTTTTCCTAAAAATACAGAACGCACAGCTTTATCCTGTCCTTCACGGAAGGAATCATATCCCCAAAATTCTTTTAAATGATCTAACGCCTTATTAAATTGGGCTTCCAATTCTAAACCTCGATTTCTTTACCTAAAAGTATTGATATCATACTGTTCATCAAATTAAAAAATGAAACAATTCGCTCTTTTTCTCAGCTTTGTTACTTTTTTTCTTTTTTGTAATTCAGATGAGCCGAACATTGACTACAGGAAAATAATTTTTTTTATGAATATTCGGATCTCAATTCTCTATAGAATTCTTTCCGACTCACACCTTCTCCATCATTTATCCGATGTTATTCCTCCATCCCAAGCTCCTGCTCGGGATTGCCTGCAAGGAATCTAGTGTAAAGTCAATGTTCAGATGTCGTAAAACACCTGTCAGATTTTAAACTAAATGGGTTACGAAAAGTTACAATAGCACTAAAAATCTGACAGGTCTAGGACAATTCATGGATGACGCTACACTAGGAAAAAGGTAATTCTTATTCTTAAAACCAAGGGCTGAGCCAAGGGCATCCGCCAGTCGGGCGGATGCCCTTTCTAGCTTATGTTCGAAGTTAAAATCTCGTCCATAAACAAGCAGGAACTTTTCCGCCGACTGGCGGATGCCTTTGGCAAGTCCCGCTGTAACATGCCGACACATAAACTCTGAGATTTTGTAATTTAGCTTCCTAACCAAGAGGTTAAGAACTTTGTTGAAAGATTAGGAAGGCTCAAATTAGCATCACGTAGAAGAGCTACGTGACGAGGAGAAATCGTACAAGCGAAACGCTTGCACGAGGTTGGGAAACCTAACATAATATCCATGAACGCCGGTAGCGTTATAGAAGATCTACCCATCTGAAGCGCACAGAAGACATGCACGATGTATGGCGAGAATAGTTCGCTCCCTTGACTTTGTCCTTTTAAAGATGTTAGTGCGACTTTTTGCTGGTTTCAGGCGGTTTTTGCCGAACATGCCAAACTGTTTGAATATATACGGCATTTAGTTTAATTCGGTAAATATCCCTGTAATTACCCGAAATGATCTCACGAAGATTTTCTTCATTATATTCAGGTACAATGCTGCCCGATTTAGGCTGTGTAATTAAACGATCTGTTTCTGCTATCAAGTTTTCAGCCTACTTTTCTGCCACTGAATAGCTATCTTGAGAGATGTAATCGACAAACTTATTAACCTTATGAATAGCCTGTTTTTGTCCAAATTACTTCCACTTGGCCAAGTTTTCTTTGATTTGTTTTTTAGCCTCCTCATGAGAAACAACTTCTCCACGCACAATTTGGCGTTCAGCTTCCATTAATTTATCCCTGTGGTCAATTTTATTAATCAATCGTTGGTATTCTCCAACATCAACCAAGACAGCGGCGCTCTTGCCATGTTGAGTTAGAATAATAGAACGTTTTTGGCTTTTAACGCGGTCAATAAAATCGGCAGAATGTTTTCTAAACTCTGAGAGTGGCTGTATATCCTGATCCAGTTCTATTTTTGCAATACTCATAATAAGGTTATTTATGCTCTTTTAATTGTATTAAATAAAGTACGAAATAATAAACAGAATGCCACGATAAGAATTTATTGAAGATAAGTTGTGCTAACGACCCTATACTTAGGCGGCGAAGGTTTTCGGTTTTCTTGAAAGCAACAGAATTAATTAGTTAGTGAAAAGTTTAAGAACTAAGTTATGCGGTTAATCGTACAAGCGAAACGCTTACACTAGCTTGGGAAACAGGACATACTGCCATAAGGAATATCTTACAAACGTACCATCTACGGTGGGAAAGCTACGACCACTTGACAATGTCCTTTTTAAAGATGTTATACCCACGATTAATTTCTTGACTTCCAATAACCTGGTTTTCGTTTCATATGCTTAACAGCAGTAATTGTGACTATATTTTCAGAGACATCATAAATAACTTCGTAGGGAAAGCGGACAAGTAAAATTCTTCGATCTTGTTTGGTAAGCAAAGACCCGGATTGAGGATGCGCTAATGCCTGAGCGATCGCTTCTTCTATCTCATCAAGAAATTCACCCCCAAGCCCAATAGATTTTTCTTCGTAGTATTGAATAGAGCTAATTACTTCATTTGCTGCTTCAGGATAATATTGGAAAGTCATTTTTTAAGAAGTTCTCGAGCAGCTTTATGCACTTCTTCCCCAGAAATTGGAGTTACTTTTCCCGATCTAAT
>TARA_R110002110_G_scaffold2829_8_pt1 | contig 15809 bp, 25 predicted proteins | sample TARA_R110002110 | Tara Oceans TARA_R110002110 (sample SAMEA4397330) | marine metagenome | biome: Polar Biome; feature: [SRF] surface water layer (ENVO:00010504); material: water (ENVO:00002006), including particulate matter (ENVO:01000060) such as... | depth 5 m
TTCTTGACCCTCTTGACCCTCTTGACCCTCTTGTCCTTCTTGACGCTCTTGTCCTTCTTGACCCTCTTGTCCTTCTTGTCCTTCTTGACCTTCCCCTGTCATATTTTCGGGTTCTTCTCCCTCAATATCATCTAAACTTAATGAGTCTTCGTTTACACCTTCGGGTGCACTACTTTGTTCTCCACCTTCAGAAGTTTCGTAAGGAGTCATTTTATAAACAAATATCTCTTCTTTTGAAGTTCGACCCATCTTTTCTCCTATTGCATCAGTCAACTTATCATCAAAATCTAATGCAAATTTTCCTTTTATAACATCATATTTTGGGTCTTCAACTGCATACATATCTAATTTACCATATGGCTTTTTAACAGGAGGCGTAAATACTTTATCAAGGTCTTTATAGGTAATTACAACTTTGTTTCCAAATACCTCCGCAAAGCTATCGGGCTGACCACTCCCACCTAAGTTTCTTAAATAAACAAAAACACCAACACTTGGGTCTTCTTGTTTTGGTTGCGGTTGTCGTTTTGATATTAGTTCCTCAAAATAATCAACTGCTTTAAAGAAACTCTTTTGGTTCTTACCATCAAATGTTTTTTTGTCTACTGCCTCTCCTTTAGTGTTTAATTGAGCAATCTCAAAAATATCTGCATTAGCACTTGAAAGTCTAAAAGAAGTTGAGCGTATCATTTTAAAATAAACACCCGTTGGCTTATGAAATCTAAATTCAATAAGTTCCTCCATAATCTTAGATTCACTAAGTTCCGAGTCTTTAAATACCGCTATGTCGTTTTCGTTCAATATCATCTATTCACTTAAAATTTTACCACCTTCATTAAATCTAATATCTTTGGATTCATATGAGAAAGTTAAATTGTTTATTGATTTTATTTGTTCGGGATAAAATACTGCCCAAGCGGGTGTAACATTTTCTTTACCTTTTATCTTTTGGTCGGGATTATTTTCAAAAAACATAAACCCATCAAAATATCCGCTATTTTTAATTTCTTTAAGCCATTCTACGCCACCACGAAGATATTGCCAAGCCCAAGCACCGTTTTGTTTGTCACTTGCAGCTTTAAGCATTTTATTCAAAGGTAATTTATATCCATACTTTAATTGTATGTAACCTACAAACTCATCGTATTTAATTTTTTCAACTCCAAACAGTCTTAAATCAATAGGATTCTGAATACGCAAATAACATCTAAATAAAGAACCCTTACCTCCTTTAACCTTTTTAAACCATTCAGAATAATCTAATTTTTCTGCAAAATAGGCAATTGGAAATCTATCAAAGTTAAATCTTGTAAACTCATCTCCTCCCGCACCGTGATAAACCTCTAAAGGCATTCCTTTTTTATCAACTACTTTAGAGTTTGAAAACCAAGAATTAAAGTTTATCGTATCATTGCCAAACTGTTTTGGCATACCTTCAAAATACTCTTGACTTGAAGTATTGAGTGAAAAATAAATATCAAAAAAGTTTTTAGGGTCGTAAAGGTTTTCTGATTGTAATTCCTTATATTTTTTAGTTATATTATCATTGGAAATCTTAATTGATTCATATGATTTTTTAGGAAGTGCATTTAAAAGCCTCTCATACTCGGAGACACTATTATATAGTTCATCACTTGGATTTTCTGATAACAACTCTGTCAAATAATTATTATCATAACTTTTAATAATGTTTGACAAACTATTGTTTACATCAAAATCTAAACTTTGCTTGAAACTTGAGCCAAGTTTACCACTTAATGCAGCCTTTGCATTTAATACAAGTAAATATTTTTCTTTTTCTGTCATCATCTATATTTTGAGATTGTAGTCGATATGTTATTTAACTGCTCGACACTCAATAGCCTTTCTTCATCTGCAAGTTTAAAAAATTCAGTCATTATATTTAAAAATGGAATTATTGGTTCTTCTTCAAATAGTCCTTTAGCCACATCAGATTCCAACAAAATTTGATAATAATCTACTTCATTAGATTCTTCTTTGTACCCGCTTTCTTCCCATTTTTCTATTTGCTCATTAGCTTTTTGAACGAACTCAGATTTTTCAGAAGATGGTGGTGCAAAAAATTCATCGGGAATAAAAAGTCTTTCAAAGTTGTGCTTTTCGCTTCTTTTCTCTTTGCCACTTCCATCTTCAAAATAAACATTTTTCTCTGTTATTTTTGTTATTTCAATGCTTTTAGGTTTTTTACTCTCATATTGTCCTGTATCTCCTACTTTATAACTAATAGATGATTTGCTTTCACTTTCCGTTACAGAACCACTTGAAGTATTTGAACTCATTGAAACATTAGAAATTGCCATATCTCCTATAGCAAAAGATAATCCATTACCTCTATCATAGCCATAAAACTTTACACCTGTTGGATTATTTTTATTTTTAAATGTATATTTTACTACTCCACTTTTAAGTCTTCTTTTACTTACAAATTCAAGTTCGACATTACTACCTGTGGAAATAGAACTATCATAATTAAAACTAATTTCATCTCCTTTTTTAAATTCTAAAACTATTTCTTCATTGGTTTTTTCAAGATTCATCGACTCTAATTCAGATTCAGAATATACTCTCACGGTTTGACCCCCCATTTCCATCTTTAGTTCTTTAGCATCTACTTTACTTGCTTTACCACCCATAACCGAAGAATAAACACGAGCCATAGCCCATTGTTCTTTTGATGTTACGTTTGGTCGTACAGATTGTGGATTGGTTTTATAAGCACCAATACCTTTGTTATATATCTGCTGAGTACCTTTTAAAGATACTCCCGAATCTTTTGCTATTTCTTTAAGGTCGTGTGAAGTGCCTTTTTTATATCCGTATTTTCTATTGTATTTATCTCTATAAGTGTCTACATCTCCTCCTTTAGACATTCTTTCAGATTTAGAAACAGTCCAACTTGATTTTGATTTTTTTGATTCAATTTTCTTAATCTCGTCTTCAATAAGGTTCTTCATATATTGCCAACCTTTTTCAACTTTATCTACCCATTTGAGCATTGCCACAACTCCCGCAATTCTAAAGTCTCCTTTATGTCTTGCAACAAAAGACTGCCATTTTATGTAGAACCACTCCTCTGAGTCTAACCAATAACCTCTTTCTGAAACACGTTCAAGATTTTTGAATGCTTGATTTCCGTAAATATTACCGCCTTTTTTCCAAATTTCGGGATGATTCTTTTTAATGTTTTGAGCATATTTAAGAATCCATTTGTTTGGTAATTTATTTGGGTTAAACTGTATTTTACCGCCTTTTGAAAATTCGTTAGGGTCTTCATCGTGCGGGTCTATTGGTTTATCAATAGGCACTCCATTCCCCGCAGACTGATTTATTTTTGATAATTCTTTCCAATGTTTTTTTGAGGCTTCTTTGTTAATTATAACCTCTCCTCCCTCTAATTCCACAGGTCTACCACCCGCATCAGTAACAACGGCTTTTACACCTCCAACACTTTTGCCTAATTTATTATTATGAGGCTTTCCAACTAAGTTCCCCCCCCTTTTACCGTTCGTTGTAACTTTACTTATTTTGTCCATTGAAAAATATCTTGCAATAATCTACCAAATCTACAAAAAAAAAATATAAAAAACTAAGAAAACTTGTATTTGTATATTTATACAATTATATTTACACTCTAAATTACCCATCATTTATTTATGACAAAATATAATCTAAAAAAGATTAAAATAGGAATAATAACATTTGTTGTTCTTGGATTTACAGGTATGGCTATACTTAAAGGTAAGTCAATGATTAAAAGGCGTAGAGCAAAAAAAGACCAAAAAAACAAGAAACGCAAAAAGGTGGATTGGTATTCTAAGATGTTTGACCTACCCGAAGATTTAGATTTTTAATATTTTGACTTTTTAAGTTTTCTTTTTAGAAGTTGCAAAACTTTATTTTTTACCCAAACATCTATCTCATATAAAAAAGGAATAGTGTTTATTGCAATACTTTTAAATGTTTTTCTTTGCTTCATCATTCAAATATTATAAGTGAGCCTTTAAATCCCCATCTCTTTTCCGCAGTCTCCTTCCATATATGACTATCATTTTTGCAGAAAGTATCTTTTACTGCTTTTGTCAAATTGTCCGTATCGGGTTTTACTTTGCAAGGTAGACCATTCATTCGCTCTTTCTTTTTTTTGCTCCAACTGTTAGGCATTGGTATTATAAATAGTAAGTCAAGAACGGGTTTAATTTCATAGTTCATTTGTTTACCTTGTATCAATATCAATTTTTTATATGCAAAGTATCGGGTTACTGCGGGTCTTTGCCTTTTATTTATATCGGGGTGTTCGGGGTTAGTTTTCCACTTATCACTTTGAGTCATTCTTGGTGCAGATACGGGAACTATATCGAATAAGTAAAACTTACGTTTATTATCAATATCGTATGGTGTTTCTTCATTATATTCTAAAACTACACCCTCATTTATATGACAAGAGCCAAATGATTTTCTTATTCTTTCAGCCATTTTTTTCTGATTTAAAAGTTATTGTTTTTGAGCATCTCATACACTTTCTAATATTTTTTTGATGGTCTTTATATTCAACATAATACAGAACCCAATTGTGCCCGTGTTTTTTACATAGTGCTTTAAATAAATTTCTTTCACTTTTTTTATTGTAATAAAAATTTATATATACTATGACATATAATATAGGATAAACAATTACCGCCCCAATGAATATTAAAAATTCCTTCATATAATATCTTCAAAACCATCTATGTTAACAATACTCTCAGCTATTTTTCTTCCAAAATCATTGTCAGAAACATAGTGAACTCCTAAAATTACTCTTGAATTTTCAATTAGTTTTGCTAATCTTATAAGTTCGTCTTTTTTGTTAGGGTATTTCTTTGCAAAATACAAACAAGTAAACCAACCTTGACAGGCGTGACCACTTGGATAAGAAGGAGAATTACCTGTAACGGATTCAAATGGATTTAGTTCCTGTTCGGAATAATATGCAAATTGATACGGTCTTGGTCTATTATAGTGCTTTTTTAAAGAAGTTATTACCATTCCAATTTCATCATTAAAATTCTCTAAAACATCAGCAGATACTTCTATTCCTATAGCATCAAAATAATCAGAAATGACATCGTGTAAATCCTCATCACAATTCTTACAAAAATCATAATAGTCTTTCCAATTTTCACTATTCATTGCCTTTTTCTGAATAGCAATTATCTTTTCTATTTCTTTTTTAGTGTTTTTAGTGTCGGGGTAAGGTAAATTTTTAAAATTATTTACAATTTCTACCAATTCTTTGTCTTGATTCATCAAAAACGATAGGTCTTCTCTATTTACTTTTCCGTATTTTAAATCTTTTAAACTTTTTAAAGGTTTCATATTTTTATTTTTATTGTTTGTTATTTTGCAAAGTTAACTATTAGGCAAAAGTAAATAGTGAAGAATAACGATAGGTCTTCTCTATTTACTTTTCCGTATTTTAAATATTTTAAAATTTTTAAAGGTTTCATATGTTTGTTTTTATTGTTTGTTGTAATCACATTTAAAAACGTGTTACAACAATAAATATAAGTAATGCTTCACTTGGTTTTTAAACCATCTTTTGCAGATTATTACAGTTGTTGTCCATCCGAAAGGGTTATCTCTGTTTTTCATCGCACTACTCATATTCTTGTCAATTATTTTGCAAAGTTATCTATTAGGCAAAAGTTCACGTTTGGTATTCTTGCCTGTATATCCATTTCATCTATTGGTCTCCCATTAGCTTGTTCTTTTTTCTTAATTATCTCTACATTTTTAAGATTATGTTTTTCAATCAAGTTATCGTTTTTACCACCTCTACTTGCAGTTAAAACCAAATTACTTGGTATTTCGTTTAATCTATTAACCCAATAGTTAACACTTTTAGTGTAAGCCCAAAACTCAATTTCTTTATGTTTTTCACATAATTTAAGCCACATATCAAAATAATCTTGCGAGTAAAAATCCCCACTCATATGTATTCTTATATGTTTTGCTTTTATTGGTATTTCGGGTATTCCACCATCACGTAAAAAATCAAAGTTTTTCCATCTATGCTCTCGTACTGCGGGAAATCTTTCTTGCATTGCTGAGTAACATCTGTAGGCATTACTTTTATTATCAAATTTACCACTTACCCTGTCTACTTTTACTAAACATTCTAAAGCAAAAGGACAACTAAAACCACTCGGTAAGTTCCACTCATATACTATACCCTCGTAATATTTTGTTTTTTTTAGAAACTTCATAAATATATCTTTATTTTTTACAATTAAAACTATTCGAACAAATCATAGCAGTAAATAGGGGTCTTTTCGCCCATAAAACTTCCAATTACATTAAATGCAAAAAACTCTACTGCTTCATCTTTAGACATACCATCTCTTTTCACAAGTATTTCAAGACATTTTTTATATGAATAAATAACTCTTTCATTAGAACTATCTACACCTAAAATTGCCTCATCAAATCCATCTGCAAACATTGTCCATTCATTATTTAACGTAACACGTTCGTTTATATATTCTTTAATTTCTTTTGATGTTAATTCCATAATTTTATGTTTTTTACTAATCTATATATCATTTTAATATGTTTATAAGTTCAGATTTTTCAATTGTATCAATTACGTCTGAAAGTTCTCCTAATAAATATTTTTCTTTCAAAATTTCAAATTCTATATAGTCGCACCAATAATTATTTTCTCTACTCCATTTTAATAAATCAAGAGCCATACGATATTGATACCTTCCTAAAGCAATTATTTCATCACTTAAAACATACATAGAGGCTTGATACGGTGGAGATTTTTCAATAGCTGCAAAAACATAATTTTCTCTACCAATAAAGTCCATATAATATGCTGCACTTAAAGCATAACCATAAGAATTAACATCTTTTTTAAACTTGTTTGGAGAAGAATCTAAACAACTTTTAATGTCTACTATTGTGTTTTTATTTGTTGGTAGTATATCGGGTCTTAATCTCAAATCTAATCCCGTATTATCATCTTTAGTGTAACAACTAACTTCATATTGACTTCCCTCCAAAAATTCCATAAATGTTTTGTTCATTTTGGCATTAACGGACATTTGTTTAATCATATCCATTTCCTCATCATTTATAATAGTTTTACCCTCTGCTTTTAATACAAACTCTTCATAGTCAAGTTTACCTTGCTTCTTTCTTCGGTCAAACTTTGGAGATACAATAAAATTATCATCAAAATTTTCTCTTTCCATTATATACTGATGTAATGCTGAACCTACCGAAAAATGCCTTTTTTCGGGTCTTGGCTCTGTCCTGTTCTTTTCATAAAAATATGAACGAGGAGACTTCAAAAAGTTCTTTAAATCGGATGCACTAACACTATCTTTGCTTAAATACTCATCAAAAGTATCTTTTATAAATTCTACTTTATTTTTATTCATATCGTTTTTCTGAAAAGTGTTGAGGGGGTTCTTTAGAAGTTATAAATTCCAATTTCAATTCTTCTTGCCACCCCTCCCAAACACCTATTTTTTTAAACTTGCATATCGACCTTTACTGTCTCTGTAAACTGATTGAGAATTATTGAATTTCCTGTCTAACTTTTGAATGTCGTTTGCGTTATTAGGTAATCTTTTTTTCTTAGTTTCAATTTTAGAATCCCATTCTTTAGTTCTTCCTTTGAAAATATCAGTTGAATTGCTTTTAACTACTTTTTTTTCAGTTGATGTAGTTACTGTTTTGGAATTAAAAAACCCCAACCATTTTGCAAAGTTTGTAAATAATCGTTTCATATTTGTTTGTTTTGGTTAATAATATTTTTAAATAGTTAAAGGTTTATATATGAAAACCTCTTCAACAGGCTTTTTTAATACTCTTGAAATTTTTATTGCAATTGGTAAACTTATGCACCTTCTTTGCCCATTTATTATTCTTGATAAATGTGCGGCATTTCCATCAAGTGACAAATCAGCTAATTCTTGCTGAGACATTCCTGTTTCTTGTAAAATTTGTCTAATCTTATTACTATGTATTTTCTCTTTATCTTTCTTCTTATTCTCCATTTTTATGTCTTTTTTCAAGTATATATTTTCCCGTTTTATTATGTTCTTTGATTTCTTCTACATTGTTTATACCTGTTATAAACTTTTCTAATTCATCTTTTTCAAAGCCAACAACCAACAGGCTCTTGTTATTTTTTATTTTTATTGAATGGAAATTATCTAAATCAATATAGTAGTAACTTTTAAGAATATTAACATTGCTTTTTATAGCATTAGCTTTAAAATTTACAACTTTTTCAATTTCAGCTATTTTCTTTTTTTCTTTTTTATCAAACTGTATGTAGCCATCTATTTTATTTACTGCGTGAATTACTGATGCGTGGTTCTTATTTCCAAACTTTTTAGCAATAACGTCTAATGTTACATTATCGGTATATTTTTTAATTAAAAACATAGCGACCTGTTTCGGATAAACTATGCTTCTTTTTCTTGACTTTAAAATATGGTAATCATCTAAACAATCGAAATATCCTTTTACTATATCTATAATGAAGTCCATAATTTCATCTTGAACAGATGAAAATGAATTTGTTATTATGTCTTTATCGTCAATCATAATTAAAATGGAGGAAATAAATCTGTTAAATCATCTGTTGAATCATCTTTATTCCATAAATCTTTAGGAATATCATCTTTTACTTCTTCTTGTACAAATGTACTAATTTTTTCATCAAAGTTTTTGTTAGGTTCAATAGGGTCAAAATTAGAATTAGAATAGTTCGTAAGTTTTGTTTGTTCGTGTATGAATCTAAGTGGTATTTCTCCAAGTTCTCCATTTCTATGTTTAGCCACTAATAATAAGAATAAACCGTGAGTATCAAAATGCTCATTTCCCACCTCATAATCTTGTATATCATAGTATTCGGGTCTGTAGCAAAAACACACCATATCTGCATCTTGTTCTATTTGACCCGATTCTCTTAAATCTGATAAAACAGGTTTTTTGTCTCCACCCCTTGACTCTACGGCTCTACTAAGTTGAGACAATGCGATTACAGGAACTTCTAAATCTTTTGCAACCGCTTTTAAGGCTTTACTTATTTCTGCTATCTCTTGTTCACGACTTTGAGTCTTCATACCACTTCTCATAAGTTGCAAATAATCTACCAAAATCAATCTACAACCAAACTCTTTAACCAACTTTCTTGCTTTACCTTTAAATTCTTGAATACTTATGTTTGGAGTATCGTCTATATATATAGGAGCATCTTTCAATTCTTTTGCAAGACCTCTAATTCTTTCTATTTCATCAATATCCAATTGCTTCTTTACAATTCTACCTACATTTACTCCGCTAAGTATACTTTGCATTCTTGATGTAAGTTGACTACTCGACATTTCAAGTGAAAAAATACCTATTCCAATATTTTCTCTAATAGCGGGATATAAAGCCATACTAATTGCAGCCGCAGTTTTACCCATACTTGGTCTTCCCGCTAAAATAATTAAGTCAGAATCTTGCCAACCATTAGTAACATTATCTAATAAGTTTAACCCTGTAGGTACACCACTCTTTGAATCACTATCAACTAACTCTATTGATTTTTCAATAATACTCTCGTGAATACTGCCCACTTTACTTATTTCATAATTAGCAATACCTTTTATGGCAGCATCTATATCATTTTGAATTTCGTTTATTAAGTCAAATACGTCTTTCTCATTATTATAACTTTCTCTTATTCCTTTTCCACAAGCCCCTATCATTATTCTTCTAAGAGCATATTGTTTCAAAATAAAAAAGTGAGTTTCAAAATGGGCACTCGAAGCAATATGAGTAGTTAAACTTGAAATAAACGAAGGAGAAGCCTCATTTGATAAACCTAAAGAACGAGCACTTTGGCTAACTGTAATAATATCTATTGGTTTATTATTGTTATATAAATGCAATATAACTTCACAAGTCTTTTGACATTGCACATTAAAAAATAAGTTAGGTTTAAGTTCACTTGCAATTCTATGTATAGCTTCTCCTTCAATTAGTATAGTTCCAAGTACGGTCTTTTCAATATCTTCTGCATTAGGAGGCAAAACACTATCGTAAATTTGCAACAACTTTTCTTCTTTCTTTATGTATCTTTTATTTGTCATCTTTTATTCCTAAAATTTTATGTTTACTTTTTACTTTAACTTTTACAACTTTATTTAAATTGTTATTGCACCAATAAATAAAATGTTTACGGCATTCGCTTTCATTTTGATATTCTTTACCTATACCATTTTGTTCTGAAAAGAACAATTTAAACAACTGATTTACTTCTTCTTTCTTTATTCTGTTTTTCATTGCAACTGCTTCTACTAAAGAATGAGAATTATACATATTTTCTTGGTACTCCATTACTGAGGTCAACTTATGTGTATTGTTTTTAAATCTATAAAGTTGCAAGTGTTTAGACCATACATTAAGAAATAATATATTATCCTTTTCAAGTACAACAAGTTTTGCTTTGTCAAGATTAGTAAGTTGCAACTTATATTTTTTAAGGTTTTTTATTTTATCGTAGCTTATATGAAATTCATTAAGATTTACAAGTTCTTCTTCTTTACTTGCAAAATGATGATTTAGGCAGTTTTGATAAAATTGCATAGAGCCAAATGATAGTTTAATATCTACTTCTTTAAATATCTTATCTATTACTGAAATTGATATAACTTCATTTATCATATACTTCTAATTCTTTAGACTCTAATGTTTGTATTGCATCTTCAATATCGTTTAAAGTAATTTTTGCCTTTGCCCTTTCACATTCTGAAATAAACAATGTCATTCCTTTACCTAATTCTCCTATGTAACCTTCTTTAAGATTATACAATTTCATCTTTGTGCGTAAACTCTTAAATTCAGTTAACGTAATTCTTCTTTCTTTTGATTTCATTTCTTTTTAAATATTGTTTTTTTTTAAAATTGACAGTAATTCTTTTAACTGTTCTAATGATGTCTGTGTATCACAAACATCTGTTTTTTTATCGGAAACAATTATTCCGTTAATGCTTTCTCCTAAATATCCAATTTTTATATTTTTCGATTTCATTTCTTTATATGCTTTATTAAATATATCATATTTGTATTTGGACTCCCAATCCCATTCATTACCACTATCTATCATTATTCAAATGGTATTTTATTCAACTTATCTAAAACATCTCTTAAAACGACTCTGAATCTAACACCGTAGTTACTTATACATACTATTGAACTATATTTGATAAATCCATTTGAATCAACTTTAAATAATAATTCGATATTATTCGGATTTATATTTTGACTCCATTTAGCATCAATAATTGTTCTTGCAAGATTCTTTATATTTAATTTAACTTGTTCTTGATGGTTCTTTATAATCAATACACCATCTTCTATTGAAAAATCATCTTGCAATAAAATACCATCTTTTATATCTTGCTCAAGTTCCTTATCAAGTTCTTTAAGTTCCTTTTTAAAATCTAAATTATCTTCTAAAGTATATGGTTCATCCTTTACTTTTTCTAAAACTAAATCTTGCCAATTAGGTACGGCATTAGTTTCATCAGAAACAATATTATTAAGTTCATCTAAGAAATCTTGTTTTGAATTTTTACTTTTATTTTCTTTCGACTTAGGTTTGCGACCTTTTTCTAAATTAGGAATAGGTTTAAAACTATTTTTATCAAATAAACTTTTTTGTTTAGACATATGCGTATTGATTTTAAAAAAAAGGGAGTAAGCTAATACCCCCCTTTGCATTTTGGTTTATATATTGTTGATGTAATTTTTAATAACATTAAATGCTTTCATATTTATTGCTCTACCACTACCCGCATAAACATTATCGTCAGTAGTATTCTTTTTAGGGCTATTAAGTTCAGTATTCTTTAAAACACCTTGAAATAATCCCCACATAGAACCATCTTGCTTTTTTATCTCTACCTCTAAGATTGCAGATGCTTGTTTAATTCTATTTTGAGTTCGAGTAGGTAGTTCTGAAATAGACTTGTTTAAATCAATTTTGTAGCACTTAAACATTATCTCACGTAACACTTCATCTTTAACTTTTACTTTGGACATTTTTTCCATAAGTATGGTTGTTTCATTCTCTTTCGTTATAGAACCAAAAAGACCTTGTATTGCATTATTAACTCTTGTATGTACTGATGAGGTATGGCGAAATTTATCCATATCCTTAAATATTTGAAAGAACTTTTTTGATTCAACACCAAGTTCAGTCATATTTAAAATTTCGTTTGTTGCACCAAATACAACTGAGCCTTTTCCATTGTGAGAGTTCATAGCGGTTATATATCTTTTTACTTCTGAATTGCCCACGTATATGTTAGGTAGTTCTAATTGAAGATATACACGCTCCCCTTCGTACAAATATCCACCTTTAACAATTTCTAAATTAAAGTTTTTAGCGGCTTCCATAATTGTATCTACAAGTTCACGATTTTGATATACCGCATACCTCTTTGAAACGACTCCTAAGTATGTATCGGTATCTTCTTTAAATAGACCCGCACAAGGAGTTTCTAGGTTAGAGGGCATAGCTATAAGGTCTTCCTTTCTAACTTCCCAATTAAGGTCGGTCATTTTTAAGATTCTGTTTACTTCGTGGTTTTCGTTAATCGTTGGATTTTCTAATGTTGAGTTTTGCATACTATATTTTTTATTATTTAAATTCTATGTAAGTATTGGAAAATTACTTCTAATATCAAAATTGGTATTTTCGTTAATATCATATTTGATTTTGTAACCTTTATCTTTAAAAGAATTGATTGTATCTCCTAAACAATCAAATGATTCGTATTCGTTAAGAATATCTTTCTCACAAGGTATTATATAAACCTTCTTGGTATCAAGTAAATAAATTCCGAAGGCTTCGTTGTCCTTTGTATCATAGTAACCTTTGATTACTACTGCTAATTGTGGTTTTTCTGTTTGCATAATTATTGTTTTTAATTATGGGGGCTACTAACCCCCGTTAGTTTTATGCAAATTGTTGTTTCCCCCATTTAGAAGGACACAAACCATTTATAGTACAATCTCCATCCTCTATCCACTCTTCTACATTAGCAATTTCAAAGCCGTATTGTACACCACTTGACTTCTCAAAAATTGTAGTGTACTCTGTATCACTACTAAAACTTTTAGTTGCTCTAAATCCTTTATTTTCTAATGCTCTCTTTACTTGGGTGAAATTGTATCTTTTCATATTTTTTTTTGTTTGCATAATTATTGTTTTTAGAATTGTTTCTTGCACAAATATACAAACTTTCAATTAAAAAACAAGCAGTAAATTAAAATATTGTTTAAATAATACTTAACTTACTGCTTATTAGTTTTTTAACTTTAACAAAAATTAAAAAGGTAAATCTTTTTCTTTTTCTTCTGATTCTATTTTAGATTCTCCAAAATCGTGACCTTCTTGTCCTGTTTTTTCTGCAACAGTTATTTTGTTGTCTGTCCAAAGGACTCTACCGTTGCCAATATACGTTCTTGGTTTTTTGCTCTCTCTCTCATCTTTTGTTTGCTCTATCCACATTGCAACATTCTGACCGTATTGATTGGTCTCATCTGAAACACTAATTGTGTAGCTATTATAGTTTCCATCTTTACCCTTAATACTAATTGATAATAAACTGCTCATTCTATATTTGTTTTATTGATTACTACTTAACATATCGCCTATTTGGTCATATATATACCTTGCAACATTATTTAACTCTTCCACATCTTGCATTGTTTTACCCGCAACTATTAAATCTTTTGCATAACTCCAAGCATATCCCAACATTTGCTCTTGGGGATTTTTACTTTTAGAATAGTTTCTGCCGCTTGGATAACTTTTCTGAGGTGTAGTGTTTGACATTTGAGATACTTTTATTTTGTTGTTAATTATTGTATAGGTTAAATTGTTTCCCACAATTACCTTACTTGAATTTTTATCGGTAACTCCAATACTACCTTTATCTCCGTTTTCAAATAATAAATCGAAATAGTAAGTTATACCGCCCGATGGATTGCTCCATTCATTACTAAATGAACTTTGCGTAATTTTACTTGTTTGTTCTTTCATACTTATCTGTTTTTAAATTTTCGTTTAGTAGTTCCATAAAAATAATCCGTTTTATCTATTTTTCGGCATTCAGTTATCTTGAACTTTAAATCTAATTCATTAAAATAATCTTGAATTTGTTTTACATATTTTGCAGTCACAGTTACTCCATCAATATTATACTCAAGCCATTCAGTATCATCTTTTATAGACTCTACCATAGTTGTATACAAACAATGACGTATGTTATCGTATACCTTTTGAAATACGTCTGTATTGCATTCAATTGTTGTTTTAATGTTGTTCTTATAATAAACCATCTTATTTTTCCTTGCTAAAAACGAAATACAAAGCCTCTTAGCCATTTTGTACTCATCCGACATAAAATACCTATCAAACATTTTATCGTTTAAATAACCCAACTTATTAGCAATTTGCCAATAAGCACTTTTTAAATCTATATTGTAAAAATATTGACCCTCTGATAAGGTATCATAAAACTTATAATTTTTATCCCTTGAAGCATCCTTAAAACTAATATCAATTTTGTGTAAATTATCATTAGTTAAAAATTGCTTGTAAAGTTGCTTGTTAAAAGACCCAAGAAATGAATTAAACTGACTCTTGGATATACCACCCAATTGCAAACCATTGTACATAGACATTGTGGCTATCATTTCATTGTTACTGTATAACTTCTTTCTTGACCCAATAAATTGCTCTTTGGTAATTGAATTGTTGTTTATTTGAATATCCTGTAATTCTGAATATTGTAAAACATCACACTCTAATTTTGCATACTTTCTCATTCTTTATTTTTTAAACACTTCCACCTCTATCTAATTTTGAATTTAATTCTTTTACAAGTTCTCTATAATCTTCTTTGGTTAGAAAACCATCTTTAACATCTTGCCTGTAATCTGATATAAGACCTCTAATCTCCTTAACACGCTCTACATTGGATTGAGATACCGTTTCTTTTGGCTCTGTTAGCTTTTCTTTAGATTTAGACTTAGGTTCTTCTTTTGGTTCTGTTTCTTTCTTAGGTTCTTGTTTTGGCTCTGATAGTTTAGTTTTAGTAGCAAGTAAACTTGGATTTGATGGATTGAATCCATAATTAAACTCACTTCCACTTGTATCAACAGATATTATTTTGCTTTCCCACCTCTTGTTAGACTTATTAAAAAATGGCTCAGTACAAGTAACTAACCAATCTGTTTCATATCTATTATCATTAGGGTTTGTTAAACTCTTCATACCATTTATGAAGTTAACAAACGGAGCAAAGTAAACACTATAATCTATTGAAGACCCCCCTTGTATTGGAGGAAGGTTATCGGGAATTAAATCTGATGTAAAATAAACTTTATTTGTTGTTCTTAAAATCCAAGTTGGATAATCCATTAAATCAAAATAGAATGAAAGTTGTTTTAACTTAGAGTCTATATCGGGTGTTGATGTTGTTTTTTTAGAACTGCCTTTTCGAGTACGACTATACTTCCAAAGGTTCTTTAAGGTTACATTCTCCTTATTAGATTTTATTTCGGATAAGAATTTACGAGCATCGGGTAGTGCTTTGTTGTAATTTGGATATTTACCCTTTTGATACTTTACAAGTGATTTGGCAATATACCTAACCCCTTTGTACTTCTTTTTATATGAACTCTTTTTTTTACTCATACGGGCAAGGTTGCAATGTTAATTGAGA
>TARA_R110002110_G_scaffold302340_1_pt1 | contig 15784 bp, 11 predicted proteins | sample TARA_R110002110 | Tara Oceans TARA_R110002110 (sample SAMEA4397330) | marine metagenome | biome: Polar Biome; feature: [SRF] surface water layer (ENVO:00010504); material: water (ENVO:00002006), including particulate matter (ENVO:01000060) such as... | depth 5 m
GCGGTCGTACAGTTGGCGCGGGCGTTGTTGCAAAAATCATCGAGTAACCGGTGATGCAGGGCCGGGAGCGCTGCTCCGGGCCCACGCCAGACCAAGCCGAACCGCTTGCAGAAGCAGTTCGGCTTCGTTGTCTCAGTAGAGAGTTTAGGCCAGTAGCTCAATTGGCAGAGCAGCGGTCTCCAAAACCGCAGGTTGGGGGTTCGATTCCCTCCTGGCCTGCCATTATATGGCAGGGGGTGGCGCCACATTGGCGCCACCCAACGTAAGGATAGTTAAATGAGTGTGGAAACAACCACAAGTCGCTTTGATTCACTGAAGTGGATTGTCGTCTTCGCCCTGATAGCCGTTGCTGTCGTGGGTAATACCTACTTTGCCGAGCAATCGCTGCTGTATCGGGTGTTGGGCATTGTGGCGATTTCTGCGGTGGCCGGACTGGTTGCCCTGCAGACGGCAAAAGGCGCTGCATTCTGGACGCTGGTCAAGGGCTCGCGCACAGAAATTCGCAAGGTTGTGTGGCCGACAAGGCAGGAAACCGTTCAGACCACCGGGATTGTGGTGTTGTTTGTTTTGGTCGTGGCGCTGTTTTTGTGGGCGCTTGATTCCTTCCTGGGCTGGCTGGTATCGCTGGCAATCGCTTAAACAGAATTTGATAAAGGGTTAGCCGATGGCAATGCGCTGGTACGTCGTTCACGCTTATTCAGGGTACGAGAAGAAAGTAGCGGCCGCCCTGAAGGAGCGGATCGAGCTGCATAACATGCAGGATCGCTTTGGTGAGGTTCTGGTGCCGACCGAGGAAGTGGTTGAAATGCGCGGCGGACAGAAGCGTCGCAGCGAGCGCAAATTTTTCCCCGGTTACGTGCTGGTACAGATGGAGCTGGGTGATGATACCTGGCACCTGGTAAAAGAAACGCCGCGAGTGATGGGCTTTATCGGTGGTAAGGCAGATGCACCGGCACCGATTACCGAGGCCGAGGCTGCCGCTATCCTGCAGCGGGTTGAGGATGGTGTAGAAGCACCCAAGCCCAAGACCTTGTTCGAGCCGGGTGAAATGGTCCGCGTTATCGATGGACCGTTCAACGACTTTAACGGTGTTGTGGAAGAAGTGAATTATGAAAAGAGCCGCCTGAATGTAGCGGTTCTGATTTTCGGCCGTTCTACACCGGTCGAACTGGAATTTGGTCAGGTCGAAAAAGCCTGATCTTCGCGCCGGTTAACGCCGGTGCATGTTAGTGCGGGAATATCCCGCGGTTTTTAACGGCGATAAACTCGCCTTGAATGGGGAGCCCGAGTGAGCCAGCAGCCTGCTGGGAAGTCACAACGGCGTTTGCACCCGGGAGTAGAAACATGGCCAAGAAAGTCGAAGCTTATATCAAGCTGCAGGTGCCTGCTGGTCAGGCCAATCCCAGTCCGCCCGTAGGTCCGGCGCTGGGTCAGCACGGTGTGAATATCATGGAATTCTGTAAGGCGTTCAACGCCGAGACCCAGGGCGTTGAGCCTGGTCTGCCGATTCCTGTGGTGATTACTGTTTACAGTGATCGCTCGTTCACGTTCATCAAGAAAACCCCGCCCGCTTCTGTTCTGCTGCGCAAGGTTGCCAAGATCAGCAAAGGTTCCGGCACACCTAACACGCACAAGGTTGGCAAGGTGAATCGCGCACAGCTGGAAGAGGTTGCCACCCAGAAGTGGCCAGACCTGACGGCTGCCGATATGGACGCCGCCGTGCGGACTATCGCTGGTAGCGCACGTTCTGCCGGGATTGATGTTGAGGGAGTAAACTGATGGCCAAGCTATCCAAGCGCGTACGCGCATTCAAGGAAAAAGTCGATCCTACCCGCACCTATTCACTGGATGAAGCGGTAGGCATGTTGAAAGAATTTTCTACCGTCAAGTTCAACGAGACGGTTGAAGTGGCTGTGAACCTGGGCATCGATGCACGTAAATCCGACCAGGCAGTGCGCGGTGCTACCACCTTGCCGCACGGCACGGGCAGCGATGTTCGCGTCGCAGTGTTCACCCAGGGTGAGGCGGCCGAAAAAGCGACCGCAGCTGGCGCTGACTTTGTCGGCATGGAAGATCTGGCCGAGCAGGTTAAAGGCGGCATGATGGATTTTGACGTCGTGATTGCCTCTCCGGACGCAATGCGCGTTGTCGGCCAGTTGGGACAGGTTCTGGGCCCGCGCGGTCTGATGCCCAACCCCAAAACCGGTACAGTGACGCCCGACGTTGAGACGGCGGTGAATAACGCCAAAGCGGGTCAGATTCGCTACCGTACAGACAAGAACGGCATCATTCATGGCGGCATCGGCAAGATCAGTTTCGAACTCGACGCCATTCGCGGCAACCTGGAAGCGGTATTGGCTGACCTGAGAAAGGCCAAGCCCGCTGCTTCCAAAGGTGTATACATGAAGAAAGTCACGCTGAGCACCACGATGGGGCCAGGCGTGGTTATCGATCAGGGTTCTTTGGAAAGTTGATCAAATTGCCCTCACGAGGGGCAATTTCTCAAAGCCTGCCACGGAGGGTGGGTGTTGTAGATCGGGTAGGGCCCAAAGCCTGAACCGGTCCACTTTGAGGTCTTTGGAGAAGGCACGGGCTTTACGCCTATTTAGCTGAGAACTGAAGGCCATCAAAGACCGTAGGTGCCAAAGCGGGTGCAGTTTTCCGGCAATGGCTTAATGGCGGCGCGCTCTTCGGAGCAGGCCGGACCTACGCAGATGGTGGAATTGTTCACCACGAAAGCGGTCTGTTCATAGGTTTAAGCAGACTCAATTTAGTAATCCAGGAGTAATTCCAGTGGCAATTGGACTCGAAGACAAGAAAGCGATCGTAGCTGAAGTTAACGAGACTGCCACCAGTGCTCTGTCCCTGGTGATCGCCGATGCACGTGGCGTGACCGTGGACGGGATGACAGCCTTGCGCAAAGATGCGCGTGACAATGCAGTGACTCTCCGTGTAGTGCGGAACACACTGGCAAAGCGCGCATTGGAAGGAACCGATTACGAGTGCGTTAATGACTCGTTGACCGGCCCTTCTCTGTTCGGATTTTCTATGGAAGATCCAGGTGCAGCGGCTCGAATCTTTAAGGATTTTGCCAAGGAGAATAAAAACTTCGAGGTAAAGGCACTGGCGGTAAGTGGCCAGATACTGGGTGCAGAACAGTTGGATGTTCTGGCGAAGCTGCCTACGCGCGATCAGGCACTCTCTATCTTGATGAGTGTTATGAAGGCGCCGGCAACCAAGCTGGTACAAACAATGAACGAAGTACCTGGAAAACTGGTTCGCACACTCGCAGCAGTTCGCGATCAGAAAGAGGCAGCGGCGTAAGCCTCTGCAGTGGATTTTAATCAGCTAAACAGGAGATAAGGGTCATGGCTCTATCTACAGATGATATTTTGAATGCAGTTGCTGAAATGAGCGTGATGGACATCGTCGCTCTCATCGATGCAATGGAAGAAAAGTTCGGCGTAACTGCTGCTGCGGCCGTCGCCGCTGCACCTGCCGCTGCTGGCGGTGACGCTGGTGGTGCTGCAGAAGAGCAGACTGAGTTCGACGTGATACTGACAGCTGCTGGTGACAAGAAAGTCAACGTCATCAAAGTTGTTCGTGCAATCACAGGTCTTGGCTTGAAAGAAGCTAAAGGTCTGGTCGACGGCGCTCCTTCCCCCATCAAGGAAGGCGCTACCAAGGACGAAGCCGAAGATATCAAGAAGCAACTGGAAGAAGCCGGCGGCAGCGCTGAAATCAAGTAAGTTGTGTTACTGCCCGGTTTCGGTCGGGCAAGGACAAGGCTGGTGGGCGATTTGCCCGCCGGCCTTTTCCCGCTTCAAGACAAGAGATTTTCAAGGGTCGGTTGTAACGTTCGCGACCGCCTGTTTATAGCTCCATTGGGAGCTAGTTGATCGCCCCATGGGCGGTTGGAAGCTAATCACGCTGGGGAGTACTGATGGCATACTCGTACACTGAGAAAAAACGTATTCGCAAGGATTTCGGCATGTTGCCGAAGGTTATGGATGTGCCATACCTGCTTGCGATCCAATTGGATTCCTACCGGAAGTTCACCCAGGATGGTGTGGCTCTGGACCAGCGTGGCGATTATGGACTGCACGCCGCATTCAAATCTGTATTTCCTATAGTCAGCTACAGCGGTAACGCTGCGCTGGAATACGTGGATTACAATCTTGGCACACCCGTATTCGATGTTAACGAATGCCAGCTCCGCGGTGTGACCTACTCCTGCTCCCTGCGGGTGAAAGTGCGCCTTATCATTTACGATAAGGAGTCGTCGAACAAGACGATCAAGGATATCAAGGAGCAGGAAGTGTACATGGGGGAGATTCCCCTGATGACCGATAACGGTACCTTTGTCATCAATGGCACCGAGCGCGTTATCGTTTCCCAGCTGCACCGTTCTCCCGGCGTGTTTTTTGATCACGACAAGGGTAAGACTCACTCCTCAGGCAAATTGCTGTATTCAGCCCGCGTGATTCCTTACCGTGGTTCCTGGCTGGATTTCGAGTTTGATCCCAAGGACATGGTCTATGTCCGTATCGATCGTCGTCGTAAACTGCCAGCCACTATCCTGCTGCGTGCGCTGGGCTATGAGGCCGAAGAAATACTGGCCATGTTCTATGAAGTGAACACCTTCCACGTTGGCAAGGACGACACTTACACCATGACGCTTATTCCTGAGCGTCTGCGCGGCGATGTCGCGTCATTTGACATCAAGGCCGGTAAAAAAGTGGTGGTTGAAGAAGGCCGCCGTATTACGGCCCGCCACATCAGGCAGTTGGAAGACGCCAACATCACAGAACTGGAAATTCCCTCGGAATACCTGCACGGCCGCTCACTGGCCAAGAACGTGGTGGATGAGAAAACCGGCGAGGTGCTGGTTGAGTGTAATACCGAGTTGACCGCTGAAGTGCTGGCCAAGTTGGCAGAGGCCGGTATCAAGGAAGTCGAAACGCTCTACACCAACGAGCTGGATTGCGGACCGTTCATCTCTGACACGCTGCGTCAGGACACAACGCGCAACGAACTGGAAGCGCTGGTAGAAATTTACCGCATGATGCGTCCCGGCGAGCCACCTACCAAGGAATCTGCAGAGAACCTGTTTCAGAACCTGTTCTTCTCCGCCGATCGCTATGACCTCTCTGCCGTTGGCCGGATGAAGTTCAACCGCCGACTGGGCCGTGAAGAGGTTGTTGGTAGCGGTGTACTGGATCGCGACGATATCGTTGATGTGCTGCGCACGCTGGTGGGTATCCGCAACGGTAAAGGCATTGTGGATGACATCGATCACCTGGGTAACCGTCGTGTCCGCTCTGTGGGTGAGATGGCGGAAAACCAGTTCCGCGTAGGTCTGGTGCGGGTAGAGCGCGCGGTTAAAGAGCGCCTGTCCATGGCTGAGAGCGAAGGCTTGATGCCGCAGGACCTGATCAACGCCAAGCCTGTATCTGCTGCGGTCAAGGAGTTCTTTGGTTCCAGCCAGTTGTCGCAGTTTATGGACCAGAACAACCCGCTGTCGGAAGTGACGCACAAGCGTCGTGTTTCAGCGCTTGGGCCGGGCGGTCTGACGCGCGAACGTGCAGGCTTTGAGGTGCGAGACGTGCACCCGACGCACTATGGTCGTGTTTGTCCTATTGAAACTCCGGAAGGGCCGAACATCGGCTTGATCAACTCACTGGCTACCTATGCCCGCACCAACGATTACGGCTTCCTTGAAAGTCCGTATCGCAAAGTGGTAGACGGCAAGGTAACTGACGATATCGAATGTTTGTCAGCCATCAACGAAGCGGAGCATGTGATTGCACAGGCATCTGCAACCCTGGATGACAAAATGCAGTTCGTCGATGATCTTATCGCCGTGCGCCACATGAACGAATTTACGGTGATGCCGCCAGAGCGTGTGGATTACATGGATGTCTCGCCGAAGCAGGTCGTATCGGTAGCGGCAGCCCTGATCCCGTTCCTGGAGCATGATGACGCCAACCGCGCACTGATGGGCTCTAACATGCAGCGTCAGGCAGTGCCGACTCTGGTCAGCGACAAGCCTCTGGTCGGTACCGGCATGGAGCGTTACGTTGCCGCCGACTCAGGCGTGTGTGTGGTGGCGAATCGTCCGGGTGTTATCGACTCAGTTGACGCCAGCCGCATTGTAGTGCGCGTCAATGACGAGGACGTGGGCCCTGATGAAGCGCCGGTTGATATCTATAACCTCACCAAATATACGCGTTCCAACCAGAACACCTGTATTAACCAGCGTCCTATAGTGCGCCAGGGTGAGGCGGTGGCTCGCGGCGATATTCTTGCCGACGGTCCCTCTATTGATATGGGTGAACTGGCTTTGGGCCAGAACATGCGTATCGCGTTCATGCCCTGGAACGGCTACAACTTCGAGGATTCAATTCTTGTCTCGGAGCGCGTCGTAAAAGAAGATCGTTTTACCACGATCCACATCCAGGAGCTGACCTGTATCGCCCGTGATACCAAGTTGGGCTCGGAAGAAATTTCAGCCGATATCCCCAACGTGGGCGAAAGTGCCCTGGCCAAGCTGGACGAGTCGGGTATTGTTTATATCGGCGCGGAAGTCGACGCTGGCGATATTCTCGTCGGCAAGGTGACGCCCAAGGGTGAAACGCAGCTGACGCCGGAAGAGAAACTGCTGCGTGCGATTTTTGGCGAGAAGGCCTCGGATGTTAAAGATACGTCCCTGCGCGTTCCGTCCAGCACCAAGGGTACGGTGATTGATGTACAGGTGTTTACTCGCGATGGTCTCGAGAAAGACGCCCGTGCCATGCAAATCGAGAAGCATCAGCTAGACGACTACCGCAAGGATCTGAAGGAAGAATACCGCATCTTTGAGGAAGCTACGTTCTCGCGTCTGGGTAACATGATACAGGGGCAGAAGGTCGTGAGTGGTGCTGGCCTGTCCAAAGGTACCCAGTTGAGTGCAGACGTGCTCGCAGAACTGGAGCGCGAACAGTGGTTCAAGTTGAAGCTGGGCGACGCAGATCTCAACGAGGCACTGGCCTCGGCTCAACGCCAACTCGAAGAACAGGGCAAGCTGCTCGAAGAGCGTTTCGAAGACAAGAAGCGCAAGCTGCAGAGCGGTGATGACCTGGCGCCTGGCGTGCTCAAGATCGTCAAAGTCTACCTGGCAATCAAACGCCGCATTCAGCCGGGCGACAAGATGGCTGGCCGTCACGGTAACAAGGGTGTCATCTCGGTCATTATGCCCGTTGAGGATATGCCCCATGACGAGAACGGTGAGCCAGTCGATATCGTTCTAAACCCACTGGGTGTGCCTTCGCGCATGAACGTTGGACAGATTCTGGAAACGCACCTGGGTATGGCGGCAAAAGGCCTTGGCGACAAGATCAACGTCATGGTCAAGGAGCAGCGCAAGATTGCAGAGGTACGCAAGTTCCTCGAGGCAATCTACAACAATGGTGACGGTCGCCTGGAAGACATCAAGTCTTTCAGTGATGCTGAAGTCATGGAACTGGCCAAAAACCTGTCTGGTGGTGTGCCGATGGCAACGCCGGTTTTTGACGGCGCTGCAGAAGGTTCTATCAAAGAGCTGCTGAAACTTGCGGATATGCCCGAGAGTGGTCAGTTTACGCTTTATGATGGCCGTACCGGCGAGACCTTCGATCGTCAGGTGACTGTTGGCTACATGTACATGTTGAAGCTGAACCACCTGGTCGACGACAAGATGCACGCGCGCTCGACCGGCTCCTACAGCCTTGTTACGCAGCAACCGCTGGGTGGTAAAGCGCAGTTTGGTGGCCAGCGCTTCGGTGAGATGGAAGTGTGGGCGCTGGAAGCCTACGGCGCAGCTTACACCTTGCAGGAAATGCTGACCGTCAAGTCGGACGACGTGGCCGGACGCACCAAGATGTACAAAAACATTGTCGATGGAGATCATCGCATGGAACCGGGAATGCCGGAGTCCTTTAACGTGTTGGTGAAGGAAATCCGTTCCCTGGGGATCGACATCGAGCTCGAGAGCGAGTGACGACCCCAGTATTGGACTCAGTGGCAGTGGCCGCGGATATTCCGCAGCCACGCCTGGTGAAAAAAACCTCGTGGAGGAAAAGCCTTGAAAGACTTACTTAATCTGTTGAAGTCCCAGGGACAAACAGACGAATTCGACGCAATCCGGATTGGTCTGGCATCACCGGAAATGATTCGCTCGTGGTCGTTTGGCGAAGTGAAGAAGCCGGAAACTATCAACTACCGGACGTTCAAGCCCGAGCGTGATGGTCTGTTCTGCGCCAAGATCTTTGGTCCGGTAAAAGACTATGAATGTCTGTGTGGCAAGTACAAGCGCCTGAAGCATCGCGGTGTCATCTGCGAAAAGTGCGGCGTTGAAGTTGCGCTGGCCAAAGTGCGTCGTGAGCGCATGGGTCATATCGAGCTGGCCAGCCCCGTTGCGCACATCTGGTTCCTCAAGTCGCTGCCTTCGCGTATCGGCCTGCTGCTGGACATGACGCTGCGCGATATCGAGCGTGTGTTGTACTTTGAGTCTTACGTTGTCACCGACCCCGGCATGACCACCCTGGAACAGGGCCAGCTGCTGTCGGACGAGCAGTACTATGAAGCCATGGAAGAGTTCGGTGACGAATTCTCCGCCAAAATGGGTGCCGAAGCTGTTCAGGACCTGATGATGCAGCTGGATCTCGAACACGAGATCGCTACGCTGCGCGAAGAGATTCCTGCCACCAACAGTGAAACCAAGATCAAGAAGCTGTCCAAGCGCCTCAAGTTGATGGAAGCATTTGCCGGCTCTGGCAACAAGCCTGAGTGGATGGTGTTGAACGCACTGCCGGTTCTGCCGCCTGATCTGCGTCCGCTGGTGCCGCTGGACGGTGGTCGTTTCGCGACCTCCGACCTCAACGATCTGTACCGCCGCGTGATCAACCGTAACAACCGCCTCAAGCGTCTGCTGGATCTTAACGCGCCCGACATTATCGTGCGTAACGAGAAGCGCATGCTGCAGGAGTCTGTGGATGCGCTGCTGGATAACGGCCGTCGTGGTCGCGCCATCACTGGTTCCAACAAGCGTCCTCTGAAATCACTGGCTGACATGATCAAGGGTAAACAGGGTCGTTTCCGCCAGAACCTGCTGGGCAAGCGTGTCGACTACTCCGGTCGTTCAGTAATCGTAGTGGGGCCAACGCTGCGTCTGCACCAGTGCGGTCTGCCCAAGAAGATGGCGCTGGAGCTGTTCAAGCCGTTTATCTTTGGCAAACTGGAAGCGCGCGGTCTGGCGACCACGATCAAAGCCGCCAAGAAAATGGTGGAGCGTGAGCCACCTGAGGTCTGGGACATCCTGGCCGAAGTGATTCGCGAGCACCCGGTGTTGTTGAACCGTGCCCCGACTCTGCACCGTCTGGGTATCCAGGCGTTCGAGCCGGTGCTTATTGAAGGTAAGGCAATTCAGTTGCACCCGCTGGTTTGTGCGGCTTACAACGCTGACTTTGACGGTGACCAGATGGCTGTGCACGTGCCACTGACCATTGAAGCGCAGCTGGAAGCCCGTGCCCTGATGATGTCTACCAACAACATCCTGTCACCTGCTAACGGTGAGCCGATTATCGTGCCGTCGCAGGACGTGGTACTGGGCCTGTATTACATGACGCGCGAGCGCGTGAACGCGAAGGGCGAAGGCACGCATTTTGCCAACGTGTCTGAAGTGCATCGCGCCTTCGTGAGCGGGCATGTGCATCTGCAGGCGCGCGTTAAAGTGCGCGTAAAAGAAGTTGTTTTTACTGACGAAGGCGAGCGCAACGAGCGTACCTTCATAGCCGAGACCACGGTCGGTCGTGCGCTGTTGTGGGAAATCGTACCCGAAGGGTTGGCCTATGACATGGTCAATCAGGACATGGCCAAAAAAGCCATATCGCGCATCATCAACCAGTGTTACCGCGCGGTAGGTTTGAAGGCGACGGTCATTTTTGCCGATCAACTGATGTATACCGGCTATGAGTACTCAACGCGCTCGGGATCATCAATCGGTGTCAACGACTTCGAGATACCGAAAGAGAAAACCCGCCTGATTGATCATGCCGAAGCGGAAGTGAAGGAAATCGAAGACCAGTACGCAGCCGGCCTGGTAACCCAGGGCGAGAAGTACAACAAGGTTATCGATATCTGGTCGCGCACCAACGACCTGGTGTCCAAGTCGATGATGGAAGGCCTGTCCAAAGAAACCGTCATTAACCGCGATGGCGAGGAAGAAGAGCAAGCCTCTTTTAACTCGGTATACATTTACGCCGATTCTGGTGCGCGAGGTTCGCCCGCACAGATTCGCCAGCTGGCTGGTATGCGTGGCCTGATGGCCAAGCCCGATGGTTCGATCATCGAAACCCCGATTACGGCCAACTTCCGCGAGGGCCTGAACGTACTGCAGTACTTCATCTCCACGCACGGTGCCCGTAAAGGTCTGGCTGACACGGCACTGAAAACCGCCAACTCCGGATATCTGACGCGCCGTCTGGTAGACGTCGCCCAGGATCTGGTCGTAACAGAAGTGGACTGTGGTACGGATCACGGTCTGTTTATGACGCCGGTTATTGACGGTGGCGACATCATCGAAACACTGGGTGATCGCGTGTTGGGTCGTATTGTGATCAAGGACGTGATCAAGCCCGGCACTGAAGACGAGATCGCTATCACAGCAGGTACCATGCTGGACGAGTTGTGGATCAAACGTCTGGAAGAAATGGGCATCGATGAAATCGAGGTGCGCTCTCCCATTACCTGTGAGACGCGCCACGGTATCTGTTCTGCCTGTTATGGACGCGACCTGGCCCGTGGCCATCGCGTTAATATGGGCGAGGCAATCGGTGTTGTCGCAGCACAGTCTATCGGGGAGCCCGGTACACAGTTGACCATGCGTACGTTCCACATCGGTGGCGCTGCATCGCGGGCAACCGCGCAGGACAATATTCAGGTAATGAACGACGGTATCATGCGCATTCACAACCTGAAGTCTGTAGAGCGTAAAGATGGTTACCTGGTAGCCGTATCGCGTTCCGGTGAGCTGTCATTGCTGGACAAACGTGGCCGCGAGCGCGAGCGCTACAAACTGCCCTACGGTGCATTGATCAAGGTACAGGATCACGCTGAAGTCAGTGCCGGTGCGGTAGTTGCCAACTGGGATCCGCATACGCACCCGATCATCACGGAAGTTGCCGGTACCGTTAAGTTCAGCGGTATGGAAGAAGGCATCACCATCAAGCGCCAGACGGATGAATTAACCGGTCTGTCCAGTATTGCGGTGATGGACGCCAGTGAGCGCCCCGCGGCTGGCAAGGATATCCGTCCCGCCGTAACGCTGGTGGATGACAAGGGTGAGCAACTTTGCCTGGCTGGCACCAATGTGCCCGCGCATTACTTCCTGCCTCCTCATGCGATGGTGAGTCTGGAAGACGGCGCCAGAGTTGAAGCCGGCGATGTTATCGCGCGTATCCCGCAGGAAGGTTCGAAGACCCGTGACATCACCGGTGGTCTGCCGCGTGTTGCAGATCTTTTTGAAGCGCGCAAGCCGAAAGAGCCGGCCATTCTGGCGGAGATCTCCGGTACTGTGAGTTTTGGCAAGGAAACCAAGGGCAAGCGGCGTCTGGTGATTACACCAACAGACGGCAAGGCGCTGCCGGACGGTTCGGATCATTACGAAGCGCTGATCCCCAAGTGGCGTAACATGTCAGTGTTTGAGGGTGAGTTTGTCGAGAAGGGCGAAGTGGTCTCTGAGGGCGCTCCCAGCCCGCACGATATCCTGCGATTGAAGGGGATTGAGGCGCTGGCCAACTATATCGTCAATGAAATTCAGGAAGTGTATCGTCTGCAGGGCGTGAAAATTAATGACAAGCACATCGAGGTGATTGTTCGCCAGATGCTGCGTAAGGTCATTATCACCTCATCCGGCGATTCCAGCCTGATCAAAGGCGAACAGGTCGAGTTCACCACCTTGCTGGAGGAGAACGAGCGCCTCATGAGCGAGGGACTTGTGCCCGCCGCTGGCGATCGTGAGCTGCTGGGTATCACCAAGGCATCGCTGGCCACGGAAAGCTTTATCTCCGCGGCTTCGTTCCAGGAAACCACTCGCGTATTGACTGAAGCGGCGGTGACCGGTAAGCGCGATTACCTGCGTGGCCTGAAGGAAAACGTCGTGGTGGGACGTCTGATCCCTGCCGGTACCGGTCTTGCTTATCACGAAGAGCGCAAGCGCAAGCGCGATAGCGAGAACGAGGTGTCTGTGTCGGCGCAGGAGATCGAAGCCGCCCTGACCGAAGCCTTGCAGGCCGATTCAGACGACTAGCCTGTAAACAGCACGATCAGGGGTAGCCGGTACTGTCGGCTGCCCCTTTTTTTGTACTGTGATTGAGGCGTTTCAGGTGGCATCTGGCGCCGGTGTGATTTCGGCAGGGCGGGGCTGTTGACTACCGCTGTCAGCATCTATAGAATGCCGCCTCCTCTTTCGGGGGGTGGTTTCCTGCGTCCGGGTAATGCCTGGCAGAAAAGCCGCAGCCAACCGCGGGGAATATGGCTCACAAGCCATGAAATTAAACGATTTATCTGGAGTTTTATCTGAATGGCAACGATCAACCAATTGGTTCGTAAGCCCAGGAAGCGCAAAGTAGAGAAAAGCGACGTACCTGCCCTGCAAAGCTGCCCGCAGCGCCGTGGTGTTTGTACTCGTGTCTATACAACGACGCCGAAGAAGCCAAACTCCGCACTGCGTAAAGTCTGCCGTGTGCGCCTGACCAACGGTTACGAGGTTTCCTCGTACATCGGTGGTGAAGGTCATAACCTGCAGGAACACAGTGTGGTGCTGATTCGCGGCGGTCGTGTTAAGGACTTGCCGGGTGTGCGTTATCACACCGTGCGTGGCAGCCTGGACACCTCAGGAGTTGCAGACCGCAGGAATGGTCGCTCCAAGTACGGTGCCAAGCGTCCCAAGTAAGCAAGTGCTTTGAGCGCCAGAAGGCAAACGAAGTAAGTAATTGAAGTAAGGCCGAACCCCTGCCTATCCCGCACTTGTGGCAGGTCGGTGTTCGGGTCAACCTGAAGAGAGAAGGGCAAAACCATGCCAAGAAGAAGAGTAGTCGCCAAACGCGAAGTCCTGCCGGATCCCAAGTACGGCAATGTAACGCTGGCAAAGTTCATGAACCACGTGATGGTGAGTGGCAAGAAATCTGTTGCAGAGACCATCGTCTACGGTGCTCTGGACATCGTTCAGGATCGCCTGAACAAAGACCCCATTGAAGCTTTTGACGAAGCACTGGAAAACATCGCACCCATGGTCGAGGTTAAATCCCGCCGCGTGGGTGGTGCGACTTACCAGGTGCCGGTTGAAGTGCGACCCGCGCGTCGTGTAGCGCTGTCTATGCGTTGGTTGGTGGATTACGCACGTAACCGCGGAGAAAAGTCCATGCGCCAGCGCCTGGCGGGTGAAATCATCGATGCTTCACAGGGCAAGGGCAACGCCGTGAAGAAGCGCGAAGACGTACATCGTATGGCAGAAGCCAACAAGGCTTTCTCTCACTACCGTTTTTAATCTGTTGCCCAGCAACCTGTTATTGGGGATTTAATCGTGGCACGTAAGACTCCTATTGGTCGATATCGCAACATCGGTATCTGCGCACACGTGGACGCGGGTAAAACCACGACCACCGAACGCGTTCTTTTTTACACCGGCTTGTCTCACAAGATTGGTGAGGTGCACGATGGTGCAGCTACCATGGATTGGATGGAGCAGGAGCAGGAGCGTGGTATCACCATCACGTCTGCTGCGACAACCTGCTTCTGGAAAGGCATGGATGCGCAGTTCAATGATCACCGCATTAATATCATTGACACTCCGGGACACGTGGACTTTACCATTGAAGTGGAGCGCTCATTGCGTGTTCTGGATGGTGCTGTGGTAGTGCTGTGCGGCTCTTCCGGCGTGCAGCCCCAGACAGAGACTGTCTGGCGCCAGGCCAACAAATACGAAGTTCCCCGTATGGTTTTCGTCAATAAGATGGACCGCGCAGGTGCCGACTTCAAAAAGGTCGTAGGCCAGTTGAAAGATCGCCTGGGTGCAAACGCAGTTCCGCTGCAGATGACCATTGGTTCGGAAGAAGAATTTCGTGGCGTAATCGACCTCGTCAAAAACAAGTCGATCCTCTGGAACGAAGAAGACAGCGGTATGACTTTTGAGTACGGCGAGATCCCTGCGGATATGGCCGACGAAGTCGCGGAAATGCGTGAGTTCCTGGTCGAGTCTGCTGCTGAAGCTACTGACGAGTTGATGGAAAAGTACCTGGAAGGCGGTGAGCTCACTGAGGCAGAAATCAAAGAGGGCATTCGCAAGCGTACGCTGGCTAATGAAATCGTTCCTGTGCTTGGCGGTTCTGCATTCAAGAACAAGGGCGTGCAGGCGATGCTGGATGCGGTGATTGAGTACATGCCGTCGCCAACAGAAGTGAAGGCGATTGAAGGCACCATCGACGATGGCGAGACTGTTGAAACTCGCGAAGCCGATGACAGCGCGCCGTTCGCTGCCCTGGCGTTTAAAATCGCGACAGACCCATTTGTGGGCACGCTGACTTTCTTCCGTGTTTACTCGGGCACGTTGCAGAGCGGTACCGGTATCTACAACTCAGTGAAAATGAAGAAAGAGCGGGTTGGCCGAATGGTGCAAATGCACGCCAACAGCCGCGAAGAGATCAAGGAAGTTCTGGCGGGCGATATTGCGGCCGCAGTGGGTCTGAAAGACGTCACAACAGGGGATACCCTGTGCGATATAGACAAGCCTATCGTGCTGGAGCGCATGGAGTTTCCGGAGCCGGTTATCTCGGTTGCCGTGGAGCCCAAGTCAAAGCCTGATCAGGAAAAAATGGGTATCGCATTGGGCAAGCTTGCTCAGGAAGATCCCTCGTTCCGTGTGAAGACTGACGAAGAAACCGGGCAAACCATTATTTCAGGGATGGGTGAATTGCACCTGGACATTCTGGTTGACCGTATGCGCCGCGAATTCAGCGTTGAAGCGAATATCGGCAAGCCGCAGGTGGCCTATCGTGAAGCGATTCGCAACACCTCTGAGATCGAAGGCAAGTTTGTGCGTCAGTCAGGTGGTCGTGGTCAGTACGGTCATGTCTGGGTCAAGTTTGAGCCAGGTGAAGACTCTAACGCAGAAGGGCTGGAGTTTGTGAATGAAATCGTCGGTGGTACCGTGCCGCGCGAATACATTCCTGCTGTGCAGAAAGGCATCGAAGAGCAGATGCAGAACGGTGTTCTGGCCGGCTATCCGTTGCTCGGCCTGAAGGCGACTTTGTACGATGGCTCTTTCCATGATGTCGACTCTAACGAAATGGCGTTCAAAATCGCTGCTTCCATGGCCACTAAAAAGTTGGCCAAAGAAGGTGGTGCTGTGCTGCTTGAACCGATCATGAAGGTAGAGGTAGTAACGCCGGAAGAGAACATGGGAGACGTGGTAGGTGACCTTAATCGCCGTCGCGGTCTTATCGCTGGTATGGATGAGAGCGTAAGCGGCAAGATTATTAATGCAGAAGTGCCGCTGGCTGAGATGTTTGGCTATGCGACTGACCTGCGCTCGGCCACACAGGGTCGTGCGACCTACACCATGGAATTCAGCAAGTATTCGGAAGCGCCGAATAATATTGCTGAAGAAATTATTTCCAAGAACCAAACCAAGTAACCAGTCTACTCACAGAGGTGATATAAAGTGGCAAAGGAAAAGTTTGAACGTAATAAGCCCCACGTCAATGTGGGT
>TARA_R110002110_G_scaffold92250_1_pt1 | contig 15780 bp, 12 predicted proteins | sample TARA_R110002110 | Tara Oceans TARA_R110002110 (sample SAMEA4397330) | marine metagenome | biome: Polar Biome; feature: [SRF] surface water layer (ENVO:00010504); material: water (ENVO:00002006), including particulate matter (ENVO:01000060) such as... | depth 5 m
CACCTGGCTGAAATTACCGCGCGTATACAGTGCGAGCACGCGATCGAGCCGTTCCAGCGGGGCGGTGACATAAAACGTCACCAGCGCCAGCGTGATCTCGATCGCGACCAGCAGGCCGACGATCAGGATAATAACGAGGTCGAAAAAGATATCGTTCAGCTGACGCTGCACGAATTGCTTGTCGACCCCGACATGAAGAAGGCCGATGGCCTTGTCTGCGTTCTTAAGCGGCAGTGCCAGGTTATGGGCCGCGTCGATCTCTATACTGCTGCCGGAATCGGCGCCCGCCATCGTATCGAGCGCTTCCGGCGACTTGAAAAACGCCATCGTCTTCGCATCGAGGTTCCTGCTCGAATACAGCAGATTCCCCGACACGTCGGTCACCGCGACATATTCGATTTCCGGATAGGTCTTGCCGATTTCGCTCAGATACGGCCCGACGCCGTTCAATTCCGTAAAGGGAATACCCAGCCCGACAGCCCGTTCGACGTCGCCGACGGCGCTAAGCCCGATCACTTCGGCCTTCTTGTTCAGTTCCGGCGTGAGCGAATTCTCGAAGAGCTGGAGCGATTCCCACGACAGAAAGACCGACGATGCGACGAGAACGACCGTGATCAGGGCGAACAGGCGCCGCCGGACCATCGGCGTAAGCCGGTTTTCGGCGACGAATTCGGGGGCGTTTTCTTCTGCCATCTTGTCCCCCTAGGCTTTCGAGCTGTCTTTGGCGGCGGCGGAGACTTCGATCTGCGTCATCGCTTCATCCACGGTCCTGGTCACGGACCCCAGCTTGCTTCGGAAATCGGACGTCTCTTTGTCATCTGCCGCATCGCTGTCGCCCATATCGCTTTCCTTGACCCGGGCCAGCGCCAACTGCATTGCCGCGTAGGTATGTCTCAGTTCGCGGAAACCGAATGAGATCCCGATCCAGGCGACAAGCGCGGTGATGCCGAGCAGGATCGCGGTGACGAAAACGAGTTTTTCGAGAATACCGCCAACCAGCCCATGATAGCTGGACCGATCGTAATGCAGAACCACGCCGCCGATCGACCGGTCGAAACTGTTATACAGCGTGATACCGGCAACGAACTGGTCATCGGTATGCGCCGCCCATTCCGTAGTGTCCGCCTTGCGCAACGGCTCCAGCAGACCGACGACGCTCTCATCGACACGGCTTTCCGCACCTGAGTCGCCCGTCGAGAACAGAACCTTGCCGTTGTTATCGAACACCTGAATTTCGCGGATAGCCGGATCGGATTCCTTGGCACGCTTGAGAAGCGTATCGGCGAACTGCAATTCTTCGAGCGCAAGTCCGAGATTGGTGGCCCTGGACAACGAAAATTCCAGATTCTTGTTGATGACCGCCAGGCGCGATGTCGTGACATCGGTAAGAATGTTGCCGTATTTAAAATAGTTCATGGTCAGCAGCAGACCCAGCACCATGGCAAGGATGCAGGTCGTATAGACCGTCATTTTGGTCGTAATATTCATGATAACGTCTTCGCCCCAGAGAACCCCGAAACCCGACCTGTCCGGATCGGATCTATACGGCTGATACTCATTACTGTTGTAGCCGGTGTGCCGGTCGTTTTCCCCTGAACCGGCTTTTGTATATTTACCCTCAGCCTAGCGCCAAAACGCAAGGCCGTAAATCTGTCAAATAGTTACAGGGACTTAGATGAATATAACATGAATGAACCAGCACGGACCGATTGACGCCGCCGGAAGGGCGTTCCAGAGTCCGGTCATGAAATCCCTGTGCCGCAGCTGTCAGACGGAATTTGCCGACACGGACATGCAGAATTGTCCTGTCTGCGGTGGCGCAAGTTTAATATCGCATGCGGAACTGGCGACACTGTCAATCGCCCACCTCGACTGCGATTCATTCTATGCAAGCGTCGAAAAACGCGACAATCCCGAACTGAAAGACAAGCCGGTCCTGGTCGGCGGCCGTAAACGCGGCGTCGTGATGGCGGCCTGCTATGTGGCGCGTCAATACGGGATCCATTCGGCGATGCCGATGTTCAAGGCTCTTCGCGCGTGCCCGGAGGCCGTTGTCGTCAAACCGGATATGGCGAAATACGGCCGAATCGGTCGTGATATCCGCGAAATGATGCGAACGGTAACGCCCATGGTGGAGCCCATTTCCATCGACGAGGCGTTCCTCGACCTGACCGGCACCGAAAGGCTGCACGGCGGAAGCCCGGCGAAAACCCTGGCCGGTCTTGTCTCGCAAATCGAAGACCGCCACGGCATCACCGTGTCGATCGGGTTGAGCCATAACAAATTCCTGGCAAAACTGTCTTCCGGACTGAACAAACCCCGGGGGTTTACCATCGTCGGGCGCGCCGAGACGGTCTCGTTCCTGAGCGGGCAGCCGGTCGCGCGGATATGGGGTGTCGGGAAGGTCTTTCAGCGCAGACTGGCGCGTGACGGCATTACGATGATCGGTCAGCTTCAACAAATGGAAGAATCCGACCTCGCGCGGCGTTACGGCGAGATCGGCCTTCGTATGGCCCGCCTCGCGCATGGTCGCGACAATCGCAGGATAATCCCGGGGTCGGGCCGGAAAAGCCTGTCCAGCGAGACGACCTTTGCCGAAGACATCGCAGACCCGGAACGGCTCAGCCGAATTCTCTGGCGCCAGGCGGAAAAAGTCTCCGCCGGCGTCAAGAACGAGAACATCGGTGGCCGTACCGTGACGCTCAAGCTCAAAACCGCACGGTTCGCCATCCGCACCCGGTCTCGCACGCTGCCGCATCCGACCCAACTCGCCGATGCGATATACGCTGCCGCTGCAGCGCTTCTGGCGAAAGAGGCGGATGGTACGGCTTTCAGACTGTTGGGAGTCGGTCTCGCCGATTTCGCGCCACAGGAAGATTGCGATCCTATCGACCTGGCCGATCCGGATTTACAGCGCCGCAAGAAGGTCGAGGGTACCGTCGACGATCTACGCGCCCGGTTTGGCCGCGATGCGATCGGCAAAGGCCGGATGCTCGAAGGCTGACGCGTCAATACGCGTTCGCAAAACCCGCATCGATCTGTGTCAGCTGAGCGAGAAGATATTCGATATTGTCGTCGCCCATTGCCGTATCCGGGTCGTCGAAATTTGTGATAATCCGTTCGATCATCCGACGTCGGAAACGCTTCTGGTCGTCGTCTCCACCATCGTAATCGGTGTCGTCGGCGACATCGATCGCCGCAGCGAACGCCGGCTGCAGCGGTTTCGGCAACTCCGCCCGCTCGAGCAAATCCGTAATCTCTTTCCGGTCGCCGCCATGGATCATCGCACGCGCATTCGACAGTGGCGTGCGCGACCGCACGGCCACACTGCCCTCGAAGAACTCCATATCGCCCATGCACAATGCGCGCAGCATAATCGTCGGGGTCAACCGGTTGTTTTGATAGAGATGAATAATCAGGCGGCGGGAATCCTCATGATGGTTTTTCCCACCCATCAGCCCAAGCGTCGCCTTTTCGCGCGCCTGCAGAATCAGATCGCTCACGCTGTCGCTTGGCAGTTCGTGCCGGGCAATGAGTTCCTGCTGAAGCTTGTCCGACACCATGCTGACGAGGCGCTCGGAGACCTCGAGCGGCAGGGCAGAACGGCCCACCATCGACGATTTAACAAGATCGCTATCGGCGAAATCGTCAAGAACCCGCTGCATCGAGCCCGTAGAAATCTGCGCGCCGTCATTGGCGACCAGCGTTCCGACCACGGATTCGTTCCTGGTGTCGATCAGCGCATCGGAAACATCCGATGATACGCTCGGCCGCGCGGCGATGGCTTTCTGCTTTTCTTCTCCCTGGCTCGAGACGATCTCGATCAAATCCTTGTCTGTCAGGACTGTCGAAAACCTGAGGATCGGCGTCGAAACCGATACAACATCGTCGGCGAGCGACCGCGCTATCTCATGCGGCAAAAAAGGGCATTCTTTCAGGTTGGCGGCAAGGGCAACGCGGACGCGTTCCTCGGCATCCTTGCACATCAACGAGAAAATTTCCTCGGCGAGCTTTTTTTCCTGTTCCCCGAAATCTGCGGCCGCGTCGTAATGGGTGGCAATCTTGGCGGCGGCGTCCGCTCTGGCGTCTACCGAGGGATCGCTCAGAAGTCGCTCGACGTCGGATTTTGAAAGTCTGGTTGTCATGTCGCTGTGATCCTTCGGGCGGGAAACCCGGATTGTTTCCCGGATGGGTTCAAAGTTCCGCGAAGCGGTAATTCTGGGGCAAACTCGTTAACGGCTGCTTAAGTCCGACGCATCATCATCGTCCCCACACGGTTGTTTGAGCGACGGATAGCCGCATGCACGGCGTCGTGTGTTGACCCCCATGGGGGGCTGGGACTATCTCATGGTTAAGCGCACCGGGTACAAATTCGGATTGGAATGATGAAAAAAACTCTCTCAATGACCGCGACAATCGCCATTCTGGCTTTCTCTTCAATTGGTTACGCGAATGCGGCCGATGTCTCGAAAGGCAAAAGGGTTTTTAACAAATGTAAAGCCTGTCACACGCTCGTGGCGGGCAAGCACCGGATCGGCCCCAGCCTAGCCGGGGTTTTCGGCCGCAAAGCCGGTACCGTCGAGAAATATAAATACTCCAAGGCCATGAAGAAGGCCGGCGACGGCGGACTTGTGTGGAGCGAGAAAACACTGTCCGAATATCTGATAAAGCCGCGCACCTTCATCAAAGGCACCAAGATGACCTTCGCCGGTCTCAAAAAGAAAAGCGATATCGACAACCTGATGGCCTTCCTCAAAGAAGCCACCAAGTAGCGTTTCAGCCCTTCGCGGCCAGGGCGGCCCGTATCGCCGCCATCTGGTCGTCTATCGAGATATCGAGCGCCGCCGTTATTTCCAGGTCGCGATCTTCATAAGGGTTTTCGCCGGGCTTTTTGTCCGCCCACTCCTTCACCCGCTCGTCACGCGCACGTATCAGTGCCACGACTTGCGGATGGAACAGTTGTAACATCGCCGAGATCCAGCGATTGACCGGCCACGAAGGTCGGGCGTGGTCGATATCGAAACGGTCGATCAGCGCGCAGACGTCGTCTGCCCTGTACCAGGTCTCGCCGGTTACCCAGCGGTTTGTCGAGAACAGGCAGATCGGCAGCCCCTGGGGATCCATCGATATCGCGATCAGATGGGTCAGATCGTCGTTCCGCTCCGCAGGCTTCTCGTAGTCCGCCAACGCGACCGGGCGAATGCCCTCGGGAATGCCGTTTGCCCGCATGAACGTGTGGAAATGGCCATGCTCCCCGCCGCGGAGTTCCTGCGGGTGGGCGTGATAGTAAAACTGCGCATGGGTTTCGTGGTCGTAGACATCGCCATCGGGATAATGATCCCACTCGTAAAAACCCTCTGCGCCACGCAACAGTTCCCCGACGATATTATCCCCCGTCTTCGCCAGCACGCGAATACAGTCGATAACCTCGACCCCGGCAGCCTGCATGGTTTCGAGCCGCGATTTCGGCAGCTTGTCGAAATCGACCTTTGTCGGTGGATCGCTGTGAGGGTCTCGCGGCACGCCCGCCTCCGTTCATGGGGTCATCCTGTCGTCCGGGCCTAAAGATAGGACCCGGGCGGAGAAGTGCGACCCCCGGACGGATAAATTCACCGTGAGGAGTTCCTGTCGCCCGACATTCGGCGGGTCTCCGACACGGCCGGCCGAAACCCGATCAGGATACGCTTCAGACCGTCGGATCGGGTGGGCCGCGCGGTCATTCCTATCCATAGGCCCGGTAAATGCCGGCCCCGTGGGGGCTCACATCCGGGCGATAGGTATCAGCGCACGACCAGTACTGATTTCGTCGAATGACGCACCACCCGGGCCGCATTGGGACCCAGCAGGTAATCCTGCAATTCGGGCCGGTGCGATCCCATGATGATCAGGTCCGCACCGATCTCCTCGGCCGTATCGATGATGGTTTTATAGATCGTGCCGTCGGCAATGATGTGCTGGACCTTGATCGTATCGGGTACCCGGTCGGCGACGAATTTGTGCAAGACCTCGCTGGCATTCGCCATCATCTTGTTTTCGTGATCGGTCGGGAAGAACTGCGCCACCATGGGCGATCCGAAATCGGGCATCACGGTCATCACATGCAGGGTCGAACCGAACGCGCTGCAATATTCGATTGCCGTCGGCAGCGCCTTTGTCCAGGAACTTTCATTGCCGAGATCGACGGGAAGGAGAATGTGTTCGTACATATCCGGAACTCCTATGCGGCAGCGGGTTGATCGGTCTTGCTGGAAACGCGCCGACGCTGAAGTCCCCAGACAAGAATGAGAAGCAAAAAGCCCGGGATGTAAAAGAGCTGCTTCGGCATTCTTTCCTGCGGTACCTCGGCCGACAGGATCACCATGTCGAATTCAAGCTTCGCATTGGCGGCGGCCGTCGGTTTACCCTTCGCATCGGCCTGAACGACGTCGTCGATAATCGTCTTGCCGTCCTTCTGGACGATCTTGATACCGGCCGTTTCGAGCCTTTGGGCCCCCGTTCCCGGGCCGCCGAGCGGCAGAACAACGGTCGTCTCCACATCCTCACCGGTGGCATTCTGGCCGCTCACGAAAATCCGGATATCGACGTTTTCCGGCTGCGCGCCGGCAATCTGTTCGAGGTTCTTCGGATCTGCCCCGGCAAACGGCGCCTGCACCTGGTCGAGCCAGAAACCGGGCCGGAACAGGGTAAAGGCGATCAGGATCAGCGCGACGGATTCCCAGACCCTGCTGCGCGCGATAAAGAACCCCTGCGTCCCGGCAGCAAATATCAACATGGCAATGGTGGCCACGACAAAGACCGCAATCCCGTCGACAATGCCGACATTGATCAGCAGCAGGTCGGTATTGAAGATAAACAGGAAGGGTAGCATGACGGTGCGCAGCGAATAGAAAAAGGCCGTAAAACCGGTCTTGATCGGATCGCCGCCAGACACCGCCGCGGCCGCGAAGGACGCGAGTCCCACCGGGGGTGTTACGTCCGCCATGATACCGAAATAGAACACGAACATATGCACGGCGATCAGCGGCACGATAAGACCGTTCGCCGCCCCCAGTTCCACGACCACCCCGGCCATAAGCGATGAGACGACGATGTAGTTCGCCGTTGTCGGCAGGCCCATTCCGAGGATAAGGCTGATGATGGCAACCAGGATCAGCATGATAATCAGGTTGCCGCCGGACAGGACCTCGACGAACTCGGTCATGACCTGGCCGATTCCGGTGAGCGTGACCGTCCCGACGATGATACCGGCAGCGGCAGTGGCAACGCCGATCCCGATCATGTTGCGCGCACCGGCGATCATGCCGTCGATCATGTCCGCCCAGCCGAGCCGGAATGCCGCCGCCGTATCGCCTGTTTTGCGGAACATTGCCTTGAGCGGACGCTGTGTAATCAGGATAACGAGCATCAGCGCACTCGCCCAGAACGCGGACAGGCCGGGCGACTTGCGTTCGATCATCAGGAACCAGACGAGTACGACAATCGGCAGGATATAATGCAGGCCGGTACGGAACGTCGGCCCGAATTCCGGCAGCGATACCAGTTCCGCGTTCGGGTCGTCCATTTCCAGGTCCTCGGACTTCGCGGCATAGGCGATCAGCGCGAAGTAGATCACGAAGACGGCGGCCGCGAGTATCCAGCCGGAGAAATCGCCGAACAGGGACTTGATGCCCTGGATACCGTAATAAACCGCGCCGCACAGGATCAGGATGCTCAGCAGCGGAATGACCGCCGCGGCAATCCGGGCCATCGCTGCTTTCTGAATACCCGGCTTGGGCAGACCCTCCATCTCGTTCTTGAGCGCTTCGAGATGCACGATATATAGCAGCGCGATATAAGAGATCACCGCTGGCAGAAATGCATGGGTGATAACCTCGAGATACGAGATCCCGACATATTCGACCATCAGGAAGGCGGCCGCGCCCATCACGGGTGGCATGATCTGGCCGTTGACCGAAGATGCGACCTCGACCGAACCGGCCTGTTCGGGGGTAAAGCCGACACGTTTCATCAGCGGAATCGTGAACGTTCCCGTCGTCACCACATTGGCGATCGACGAGCCGGAAATCAGCCCCGTCATCGCGGATGCGAGAACGGCCGCCTTCGCCGGCCCGCCCCGCAGATGGCCAAGCAGCGAAAACGCCACCTTGATGAAGTAATTGCCGGCGCCCGCCTTATCGAGCAGCGAGCCGAAAAGCACGAACAGGAAGACGAAGCTGGTCGAAACGCCCAGCGCGATCCCGTAAACGCCCTCCGTCGTCAGCCACTGATGCCCCATCGCCTTGGCGAAAGAAGCGCCCTTCCAGCGAATGGCATCGGGCACCAGGGTGCTGTCGCCGAAGAATACATAGGCCAAAAAGACCATCGCCACGATCATCAGCGGCGGGCCGAGTGCACGGCGTGTCGCCTCGAGCAGCGCGACCAGACCGATACCGGCGACCCACAAATCCCTCTCGATCGGCGCACCCGGCCGGTCGGAAAGCTCGCCATAGAACAAAAACAGATACCCGGCAGCGAAAGCGCCGACGATGGCAAAAAGCCAGTCCTGCAGCGGAACGCGATCGCGCGGCGAGCGTTTGAGAGCGGGATAGGCCATGAAGGCGAGGAATATGGCGAAGGCGAGATGGATAGACCGGGTCTCGGTGTTGTTCAGCACCGGGATAATCTCGGTGACCATGAACGGCAGCGGCGACGCTATCCAGAGCTGGAATGTCGACCAGGCCAGTGCGATACCGGCCAGCAGCTTCGCCACTTTCCCGCCGGGATTGCGCGCGCCCGTATCGGTCGATGCGACAAGATCCTGAAGTTCGTTATCGCTGAGCGGCGTACCCGATTGCGTACCTGACGGATTCTGGTCGGCCATAATTCACCCCCGTGAAAATTATCGGTATCCTGGTTCCGTTCGGCGGTCTCCGCCGCCTTCGGAAAAAAGGGGAGGCCCCTCGGCCTCCCCTGTCGTTTCGGTTGGACTTACATCCAGCCCTTTTCCTTGTAATACTTCGCCGCACCCGCATGCAGCGGCGCGGACAGACCGTCCTTGATCATTTCCGCTTCCTTCAGATTGCGGAAAGCCGGGTGGAGCTTCTTGAAGCGGTCGAAGTTCTCGAAAACGGCCTTGACGACCTCATAGACCACGCGATCGGCAACCTTGGTCGAGCTCACGAAGGTCGCGCCGACCCCGAATGTCTTGGTGTCGTTCGGCGAGCCGTTATACATCCCGCCGGGAATGGTCGCCGTGCGGTAGAACGAGTTCTTCTTCACAAGGCTGTCCACTGCCGGTCCCGTCACGTTGACCAGAACGGATGCACAGGACGTGGTCGCTTCCTTGATCGAGCCGGAAGGATGTCCGACGGTAAAGACCATCGCATCGATCTTGTTGTCGCACAGCGCCTGGCTCTGCTCGGCGGACTTGAGCTCGGAGGCAAGCTTGAACGCGCTCTTGTCCCAGCCCATTTCGGCCATGAGCACTTCCATCGTGCCGCGCTGGCCGGAACCGGGGTTGCCGATATTTACGCGTTTGCCCTTCAGGTCGCTGAAGTTCTTGATGCCGGAATCGGCACGCGCGACGACGGTGAACGGCTCCGGATGAACGGAAAACACGGCCCGCAGGTCTTTATACGCGCCGGAATCCTTGAACTTCGATGTCCCGTTATAGGCGTGATACTGCCAATCGGACTGCGCGACGCCGAAATCGAGCTCACCGGCCTTGATGGTGTTGATGTTGTAGACCGAACCACCGGTGGATTCGACCGAGCAGCGGATGTTGTGCTGTTTCCGGTTGCGGTTCACCAGACGGCAGATAGCGCCGCCGGTCGGATAATAGACGCCGGTGACGCCGCCGGTGCCGATCGAAATGAAGGACTGCTGCGCGACGGCGGTACCGCTGGTCGTTACGCCGAATGCCGCCGTGGCAAGCACTGCGGCTGACAGGCTGAGAACAATTTTTTTCATGGTAAATGAGTCTCCCTTTGCGTGTTCCGGTTTCCCGGTCGGACGGTAACAGTACCCGCTCACCGGATACTGTCAGAACGCTGAGAATCGCGTGAACGGGAAAAATTCACACCCCATCCACGATTCTGTCTCGAACAATGCATGCCGCGCCTGCCGACGTCAACGTTCCCCGCCGGCCGGAAACAGACCTAAACACTTGGGTTAATTAGGATTCTAAGGAATTTGGCGCCTGATTACCGGACGGTTGCAGTGTCTATCGCGTCTGCCAGGCGCTCGACAATCGTGGAAATGTGACTTCCGTCGATGATATAGGGAGGCGCAAGCAGAACATGCGCACCGGCGGTGCCGTCAATGGTGCCACCCATCGGATAAACCATCAAGCCGCGCGACATCGCATCCGCCTTGATCCGGCCCGGGACCCCCATCGCGGTCCCGAACGGAGCCTTGGTCTCCCGGTCGGCGACAATCTCGACCCCGATAAAAAGCCCCCTTCCCCGAATATCGCCGACATGCGGATGCTGCCCGAGCCGGTCGCGCAGTGCGTGGCGCAGTTCGGCACCGCGCGCGGTCACATTGGCAAGAAGACCGCGTTCCTCGATCGCTTCGAGAACCGCCACCGACGCCGCGCAGGCGGCAGGATGGGCCATGTAGGTATGACCGTGCTGAAAAAACCCGCTGCCACGGCAGATCGCGTCGTACAGGTGCGCCCCGACGAGCACAGCGCCGATCGGCTGATACCCCGCGCCCAAGCCCTTCGCCATGGTCAGCAGATCGGGCACGATCCCGTCCTGTTCGCAGGCATACAACGTGCCGGTGCGCCCGGACCCGCACATGACTTCGTCAAGAATAAGAAGCACGCCGTAACGGTCGCAGATTTCGCGAATACGCCTGAAATAGCCTTCCGTCGGCGGAACCGCGCCAGCTGTCGCCCCGACCACGGGTTCGGCGATAAACGCCATGACGGAGTCCGCCCCGAGTTCCGTGATTTTCGCTTCGAGCTCGTCGGCGACCCGCAGGCCATACGCCTCCGACGTCTCGTCATCGCGCCGGTCGCGATACTCGTAGCAGGGCGAAATATGGTGTGTCTCGAAAAGCAGCGGTTCGAACTGCGCCCGTCGCCACTGGTTGCCGCCGGCGGCGAGTGCACCCAGCGTATTGCCGTGATAGCTCTGGCGGCGCGCGATGACATTGCGTCGGTCGGGCTCCCCTTTTTCGACGAAGTACTGACGCGCAAGCTTCAGGGCCGTCTCTGTCGCTTCCGATCCTCCCGAGACAAAATAGACGCGGTCGAGATTGCCCGGCGCAGCGGCCGTCAGACGGTCCGCCAGAACCTCCGCGGCTTCCGACGTATAGAACGCCGTATGGGCAAAGGGAATCCGGTCGAGCTGGTCGACGATGGCCTGTTTGACGCCGGCGTCGGAATGGCCGAGGCAGGAAACCGCCGCACCGCCGCAGGCATCGAGATACTCGTTGCCGTCGGTGTCGTAGACAAACACGCCCTCGCCGCGGTCGATAACCGGCAGCGTCGTCCCGGGGTACCGGTGAAACACATGGTCCATAAGAGTGCGTCCTTTGGCCTCTGGCGGATAATTAGTGTCGGGTAATTGAGTAAGTCGGACAATCGAGTAATATGCGCCGCCGCATTCGCGGGACTGGAATTCAATCAGGATACGCCATGAATCTCAAAGACCATATACGGTCGGTGCCGGACTTCCCCAAGCCCGGAATTCTGTTTTACGACATCTCGACGCTACTACAGCATGCCGACGCCTGGTCGGCGACCGTCGATATGCTGGCCGATGTCGTCGCGCCATATAAGCCGGAGCGGCTGATCGGAATCGAATCGCGTGGCTTCCTGGTCGCCGCCCCGCTGGCGCTGCGTCTCGGTATCGGCTTTACGATGCTCCGCAAGAAAGACAAGCTGCCGGGCGAGACGATCTCGCACACCTACGACCTGGAATACGGCTCGGATACGATCGAAATTCAAAAAGATGCTCTGCACGAGGGCCAGAAGGTGGTCCTGATGGACGACCTGCTGGCGACCGGCGGTACAGCCGCCGCCGCGGTCGAATTGCTGCGGGGCGTCGGCGCCGACGTGGTTGCCTCCGCCTACATCATCGAGCTGAATTTCCTGCAGGGTCGCGACCGGCTGGATGTGCCTGCCCATTCACTGATCGGATACGACGAGTAACACCCGGGCGCAGGGCCGGACGAAAAGCGGGGCGGTCATTTCTGACCGCCCCGTTTTCATGACCGATGCACGCGCCGGTGCTACTTTGCGACCATCACCTGATACTTGGCGACCCGGTGCGTCTGCCCGCGATAACCGATATGGCAGGTTTTATTCCAGACCTTACCGGTCATCAGGCCGCCGGCGACGGGACCGCGGCATACATACAGGCGCTGGCCTCTTTCGGAACCGCCGGAGACAGCGCCGCCGGGAATCCTGCCGCCGGTAGCGGGCGCCCAGCCGACCTTGGCACTGCCCCGATTGACCAGAACGGTGTACTTGCGAAGCGGAATTTCCTTGGGCCCGTAGGCGATATAGCACACGCCGTTGACCAGTTTACCCGGATGACGCCCCGCGCCATGACGGCCGGAGCAGGCATGCTGGACGACACGCGGGCCGGACCCGCCGGGAAACGCGGTCCGCATATCCTTGACGGCGCGGGCCGGCATCCATCTGACCCCTTGTCCCGCACGGACGAGAATCTGATATTTCGGGGCAGAAACCTCTCGCCCACCGGCGCCGATAATGCAGCGTTTGCCGATCAGCTTCCCCGGAACAAGCCCGCCCCGGGACGGCGCCCGGCAAATAAAGACAGGCTGGCCACGCTCATACCCGCTCGCAACCGCACCGGCCGGAGGTTTCGGTCCACGTGCCGATGTCCACGCCATGCCTTTCGGCAGGGACGCCGCCGGTGGCGGCGCATCCGGTCGTTTGGCGACGATCATCACCTGGAACTTGGTCGAAACGATCTCTTTTCCGCCGTAACCGATATTGCATTTACCGGCAACAACCTTGCCCGGGTGAATCCCCCCGCTATGGGGCGCGCGGCACACGAACAGCGTCCGGCCAGGTTCCTTGCCGCCGATATACGCATTGGGGGGAACCTTCCCGGCACGAGGCGCCACCCAGCCGATCCGGGCACCCCGATTGACCATCACCTGGAACTTGGTCGAAACGATCTCTTTTCCGCCGTAACCGATATTGCATTTACCGGCGACAACCTTGCCCGGGTGAATCCCCCCGTTATGCGGCGCACGGCAGACAAACAGCGTCCGGCCAGGTTCCTTACCGCCGACCACAGCTCCCTTCGGCATGGCAGCGCCCTTGCCTGCCACCCAGCCGATGCCCTGCTGGGCCCTGGCGCCCGATGCAAACATCGCGCCCACCATCACGCCGACGACCAGCGCGCCGGCAGCCGTCTTCGCGACGGATCTGAATGAAAATTGCGTCATGAGTTCCTACCCCTTTTTAGTTGTTGCCCCGATATGTCCTGACCGGGATCGAATGGCTTTCCCGGTTCGCAGTCTCGGTTTGCGGCAGCGTTGGTAACAGCCCCAACCTTAACGCTGCCTGAACGGAAGATTTGACCGCCGTATTAACCCGGCCTGCTAGCGCTTCGGCGGCACGGCGGCAAATTTCGACCCCTTCAGGCAATGGCGGCCCTCGGCGTCCTGCCACAGCACGCCGTCCTCGTGCAGCTTCCCAAGGGCACGGTTCACCGCCTGGAAGCCGTAGCCGACGAATTTCTCGCACAGTTCGGCGAAATACAGCGGGGTGTCTGTGACCAATTGCCTGATCTCCTCCGCCAGGGCATCGGTACCGATTTCCTGTGTCGGTTTTGCGGCGCCGCTTGCCGGGCCGATAAAATCTTCAAGTTTGACCTGGTCGGCATAGGCATAAGTGATCCGGTGGAACCGTTCGCGTGGCACGTTATCGGGAATCGTCGCATCAATGCCCATCTTGGCCGTTGTCGGTACGCGCGAATACGGTCCGGGCGGCGGCAGGCTGGGATCCAGCGGCTTGGAGCGTGCGCCGGAAATAATCATGACATCGCGGTCCGCCTGAACGCGCGTGGCAACCGCCCATTCGACATCGACCGGATCGAACACATCAATATCGTGATCAACCACCGTCACGTGCTTCATGTCGGCGACGGACAAAGCCGCCGCAATAGCATTCTTGCCGTCCCCGGGCAGCGGCCTGATCGCGATGATCGCATGCCAGTGGCAGCACCCTCCGGGCGTGATATTGACGGCCGTCACGTTAACCCCGGCTTCGTCGAGCACGCGGCGGACGTTGGCTTCGTAGATCGGTCCCGACGGCCAGATATTCTCCCACGGCATGTGCAGCGCATAGTACATCGGGTTCTTGCGCATTGAGATCGCCTTGATCCGAACATGCGGGTTCCAGTGCAGCCCGCCCATCAGGCGGGTAAATTCACCGAAACGGCCTTCGGGCTGGGTCCAGCCGGTCGGCAGGATTTCCGCCTCCAGGACGATTTCGGCATCGGCGATGCAGGGCATATCGATGGTCTGACACTGTGTCAGCGGCACGCCATGGCCGCGCATGCCGCCGGCGATGCCGAGCTCGCTGACCCCGGCCCGCGCCTTGTAGGTCGAACAGATCAGTTCGAACGGGTGCGTCCCGATATTGATCGAAATCGGCAACGGCTCGCCTTTTTCATAGGCCTTCGCCGCGTAGCGATGCAGGTTGTTTGGCGTGACGATATCGATACCGGTCAGGTTCTTTTCCTTGACCAGAAAACGATAGACACCGGCATTGATCGCCGAATTTTCGTCTTCGTCGGGATCGCGCGACAGGGTCACGCCGGCGGTAATCATCGGCCCGCCATCGAGCACGGAGAACAGCGGGATCGGCAGGTCGTGCAGATCGACATCGTCACCTTCGAGATAGATTTCGCGCACCGGCCCGGTATTGACGAAATCGGGCTCAATCGGCCGGTCCAGCCCTTCGCGGAGACGGCCCTCGATGTCGGAAAAATCGCACCCGGCAGCAATCGCAAGGCGTTCGCGGCTGTTGGTCACCCCGGAAATGACCGGCATGTCATAGCCGTTCACGTTGGTAAACATCAGCGCCTTGTCCGACTGATCGACGAGCGTCGCGATATGGCGGATGTCGACCGGCTTTTCGATCTCGATCAGCTCGTCCGCTGCACGCAATTCGTCAATCAGTTCGCGAAAATCGTCGGCCATCGTCCTGCTTTCCGTTTTGGTTGTCCCGTTGACTGGGAACATACAGGAAATGTTTCGCTGTCAAAATACAGCTACCGGAAGCAGCTTGACCCGCCCGGCGAATACGTCTCTAAAAGTCCCGATCCGAGCACTCTTCGGGTCGCGAATACCCGGAGCCCCCATGCCACTCGACAGTAACGGACAACCGACCGGTACGGCGGATAACGCGCCGGAACCGGCTGCCGCTTCTGCAATTGTCGTCTCGAAACTCTCGAAAACCTACGCCGGCGGCCACGCCGCACTAACCGATGTCGATCTTGAAATCCGGCGCGGCGAGATTTTTGCGCTGCTCGGGCCAAACGGCGCCGGCAAAACGACGTTGATCAGCATTATCTGCGGCATCGTCAATCCGACCTCCGGCCGGGTTACCGCCGGCGGAGACGACATCGTCCGTGACTACCGCAAAACCCGCGCCAAGATCGGACTCGTGCCCCAGGAACTGACCACGGACGCGTTCGAGACCGTCTGGAACACGGTCACCTTCAGCCGCGGCCTGTTCGGAAAAAAGCCCGACGCCGCGGTCATCGAACGCATCCTGCGCGATCTGTCGCTGTGGGACCGCCGGGAGTC
>TARA_R110002110_G_scaffold79913_6_pt1 | contig 15775 bp, 8 predicted proteins | sample TARA_R110002110 | Tara Oceans TARA_R110002110 (sample SAMEA4397330) | marine metagenome | biome: Polar Biome; feature: [SRF] surface water layer (ENVO:00010504); material: water (ENVO:00002006), including particulate matter (ENVO:01000060) such as... | depth 5 m
TACCGATGGTTCTCTGTTTAGAATCCCATCCGCGGCCTACTCTACCAAAAGCAAAGCATCGACAGATAAGAAAACTGGTGAACTTGTAAAAGAGTTTATCCGCGATGCGAAGCAAGAAGTAAAAGAAGAAAAGAAAAAAATGAAAGAGGAGCTTGACAGATGAACCTAGGAGTGTTATTGGTGTTAGGTGGGGCATTGATTGCCTCATTACTACTTAATGTATTCTTTGTCTGGTATTTAAGAAATCTTGTATCTCGCCTCCGCTTCATTTCAGAAAACCTCGGTGATCTAGTGGAAGAGACTATCTCTTTCCGCGATCACCTGAAGTCTGTCCATGAACTGGAAGCCTTCTATGGAGATGAAACTCTCGGCGGTCTAATCCGACATGTCGGAGAATATTCTGAAACTCTTGCTGATTTCGAAGAAATCTACACGCTTTTGGACGAAGACGAAGAAGAAGAAAATTTAGAGGAGATAGATGTTTATGACGACGACCGACAAAACGAAGGTGGTGAAGCTACCTACGCCACCCAAGAGGAAGCGCAAAAAACGAACAAAAAGACTGTATTTTACTCAGGTACATGAGGATGCAATCTTACAATATGTTAAGACCGAAAGCATAAAAGAAAGAACAGAACTGTATGTAAAATATATACAACCAGCTTTTAACGAGATGGTTGATAAAATAGTGTTTACTTATAAATTCACTACTCTTCCAAATATTGATGCGCTTAGAGATGAGTGCAAAATATGGCTCATAACTATTCTTAGTAAATACGATCCCAACAGAGGGTCTAAGGCTTTTTCTTATTTTAGCGTGATTACCAAAAACTGGTTTATCCACCAAACAAAAAAGAGAAGCAAGAAGAGAAGAACGGAGGTTGAGCTTTCGGAGCTATCAAAAGAGCTAGAACTTAAACACATCTCCATCACGAATCCCTATGCTAAAGATCGAGAAGCAAAAGAATTCTTAGGCCTGCTTCGCGAAGAAATAGACTCTTGGGAGCACGAAGATATGAAGCCCAACGAAGAAAAGGTTCTTAACGCCATCCGGATGCTTTTTGATGAGGCCGATAATATAGAAATTTTCAATAAGAAAGCTATTTACTTGTATATGAGGGAAATTACTGGACTTAATACAAAACAGGTTGTTAACAGCCTAAACAGTATGAGGGCCAAGTATAGAGTTTTCCGATGCAACTGGGATAAAGGCGACTTATGAAAGACTTAGACCACTACCTTGGAGAAGCAATCAAGAACATTCAGGATGACCGCGAGGTCACCAAAGAGCTTCTTGATGATGTAATCCGCTATATTGGCAAGAACGAAGAGAACCATAAGTTTGCCGGCCAAACGGCGGCCAAGTATGTGGAAACTCTCCAGCGCTCAAACGAGCAGCTTGTAAAAGTATCTTCCATCATTCAGAAGCAACAAGCAGGATTATCAGAAGGATTATCAGAAGATGATAAGGCTGATATTTTTGATATGCTGCAAGACAAAGAGGGGGAATAAATTTATGGCGTTCGGCAAGAAAAAGAAAAAAGACAAAGCTTCTAGTAGAACTAGACATTTTGACTATGATGAGAGACTTCCCATTGAAGTCGACCATCCAGCCAGCCGGTATGATTCTTTCATTGAAGACAGCAATAACGATACGAACAAAGCCCGCGCCGAAATGATCGTCATGCTCAATAACGCTGCAAACTCTACATTGCAATCTCCCAGTGAACTATCTTACGATCCGGAGTTCGGCGCTGAGTTTTTTGATCCGGACAATCCGACACTTACAGAATTTGACTTCACGCATAATACTATGGAAGTCATCGGCGAAATATTTAAAAAAAACCTTAAACCGCAATCCATCGACGGCCGCGCAGTTCAATTTGGAATAGTGTGCGCCATAGAGGAGACCCCCGTTTTCTCCGAAATAGATTATTTCACACATGTGCCGCCCAAGCAGATAGGGCAGCACAAGGGCTATAGAGTAATGGCGCCTGCGATCCACCAGAACTTCGGAAATCCGCTAGCCGAACCCAATCCCATAAAAAGAAAGGAATATATAAAAAGACTCCCACTGATAAGAGATTGGGAGGATAAATTCTCTCTTGTCCCCGGCTCTTTAATTAAGTTTAAATTTGATAGTCGGCTTAATTTTTTCGGTGACTCTCCCGGATCGGTTGTGGAGGTTCTCAACGGAGGACGACCACGAAAGATACCAGAGTGGGCCGCTGAGGATCCCAGTATCAAGGAAATTATGGAGGAGGCAGACATGGAGGATGTACCGGTAACTCCCGTTGGTCCGATACCGGAACAACTCAAAGATATATGTTCTGGCAACGATGTCCTTAAGCTCGCACTGAAGTATTGGGGGACAGATTATATATCGACAAAACAAGTCAAGGAAGAGGCCAAAGATCGAAAAGATGGATTGGTTTGTACATCTTTTTTGTCAACGGTTTTTGGAGATTTGGGGTTTGATATACAAGAAAGCCCACTTTGGTCATTCGACGGAAAGAAGTCAAAACACAGTAGACTGCTTAAACAAGGATGGAAAGAAAACAAAGAAACTGGCATGCCAGAAAGAAATATCACCATTTATAAAATGATCAATAGGTACAAGGACAGCGGATTCTGGTTTCATGAAATTCACGGTACCGCCGGCGTCTTGGAGAAGGTTTTTTTACACTTCGACTGCGGGTACAGAGTCCATAATTATAAAGATGCCAAGCCAGGTGATTTTCTTTCCTATGGCTCGCCCGGCAACAAAAAGGAGATCGTAGAGGCCGGCGGCCCACTGATACCCTTTTATAAGGGTCACATGTCTATAGTTTGGTCACCATGGGACGGAAAATATATGAAAATTCTAGGAGCCCACGGCAGACCCGGCAGGGTGTCTATAATATCAGTAAACCCCGCGGGCTGGTCTGGTTATGAATTTTTAAGGTTTAGAACAGAAGGCCGATCAGATTGCCCGGAGGCTGACGAAGATGCTCTCCCGACCCCGCCACCACTTGGCAAGGATTTGACTAAAGCAGAGGCGATAGCAAGATATGAAGAGTCTGGGTGGCTTGTTGCTTGGCCCGAAGAGGATCGGGAGTCTGTGGATCCTAACTATAAGTCGGCAGCTCAAATAAGTGCTGAGGCACAGGTCAGTACGAATATTCCGACCACCCCTGACGAAGTATAAGGACAATAAAGGTTTAAAAAATGGGCGATATATACTATGATGAAAAAGGACTAAAAGAGTTCGCGCAGACCCTTCAGGTCGATATTGAGACCGCGAGAGGCCTATATGAGTCATCCCTTGCTCTTACGGGAGATAAAGCAGTACAGACAAAGTGGGGACCGGGTGAGTATGATCCAAACGCAGAAAAAGATGATGTGTCTCCAACTGCATCTGGAGGTTCTTCGTCCCCCAGCAACAATATCGATTATCAAGCTGGGATGGTCATCATTCCCGGCGAAGATCAAGTCGAGCCGGATACGCCAAACGCAACCGATGGAACTCCACCAGGATATGAAGAGCCGCTAGATATCGCAGATGTTAGAGAGGAGGAAGATTTAAAGGACGGATGGGACGCAGAACAGGAAGATGCTGAATCAGAAACTCCAGAAGAGTTACTCAACGACTTCAAAAACTGGACGAAAAAATCTATAAGCCCTTTTGATGGTGCGGCGCCCGAACTCCTTGAGGCGTTACAGAGAGCGGAACATATACAAAAAGGAAAGAACAATGGTGTTCTTTCGGAATCGGTACCGGCATATAATAGGAAGATTCCGGGCACAGGCACACCCAACAAACCGCTAGAGTATACAAGTGAAGAAATATTAAACTACACCAAACGCGGCCGCACACCCAACAACGCTTGGATCATTGTAGGCAGAGATAGATCGGCTAGCCCAACTTCGGGATATGGAGGAAAGGGGCACACCAGAGCCGGCGCCATAGATCTTGTTGTTGGTCTTCAGGGCCATGGCCCGAACCACGAGATGGCGGTTGAAAAGAATTTTGGTAGCATGAATACGGGCATGCCCGGTGACGCGGCTCGAATTTACATATCACAGAGAGCAGACATCGATGACTACTTTGGGATATGCAGGGGTTTTGTCGGCAGGTCCATGACGGATTCGGCCATAGGAATAAAGGCAGACTCAGTAAGGATCATGGCCAATAAGGGTATAAAAATAGTTACAGGTGGCGGACCACAACAAAAAACATCTCTATACGGAGACATCGGCATTACATATGGCATCGACTTGATAGCTGGAAATAGAGATTTCCCAGCCGCCTGGAGTGGGGACGATGTATTGGAACCTACCCAGATGTATTTGCAGCCAATCCCAAAAGGAAACAATCTTGCAGAGTCCCTATCAAAGATACTTGATTCTTTGGGGTCTCTAAATAATATAGTTAAAGAGTTAGCTCTCAGACAAGCGACTATCAACACTGTACTTTGTACAAATCCATATCTTGGTATCGGTAATTGGGGCGCCCCCGTCGTGTCTTCTTTGAATCCGGCCGCCATTGGGGCAGTACAGACAAACAGTGTATTAATAAATACGGGCGTCATTGGCGCACTAAGTATACACGAAAAACGACTAGGGTGGATCAATCGTACTTATCTGATGCCAGGCGCCAGCCCTGTGTATATCAATAGCCGTTACAATAGGACAAATTAGAAATGCCTAAAATAAAAAATATACAGAACAAGACCAGCTTAGATTCCTTCGCTCAAGATCAGAGAGCTTTTTCGGCCGGACCCAGCGCAGCAAAAAGAAAGAAAAGAAAAGACAAGCTACCAATAGTTACAGGCCCCCCAGATCCAGTCTCAGGCGCCACAGGCGATCTCGATTCTCAGGTCGAGGCATTTAGGTTTTTAGAGTGTGATCCGATATCAATTAATGGCGCAGAGCCTGTGGAATGTCCAGTTTGTCGTCCAAATCCAAACGCTTATGTTCCAGATTATACTCTCATGACTCCTGGTAATACTTATTTTGACGGAAAGACTTGTACATATTGTTATATGTTAGAAATTGCAGCCCCCCAGAATGGCGGCCATACGGTTTCGGAATTAAAGAATCCAACTAAAAAACAGGAAGATATTAAGAGGATAGGCATTAAAAACCTTTTAGAATATCACAACAAGGCCTCAGTCGCGACAGTATATTATTATGAAAAAGAAGACTATAAAACAGACACCACTACCGAAGCGGTAACCATACTCGGATCCACCGCCACAGGCGCGGCAATAGGCCTCGCCGGCAGCCCCATCGGCGCCGTCATCGGAGCAAGTATAGGCCTTATAGTCGGCATAGGAGCCGCAATCGCCGTTCCGGATCCGGTACCAGGCTATGTTTTAAGAGCAGAGCAGAGAGATGTAGTTGAGGAATTGTTGGATTATACAGAGATCAGGTATACGGTACCAATTCAGCTTAAAGCGCGAACAAAGATTGCTGTATGCATCGACGCCGAAGCGTGGTCAAGGGTGCCGACAAAGCTCGTTACGGATCCGGATACTCCATTTGAAACTGATTATGAGGTTACTTTTACTGGAGAAGATTTTGAGCCCATGTTCAAGAGAGCCGCAGGAGACTCATTTTTGGGTTTATACCTGTACGCCGGCGGATTTAGGTTATATCAAAAACAGCTAGAAAAGTGGAGAAATCTGGAAGGGGGGATGCTTAAAACAATTGACGGAAACAAGTCTGCCATATTAGATCTTGAGTTCGAAGCCGAGATGCTGCTGCACTTCCGCGACAATGTTATGGAAATAATTGATGAAGCAACTGGGTTGTCGATGACAGATCTGGAGAAGATAACTTTTAAATTTGAGCCATATGACAGTTCCTCAAATGAGACAGGGATAGAGGATCCTGATGTAAAAATACGGCCAGAGACAGAAGATCCGACCACAGTTACAAGTCCGAAAATAAGATTAAAACAGATGATCTTCAATAAGCCAGGATGTCCAGAGATAATATTCAGCAACGAAGATGAAGAGGGCAAGGGGTTTTTCCGTAAATTGATCGGCAAGAGTCCATTCAAGGCATCTCGTAGTCTTTACTATGTTGGCGCCCTCCCGGATATGGACAAGGATCTGACTGCTGGTGAGCCCGTCCCATGGCTAGAATTTGTATTAAAGTATACATATCCAATGTTGCAGGTGTCCTATGATTCAGATAACTTAAATTTATTTAACGATCCATCGCTTGGCGCTTGTTTGGCAGATTCTCTTCTTGACGAAGAAGGTGTTATTGGCGCCATGATGGAGGCACTGGGGGCAGAACTTTCAGCCTTACCTGACGCAATACTCGGTGGGCTAGCAGAAAACTTGTGTTTAACGCAGGAACAGATGGAGGAAAAAGATTTTAAACTCGGAGACCAATTGGACGAAGATCTATCCAAAACATGGGAAGACGCCAAATCTGAGATAGGAAAAGGAGATCCTTATTTAGACTCAGTGTTCATATATCTGGAATCGATCCTAAAGAAAAAGAAGTCACCAGATGAAACCATGGGCACCATCTGGGACACTTTGATGTCTAGATTGGGCTATTGTGGCTGGATTGCCTTAATAATGAAGGCTCTCGACTGCCTTATGCAGGGAATGGATCAGGAGTCTTTTATGAAGGCTACCGTTGAAGCGTGGCTCCTAGAGGCCAATGATTATGTTTTGCAGGGTGTTATCGCCGGCCTACCACAAGAAGATAAAGATCGAATTCAGGCCCTGTCCGATGAAAGGTATGCAAATCTCCCCCCACCTTGGGATACAATGGCTTACCAGATAGGATCTTATAATTCACCCGGTATGACGACCAGCGAGACATATGAGGCCATCATGGCCGGCGAAACTGGAGCAGGAGAAGGGGCAGATGCGGTACAGAGTGAAACCGCCCAGGATGACTGGTCCGAGCAATACAAGGAGGATGCCGAATATACAAAATCTGAATCAACCATACAAAATGAATATGGTACCAAATACAATGATCTGTTGGCGGCCAACGCGCTCATTGCTGCCGATTCTCCGGCCAAAGAAGCGTCCGATAATGCCCTGAAGGCTCTAGAAAAAGAATATGAAGACGCACTATATGATTTAAAATACCCACCGGCAGATCAAGCCAGTGCCCTAGAGGGAGATGAAAAGTTCTGGGGAATAGCTTATTCACCTGAGACGGACGACTTCTCTTTCGGAGAGGGCTCAGTCGGCGCCGGAGGCACCTATGGAGAAGCCATGGGCGATGTTCAAAAAGAGGTTTTTGATGCATACAGGAACCTTCTTTTGGATGCTGTCGGTGTCGATGTTCTCTTTGGAATGATATCAAAAGCGCCTGGTGGTGGAATAATTGGGCAATTTTTCAAAACTATTCCTTGTAAGTTGCCACCTCCATGGACTTTCGATCCACAGCTTGATAGTTTCTTGAATACGCTTGAATTTGATATGTGTCAAATCGCTGGAGGCAAAGTGTTTGATATCACCATGCCGCACTTGGCGGATAGATGGAGACTCAGCGACTTCAATCTGCACAAGCAGCTTTGGAACGCCGTCGAAATCGCCATGAAAAAAGCAGTTGTAGCTATTGTTGTTGCAATGCTTAAGGGCCTTATAAATTCCTTGTTAAACGCCGCCTGCGATGCCCTTAAGATGCTTGGGGCAAACTTGGCTGATCTATATGAAGGCAGCGATCATTTTAGAAACCTGTTGTTAGAAAATCTATGTCCAGACGCCTCTGCCGATCAACTCAACGAGTCTATGAAAAATTTCTTTGCCGCACTAGGAGGCCCAGACTCTGATTGTCTGACTTTGCTTTCAAATGGAGAGATGGGAGAATATATAGACGACATATCTTTGATGCTGACCCAAGAACAAGTTATGCAGCTATTACAAGGAAATGCAACCCCTGAAACTCTTGCTTTAGCGGCGGAAACGGCCAGAATTTCCACCTCCGAGTGCATTCGTTATATCTTTTCAGATCCTGCTGCAATTGCGCAATTCTTCAGATCTCTCAATATATTTGTCCCCGCCAACGCCTTCGAGAGATATATTCCGGATCTTCCAGTTTCCCCGTGTCCTCCTGGAACATATGCTAGGATAGAGGATATAAAATGTGGCCTTCTGTCCAAGAAGGGACTCAGTAAGAAAGAGTGCCGAGAAGAGCTTGATAAATTAAAAGATAAGTCGATTCAAGATTTACAGGCACTCATCAACATGTTGATGAACGGACCCCTTGCTGACTTCCCTCCTGTCCAATCTTCCGCAGAATGCCCAGTCGATGGTTTTTATCCCAACAACCCGGGCCCTGTTGATGGCCAAGCGAATTCTTCAGTTTCTGCATTATTGCTTTCCCCTATAGAAACAGGGGTAATCAAAGATTTAATGGATTCAGATGGAGTTCTTAACAATATCTTGGCCGATACTGAAGGCCGCCGCTGGTCAGCGCACAACGCCAAGGTTAGATGGTTTGGAGCACCCCTTGCTCGCCAAATGGGAATTTTTGGGTGGAACTGTGATGACTCTATCAAAAATCCAGATGGCGGCGGCTCTGTCGATCAATTTGGTAATACATTATCTGGGCAAGATGCAGGCACCCAGAGCTGGATCATAAATTTGGGCGCCGGCGCGCAAGGAGGTTTTCCTCCGACAGTCGGAGCATGGATGGCCAAGAAATTTAGATCAATGAATCCTGAGTTTAAAACTGCAATCATACCCTCTGGATATTCTTCTTTGGCCGCGGCCAAGGCCGATGTCGAAGAGAAAGAAGCCATAAACGCCGAAAGAATAGAGGCCAGGCAAAAATATGTTTCCGCGTTCATTAAGCAGTATGGCTTAGATAGCGTTAACGCAACCAGTGATTCCGCAGAGCTTTCCGGCATGCTTCGTCGAGCATGCTATTCTGTAAGGGTTTTTGAAAAAGGTGCCCAAGCACATACGGTATCAGAGGTTGATGACAACGAAGTCTCCGAGTCGGTATACCTTCTTGAACAACTTTTGTTGGGCAACGCATTCGATTGCTGCGGATTTTGGAAACGAAGTGCAGAGTTCTCGTCTAGCGAAGCAAGTCCGTCCAGTTGGAGCGATTCTTCGCAAGAATTGGCCAGAACGGAGGGCAAAAGGTTTATTGATTATTACCCTTCTAGCGATTTTAAATTAATAGATGTGCCCGACATTATGACTCCGGATTTATCTTTGAGCTATTCGTCGCATGACACCAACGATGAGGGCGAACCTACATTTAGTTTTAATCTTGCTTATGATTACAATCTCCCCGACAAAGATGGGTTTATCGGCAAAAGAAATGACTACACTATTCGGATTAAGGTCACAACGGCTAGCCCGCCAGAAGAAGATGAATATGCAGAAGGACAATTCTCAGATCCAATCATTACAGGAAAAGCCTATTCTTGGACGGACTACAGCTTTAAAGTGGAGGCGAACTTAGACAAAGACACAAGACGATACATCAATGAACTTCCAATGAGCAATCATGTTAATGATTCGTGGCAAGCTGAAGTTTTCTATCGTATGATTTCTAAATCAATAATCGACGCTTCCAGTAATAAGAGTGAGACATCTACCGCTCTGGCCGCTGATTCCGTCAGGGCATATTTTTCTACTTCCGGAGACGGCAAAAAGTTTGATGATATCACTTCTGGATTTTTTAGGAGACTCGCAAATAGGATATCAACAGGGCGCTCATTTGCAAACCCCAATATAGATATTGACGATTCTGACGCAGATGAAGCCGGCTTTTTAGAGCCGGATGTTTCAAATATTGTATCTGATGATGTCCCTAGTGATCCTGTTATGGCTAACATTGCAACAGGTTTTTCATATGGATACAATCAAGATGGACCAGAAATTATATTCCTTGACAATGAAACATACGGCGGCCCACTAGGAAGGCTCTTCCCGGATCTGGTACCTCCTCCTTTTTATGTCGCACCTCCTAAATATACCGGCTGGAAAGAGATTGCAGAAGCATTTGTCCCTAGTCCAGATGGGTGTGACCCTGCGCGTGGCCCTCTCTTTACTCTCGGCGACCTTGAGCAAAAAGCTTCTCAGCTAACATCGAAACTGGAACAAGACGAGAGATTTTCACAGGATCCGTTGTGTACACAAGAGGCACCATATGATAAAATATTTGAAAATTCTACAATAGCAAATATCGATATCGTCCTACGCGCAGCTACTAGAGTTTATATCACAGAAGCATTTATGAGAGCAGTTCCTATAATTTCTCAATTTGAGTTTAACGAAGACAATGTTGAGTCTGGAATTGTTGAGTTTATTGTTGAGAGGATAAAGAGGGGATTAGAGCCCGATGGGGTTTCTAAGTGGTTATGGTTTAACGATAAGACAAATGATGATGATTATTACTACAGATTCATTGAGCAGGCATTTAATGTTGTATCTAAAAAGGTTGATTCTAAAATTTTAGATCCTGAAAAGGATTTTAATTCCGAAGAGAAAAGAGCATATAACACAATAAAAACAAAAATTGCCGAATTTTATGAGAAAAATGATGGTGATCTAGCGGCTCTTTCTTTCTCTGCAATAAAGAATCAATCTTTCATGAAGGACATGTTCGATAACACGGCTACTGCAAAATTTGGCGGACTAGGCGCAGGATCATCAGATTTCTCTAAAAGCGCCGCAGAGAAGGCGAAGGAGTATGCCTTTGAGCTAATGATAGATGAGACAATAGACTCCGCGTTGGTATTTGTAAAAAGAATGGTTAGAGAGGAAATACCTATTGTTGGCAACATGTTCAATTCGAAACTGTACCCCCCTATAAAGAATATAGATCATCTTTTCTTGTTGAGTCCTGCCTGGATCCGCGGCGCCGTGAATGGAGGTGGACCACTTGATGTAACATCTGATCCGACAAAAGCTAATAAATATAATATACCATCCGGTCAACACACTTCTATTTCCGATGCAATTTCAGAGCTACAATCATCAGGATTAACAGACTTGGCCTCTAGTTTTGAAACTGCTTATGGCGGTATGAGTGAGTGGCCATTCGTCTTGGAGAAATATGTTCGAATAATTGATCAGGAGTCTGTCCCCGCCGAAGTAGCTAATAGGTCAGAAAATCTTTATGATATAGTTAACATGTCAGACTGGAAGACATATGTTCAGAGAATAAAATCTCAGGGAGTCACCGGGAAGATATCTGAATTTTTTGGAAAAACTCCTATGACCGGCGAAACTCACCGTGCGAGTGGTGGCCATGTACATGAATATGAGGTAGACGAGGAAGGAAACGGGTTTGCTTTTAGAGTATGTCACGACAAGGACAGCCTTGATTGTCATGTACATAGGATAATAAACTGGAAAGTAAAAGAAGCCGACGGCCACGAGCACGATCTTCCCATGCCGGCTTGTAGATTTGGGTTGCGTTTGTGCTATTTACCAGAAGCAGATGAGAGCAATACATTCCGGCCAATAATTTCAACGATGGGTAAAGAGGCGAGGATGAGAGAAAAGGCATATGAATTAGCTAGTCCTGAAGGATCTAGGTTCTTGATCCCCATCGCGTCCGCGGAATTAGAGATACCAGATCAGGAATTTTCATCTTTCGATCCAGAATCATATGATGTATATTGTCTAATTCCGGAATTGATAAAGAGCGCAGAGTATAAATCGTTGTTTAGGTATGTTTTTCCGTTCCATAGATTTTTGTCTTTGTTAACTATTTATTGTATGCAAGGTTTTTACGATTCGCTAGGTAATGAAGGCTGGCCTGATCAGGGCGGCGATATGTGGGAAAATAGAGGAGGCAACTTTTGGAGCAGCTTTAGTGGCTGGGAGAGGGCTGATGAACAGGTTTTCAGCAACTCAAGAGAGGCGGCCAAGAACGCACTTAATGCTCTGTACGAGACAACCCAAGCGGAATATAGTTCTGAGACCTCATCCAAGGCCGCAGCCTTGTCGTTTGCTGAATTGCTTAAACCAAAACTTAATTTCGAAGACGGTTTGCGTTGGTGGCAAAGAGGGAAGAGAATCAAAAATAGTCCGTTTAACATGGACGGCGACAACTGTAAATAAGGAGACAAGAAAATGGCAGGAGGATTATCTATAGTATTGCCGTTGGCGATCAGCACGAGAGATGGTGCTTATGCATTACATGATGAATTATCAGATGTCGCACGACAGAACTTAAAGATGATCATTTTAACTTCGCCAGGAGAAAGGGTGATGGCGCCAGGTTTCGGGGTTGGGATTCGATCATACTTGTTCGAGCCCATTAATCCATCGACTAATGTCTTGATATTGTCCTCCGTGCGCACGCAGGTGAGCAAATATCTTCCATATATATCTCTTCAAGATTTGCAGGTATTAGAATTCGGAGACGACAACATGATCAATTTGAGAATCAAGTATTCCATACCATCGATAAAAGTTGTGGATGAATTTATATTTCCCATTTCTGTATAAGAAATAATAAATGTCAAATACTATTTACTAAAGATGGAGAGATCAGATGGCCAAAAGAAAGGTACCAGTTAAATACACGAGTAGAGATTTCGAGACCATAAGAAACGATCTCGTAGACTACGCAAAAAGATATTACCCAGATACATTTAAGGATTTTAGCGAAGCTTCTTTTGGTTCTTTGATGCTGGATACCGTTGCTTATGTTGGGGACATGCTATCTTTCTATGTAGACTATCAAGCCAATGAGTCATTTCTTGATACCGCGACCGAACGAGACAACATAATTCGAATCGCAAAGGAGCATGGATATAAATATCAAGGCGCCGCCACAACTGTTGGCGAGGTCACATTTTATGCGCTAATACCCGCAAACACCTCTGGCCTAGGCCCCGACAGCCGATATTTTCCCATTCTTAAAAAGAATTCAACAGTTTCAGGCGGAGGCGCCTCAACCTACATTCTCACAGAAGATGTTAGATTTGATAATCCCGGAAACTATGTTGTAGCTTCCCGAACCGATCCTACTACTGGTCTTCCCACCCAATACGCAGTCAAAGCAAAGGGGTCTGTTGTTTCTGGGATTTTTGGTACAGAAGATATTACCATAGGAAACTTTGAAAAGTTCAGAAAAGTTCCTATTAATGTCTCCCATGTAGCAGAGATATTACAGGTACTAGATGCTGACGGCAATGAGTATTTTGAAGTAGAATACTTAACACACGATGTAGTGTATAAGTCTGTGCCGAACAGGGATGCGAACACCAGAGACAATACCCCTTCTTTGCTCAGACCATTTTCTGTACCAAGAAGGTTTACGGTTGAACGCGGTAATGGCGCAACATTCCTGCAATTTGGCCAAGGATCAGATTCAGAAATCTCTTCTCCCACTGTAGCTGAACCATCAACAGTGATATTAAAGCGCCATGCTAAGAGCTATGTAACAGACTCAGCGTTTGACCCATCTGACCTGATGGGCACAGACAAACTCGGAGTTGGGCCGGCCAACACCACGCTAAGAGTTTTTTATCGTAGAAATTCCGGCATTGATTCAAATGCGGCCGTTAGCGCCGTAAATTTAGTGTCGAACGCCATTGTTGAATTCAACGATCCTTCTTTACAAAATACCCCAACCGCCAGAGATGTTATTGGTTCTCTGGAATGCTCTAATGAGGAGCCGATTAACGGCTCTGTTTCTACTCCAACTTTGGAAGATATCAGGAGAGAAACATTGAATTTCTTCCCAACTCAAAACAGGGCAGTTACGGCTTCTGACTACGAGGCGCTGGCCTATGCGATGCCGGCTGAACTCGGCGCCTTAAAGCGCTGTCGCGTAGTGAGAGATCAAGATTCCTTGAAGAGGAATTTAAATATGTATGTTCTCGCAGAGAACACCACTGGCCGATTGGCAACTGCGAATTCCGCCCTCAAACAAAACTTAAAAGAATGGTTGAATAGATATAGGATGGTTAACGATACGATAGATATTTTAGATGCTAAGGTTGTTAATATAGGGATAGAGTTTACAGTGTTGTCTGATGTCTCCGTCAACAAATATGATGTTTTGTCTGCATGCACAGAAAGACTTAGAGCGGATTTAGCAAGGGAGATGTACCTTGGTGAACGATTTTACCTAACAGAAGTTTATAAAACATTGAATAGGGTACCAGGAGTTGCTGACGCTCTAAGCGCGAAGATAGTCAATAAGAGTGGGGGCAAATATGCCCAAACAGGATTAAGTATTGATAACTTTATGTCAACGGATGGTAGATACCTTTCTTGTCCAGACAATGTTGCTTTCGAAATAAAGTATCCCAAAACAGATATACAGGGAACTGTTAAATAATGGCCATTAAAAGATATTTTGCAAAATCTGATAATACAATAACTAACGCCTTTGAGGAGAACTTATCCACAAGGGCGACGGGTTCTAATATGGGCGCCTCTGATATTTTGGAAGTGTTTTCAATATATGGACAGGCAAACTCATCTTCTGCTGAAAAATCCCGCGCATTGCTTAAATTTGATGTTACTGCATCAGCGAACTCTATAAAACAAGATAGAACAGACGGGAAAATTCCAGTCAGCGGTAGCGTTAGTTTCTATCTGAGAATGTTTAATACTCCTCATAGCCAAACCCTTCCAAAGGATTTTACAATGGATGTTTCTGCTGTTAATGGTCACTGGAAAGAAGGTTCCGGACTAGATATGGACGCATACAAAGACAAGGGAAGCTCAAACTGGATTAATCGCCTAACATCGTCTGCTGGCATTACAGCCTGGACAAAAGAGGGTGGAGATTATTATGTTGATACAACTTCTTCCTTCACCGCATCTTTCCCTGCCGGCGTTGAGGATATGGAACTTGATATCACTACCCTTGTTGAGCAGTGGGTAAGTTCGTCTGCTAATTCAAAAACAGCCGTAAATTTAGGCTCCAAAGACGACGAGGGTGTAGGCGTATTTATATCAAACACTTATGGGTCAGCTAAACGATCCTATTACACTAAGAAGTTCTTTGGGAGAGGTACCGAGTTTTTCTTTAAGCGACCATGTATTGAGGCCCGATGGGATTCTTCGAAAAAAGACGATAGAGGAAATTTCTATTATAGTAGTTCTCTTGCTACGGCAGAGGATAACATGAACACGCTTTATCTGTATAATTATTTTCGAGGACAATTGAGAAATATTCCCGCTGTCGGTACGGGCAATATCTGTGTAAGCTTCTTCTCTGGTAATGCCGGTGATATCGCGCCAAGCGGATCAGCGCTTATTTTGGTTTCTGATGGATCTAGCGTCCGTACAGCGGCGAATACAGTTGTTACGGGAGGCTATGTTTCAACGGGCATCTATACGGCCAGCCTTGCTCTCACCGCTGCATCGACTCCCCTTAGTACGCTCTACGATGTATGGTTTAAATCTGCCAATACAGTTGCTGACTCGACAACTGCCGCAACGCGTTATCATACTGGCTCGATAAAGCCAAAAAGTATCAGCGTCTCATCAATGGCGCCATCAACAGAATATGTTTCCAGTATTACAAATTTGAAAACCGTATACCGCGATGACGAAACAGCGCGCTTTAGAGTTTACACTCGCCAAAAAGATTGGAGCCCAACTATTTATACTAAGGCAGTCGCGCAAGCAGAAACCAATATAGTTGAGAGTGGTTCGTATGAAATTCACAGAGTCGCAGATGATTTGAAAATTATTCCATATGGGACGGGAAGCCTCCGACATACTCAAATGTCTTTTGATGTATCTGGAAGTTACTTTGACTTAGGCATGGCCATGCTAGAGCCTGGCTATATGTACGGAATAAAATTTGCTTATTATAA
>TARA_R110002110_G_scaffold128295_4_pt1 | contig 15761 bp, 20 predicted proteins | sample TARA_R110002110 | Tara Oceans TARA_R110002110 (sample SAMEA4397330) | marine metagenome | biome: Polar Biome; feature: [SRF] surface water layer (ENVO:00010504); material: water (ENVO:00002006), including particulate matter (ENVO:01000060) such as... | depth 5 m
TGATCTGTACGACGGGATTGTAATTTCAGATTATGACAAAGGTTTAATAACACCTGAAGTAATTGATAATATACTATCTCGTTGCCCCAACAAGCCAATATTTGTGGATAGCAAGAAAAAGGATCTTTCCCCATATGAGGGGTGTATTTTAAAGATCAACGAAAAGGAATCCCATGAAGCCCAAAAACTACCCTCAAAATGCGAATTAATTGTAACTCTTGGTGATCGGGGAGCTTCCTATAACGGAGAAGAGTTTGGTACAAAAAAAGTAGAAATTTTTGATGTTTGTGGTGCTGGCGATACGTTTTTAGCTGGTCTGTCGGCATCTTTCTTGTTAACAAACAAGATGAAACGTTCTATTACCTTTGCTAATTTATGTGGAGGTATTGCTGTTCAAAAATTTGGCACTTATACAATAAAAAAGGAAGACTTATATGATATATATATTTGATATTGACGGAACTATTTGCACTGCCACAGGCAATTATGATACCGCCGAACCATTGGTTGAGAGAATAAAAAAAAATAATTCTTTGTACGATGAAGGTCACACTGTTATTTACCAAACTGCTCGCGGTATGGGCCGTACAAATAACAATGTCGTGAAGTCTTATAAATTATTTTATTCATATACGACAAACCAACTTCATAATTGGGGCGTTAAATATCATGATTTATTTTTAGGAAAACCAAACGGGGATATATACGTCGATGATAAAGGGGAAAAAGATGAACACTTCTATTCCAATTAAATTCGTACCTAAAGGCTGGGGCTTTGAAAAGTGGATTGTTAATTGTGAACAATATTGTGGTAAGCTTTTATATTTTGTAAAAGATAAAAGGTGTTCGTGGCATTATCACAAGTTAAAAGATGAAGTATTCTATATCCAATCCGGTAAAATCCGTTTAAAATATGCTGCTGATGATGATATAATGAATGCAAGTGAAGTTATTTTGAATAAAGGAGATAACTTTCATGTCTATACTGGCTTGAGGCATCAAATGATAGCCCTTGAAGATACTGAGTTATTTGAATTTTCAACTCAACATTTCGATGAAGATAGTTATCGAGTGATTAAAGGAGATTAAAGTGTTAAATGACCCTGATTGGTTTTACCATAATTTATCAAACAATATACCTTTTGGATTTTCTCGATTTAATGATGGGGAAATGATGGGAATCGCCCAAGTTGGGTCAACTGTTGCCAGAGGCGATCAAGTGGTCAACAAAGAATTAAGCATGGCCCTGAAAACAGCCTTATGTCATAAGCAAGAAAATTATTATGTTGGGCTTCCTTGTTCTATATGTTATCCCCAATTCAATAAATTAGCAACTCAAATCGCAGACAATTCAGATTTTCTAACTAGTGCAGTGGTTTTAACCAATAGAAATTGGAAACACTTTATAGACACTTTCCCGAAAGCAATTAAGGATCGACGACTTTTGTGGATAGGTGGTGATGATCAGGATGTTGACAACCTAGAGGAACTTGGTTTGACTGTTGCAAAAAAAGGTTTAATTCCGAGAAAGGACAGTTGGCGATACTACAAACATATCTTTGAAACATTCCCAAAAATTTTTGAACCTAACGATGTCGTATGTATATCTCTTGGCCCGACAGCCAGAGTCCTGACACAACAATGGTTTCATAAGATGCCTGATATTACTTTTATTGATGTTGGTAGTAATTTTGATCCTTTTACACGAAATGTGTGGCATGATTGTCACAAGGGATGGGAAGAAACAGGGTTTAATTTAACAAAGCGTTGTGAGGAGTGCAATTGAAGTTATACTTGATAGCATCTAATAAATATGCACATATATGTCCCATAAGCATTCATTTTTTAAATAAATATTGGCCGCATCAAGACATAACATTGTTAGGGTACGAAGAATTAGAGAGTTTGACTGGTTTACCAGACAATGTCTCTGTTGAAGTTTTGGGAAAGCAGAGCAATTTTGGAAGTAGCTGGACAACTGCCTTAATCCCCTTCTTTACGGATACATCCCATGATCGTTTTGTTATCGTAGTAGAGGATTTGATATTAATGAATAAGGTAGATGTACAAAAAATTGCGTTACTCGAAGAACAATTTGATCTCGGCATCGCAGATAAAGCAGTCATCGGCGGCGGACTACCTTTGCATATGACAACAAAATTAACCGACGAAGTATTAGTATTTAATCAAAATATTAACTATAGGAGCACCCTGCACCCGTCGATATGGACCAAAAATTATTTTTTAAAGTTCTTAAAGCCCGGACTGACTGCCTGGGATTTTGAAATACACAACGATTCCCTGGCTCACTGTGACGGAGCGAACATAATTGTGAATGATTACACATACCCGCAGTCTCCACACCTTTTTTCATGTTTAAATTTGTATAGTAGAGGTGAGTTGATGATAAACAAAGACACTCAAATATTAGACAATCAGCTTTCAAGCAGACATTTTGATAAAAAAGATTTAAAATACATTTGGGAAGAAATACAAACACATGAGAAATCTAAAGAAGGGGCATCAACAAAATGATAAGCCTAGTAAAAGATACCATAGACCAACAAGATTTAAATGAATTGATCGATTGGTTGAAGACTTCTCCACGCCTGACAAAAGGAAAGGTGACTATTGAATTGGAAGAAAAGTGGGCAGCATGGCTAGGAACTAAATATTCTATTTTTGTGAATTCTGGCTCTTCCGCACTGCTTTTAATGGTTTACTCTTTGATTGAATCTAAAAGAGTATCACTAGGTGACAAAATTGTTATTCCTTCTTTATGCTGGGCCACTGATTTGGCTCCCGTTATTCAATTCGGACTAAATCCTATACTGTGCGATTGCAATTTAGAAAATTTATCTGTTGATCTGGACAGTTTAGAAAAAATCTTTATTGAAGAGAAGCCAAAGGCGTTGATGTTAGTGTCAGTTTTAGGCTTTGCACCAGATATGGAAAATATAGTCGCCTTGTGCGAACGATATAACGTAATTCTTTTAGAGGATGTTTGCGAAAGCACTGGCACCCGATATAAAGATAAAAAATTAGGCACATTCGGCCTAATGTCTGCGTTTTCTTGTTACTTTGGACATCACTTTAGCACTATAGAGGGAGGTTTCATTAATACAAATGACTATGAAACCTATGAGCTTCTTAAAATGTTGCGCAGCCATGGCTGGAATAGAGAGGTCAACACAGCTTATAAAGATGAGGTTTTAGAAGGTGGCGAATTTCATAACTCATATCGCTTTTTTGTTCCTGGGTTTAATCTAAGATCGACGGATCTCCAAGCCTTTATAGGGCTAAAACAGATTGACAAACTAGATAAGACTGTTACAATGAGAAATGAAAATTATTTATTTTATAAAAACAATATAAAAAACAGGCACTGGATGCCGGAAGACGATAATAACTTTGTTAGTAATTTTGCATTTCCTATTATTCACCCGGAAAGAGATAAAATAGTGCTTGAATTACAAAACAATGAAGTAGAAGTTAGGCCGCTCATTTGCGGTTCAATGGGAACACAACCCATGTACACTAAGAGATATGGCACTTTAAAGTTGAAGAACTCATCTGTTGTTGATAAGTACGGATTTTATATTCCTAATCACCCAAAACTAACAAAAAAAGAATTAACTAAAGTGGTTGATATTATTAATCGATTTACTGAATAAATTAGATGTATAGTAAAGTTTTAGTCTTTGGTGGCACAGGCTTCGTTGGTAAAAATTTAAAAAAACACAAGCCAGAGTGGATTTTTTTTGATAGAAAAGAATGGAAGAAACCCGACCCATTAACTAATTTAAAAGATGTCTTAGAGATATATGATTTTTATAAACCTGATGCTGTTTTGCATTTGGCTGCTAAGGTCGGGGGTATCAAAGACAACGCTGAAAATCAAGCCGTATATTATTATGAAAATGCTGCCATGAATAATAACATAATTCATGGTGCTCACATAGCAAAAATAAACAGAGTATTATCTTCTCTTAGTACATGCGCCTTCCCAAATGTTTTAGCGAAATATCCATTTTCTGAAAAAGATTTGTTTTTAGGGCCACCCGCAAGAACAAATTTTTCTTATGGATACACTAAAAGAGCTTTACATGTCCAAACACTTTCCTACAGAAAACAATATAACCTTAATTATTCTACATTTTGTCCCTCTAACATATATGGTCCGGAAGACAACTTCGATTCGAATCGCTCTCACTTTGCTGCCGCATTAATAAAAAAATTTCACAATGCAAACGATGGCGACACTTTGTACTTTTGGGGAACTGGAAAACCTATGAGACAGCAATTGTATGTCGGAGATCTGGTGAAAATTATACCTTTATTGTTAGATAAACACAATTCAGATATGCCGATAATCGTCGCACCCCACGAAAATTTGTCAATAGCAGAGATGGTTGACACATTGTTTAAAAATGTGAATAAAAATGTTATAATAGAATATAATAATAGATTGGATGGGCAATTTAGAAAAGACGGATCGAACGTAAATTTACTTAAATTGATAGGAGATTTTAAATTTACAGAATTTGAGAGGGGTATTGTGCAAACCTATGAATGGTTTGCCCATCACCACCAGAACTCAGGGTTATTACATGCATAAAGTACAGTTAGTTCAATTAAATAATAAGTATGGAAATCAAGTCTATCTTCCTTATAGTGTGGGTATATTGCAATCACATGCTAGTCAGGATAAACGTATATTTGAGAATTTTAAATTTAATGAATTTATTTTTGTTAGAGAAAATGTCCGTGAGATGGTAAAAAGAATCGGCACGGTAAATATTCTAGGAATCTCTTGTTATGTATGGAATTGGAAGATTAGTTTAGCTTTGGCCGAAGAGTATAAAAAAGCATATCCCGATTCTTTGATCTTACTAGGAGGCCCGCAAGTACCAGACACACCTGGCAATTTCTTTGAAAAGTTTCCCTTTGTAGACCTTCTGTGTCATGGAGAGGGTGAAGACACTTTTCACGAAATATTATCTAGATATACACATAATGAAGATTTAAAAACAATAGCATCTTGTTCTTATAATGACAGGGAAAATTCTGAAACAATTATAAATCAAAAACGTGACAGAATTCAAGATCTTAATATTATAGCCTCCCCTTATTTAAGCGGCATCTTCGACGACATAATGAATAAGTATGATTATACCTGGATGGCCACATGGGAAACTAACCGTGGTTGCCCGTTTAAGTGTACTTTCTGTGATTGGGGATCTTTAACCGCATCAAAAGTAAAAAAGTTCGAAGAAAAGCGACTTTATGATGAAATAGACCATTTTTCAGATCGCAAAATCGACCTAGTGTTTGGAGCTGATGCAAATTTTGGTATGCTCCGTAGGGATAAGGACTTTTCAATTCGATTAGTAGAAAAGAAAATGCAAACTGGATATCCAAATCAGTTTCGTGTATGCTTTACGAAAAATACAACCAATAAAGTTTTCGAATTAGCAAAAATATTTGCGAAGGCAGGGATGAACAAGGGCATATCTGTAAGTATGCAATCTTTAAATCAGGATACTTTAGTAGATATCAAAAGAGACAACATAAAACTTAGTTTTTTTAAAGATCTACAACAAAAATATGTCGAAGCTGGCCTTGTAACTTACACAGAATTAATTCTTCCCCTTCCGGGTGAAACACATGAGTCTTTTGTTAATGGAATAGATAACCTCTTAGACAGCTCACAACATTCAGGCATTGTGGTCTATAACTGTACCATTATGCCAAATGCTGAGATGGGAGATCCCAAATATCAGAAAACTCATGGACTAGATATGGTTGAAATTCCCATTTTCCAAGCACATTCCGATGCAAAAGAAGATGATATAATCGAAAATGAAATAATAGTCGTTGGCACGAATACCATGAAAAGGGATGAATGGATTAAAACATTTAAATATTCTTGGACAATACAAAGTATGCATATGTTGGGTTTGTTGCAGGCAGTTGCAATATTTTTTAGATATCAATTTGGCATAGAATACAGCGAATTTTATCAAAAATTAATTAATTATAACGCTCCTCGAAAAACAATTATAAGCAAAGAATTAGAAACGATTGACAACTTACTACAAGGAGCTTTAAAAGGGAAGGGGCTCGACCAATATGTTCCGGAATTCGAGAATATTTCATGGCCATCAGAAGAAGCAAGTTTTTTGAGAATTTCTAATAAAATAGACACCTTTTATAGCGAGATCAAAAAATTTATCGAAGATGAATTCCCTGGTCTAGAAGACCAAAAAGATATGATAAACGAGCTTGTTGATTACCAGCAGTTCTTAATTGTAAAATACAACAATAGTGAAGAGATATTAGAGACAAAATTTGATTTTCATAACTATTTCATCCAAAGCCGCTCCGGAATATTATCAGATATCGAAGAAGGAAGTTACACTAATAAATTAGCAGAGGCAAAAGATTATAAGGGAGATAAAAAATTATTTTCTCGGGAGGTCGTTTGGTACGGTCGTAAGGGTGGTAAATTTTTTAATCCCGTAGATGTGAGAAGAAATATATGAAAAAAACCGCACTTATTACAGGAATCACAGGCCAAGACGGTTCTTATTTGGCAGAATTTTTGTTAAGTAAAAACTATAAAGTTGTTGGTCTAAAACGAAGAACTTCGGAAATCAGCACAAATAGAATAGATCACCTGTTTCAAAATCCAAATTTCACAGTAGAATATTATAACTTAAACGACTGTAGTCGCGCATGGCAATTGTTAATGAAACACACACCTGATGAGATCTATAATTTAGGCGCTCAGTCTCATGTGAGGGTTTCCTTTGAAACAACAGAAGAAACTATAGAATCCATTGTGATGGGCACCCTTCATCTTCTTAATGCAATAAAAGAAGTTGTCCCAGAAGCTAAATTTTATCAAGCATCTTCCTCGGAAATGTTTGGGGATAATCCTGACTATCCCTTTAATGAGGAATCTAAATTAATGCCTGTATCCCCATATGGTTGTGCTAAAGTCTGCGCACATAATTTAGTACGAAATTATAGAGAAAGCTATGGCTTACACGCTTCAAGCGGTATATTATTTAACCACGAATCGCCAAGAAGGGGAAAAACATTTGTTACAAGAAAAATATCCAGAGCAGCCGCCGCAATACAAATGGGATTACAAGATAAATTATATCTAGGAAATCTAGACGCCAAGCGTGATTGGGGATTTGCAGGTGACTATGTTGAGGTGATGTGGCTCATGTTACAACAGGAAGATCCGGATGATTACGTTATAGCAACTGGAATCACTTATTCCGTCAGGGACTTTTTAGAATGTGTCTTTGATATCGCTGATCTTGGCGATCCCATGAAGTACGTCGAAATTGATCCAAGATTTTTTAGACCACAAGAGGTGCCTTATCTGATTGGGGATTCCACCAAAGCAAAAGAAAAATTAGGATGGACGCCAAAAATTACATTAAAAAAATTGGCAAAAATGATGTATGATGCTGATTGGAATGCTTTGCAAGAAACACAGGCTTTATTGGGGGATAAAAAGTGATAGATATTAATTTACAGAACGTTACGATTAAAAACAAAGAGAATCTTAAGAGGACGTGGCAAACCCAGTCGGGACATGTAAAAAATTATACAGCAGCAATGCATCACTCAGAATTGGGAGGAGATCCAGAATTTTTAAATTTGTGGAAAATGCATTTTAGTGAATTCTCCGGAAAGGTTTTAGAGATTGGCGCTGGTACAGGATTTTTAGCTAGAAACATACTAGAAAAAAATAAAAATATTGATTATACTATATTAGACATTGAAAGGCACTTTCCATATATACAAGAAACTCTCTCGGCATTTGAAGATGTTGAGTACGTCAAATCTAGTGAGTATGAAAAAATCTTTGATGAAAATTGGGACTTACTAGTAACAACTAATTGTTTATCGGAAACTCCACGTTATTATTATACTGACATATTGAACAACTTAAATACAAAAGCTTGTTTCATTGTAGATTATAGCGGCGACCCAAATGATCCGCATTTCGACAAAACAATTTGGGACTGGGTTCAAGGTTTTGGTAAACACGAAGTTTCCATGAATCTTGAGGTTGCTGGTGCGCGAAAAATAGGAGGAATTCCAGTCTATATAGGAAGGGAAGAATAAATGATTGAAAACCCATTTGGCCCCTACAAAGGTTTACATGAAGGTTCCACCGCCATTTTATTCGGTTCTGGTCCATCGATTTTAAACTTTGACAGTAAAAAGATCTCTTCTGACGTTTTACAGTTTGGGATAAATGATCAAATATTTTTAGACTTAGATTTAGATTATTGGTTTATGGGTGATAGCCATCGACAAGATTCTAATTATTTTTTTAACAAATATAGCCTTTATGATGATTATAAACCCAAAGGACAAAAATTTATTAGATACTGTAATTGGGACCACCAGCAGTTTATAACTCTAGACAACAAACAAATTAATCGGAACGGCCAACTTCCTTTAAACATGAAATATTCACAATACTATGTGGCTGACTCTGCTGGAAATCCCGATCAATGCCTCTTTAATGCAGATTTAGGGCTTGGCCACCTGCAAGCGGTGAGTTCAATAACTTTTGAAATTTTACAGTTTGTTTTATATAGTGGGATAGAAAAACTCTTTTTGGTGGGTCATGATTGTGACTACACTACAGGGGATTATAATGGTTCTAATATTGGTAAGAATTTAAATGCTGGTCATTGGATCTCTAAATATTGGGAAGTATGCGCCCCATGGATTGCCCAAAATTATCCCAAATTACAGATTTATTGGGTAGAACCAAAGGGGTTGCGCATGTTTACCCCCATCACCCTAGAAACAGCTTATGAGATGATGAACTAATGAAAATACAAGCAAAAAACATATTAGAAACTTTTGATTCACTTGACCATGAACATCACGAATCCCTAACCCATAGTACCACTGTTCATAGCATAAAAGAGCTGGTTCAAGAACTAGACCAAAAACACTTTTTAGAAAGGAAAGTGAAGTTTTTGTTAGATATTCGTGGGTATTTAAAATTAAATGATATTAAAGGCAATTATGTTGAATTTGGAAGTTATAAGTCGGAGATGCAATATGCCGCTTATGAGATTTTAAATTCCTCCCACACTATAAAAAAATATATTGGCCTTGATACCTTCAAAGGTGAACCAACCTTGCGCCTCAAGGATAGGAACCACGCAACCCATTTGGAAAAAGAACAATTTTCAGCCTCTTATAAAGAAACAGTGGAGTTTGTAGAAAAATATTTAGGCCCCTCGGGTTTTTTAATAAAAGGGGACTTCCGCCAAAAAAGGGTGATGAGTAAATTAGACTCCTTTGAAGACTTTAATGTTGTGGTTATCGATTGTAATCTACTATCCTCCATTGAGTCTGCACTTGATTATGTCATTCCGCGAATTGTCCCTGGTGGTTTAATATTTATAGACGATTTTTATGTGAACTGCTCACAAGGGAAGCTGGCTACGGAAAAAGTCTTTTCCAAAATATTAAAAAAGTACAAAAAGAAAGGATCTAAGCATTCTTTTTATGCACCTTTCGCTCATTCATTTATTATTACTGATTAAAGGAAAGTTATGTTAGATTTAGAAAACTTTAGTGAGAAATTCGAAGCTGTTGTTAGATCAGAAAATTGGCAAGAAGTCGAAGAGATTTTCCTTCGATCTAAAAATATTCTTATTTTTGGAAATGGCGGCAATTTAGCCATTGCGGATCATGCTGCCATTGATATTACACGATTAACTGATAAAAATGCCATAGCACCCGGTTCGGGTATTACTGCAACCTCTATTATTGGAGATAAAGACGCCGATAGTTGGTTTAAAAAATGGATAGAATACCGATTACGCGGAATTAATTTAAATACATGTATGGTGATTTGTCTATCTTGTTCCACCACAGGAACCAGCTCGGGAGCATCAGTCCGTGCCCTTAATTATGCGGCGGATCGTGGAATCCCTGCGGTTTTAATTTCAGCACAACCCAAAGAAGATCTCGATGAAAGAATTATTTCTGTTTCGCAAAATGTGTCCCTGTATCACACTTCGGAAGTTCTGTCATTAGCTTTAACCTATCAACTTACGCATTCGGCTGGCTTTGAATGCCCCTCCATTTTTAAAAAGGCTAGAACCCGAAAGTTCGAAAAATTAGGGATTGAATCCGAAAGGGCCAAATCTTCTATCGTAAAGAACGAATCGGCTTCCTCCAATCATTGTCCACCTGGGATGGAAGATCAGTTAAATAATTTAGCCATTGACTTTGATGGCGTTGTGCATACGTTTGATAAGGGGTGGCATGATGGAACGTGTTATGGGGATCCAATCGAGGGCTCTTTAGACGCAATTAAAATCTTATCTGAGAAATATAATATTATTATTTTTAGTGCTAAAGTCCGGCCAGATCGCCCGCTTGTTAATGGCAAAACCGGTAAAGAATTGGTAGACGGATGGCTAATTAAATACGGCGTAAGAGATTATGTTGTAGATATTACTCATGAAAAACCACGAGCTGAATATTATATTGATGATAAAGCAATTGCTTTTACGAATAATTGGGACGAGATTCTTAATCAATTAAAGGGTTAATATGAAAAATATTACAGCTATTATTCCAGTTCGCAAAGGCTCCGTTCGTGTAAAAAATAAAAACCTTAAACCATTTGCTGATTCTAGTTTGCTAGAAATCAAAATCAAACAACTTAAGAATATTAACGTCCTTGACCGTATAGTAGTAAGTTCTGATTGCGAAAAAATGCTCAATCTTGCCAATAGTTTGGGGGTTGAGACTCATCAAAGAGATGAATATTATGCAAGTTCTGAGGCAAATAATTCGGAATTTTTTAAGAATTTAGGACAAAGTATTGATGGCGACTATCTCATGTATAGTCCTGTAACATGTCCTTTAATCTCCAAAGAAACTTATTTAGATTGTATTAATACATTTCAAAAGGATAGTATTGAAAATCTAGTAAGTGTAGCCCCGGTTAAACATCACATGTGGTTAGATGGTAAACCATTGAATTATGACATTACGAATTCTCCCAATAGTCAAGATTTGCCCGATATTTATCAAATTACATATGGAATATCCATTATTGCTAAAAGTGATATGATAGAATATGGAAATGTTGTTACGCAAAATCCTACATTTAAAGTGTTGGATGAAATTGAATCTATCGACATTGACACAGAATTTGATTTTATGGTAGCAGAAACCATTTATACTAAATTAATGGAATCAAGGAAGAAAAGATGCCAAAACAAAAAGTAAAAGAATTATATACCATCCCTTCATGGGCACCTCCAAACAATGCTCAACCCTTAGCTGAAGGTAGTCTGGATGTTAAAAATGCGAAAGGATATGGGATGCCAATGTTTGAAGAATATATATGGCCTCACATTTCTTCATATTTTAAAAAACAATCTGAAGTATTAGACGTGGGTTCTGGAACAGGAAGACATAGTAAGTTTTTTTCTTCTCGTGTTAAGACAGCCACAGCCATCGATCATTGCACTGAACCTCAATTAGGAGGGTATGATCAAAAACTTATAAAAGATATATCCAATGTTGAATTCGTTAACATGGATTTTATGAATTATTATCCTCAAAAAAGATATGACGTTGTGTTTCTATCGGGCTCTTTTTATCATCTCTTTCAGTGTTACAAAGACAAAGCATTCAAAAAGCTTTTAACATTTATGAAACAGAATAACTCAGTGTTGATTCTGGTAGAGGGGCCTGATATAACAAGACCCTATTGTCTTTCTTCGCTCCTTGAGGACCATAGTGTGACACTCCTTAAGAAAGTTCCCATTCCACAATTTGGACCCGCAGTCGGAAGTACTGTATCAGTGATTACTTTAGGGACCAATATTAAAGTAAAAAAAGATGGTCAATTAAATGAAACATAGCCCGTGGAAAGTGGTGCAGATGTTTGAGGAAAGCGTTGCAGAATATTGTGGTGCCAAATATGCTGTAGCTATTGATAACTGCACGGACGCTCTAATGATGTGTTGTCAATATCTGAATGTGAGCAATGTCACCATTCCAGCACGAACTTATCTATCCGTGCCTCAATCTATTATGAGTGCGGGCGGTGCGGTCAAATTTAAGGATTATGCTTGGAAAGGAATTTACCAACTTGAACCTTACCCTATTTATGATGCAGCTAAAAGATTCACATCTAATATGTATCAACCTGGGGCTTTTATGTGCTTATCGTTTCATCATAAAAAAATATTGAAGATTGGAAAGGGTGGTATGATTCTGACTGACAACAAAGAGGCGGCGGATTGGTTCAAAAAATGTCGATATGAGGGGAGAGATCATGTTGCAGATGATATTGCTTTGTGTGGCTGGAATGCTTATATGACCCCGGAAACTGCGGCAAGAGGGCTAACTCTTTTACAGACGTTACCAGAACATAACGACGACCAGATTGAAGAGCCTAACTATAGAGACTTAAGAACGATGCCTCTTTTTAAAAATTGTGAGGTAGTAAAGTAGGTAAGCTTTACAAGAAGGACAAAATAAATGAAATATCTATTAACCACAAGGGCTGATTCAACTGTTGCTGATTGGGCAGCATTGGTTCATTCTGTGTTTAGAAAATATGCCAATAGAATTAATGCAGATTTTTTAACATTAGATGAATCTTTAAATTGTAATGCGGCCCGCACAGGAATTGGTGATGGGTTGTGGCATTTCCGAATCATGAAGCACTATGACTTACACGAAACGTATGATAGAATTATCCATCTTGATAGTGATATTTTGCTAACTCCTGATTGCCCTAATTTATTTGAACATATCCCTTATGATTCCATAGGAACCGTATATGAAGATGTAGGAACCCGCGCCCCAAACCGAGTACAATGTATGAACAACGCACAACAACAATTTGGTAACATTGGGTGGCAAAGCGGCTATATTAATACCGGTGTATTTGTGACATCAAAGTGTCATCGAGACATTTTTCAACCTATTGATGGGAGTTTTTTTACGGATTGGGGAACTGACGACGTTCATATTGGGTATCAAATTAAAAAACATGATTTTAAAGTAAAACCACTAGGTTATCAATTTAATCACATGACAATGTTTTCAGAACCATGGAATGGAAGCCCGGATAGATTCGACTCTCACATTATTCATTATGCAGGACGAGGAGTTTTCGAAGATGGGGTTCCCAATAAGCTTGAGCAAGCCAAGTTGGACTATAAAAGGTTATACGGATGAAAACTTTAATTGCAGGCCCTTGGGTTGGTGAGTTCGGATGGGAGTTATTCGGGTGGAATGCCTATGTCCGCGTTCTATCGCGCCAATTTGATAAAACGATTGTCATTTCCAGAGCTAATTCTCAAGAATTATATAGTGATTTTGCCGATGAGTATATACCTTATGAGCCAGAAGGTGGCCTTTCTGATGCTTTTTTTATGCACAATTTGGACATTAATCAAGCCTTTAAAAAGGTTGTCACTACTAACAAAATCTCCTTAACACCAGACACAACCGTTTTTGTTCCTCGAAGGATTGGATTTCCTCCTCATACTCACTATACACAGCATGTATTGTTAGGGGAACATCTAGTTCAGCCAGAATATATCTGTTTTGGGCAAGAATCCGATACACCATATGATTATGTTTTTCATATTAGGGACAGAGAGTTGAGAAAAGAAGACAATTGGAGTCTAGACAATTGGAGAAATCTTAAAGAGTTGCTGGGGAATAAAAGGATTGCGTGTATTGGTACTCCGACTGAATCTGCTTGCATTGAGGGGACGGATGATTTAAGGGGACATAATCTAAAAGAGGTTTTTACTGTTTTACGAAATGCACAATGTGCGTTTGGCCCATCCTCTGGCCCAATGCACTTGGCTAGTCTTTGTGGAACACCACATATTGTCTGGTCAAAGGATGCCAATAAGGAAAGATATGAAGAAAATTGGAACCCATTAAGTACCAAAGTCCTTTTTACTTCGGAACATTCCTGGCAGCCATCACCAGAATTTATATATAACAAATTTGTAACTTGGAGTACAACTGAATGAGCATGAAAGATAAAAATAATAAAATTTTAGAAGATGACAATTCACATATCTATAAACATTTAAAGGGCAAAATCGAAGCTTTAAAAAACGCACGAGTTTTAGTGACAGGTTCCGATGGTTTTTTAGGCCAAACAATCATTTCATTTCTCAATTTTTTAAATCGCACCAAATTTGGTGAAGGTGAACAAATAGGAATCATCGCGGTTGATTATAGAGATTGTGATATTTGTGGCAACATAAACAATTTTATAACAGAAGGAGTCGTCGATTATATAATTAATTGTGCTGGGATTGCTTCTCCTAAAAAATATTTAAAACTTCCCTTAAAAACATTAGATGTTTCTTATATTGGAACTAAAAATATATTAGAATTGGCTATGCTACGTAACACTAAGTCTGTTATAATGTTCTCCTCTAGTGAAGTTTACGGAACTCCCGACCCACAAAATATTCCCACCACGGAAGATTACATCGGAACCGTCACGACCTTCGGCAACCGAAGTTGTTATGATATTGGAAAGAATGTGTTGGAAACTCTTTCTTATGTTTATAATAATTGTTATGATATTCCGGTAAACGTTTTAAGACCTTTTAATTTGTATGGTCCTTTAATGGATATAAATGACGGTAGAATTATTCCGAATATCTGCAAATCTATGATGAATGAGAAGGATTTTTCAATATACGGAAACGGCCAGCAAACACGCACTTATTGTTATGTTGCGGACGCGATGATCTATTTATTTGAAGTATTGTTTTCAAAACAGTTTGGAGAAATTTATAATATCGGATCGGAAGGTGAGGAGTTGTCGGCTTATGAACTCGCAAATAAAGCTTATGCACTTATTGGGCCGAGTAATTCCAAGGCTGTTATAAAACCATACCCTCAAGACTACCCGGACCAAGAGCCCCGCCGCCGCTGCCCGAATATTTCTAAAGTTAAAAAATTGTCAGACTATTCTCCAGCGTATAATTTTCAAAAAGGTTTTAGATCATGTTATAATTATTTTGTAAAATGACTTACAAAAGGTTAATGATACTGGTCATTAACCTTTTGTAAATTAAAAAATAAGGAGAGAATAAAATGAAATTATCAAATCAAGCAATCGGAGCTATTATGTTGGCCCTACAAAATGGGATTCTACAACAAATCGACATTACGGAAACACTACAGCAGTTTGAGTTGTTGGAGGCTGAAGAAGGTTTAATCGTAGAAAACCCTCCTCATTTCAAACCCCCTGCCGAAACTGAAGCCACAGAAGAACAGCAATAATGCCAAAGTATGTGTATTGTTGTACTGCATGTAAGGGTGAGTTTCAAATAAGCCACCGGCTGGGAGAAACTGTTGAATCTTGCCAACTTTGTGATACAATATCCACACTGGTACGGAAACCTTCTGCCATCTTTTTAAATAAAAAACATAGCAATTTAGGGAATAAAACAAAGGTTGGAGAGCTTGTGCGTCAAACAATTGAAGAAGCATCTTGTGAGTTGAAAAGAGAACAAGAATCTTTGACCAAAAGGGAGTATAATAATGGGGATTGAGATTCTCGTCTTGGCAGGGATTGGATTGTTCATTTCTATTGCCATAAATTTTATTTTAATTTCATATGTACGCAAAAACATCGTAAAAGTTTTTGTAATTGCAGAAGAATCAGCAGAGATTTTCACTCGACTTGA
>TARA_R110002110_G_scaffold415794_1_pt1 | contig 15754 bp, 12 predicted proteins | sample TARA_R110002110 | Tara Oceans TARA_R110002110 (sample SAMEA4397330) | marine metagenome | biome: Polar Biome; feature: [SRF] surface water layer (ENVO:00010504); material: water (ENVO:00002006), including particulate matter (ENVO:01000060) such as... | depth 5 m
CTAGGGGATTAACGCTGAGTTATAAAATCAACATAGCAACTATGCAACGTTGCAACTCCCTGACAATTAAAAACAAACTGTAAAATCCTGCCTTTAAGTTCAGGTTTAATTTCTGAGTATGTGCCATAATTATAGCACCTAATTTTAAATAATTAATAACTGTATATATTGTGAAAACATTTTGTCGCTGGCTAACAAATTTACATGCACTGAGTATATTTATCAAGGTAGTGCGGGATTAGGAGAATTTTGTTTGGGGCTCAGAGGTATTCTATCGTTATATCAAATTAGCAACACTCTGGAAAATCTAACGAATCTACAAAAGCCAGTAAGAATATAAAATTTCTCCTCTGTAGAGAGGGGGGGGGCTACTTGACTTTGAGTCTTTTCATTATCATTGGGTCTTAAATGTTCTTTAATTTAGACAAAGAGATCTGTCTCAGTAATGTTGGTGCAGAAGAAAGAGATTTTTCGGCAAGCAGATAAATTTAAGAAATATGAAGGGTAAAATAGTAATGGGTCACGAGATAAAGAGGATTGATTCGATAAAAAGCATGGCAGTCTTTCGGGACTTTCAATGGGCATCAGCCGTAAGGGATGGCGGTAACAACATCGCAGAGTTTAAGAATATCAATATTTTTTATGGCCGTAATTATTCAGGCAAAACAACTTTATCACGTATTTTTAGAGCTCTCGAAACTGGTTCTATCTCAGACAAATATAGCGCACCTGAATTTCAGTTATCTTTTAATGATAGCAGTAATGCCACTCAAAATTCATTGAATAGCCATGGACAAGTTGTTCGAGTTTTCAATGAGGATTTTGTTAGAGACAACCTTCGCTTTATCATCGATAATGAGCAACCCATCAATTCGTTTGCCATCTTGGGGGAAGATAATGCCAAGATTGAGGAAGAAATCGAAAGGCATGAATCTGAACTCGGAAATGAAGAGGATAAGTCAGGGTTGCTGGGGGAACTCCTTAGCGCCAAGGATAAATTCGAAGAAGCTCAGACAGCCCATAAAAATAAGTTGTCAGAATTGGATGGAAAGTTAAGTGGCAAAGCTAATAGGGAAGGCACCGGCATTAAGCACAATAAATTATTTGGTGATGTCCTTTACAATGTACCCAAATTAAGAGCAGACATAAATACCGTTATGGAAGATACCTATTCCCCGCTTACTGGTGAAGAGGTAAGCGATTTTTCTACACTCCTCAAAGAGGAGTCCAAGCCGGTTATTTCAGAATCATTACCATTTAATCTTAAATACTCCACTATTACATCAACAGCTAGAGAATTAATTGAAAAAAGGGTTCAGGCGTCTGACCCAATAAAGGAGTTGCTAAGCGATGCACTATTAGAGGGTTGGGTGAGAGCTGGTCGACAACATCACCTAGATAAAAGAGATAAGTGCGCATTTTGTGGTAGCGAACTTCCTTCTAATTTATGGGGGAAATTGAACAAGCATTTTAATCAAGAATCTGAAGATCTTCGGCAAGCACTTGATAACTTGCTTACATCTATTGAAGACGAGTTGTTACGAGTTGCAAATCTACTGAAAATTAAGAATTTAGATTTTTATTCTATCTTCACCACGAAACTGGATTTACTGGCAGAGCAGTTGTCAGCCCAATTAGCCTCTTATTGTGAAAGTCTGAATTCCATTAAGGAGCAGGTAGAAAAACGAAAAGGCGATATTTTTACCCCTCTCATATTTGATGAGCCTAAGTCCTTTGAAGGTGCTTTAAATGCAGCTAGACACTCGTTTGAGGAACTTAGAAACGAATCAAATCAGTTTACTGCATCGCTGGGGGCAGAACAATTAAGGGCTCGCGCTGCTCTCCGACTTCATGAAGTTCATACATTCATTAACGACATAAACTATGAAGATGAAAATATAGCCATTGCTATCTTGAAAGAAAAAAATATAAAAGCAGAAGAAGCTAAGAATACACTAGAGAAAAATATCAAAACCAAGCGGTCAAGAATCAATGTGTTAAAATCTCAGCTAAAAGACGAACGCATGGGTGCTGATCGGGTAAATGATTATTTGAATAATTTTTTTGGGCACCAATTTCTTTCTCTGAATGCTATTGAAGAAAACCCCGGTGAGGCGTCCTCGGGATACCGGTTTGAAGTAACTCGCAACGATAAGAAGGCATTTCATCTAAGTGAGGGAGAGTGCAGCCTGATAGCTTTCTGCTATTTCATGGCCAAACTTGAGGATATTGAGACTAAAGGCAATCAGCCTATCATTTGGATTGACGATCCTATCTCTAGTCTGGATGCAAACCATATCTTTTTTGTCTACAGCCTTATCAACGCTAAAATTGTGAAGCAAAAAAATTATTTGCAGCTATTTATTTCCACACACAATCTAGATTTTTTGAAATACCTAAAGAGAATTTCTAATGATTATAAGGGCAAAGGCAAGAAAAAAATACGTGAGTTTTTTTTGGTGGAGCGATCTGGCGACTCAAGTCAAATATGTCTAATGCCCGAATACTTGAAAAACTATGTTACGGAATTTAATTATTTATTTCATCAGATATATAAATGTGCAACTGCTGAATCTATTAATGACGAGAATTATCACGAGTTCTATAACTTTGGAAATAATGCTAGGAAATTTTTGGAAATCTACCTTTATTACAAATATCCAAATGGCGTTGATGGTGACGACAAGCTTTTAAGGTTTTTTGGTGCAGATAACATTCCAGTAATATTTACAAACCGAGTTAATAACGAGTATTCACATTTGTGTGGTGGATTTGAACGTGGCGCTTCTCCAATAGAAGTTCCCGAAATGAAGACTGTTGCACAGCATATTATTTCAAAGATTAAAAACGATCCTGAGCAGTACTTATCTCTTCTTCAAAGTATCGGCGAAAAAGATGATGTGTTCGAAAAAAGCTTATATAACAAACAGGAGGCTCAATGAAGCTTCTACACACATTAGATTGGCATTTAGGCTGTTCCCTTCTGAGTACTCCAAAGAAACTGCTGCGGGTACTAAATGTACATGTGGTTGGTTTTATAACTGAAGCATTGAATTACAAATTGGTTTTTTTTCATAAAAATGACCAGCCGGAGTCCATCATCTGCGCAGAACCTTATTTTCGTGGTAAAGATATCCGGACGTTTGAGCCGGGAGAAACCATGGATTATAAAAATACCAAGCTCGTTGAAGGGTTGGAAAAGCACTACGCCGATGCTTGCGGCATTGCTGAACAGAAACGAACCAAATTTAAAAACATCGGGTATGATGGCAAACCCATAGCCGCTATGAGTCATCTCTTCACTTCTGGCGGGGATGGGGTTCGGGGTTTTAATGTAGGATTGAAGGAAGGAAAATAAGACATGCATGAAATTATCTGTCCACATTGTAAGAAAGCGTTCAAAGTCGATGAAGCTGGATATGCTGACATTTTGAAGCAAGTTCGAGATAGTGAGTTTGACCAGAAATTACATGAACGACTTGAATTGGCAGAAAAAGACAAACAGAAAGAAGTGGAACTAGTCAAAAGTAATATCAGAAATGATATGCAAGAAGAGGTATTGGCTAAAGATGCTGAGATTAAAAGCTTGGAAGCAAGATTAGATGCTGAAGAAGTGGCGCGCAAACTGGCTGTGACAGAAGCTATGAAGGAAGTAGAGAAAGAGCGCGATGCACTTGCCAATGAGTTAGAGAAAGCGAGGCAAGATAATAAGGCTGCTTCGAAGTTGGCCGAAGCAAAACTTAGTGCTGGTGAAGCTGCACAGAAGCTTGCCATTGCTGAGGCGCTTAGTAAGGTCGAGAATGAGCGTGACGAACTTAAGAGCAGTCTTAAGCATGTGGAATTAGAAAAACAACTTTCCGAAAAATCACTCAGAGATAAGTACGAAACACAGATTAAAGATCGTGACGATGCGATCGAACGCCTTCGAGATATGAAGGCACGTCTTTCGACTAAAATGGTTGGTGAAACCCTTGAGCAGCATTGTGAGACTGAGTTTAATCGAATTCGTGCTACCGCTTTCCCAAATGCGTATTTCGAAAAAGACAATGATGTAAGTTCTGGAAGCAAGGGGGACTTTGTTTTTCGTGACTCAGATAGTGTTGGTACTGAGATCGTTTCAATTATGTTTGAAATGAAAAATGAAAGTGATACCACCGCGACTAAGAAAAAGAACGAAGATTTTTTTAAAGAGTTAGATAAAGATCGATTGGAAAAAGGCTGCGAGTATGCCATTCTTGTTTCATTACTAGAGCCTGATAGCGAGCTATATAATTCTGGGATTGTTGATGTTTTTCATCGTTATCCGAAAATGTACGTTATTCGCCCTCAATTTTTCATTCCCATTATTACTCTGCTTCGCAATGCAGCAATGAAGTCGTTAGAATACAAGACAGAGCTTGCACTGGTTAAATCACAGAATGTCGACATAACTAATTTCGAGAACGATCTAGATCAATTTAAGACTGCTTTTGCTAGGAACTATGATATTGCTTCTAGAAAGTGTAAAACAGCTATCGATGAGATTGACAAATCAATCATCCATTTGCAGAAGACGAAGGATGCTCTACTCAGCACGGATCGAAACTTACGACTTGCGAATGATAAAGCACAAGACGTAACGATTAAAAAGTTAACACGGAAGAACCCTACGATGGCAGCAAAATTCGACGGGGTGGATAAAAACGATTTATTGGATGAAGAATGAGGGTGAAGTTCCAGTAAACAATTTATTACTGGGACTTCACACACATATTAAGATCTTGCGCGAGAGCAAAAGTATATTTTGATAGCTTTTCCATTTTAATAAACACTTCCCTTAAGGAGTTAATATTACTCACTTTTTTCCCCCTTTTTTTGGCTGAATTTTTTCCTTAACAGTAGTTTTAGGATGTGATTCTGCATATTTTTTTGTAACATAATGGCCAGAAATAGCGCTCCTATGTCTGTATTTTTTCATTTCTTTCATATAAATCTCTCTCGTTAGTTATCAAGTCGACACAACAATATTGTATCACAATTAAAAACCGGTCGCTTTGAACCAGATCGGCTTGCTCGACAGCTTATTACCCCGATGGCATGGATATGGATATTTATATTTGGTTACAAAGCGATAATCGGTTAGGCCCGGAGTTGACGTCTAAATAAGTTAAAATGTGTACCCTCACTAAAATTTATCAATTGATAAATATAAGTTGACAAAATTATCAAATGAGCTATAATTAGCTTAATAACTAAAATAATCTGGGCATTAGAAGTGAGTCACGGAAGCGAGCTATTTCTTAAAAGATTCAGGGAAGTAATGAGCCAAAGAGGTTTGCATATTATTCCAAGACCTGTAAACAATCATACTATTAAAGAATTAGGGTTAACTAGCTCGAATGTTAGAGATATTATTTCAGCCCTTAGTATCGTCAATTATTCGAAAGGGCCTGAGCAGGACTATACACATCCATCACAGCATATATATGTATTTGGAGATAATATAGATGGTGTTGAAGTGTATATAAAGTTGACCATTGGAGAAGATGGTGATCTTGAAATTCCAAAATGCATTTCTTTTCACAAAGCTGATTTTCCTATCAAATACCCAATGAAGTCTGGCTCAAGTAAATAAGGTGAATATTATGACGATAAAAGATATTTGTCCTTACTGTGTTCAACAAACCGAGCTTGAACAAATTGTAGGGGATGAAGCTGTTGTGGTTAGAGGCGAAAGTATTTCTGTTCCCTCTACATATTTTCATTGCCTCAGATGTAATCAAGACTTTGACGATCCTAGAGCTGAAGATGATGTACTAGATTTGGCATACCGTGAATATCGTCGTCGGAATAATATGCTTCAGCCTGAAGAGATACGAGAGTTTAGAAAGAAATTTAATTTAACACAAAAGGAGTTGTGCGAATTATTATCTTGGGGAGAAGTTACAATAAGCCGTTATGAAAAAGGGAAATTACAAGAAAATGGACATGATACTTTACTTCGTTTAATCCAAAACCCGATCAATATGCTGGACCTGATTAGAAAAAAACAAAAATTATTTACACCCGAGAAGAAAGAAGTATTAACTGAACAGTTAACAAAGATGGTGCAGCTAGAAAATAATTTTGTAGACACGTATCAGAGTATATTTGGTAACTATGACAAAAACATCTTTAGTGGATGGCAAAAATTAAATATAAGCAAAGTAATTACTATGATTAGGTTTTTTTGTTACCCTTCTGGGCAATTTAAAACAAAGCTTAACAAACTATTATTTTATGCTGACTTTGAACATTATGCTAAACATGAAACTTCAATTACTGGACTTCAATATGTAAAAATGCAATATGGACCAGTTCCAAGTAATTATGAAAGATACCAAGTATATCTCATCGAGAATGATATGATTGAGATAGAGGAAATAGTTTTCCCAGACGATTCTAGTGGTGAAAAATTAAAATCAAAAAAAGGGCCTGATCTTTCTTGCTTCTCTGAATCTGAGGTTCATGTTTTAACAAAGGTTAAAGATCTATTTAATAGTATTACATGCAAAAAAATTAGTGATATCTCACATGAAGAAGAAGCTTATATTAATACGAAGGATAGAAATTTCATCTCATATGAATATGCAAATAGTCTGAAAGCATCTGAGTTGTTAGGAGAGCCTTCAAAGACAAAATATCTGTGACCTTGATTAATGGAAATCAAGACTTCATCTATGGGATGAAAATAAAGGATTACTTGAAAGCTTCGTTAGAGCTCTAAGGATCTTATAAATTGAAATTCAAGCACTAAGAAATAAGCGCAGTAGCGTATATCCAAAATTTGCTTACCAAAGCCAGTTGTGGTGAAATGGTTTGCTGGGCGTAATTATGATTGATAAGAAAAATATTTGGTTGGGATTTAGAAAGTAGTACGTAAATTCGTAAGCGTTCATAATGTGGATATATTATGCAGCAGTGCCGGTCAGAGGAGTAGCCTATTAATTTCTTTTTTCCCCCATATTTGGAATATAATTTTAGCTTGGATTGGTAAAAAAACTGGAGCATTGTATGTCAGGTAGAATTGAGAAAGAAAACTTTATAGCTCGAAATCAAGATGGAATAGAAATAACCATTATTAAATATCAGCCATATAAGACGGTTGGAGGGCAGCTAAGGCCGACTCTACCTTCTTTTGAAACAACAGATGGAATTAAAGTTAATGAAACAGTAGATCATAAATACTTTTTAATAAATGATCCTAATGTTATTTACGAGAAAGTCTGATTCTCTTGTTCTCCACACACGTGGGGATGACTGACGTTTAGCTTCGGAATTTCAAGTTGACGATCAACATTTTTTCCCATTGAAAATGTCACAGTTATAGATGAGGTTGCTTAAGTTTCTTATGGTGATATATGGTAGATCTGCATAGTATCTTGCTACTATGCAATGCCGTAACTCAAAGAAATTTTCAAACAAACTGCAAATTCCTGCCTTTAATTTCAGATTTTAAATCCTGAGTCTGTGCCATAATTATAGCATTATTTATATCCTGCAACTAATTAGAGCCAACAGACACCTCATGGTTAAAAAAACAGAAGAATCAAATCTCCAAGAAAGAAGATGTGAGCACCCAAAATTTGAAAGAAAATTTAGAAATTGCTATGAAATTGATAAGCAAAGGTTAGTGCACTCGGAATCATTCAGAAGATTGCAGTCAAAAACACAAGTATTACAAGTGAGCGAAAGTGATTTTCATAGAAATAGACTAACACATTCGATTGAAGTTGCTCAAATTGGTAGATCAATTGCAAGACGCATACAAGTTAAGGATGATCTCCTTGTTCCACCCATATATAAGGAAGTCAAAGATAACTTAGCTCTTGATCTAATAGAGGCAATTTGCTTAGCCCATGATATAGGGCATCCTCCGTTTGGGCATGGCGGAGAAATTGCTTTAAATTATATGATGCGCAATGAAGGAGGCTTTGAGGGCAATGGTCAAACATTACGCATTGTATCTAAACTTGCAAAATATTATAAGGAAACAGATGGGGGAATTAACCCAACAAGAAGGTTTATCTTGGGGATTTTGAAATATCCTGCCATTTATTCTGAGGTAAAGCCTGATTATAAAAACGAGGAACTAAATGGCTTTCATCAATTAAAGCAAAATGATTATGAGCCTCCAAAATGTTATTACGATTCGGAAAAGGACGTTGTAGATTGGGCTTTAAATATGTTTGAAGATACAGATATCAAAACATTTAAAACATATACCAATGAAAATGGTCAAAATCGAACAGTACATAAATCATTTGATTGTTCAATTATGGATTTAGCAGATGATATCTCATATGCTGTTCATGACCTTGAGGATGCTATTGAGCTTAAAATGTTAAGCTGTGAAGTGTTCGAGCAACTGAAAGCATACCTTTCTAATCATGAAGAACTTAAATATTTTATATCGGACTTACATGGAAAAAAACGAACCAAAGAAATATTAGAAATAAACTCTGGTGATCTTAAGGCTGTAATATCATCTTTAATATGGTATTTAGTTACCAATGTCGAAGTTCATGAGAAGAAAGAATTTGAATCAGGTTACTTGGACTTAAAAGTTTTCTTAAATACATCAGCAGAAAATTTATTAGCTGAATTAAAAAGTATAATAGAAAAGAATATTATAAAGTCTTCAGATACACAGAAAATAGTAAAAAATGGTCAAATCATTGTCTGTGAATTATTTGATGTGCTGTCGATAAGCCCAGATTTACTGCCAAGCAAAACAAAGCTTAAATATGAAAGCGAGAACAAGTCATTGCGGGTGATCTGTGACTATATATCAGGTATGACAGATAGATATGCCATGAAAGTACACGCAAAAATATTTGGTCAAGGCAATATCTCATACTTTGAAAAATAAAAATTTAAGTTAACTCAGTTGGTTATATGGTCATATGATAAAAATATTGAAATAAATATTACCAGGATGTTATTGTAGAATTTAAGGATGCTGTTTGAGTTGAAATGAAAATGACCTATAACACTACATTAAAATGCACAAAGAAAATTATCTATTGCTATGTAATGTTGACTTTATCTTGTATTTTATTTTTCGCGGTATCTCAGGCATCAACCATGTCAGAAGAGGAGTCTCAGGAATATTTTTCAAAGTTGACAAATGAAGAGCTCAGAAAAATTTTAGATGATTTCGCCGCTGAAAGCAAGAAAAAAATAATAGCACTTGAGAAAAAAGCTAATCAAGGTGATAAGGTTTCCCAGTTTAAGCTCGGTGTAATGTTTTATGAAGATGTTACTGTCCAAGATTATGCTAAAGCTGCTAAGTGGTTTATTAAAGCTGCAGAGCAAGGGGTTTCAGAGGCACAGAATAACATAGGCAATATGTACCAGCATGGGATTGGCGTGGAGAAAAATGAAGCCTTAGCTTTACAATGGTATGACAAAGCAGCCAAGCAAGGTTTAGATGTTGCTTCAAAAAGTGCAAGTATACTTAGAAGTCAGATTTCATTTAATGAAACATTATTGGCGGCAAAAAAAGGTAACTCAAATGCACAGTTTGCTTTGGCTATCGAGCATTTGTCGAGAGGTGAACCTGAAAAAATGATTTTTTGGCTTAAAAAGTCTTCAGGGCAAAAAAACGTTTTTGCGCAGATATTTTTGGCAGGTATGTTTGAAGAAGGTGTATTTCTTCCTCAGGATTATTCTTCCGCTTTAGATTTATATACTAAAGCGTCCGAGCAAGGACATCGATATGCGCAATTTAAATTAGGCGAGATGTATCAAAAAGGTAAGGGCATAAAGGTTGATTTGATAAAAGCATATATGTGGTTTAATATAGCGGCAGTAATCAGCTCTAAAAATGATTATGGTAAAGAGGAACAAGAAATTGACAAGGATTCTGCTATGCAGCGTAAACTAATTTTGGAAAGATTAAATCCAGGACAAGTTGAAGAAGCACAATCTTTAACAAGGGAATGGCTTGAAAGGCATGATAAATAACTTTACTGCATGGTTTTTCAGCTTCTATGCAATGACGCAATCCCTTGAATATTCAAAACAAACTACAAATTCCTGTCTTTAAGTTCAGAAGAAAAATGTTATGTCTGTGCCATAATTATAGCAAATAAAGTAAAATATGGCTTTTACCATGCTATTGACAAATGAATTTAAAAAACGATGGATGAAATATCAGGATAGAATGGGTTTCTCTGTAGATGTGCTTGAAGCTCGACTTAATGACATTAAGTTAAATATAAATAATTTCGAAGAACTTTTAAAAAACTTAAATACACAAACGCAAGCGTCTACATTATTATCTTTTGTTGCTGAAGTAAATTTCTTATTCGATATTTTATCTGTTCCACAAGAGTATAGAATTGATTATGAAAAAAAAATTATTGGCTCCAGCATTCCGCCAGATATAACAATAAAAACGCCTGAAAATAAAGAGGTATTTATACAAATCAAGTCTCCGAGGAATGGCGAAATAGAGGGACGTATTAGCAGCTTTGAAAGCGACCTAAAAAAAGAGTTAAGTAAAGTGCAGCGTGACCTTTGCTATAGCCTTGAATATATTACAGTCCCATATAAGTACAGATTAAATAGTATTGTTGAGTGCGTTAATGAAAATATAAAAATAAACAATTATAAATTTGTTTTTGACGATAGTAAGTTCAAGATACGTTTTAATTTTTCCAAGCCAAGCTGCTCTACAATTACTTGCTTGACCCACTATTCTTCAGTGTTTGGTTACCTGGATATAAGAAAGGGAGATGTAATTAATTGTTTGGATAAAGCTTCAAAAGATTTAATCAATAAAACTGAAATAAATAGTTTGTTTATCTTGTTAGATCTCTCTTTTTGTTCTATTCCAGCAGATATTTTATTAGACGGGATCTATGGGGATGCAACAACTCAAGTTACCACATGGGGCAATGGTAAAACAACTGACAGAGATGTTAGGGAAGATGATGGCTTTATATCGTTATCTGACCCAAAAGATCAAATTCAAGGAGTAATATTAAGAATACCCCAAAATAACATGAATATTTTTGGTGATTGTAATTATGTCTTATGTGAGACAAGTATATCACAAAAGCAAAGATCTTCATTTCCATTAGGCTTTGACTCTATCCTTAATAAGGATACCTTTGTTTACGGAACGATTGCAAAATTGGTCCAAAGTTAAAAGTTGAGATAATTTATGATGTTAAGCGAATGGACGTAAAGCTCCCGTAAATAAATATTTACGGGAAGTTCACAATTATATAGCATTCGCTACAAGTGGTATTGCAAGGGCAATAGAAACGTACTGCAATATTTTAAAATCGAATCTATATAATCTACTTAAAAGAGACTCAAATGGAAATGAATTTAAACTTTAGAATAGTCAGTAAACTGGTAACTTTAATATGAATTTAGAAGAGTATAAACAGAAAGTTCAGCTATATGAAAAATTTTCTTACATAATTAAAGATATACTGGCTGCAGCCATTTCCTCTTCAGCTCAAATTAATTGTTATCGCTATCATTTGCAACAAATCCAATGCCGTGCAAAAACCTATGATTCATTCTCTAAAAGATTAATAGAAATCGGTGCACAAGATTCAGATTGTATTGAAAAACTTAGGCATGATTTATCAGGTTGCAGAATCATCTTTTACTACAATAATGATGTTAATGCTTTTTTACAGTCAGGGATTATACGTGATAATTTTAAAATTGACTGGGACAACTCAAAAATTCATGGTCCTGGCGCATCTCCTAAAGTTGCGAACGACCATTATACTGCCAATCATTATGTTGTTGAACTCAGTGATGACCGCCTCAAACTTCCAGAGTATTCAGAGTTTGAGGGGCTGAAGAGCGAAATCCAGATACAAACGGTTCTTAACCATGCTTGGTCAGAAACAGCTCATGATATCACTTATAAAAAACCTGATGACTCAGATTTTGGAAAACATGTTTTAGAGGCAATAGATGATCGCCTCAAGAGGATCATGGAGCAGCACTTAAAGCCAGCAGGTTATGAATTTCAAAAAGTACAGCGTGACTATAGACGATTACTTGAAGGTAAAAAATTGCTCGGCCGCAATTTGTCAGAAGAACTTATTGACTGTAAAGATAACAATGAGCGCTATGAAATTCTGGAGCGTTTTCAAGAGTATACTTTGCCACACTTTTCAGATTACCTGAATGAGTTGCCATTCATCATAGAGCTTGTGAACACTGCTATAGTTGAATCAAATAAAATTGCTCCTGTTAAAATCGAAACTCCACTAGGCCCTATGCCAGGTAAAACATCAAAAGATATATTAACCCTCTGTTTATCGACCATTAATTGTGTGCGATATGTTGATGTAACGCGTACTTTTCTCTGCCTAGTAGAGCTATATGCGACTTTAACCGATCCGCAAGATAAAAATAAAGTAATTGAAACAATCTCAAATTTAGTTAAATACGATATTGATGTGCTTGGGAATGTTGGCTTTTCAGTACAGTATAGTATTTTAGATGCCTTAGAAAGTTTTGATGCTGATTTATTGGCTGCAGTAAAGGCGCTTATTGCTAATATTGCATGCGGCATATTAGATCCAACGACTGAGGGCTTATCAAGCAACTATAAATCATTCACTATTCGACAAGGTAGTATCCCAGCTGGCAAGCAAGCCTCTATTCTACGAGACCGAATACTAAAACTTCTTTTCAAACAATATAACTCAAATGATCCTGAGAGCACCAAACGCTTATTCATATCAGCATTTAATACTGCTACTCGAACACCCAATATGGGCAATTACAGCGATGAATTGCTCGAAATAATTTTAGGCAACTGCATTGAACTCATTGAATTTTATTCTGCCCTTATTTCCACTGAACAATATGAAATACTTGAATCAATTGAGGCTGATATTTGTTTCCTCTATCGTCGATCTTCAGACATTTTAGATGGTGATAAAATTAATCACGATAATTGTAACTCACTTTGCAATATAATAATGAAAAAATCGATAGCATTTCGTGATCAATTAAATAGTATTGATGATTACGTGATATACAAAACCTTAGTAGGGTTTGAATCTGTCTTTATCCAATCTTGGACAGATGATGGATGGGAAATCACAGGGAAGAATGAGTATCGTGAGAATCAAATTCAATTATATATTGATCAGATAACAAATGATAATCAAGATTATTGGAAAAATATTATTATCAGATGCACTCAAACAAAATCAAATTATATGGCAACCTTTCCAATATTTTGTAAGTATTTAAATTTGTTAGCAGCCGCGCAGCCAACATTTTCTTTTGAGCTAATTAAGTATAATGAACATGAACTAATGCCTTTTTTAGCTGCTATTTTCGATGGCCTGTTAAAAAGTGAGTTGCATGATGTTCTGATTGCACAAATGAATACTTGGTTAAGTAACGGCAAATATTTGGGAGAATGCGCAAAAGCTTTTGAGTTCTACGCACCACTCGATGAAGTGCTCTTGTCTAACATTTTGGAAATGGCACGCAAGTATAGTGATAAATATGCGTTAACTAAGTTAATTGTTGCTTCAACAAAAAATTATAATGAACATAACAAACATCTTATAGGATCATTGTTTCTGCCTGCTATAGAAGCGTTAACCAAGCTAAATTATGCCAATTGGATTGGTGATTTTTGGTTTAGACCAGAGCGAGTTCACCTTCTCTCAAACTTAAATATAGATGAGGTGAAAACTGTATTATCAAATCTTGTGTTACTGGAAAAAATTGATTTTCATGCGGAAGAAGTACTGGTGCCCATTGTTGAGAAATACCCAAAGGAAATCTTACATTTTTTCAAGCAGCGTATTGATATTGATAGCAACTCAAATAAACGAACAATGTCTTATGAAGCAATCCCTTTCAATTTTCATCAGTTAGCCCAATCACTTTCTAGTCACCTTGATACAATCTTGGCTACTGTTAGTGCTTGGTATGATGGTAATTATCACGTATTTCGCTTTCGTGGTGCAAAGTTGATATTTAATATTTTCCCAAAATATACGCCCGAACTAAATACTAAGTTACTTGAGTTGGCATCTGAAGGTGATGAAACAAGCCATCGTATTGTAATTGCAATTTTACTTAATTATAACGGCGCGCCTGAAACAAACGATATTTGTAGAAGTATGATATCTTCTGTACCAGAAGGTAATTCTTTATTAGCTGAGATATCAATTATCATGCAAAGCACGGGGGTGCTTGAAGGCGAGTTTGGCCGAGTTAATGCACTACAGCAGAAAAAGGAAGCTATCTCAAACTGGCTCCAAGATTCAAACTCTAAAGTCAAAGAATTTGCGCGCAAATATACTGCTGATTTAGATAAACAAATTATTCATGAGCAGCGCCGAGCAGAGGAAGATATTGAATTACAAAAACACCATTTTGGTGACGATGAAAATTCTTCAGAATAATTCATATAAACGGTCAAATACTTTAAGATAATAAATAAGCAGGTAGGAAAAAATGAATTTGTGGTTAAATATTTGGTTTGATCTTAAGAAGTAGTACGTAAATTCGACGGCCCATTGCATAGTACTGATATACAATGTAATTATGCTATAAACCACAGCAAAAATAGAGAAGGGCGGGGTGATATTAGCCAGTAAATTGTTTACATAGAGTGTCAAAAGCAAGCTCCATGTAAACAATTATTTATCAAAGTTTCGTTCCCTTGCCGCCCGCTATGCTCAGCATTAAAAAATTCGACTGGGGATTATTAAGCTAGCTGTCAAGCGTATAAATTGGGGCGCTTGGGCTTCATGCCTTCTTACCAATCCGCTCTAACCGTAGTCTTTCAAAATATAAAGGTATCCATAACGTTTATCGTAAGCTATAATCCTACTACGCTTTAAGTCCCGCAAATTCTTATTTACCGGGAGTTTCCTGATAGCAAAGAGTCTGAGCGTCCCATTGATAATAATTTGCTGAAAGTTCACAAATAGTAACTTACTAGGAGTTCACAGTTATGTTACAAGGCACAGAAAAACAAGAAAATCTTCAGTTTATTGAATCAAGCAAGCACACGGATATCATTTCAGCGTTTAAAGCGCTGAATGTCAAGGGTGCTCATTTTACCAACGGTACCTATGCCTTTGCTGCTGAATTAATCGTTCCAACAACATTAGCTGGATTTAAGCGTGTAACCAAAACATATGCCCACCTACCACTGGTTATTGCAATTAATTCAGATGAAAGCATGAACAAGCTCGGCAAGCAAGATTTTGAGCCGCAGGAAGTTAGGGCTGCGAAAGTAGCTGAACCACTTGCACAATTATTCCCCAAAAACCAAGTTTTGGTAATTTATTACGATGAAAAAACGCCTTGTAAACTATATTCTTTTTTAGAAAAAAATAATCTGACTAGAACCTTGCATAAGTGGGGATATGGCACTAGCTCTGAAGCTCCTAAAATTGAAGGCGCAGAATGCTTTGAGATTGTTTATGGCTTTCCTCTGCCTAATGATATAAAACCAGTTTGTTATCTTGACACAGATATTGCAGAAAAGCCGCAAAACATAGTAGTTGATGATCTGCGAGACAGGTTAATATCTAAAAGCGGACTACTGTTCGATGTGCCTGAAGAACTACAAAAATATAGCGTAGAAAAATCAGATTCCTCCAAATTAAAGCTGTAATCTTTGGCAATCGATCGGGAACTGTTACATTGAAATTCTTGTGTCCTTTGGTATCCGTCCGAAATTACACACCTTCAAATAACTGAACCGTGCTGT
>TARA_R110002110_G_scaffold322150_8_pt1 | contig 15751 bp, 13 predicted proteins | sample TARA_R110002110 | Tara Oceans TARA_R110002110 (sample SAMEA4397330) | marine metagenome | biome: Polar Biome; feature: [SRF] surface water layer (ENVO:00010504); material: water (ENVO:00002006), including particulate matter (ENVO:01000060) such as... | depth 5 m
CCAGAGAAGTGTCCCCGGAAACGGTGGCGGCCGCCAGCGGCATCGCATCCGACGAGTCGTTCGGCGCCGTGATCCCGCCGCTTTACACGACGAGCACTTTCGTGTTCGAGGGACTGGAGAAGCCCGGAAAATACGACTATTCGCGAAGCGGAAATCCAACCCGCAGCCTGCTTGCCGCGACCCTTGCCAGGCTCGAAAAGGGCGCCGGTGCGGTTGTCGTTTCGTCGGGCATGGCTGCGATCGATCTCGTCCTTTCCCGGTTCGGTCCCGCCGATCTCATCCTCGCGCCTCATGATTGCTATGCCGGAACCCGCCGCTTGCTCACCGCGCGAAGCGACAAATCCGCCTTCAAAGTCATTTTCCTCGACCAGTCCGACGAGGCCGCGCTGACCGATGCGCTGTCCCATAAGCCGGCGCTTATCCTTGTCGAGACCCCGAGCAATCCCTTGATGCGGATTACCGATATCGCCTCGATTGCCGCACGGGCGAAATCCGTCGGTGCGAAGGTCGCCATCGACAACACGTTTCTCTCTCCCGTTTTCCAGACGCCGATTTCGCTGGGTGCCGACTACGTTATTCATTCGACCACCAAATATCTGAACGGCCATTCCGATCTGGTCGGTGGCGTGGTGATCGCCGCCGAAGAAGCCGATGTCGCGCCGCTTCGGGAATGGGCAAACATCACCGGCGTGACGGGATCGGCATTCGACGCATCCCAAACACTGCGCGGATTGCGAACATTGTTTCCGCGTATGCAGGCGCAGCAGCGCACCGCCCTGAGCCTCGCCTCGTTTCTCACCCGTCATCGCCGCATCCGGTCCGTCTACTATCCGGGCCTTGAGACGCATACGGGTCATGAGATCGCGCGCACGCAGCAAACCGGATTCGGCGCCATGCTCAGCTTCGATCTGGCTGGCGACATCGGCGATGTTCGAAAATTCATCGAGGCGCTCAGGCTTTTCACGCTGGCGGAATCTCTTGGCGGAACGGAAAGCCTGATCGCGCATCCCGCCACAATGACGCATGCGTCGATGGCGCCCGCGCTCCGCGCTTCGGTGGGCATAACCGGGACACTCCTGCGGATCTCCGTGGGGCTTGAGGCAGAAGGCGATCTGCAGGACGATCTGGCGGAGGCCCTGTCGGTTCTGTGAGGCCCGTGGGCAGCGTCGCGCACATGCGCCCTTGGAAATAGCGGACCCTTTTCCACAGGCCTTTGCTTCTGCGCCCGCCATGCCTAAATTAGACGGAGACGAAGACAGGAGAGTTGTGGCCGGCGCCAGCCGCCGTCCGACACATATCCGCTCGTCATGGCGGTGTTGGAATGAATGATTCGTTGAAGCAGTCTGGCCGGATGTGGAAGCTGGGTTTTTTTCTGCTTGGGCTCGTGATGCTCGCGCTCGGCGTGGTCGGCGCCTTCCTGCCGGTCATGCCCTCGACGATTTTCCTGATTTTCGCGGCCGGCTGTTTTGGCCGCTCCTCGCCACGGCTGGAAGCATGGATGCTGGCTCATCCGCGTTTCGGTTCGGCCCTGATTGCCTGGCGTGAGCACGGTGCAGTGTCCCGCCAGAGCAAGATACTTGCCTGCTCCGGCATGGCTTTGGGATATGCGCTTTTCTGGATCGGCTCTCATCCTGCGGTTTGGCTTGCGGTTCTGGTGGCGATTTTCATGGCGGGGAGCGCGGCCTATGTCGCCACGCGGCCCGAACCGGCAGCGCCGAACGGCATATAGCTTCGCGTCGGACCGTGGCGAATATGCGATCTCGCCCTGTTCGAACGAGCCTTGCCGAATGAACATGGCCACGACGGGATCATCTCCAATTCATGCGACATCATGACCGGCCAAAACATCGATTTGAGGCAATCGGAAGCGTATTTTCACGCTAAGCTGCGGGAAAATTACAGAAATCCGGGAGCGTAAAATGTCCGATCAGAAGATGGAAATGCTTGTCCCCCAACGCATGCTTGAATTGCTGGAGGCCGAAGGTATCAAGACGCTTTTCGGCATACCGGATCCCTGTTTTGTCAGCATGTTCGTCACCGCGGAGCAGCGCGGCTGGCGGGTGATCGCGCCGCATCATGAACAAGCGGGCGCCTTCATGGCGGATGGCCTCTGGCGCATGACCGGAAAGCCGGGTGTCATCATCGGCAATGAAGGGCCGGGCGTCGCCAATCTGCTTCCGGCGGCGGTCTCGGCGGCAAAAGAGAATACCCCGACGATATTTATCGGCGGGCAAAGGGAGCGGCATTTCGACCAGCAGGTCCGTCGCGGGCGGTTTCAATACACGCCCCAGGTAAAATATTTCGAGGCTGCCATGAAATATATCGGCACCATCGAATATGCCGATCAGGTCGATGAAATTTTCCACGAAGCATTTCGTCGGGCTCTGTCGGGCACGCCAGGCCCCGTCTATATTGAGTATCCGCAAGATCACGCCTTTGCGATGAAATCCTTTGGGCCGATCGTTCCGCCGGAAAGATACAGACTGGTCAATCAGCGCGCCGATGCGCAATCCATCGAGACGGCGGTCAAGCTTCTGACCGAAGCCGATCAGCCGATGATTTTTCTCGGGACCGGCGTGTTCGCGTCGCGCGCGCATGAGCAGGCGACGGCGCTGGTGAAGGCCCTCGACTGTCCCGTTATACAGACACCCGGCGCGAACGCGCGCTTGCTCGACGTTGCCGACCAGTCGACGGCTTATGCCTCGAATGCCGCCAATGACCTCATTGCATCCGCCGATGTCGTTCTGGCCATCGGCACGGAGATTGGAGAGCCTGTCCATTACGGTCAGGGCAGGCATTGGGCCAAGGGCAAGACCGACCGGAAGTGGATTTATGTCGAGCGCGATCCAACCGCGATCGGAGTCAACCGGCCGATCGATGTGCCGCTGGTCGGAGATTTGCGCGCAATCCTTCCGCAACTGACCGATGCAATTGCGAAAAAGGGATCGGTCTCGCGCGTGCCGGCACGCTTCCGCAAAATGATCGAGGAAGCCGAGCAGGAAATCGTGAGCGCATTGGAGATGACGCCCAAGGGCAGCCCGATCCATCCGCTTCACTTTGTCGCCGAGGCGACGAAGGTATTGCCGCGCGATACCGTCATCATACGCGACGGCGGCGCGGCCAATATCTGGACCGGTGCGATCAACCGGTGTCCGACATCCGATATCTTGTGGTCCGGCAATTTCGGGCATCTGGGCACCGGCCTGCCACATGCCCTGGGCGCGCAACTGGCCGTCGGCAAGTCGCGGCGCGTGGTTTTGATGACCGGCGACTCGTCCTTCCTGTTCCACATCTCCGAACTGGAAACCGCCGTTCGCAAAAACCTGCCCATCGTCGCCGTTGTGGTTTGCGACTATTCGTGGGGGCTCGAGGTCAAGGTCTATCATTCCGTCTATGGCGATCAGAGTCCCGAAACCGAAGCGCATTGGGGCAAGCAGTTGCGGCTCGACAAAATCGCCGAAGGGTTTGGTGCTCACGGTGAATATGTCGAGCGCGCGGAAGACATTGGTGCCGCGGTCGAGCGCGCGCTTGCCAGCGGTAAACCCGCTGTCGTTCAGGTGCCGGTCGACCCGAACGCCAATGCGCTCGAAGTGCCGGGCTTTGAAGAGTTTGCCACCTGGTATGGCGAAAAGGGCTATGGCAAGGATGACTGAGCCGATGGCATAGGCTGACCGCGCCAGGCCGCATTCTTCGGACGCGGTCATGATATCCTCCGCACGGGGGCAGGCTTTGTCTGCCGCCGGCGTGGATGGCGGGCGCAGATATCAATTTCATTTGCGCCGCATCCGCGCGCGGGCGTGATGGAGGCTTGATCGTGAAGGCCCTGGAGAGCAGCGCTCCGTTGATCGTCTATGTCGATGTGAAGAGCCCCTATGCCTTTATTGCCATCGGACCGACGCTCGAACTGGAAGCTGAACTTGGTCTGCAATTCGACTGGCGGCCACTCACGCTCGACATACCCAGTTATCTCGGATCGGCAAGGAAGGAAGACGGCGAAGTCGTCGCCTCTTCTGGACGCAGTCCAAAGCTCTGGAAAGCCGTTCGGTATTCCTATCGTGATGCGCGGCGCTATGCGGAACGGCAGGGATTGGTGTTGAAGGGGACGGAAAAGATCTGGGATTCCAGTATCGCAAACATCGCAATTCTTTGGGTCGTCCAGCAGGATCGCCGGAAACTTGGCCGCTATTTCGAAGCCGTCTACCCGCCCTTCTGGCGCCGGGAGCTGGACATAGAAGATGTCGCGGTCATAGAAACATGTCTGTCGCAAGCCGGTGTCGATCCCGATGGTTTCGCGGCGTTTCAGGCTGGTGAAGGCCGTGCCCTTCACGATGCCTTGCAATTGCAACTCCACCCGAGCGGCATTTATGGCGTGCCGACTTATGTGGTGGGTGACGAAATCCTGTTCGGCCGCGAACATATTCCATATCTGCGGTGGCACCTGTCGGGCGGTGCCGGCGCGCCCCCCGATATCGCCTACGAGATCGCGCCATGCTGACGGTCTATATCGATTTCAAATCGCCGGCCTCCTACCTCGCGATCAAACCCACACTGGCGCTGACCGGGCGCCTGGCTATCGGAGTGAACTGGCGGCCGTTTGAAACCGCGGAACTCGAGATCCCGGGGATGAACGGAAATAATGCGGTCGGTGAATCCCATCGCAAGGTCCGCTCGCAATCGAGACGCGCCATTCACATGAAATACGCCGCAGTGCAGGGCGTGGAGTTGCGCTTCCCCGAAATGCCGGGTGCCACGGGGCTGGCTCTTGGCGTATTGGCCCGTTTGGATGACGATCCGCTCAACTACATCAGGGCCGCATTCGAGGCCTATTGGACCGGACATGCCGATCTGGACGATCCGGACATTGTCGCGGCGCTGCTCATCGGCAGTGGTTATGAAGCCCAACGTCTTGATGTAAGCGCCAGCCGCGAGGCTCTCGCGAAAGTGCAGGCGGACGCCGAAGAGCAGGGCATTTTCGAGGCCCCGGCCTATGTCCTGGATGACCAATTGTTCATCGGGCGCGAGCACCTCCCCTGGATCGAAGAGAGTATCCGGTCCGGCACCTGAACCGGCACGAGGCCCGCTCTAAATCGCTCACTCCGCCGCCCCTAATCGCGACCAGGCGGCACCGCCAGCACATCACGGTCGGAGATGCGAAGCACTTCCTCGGCCACGCTACCTAAAAATGCTTTTGCGATTCCCGTCCGGCCGTGGGTGCCGACAATGATCAGGTCGGCGGATATCTCATGGGCCGCCGCACAAATGGTGAGCGCGGTCGAGGATTCACCATACTTCATAATTTGCCGCGTCGGCATCAGATCGCATTCTTCCAGGAATGTGGCCAGTTCGCCCGAAGCGCGTTCTTCCTCGTCAGCCAGGTAGTCCTTGGTTTGATCCTTGGTGAAGGATGCCAGCACCATCAAGCCGGCCGCCGGAGCATCGAACACGTGAATCACCGAAACCGCGGCACTCGTTTCAAGGCCGAGCTGCTGCAACGCACGCACCGCGGTGGCGGAGCATTCGGACAGATCAACGGCCACAAGCACATTCCGGTACGGCGCGGCGGGAATACCGTTTGCCATCAAAACCGGCCGGTTGCTTGCGCGAATAGTGCGCTCCGCCGTTGTGCCGGCAAACACATCCCTCAGCGCCCGCCGGCGGTGTGGGCCGACAATCAGAAGGTCCGCATTGTCCTCACGCACCGCCGCCGCAATGCCCTCAAACGGATCGCCGAGGACAATACGAAAGGTGCACTCAAGCCCATCGATTTTCCGCAGTGACAGCGTCTGTTCCGCCAGCACGGCTTCGCTCGCCTGTTGCTCAGCCCGAAGAATCCGCTGCGGCTGATCATCGTCGACGACGTGTATGAGGATAAGCGAAGCGCCCGTGGTCTTCGCCAGGAGGATGGCCCGGCGGATCGCCCGGTCGGAGCGTTCGGAGAAGTCCGTCGCAACAAGGATCCGTTCCATCTGCTTCCTTCCCCGCGCGCTTCTGCAAAGCAATAAAATATCGCATCGGTCGATTTTGCGCTGAACAACGCAAAAAGATGCTCAACTCTGTTAAGCTACCAATAAATGACATCAAAGGCGATGAAATGATAACCGAACAATTTCAGACCGTGAGGGATGTCGCCGACTTGCTCAAGGTCGGGGAAGCCACCGTTCGGCGCTGGATCAAGGATGGCGAACTACGTGCTATCGACATTGGCCGTGGCTGGCGCATCGACCCGGAAGACCTCGATGATTTCATTCGACTGCACGCGAACCGCCCGCACAGCGACGGCAAAACAGTCACGGAGGCTGTCGGCCGGGCGACGCCGGCTGCACCCGGAAAGCCGGAATGCACCGGCATTGGCAAAGGGAAGATGGATTGATCGAAATTATCGCCCAATCCGCCTTCGGTGAGGTCGCGGCCCTGCTGGTCATGGCGGCTGCGGTCGGTTTTATCGGCATCATCCTGCGACAGCCGCTGATCGTCAGCTTCATTGCCGTTGGTCTGATCGCCGGACCGTCGGTGCTCGACATTGTCCGCTCCGATGCACAAATCAGCCTCCTGTCGGAACTTGGCATCGCGGTGCTGCTGTTTCTGGTCGGCATCAAGCTCGACATCAAACTTATTCGCTCGCTGGGTACGGTCTCCATCATGACCGGCCTCGGTCAGGTCGCCTTCACCTCCATCTTTGGATTCAGCATCGGGCTGGCGCTCGGACTGAACGCCATCACCAGCCTGTATGTCGCGGTGGCGCTGACATTCTCCAGCACCATCATCATCGTGAAGCTGCTGTCGGACAAGCGCGAGATCGACTCCCTCCACGGCCAGATAGCGCTCGGCTTCCTGATCGTTCAGGATCTTGTGGTCGTGCTGGCCATGATCGTTCTTTCCGCCGTCGGCATCGGCACTGGCACCGGCACCGGCCCCGGTTCGGACCACGGCTCTGGCCACATCTTCGTCGTCCTCGCCTCGGGTCTTGTGCTGGTCGGACTGGTCGTCCTGTTTGTGCGCTATGCCGCCAATCCGCTAACCGAGCGGCTGGCGCGGGCGCCGGAGCTTCTGGTCATCTTCGCCATCGCCCAAGCGGCCCTCTTCGCCGCTTTCGGAGATTTCGTCGGGCTCGGCAAGGAAGTCGGCGGTCTGCTTGCCGGCGTGTCGCTGGCATCCACGCCCTACCGCGAGACCATCGCCGCGCGGCTCGCACCGCTGCGCGACTTCCTGCTGCTGTTTTTCTTTATCGCCCTGGGCGCCACCCTCGATCTGTCGCTGCTCGGCGCGCATGTCACCGCTGCAATCGTGTTTTCCCTGTTCGTCTTGATCGGCAACCCGCTGATCGTCCTCGCCATCATGGGCTGGATGGGCTATCGCAAGCGAACCGGGTTCATGGCGGGCTTGACCGTCGCTCAGATTAGCGAGTTCTCACTGATCTTCATCGCTATGGGCGTGTCCCTCGGACATATCGATCAGGATGCTCTCGGGCTCGTTACAATGGTCGGGCTGGTGACCATCGCCGCCTCCACCTACATGATCACCTATTCCCATCGGCTCTACAGACTGGTCGAGCCGCTGCTCGCCATCTTCGAGCGCAAGGGCACGCCGCGCGAGCCGGGCGACGGCGTTCGCCACGCGGTCAATCGCTACGATGTCCTGATCTTCGGCCTCGGCCGTTTCGGCACGGCGGTCGGCCTGCGTCTCAAGAACAAGGGCCTGCGGGTTCTGGGTATCGACTTCAACCCGCTCGCCATTCGGCGCTGGCACAATCTCGGCCTCGATACGGAATATGGCGACGCGACAGACCCGGAGTTCATAGAGGCTCTGCCGCTCACAGGCACAAAATGGGTGGTGTCGACGGTACCTATTCATCCGACCGGGCTCAGTCTTGAAGACTCACGGATAACGCTGCTTCAGATCACGCGCGCGGCTGGCTTCCGGGGACGGGTTGCGGTTAGCTCGCACAGTACGCCCGATACGGAAGACCTTCTGACATCAGGAGCCGATATCGTGCTGGAGCCGTTTCAGGACGCCGCGGACCGTGCGGTGGACTTACTGACTGGCGGTGCACAGATGGAGCGCACCGCTATCCCTGAAATCGCTACAGAAGAGAAATCCGCATCGTGAAAGATGCGATCCGGTGTTCCGTGAACGCAGAGCACCGCAAACGGAAGGTCCGGAGGTACAAAGGTCGCGCGCATGGAACCTATTAGCCAAACAGTCGTCTACCACGCCAACAGCGTATCGCAATGTCTGGCCGCAGTTGATGCGACGCCAACAGGGCTGAGCGATGCGGAAGCGGTGGAGCGTCTCGAAAAACACGGTCCAAACCGTCTGCCCGCAGCGCCAAAGCGCAGCCCGGTCCTGCGCTTCCTCACTCATTTCCACAATATTCTTATATATGTCCTTATCGGTTCGGCGCTCATAACCGCGAGCCTCGGTCGCTTTGTCGATACCGGCGTCATACTTGCCGTCGTCTTCGCCAACGCGGTGATCGGCTTCATTCAGGAAGGCCGCGCCGAAGAGGCGATGGACGCCATTCGTCAGATGCTGGCGCCCCATACATCCGTACTGCGTAACGGCAAGCGGATCAGCATCGACAGCGTCGACGTCGTGCCGGGCGATATTGTTCTGCTGGAAGCGGGCGAAAAGGTTCCCGCCGACCTGCGGCTGCTGGAAGCGACCGGCCTCCGCATCGAGGAAGCCATCCTGACCGGCGAGTCCGTACCGGTGGAAAAGATGACCGCGCCGGTCGCACCCGATGCGACCCTGGGTGACCGCACCTGCATGGCCTACAGCGGCACTTTGGTCGCTGGCGGCACCGGCCGGGGCGTCGTGGTCGCGACCGGCGCGGCTACGGAGATCGGCCGCATCAGCGGCCTGCTCTCACAGGTGGAAACGCTGACAACGCCGCTGGTTCGCCAGATGAACGGCTTCGCCCGCTGGCTGACCATTTTCATCCTGCTCATCGCCTCCACTCTCCTCGCTTACGGCTACTTCGTGGGTCACGCGCCCTTCGCGGACCTGTTTTTGGCCGTGGTCGGTCTTTCGGTGGCGGCGATTCCCGAAGGTCTGCCCGCCGTCCTGACCATCACGCTCGCCATCGGCGTGCAGGCCATGGCACGGCGGAACGCCATTGTCCGCCGCCTGCCGGCTATCGAGACACTCGGCTCCGTCTCGGTCATCTGCAGCGACAAGACCGGTACATTGACGCGCAACGAGATGATGGCTGCTGCGGTTGTGACCACCGGCCATCATTATTCGGTGGACGGCAATGGCTACGTCCCGGAAGGTGATATCCGGATTGGCGAAACGGTGCGCGACGGGAAAGAGGATGCCGTCCTCCAGGAAATCGCCCGCGTATCCGCGCTGTGCAACGACGCTGTGCTGCAAGCTCACGAGACCGGCTGGCGGGTCGAGGGCGATCCCATGGAAGGGGCGCTCCAGGCGCTGGCGGGCAAGATCATGGGCGCGGGTTCCGAAGCGTTTGCCGGATGGACACGCACCGACAGCATACCCTTTGATGCCAGCCATCGTTATATGGCGGTGTTGCACCACAACCATGAAGGCCATGCCCGTATTAGCGTGAAAGGCGCGCCGGAGCGTATCATCCAGATGTGCGCCGGCCAGCACGGTCCGGACGGCAAAACGCAACCGCTCGACGCGGACTATTGGTATGCGCAGGTCGAGGCCCTCGCCGCGCAAGGCCAGCGCGTTCTGGCGCTGGCCGGACGAACGGTGCCGCAGGAACATGCGGTCCTGAACACCTCGGACCTGGACGGCCGGATGACGCTTATCGGTCTGGTCGGCCTCATCGACCCGCCGCGCACCGAAGCCATTACGGCCGTTGCCGAGTGCCATGAGGCCGGTATCAGGGTGAAGATGATCACCGGCGATCACGCCGGTACCGCTCGCGCCATCGCACGTCAGATAGGGCTGAAGAATGCCGACAAGGTTCTGACCGGCGCCGACCTGGAGGGAATGGACGACGCGCAGCTCGCCGCCGTCGTCGTGGAGACGGATATCTTCGCCCGTACCAGTCCCGAGCATAAGCTGCGTCTGGTGATGGCGCTCCAGTCCCACGACCTTACCGTCGCCATGACTGGTGACGGGGTAAACGACGCGCCGGCGCTAAAGCGCGCCGATGCGGGTATTGCGATGGGCCAGAAGGGCAGTGAGGCTGCCAGGGAAGCCGCCGAGTTGGTGCTCGCAGACGACAACTTCGCCTCGATTGCGGCGGCTGTGCGCGAGGGGCGTACCGTTTATGACAACATCAAGAAAGTCATCAGTTGGACATTGCCCACCAATGGCGGCGAGTCTATGACCATCATTGTTGCCTTGTTTTTCGGGATGGCGCTGCCGATCACGGCGGTTCAGATCCTTTGGGTCAATCTGATTACCGGAATAACGCTGGGCATCGCTCTCGCCTTCGAGCCGCCGGAAGACGACACCATGCGACGGCAGCCGCGGCCACGGAATGCACCGATCCTGTCCGGTGAACTGATCTGGCGTGTCGTGTTCGTCTCGGCCTTGTTTGTCTTTGCTGTGTTTGGCATCTACGCATATGGAATCGACAAGGGTTACTCGCCGGAACTGGCCCGAACCCTGGCGGTGAACACGCTGGTTGTGCTGGAAATCTTTCACCTGTTCTTCATCCGCAATATTTACGGCACCTCCCTTACATGGAAGGCCGTTCGTGGCACCCGCGTCGTATGGATAACCGTCATCGCCGTGACGGCGGCGCAGTTTGCAATTACCTATCTGCCGCCGTTGCAGAATGTGTTCGGCACGCAGGCGGTTCCGTTCCTCGATGGCGTCCTGATCGTCGCCATAGGTGCCATGTTCTTCGCCATTGTCGAGGTGGAGAAGCAGCTTCGGCTGGCCTTCCGGCGAACTGAAGCGCACACCTATGGACAGGGATGAGGAACCGGTGGCCGTCGGGCGTTGATTTTTGAAGGGACAACCCGAACAGCCTTTGCAAGGCGGTTCCGGTGCTCGCCATCGATCAGGCGCCATTTCATGTGCACAATGTCTGTCTGGAGAGGTAGAAACAGGGAAAGTTGGCGCGTTTGCGAGCGCGCATGCAGCGCCCATGTTCACGTCCATGTCCTTGAAATGACAGTATAAGCCGTTGAAAACACGAAAAAACACGATATCGGTCGCACCTATGATGGACTGGACGGACCGCCATGACCGGTACTTCCTGCGTCTCATCACGGCGCGCGCGCGGCTCTACACCGAAATGGTGACGACCGGCGCGGTGCTGCATGGCGAGCGCGAGCAACTGCTCGGCTTCGACCCCTCGGAACATCCCGTTGCGCTCCAGTTGGGCGGCTCGGACCCGGCGGACCTCGCCGAGGCCGCGCGCATCGGTGAAGACTTCGGCTATGACGAGATCAATCTCAATGTCGGCTGCCCGTCGGATCGTGTGCAGTCCGGCCGCTTTGGCGCGTGCCTCATGCGCGAGCCCGCGCTCGTGGCGCGCTGCGTCGAGGCGATGGGCCGGGCGGTGTCCGCGCCCGTCACCGTGAAGTGCCGGATCGGCGTCGATGAGCAGGTGCCGGAAGAGGCCCTGCCCGAAATGGCGCGCGCCGTGCGCGAGGCCGGCTGCACCACGCTCGTCGTCCATGCCCGCAAGGCCTGGCTCGAAGGCCTGTCGCCGAAGGAAAACCGCGATGTGCCGCCGCTTGACTATCCGCTCGTCTACCGCCTGAAAGAGGCCATGCCGGAGATGACGATCATCATCAATGGCGGCATTGCGTCTGTTGGCGAAATCGAAGCGCATCTTGCTCATGTCGATGGCGCCATGCTCGGCCGCGCCGCCTATCGCTCACCCTGGCTGCTGTCGCGGATCGACCGCGTTTTTTATGGTGACGCGCGTATCTCCCGGACGCGCCACGCGGTTCTGGAGGCATTTATTCCTTATGTGGAACGGGAGATGGCGCATGGCACACATCTCCATGCCATGACGCGCCATATATTGGGGCTCTTTCAGGGCCGTCCCGGCGCGCGCGCCTTCCGCCGTCATATCTCTGAAAATGCGCCACGCCCCGGCGCGGATGCGAGCGTGATCCGCGAGGCGATGTCGCTGGTGCCCCTGGAGGATGCCGGGCCCGCGCCTGCGCCCGCCATCGCGTACTAGTTTTTCCGAAAAAGAGAGAGCCCGCCGAATGAATATCGAAGCCATGTCGCTTGTCGAGCTTGCGCCCTTCGCGGCCGGTCTCATCGTCACCGGACTTGCCGCCGGTGTGCTGGCGGGACTTCTCGGCGTCGGCGGCGGCATCGTCATCGTGCCGGTGCTCTATCACGTCTTCACGCTGCTCGGCATCGACGAGGCGGTGCGCATGCATCTCGCCGTGGGAACCTCGCTCGGCACGATCATCCTCACTTCCGTTCGCTCCGTTCGCGCCCATGCGAAGAAGGGTGCCGTCGACTGGCCCATGCTGCGAAGCTGGGCGCTGCCGATTCTTGTCGGCGTTGCTGTCGGCACGGTCATCGCGGTCTTCGTGAGTGGCGACGCGCTCACGGGCGTCTTCGCGAGCATCGCCATTCTCGTCGCCGCCAATCTTGCTTTCGGCAAGGAAAGCTGGCGCCTTGGCACGAAACTGCCAGGCCGTCCGGTGCAATATTCCGTCGCTTCGGTGATCGGCATGCTGTCCGCCCTGATGGGTATCGGCGGCGGCACTTTCGCGGTTATCTTCATGACGCTTTACGGTAAAAATCCGCGTGAGGCGGTGGCGACCTCATCGGGCCTTGGCGTGCTGATCGCGGTGCCCGCCGTCGTCGGCTTCATGATTGCCGGCTGGGGCGACCCGCTATTGCCGCCTTTCAGTCTCGGCTATGTGAACCTGATCGGCATGGCCTTTATCGCGCCGCTCACGGTCCTGGCCGCGCCCTGGGGTGCGGCCATCGCGCATGCCATCAGCCACAAGGCGCTTATCCGCGCCTTTGCGCTTTTCCTCGCGCTCACCTCGATCCAGATGTTCTGGCGTCTGCTTGGCTGAGCGGCGTCAGCCAAGAAACCAGTCCATGATCGCCGTGTTTTCCTCGCTCGGATAAGTGTGCGACAGATCGGCGATCTCGCGATATATGACATTTGCACCGGCGGCCGCAAGGTCCGCCCTGGCGGTCCGCGCCATGTCGATGGCGAACATCCAGTCGAGCGCGCCATGCGTGATGTAGATGGGAAGCCCCGCGATACGCGCCGGCGCCGCGCCGCCGATCAGCATCGGATGCCAGGCCGAGGAGACGGGCGCAAGATGCGTATAGGGCCCGCCCGTCAGCCCCGCGAGATAGGTGAAGGTGCCGCCGTCGCTCATGCCGGTCAGAAGGATGCGGCTGGCGTCAATGTTCCAGCCTTCATTCACATGCGCCAGCATCCGCGCGAGCGAGGCACCGTCCTGTTCCGGCTCCATCAGCGACCATGTCGCGTCGAGCGAGGTCGGGCTGATCAAGATTGCGCCGCGTGAGCGCGCCGCCCGGAGCCATGTCCAAAGGTAGCCGCGTCCATGCCCGCTTCCCCCGTGGCAGGCGACGATAAGCGGGTGGGGCCGGGCGGCGTCGTAGCTTTCCGGCACATAAAGCGAAAAGCCGCCGCGTTGTCCTTTGTCATTGCCGAAATGATGGATGCCGGTGGTCTCGCGCGGCTCGCCCGCCAGCGCCGCGATCAGCGCTTCGTTGTCGCGCGCGCTCTCCTCGAGGAAAAACCGGCTCACCGGCGGCAGCATCGCGCTCACCGGATAAAGCGCTTCCATCGCGCGCGGTCCGTGTCTGAGCGCGCGATAAGCGCCAAACACCGCGCCGCCCGCTTCGGAAGGCCCGTCTTTCACGGCATGCAGGCTCGCAAATGTCTTTTCCGTTTCATCCGCCGCCTCACGCACATGATTGCGAAAGACGGTGAGATTTTCCGGCCACTCGGCCGCGTCGAAGCCAAGGCGCGCCTCCCGCAGCCGCTCCTCTACCGGCCCCATCTGCTCGATGAGGCTTGTCAGCAAAGGCGGATGCATGTGCCGCGCGATGAACGACACCGCATCCATCCCTTGCAATAGGGCGGGCAACAGTACGTCGATGGCGTCGATCAGTTCTTCGTTGGACGGTGCGGTCATGGGCAGCTTTGGCAAAGGTTTGGGCAGGGCAGTAAAGCCGGGTTCCCGCGCGGGCGAAAGCCATGCTTGCAATTCTTTATCAAATGAACTAAGTTCAATGGACTAAGTTTATAAGGGCCAGGCCGATGCGCACCGTCAATATCCATGAGGCAAAAACGCACCTCTCCCGTCTGATCGAGAAGGCGGCGAAGGGGGAAGATTTTATCATCGCCAAGGCGGGAAAGCCGCTCGTCAAGGTGACAGCGCTTGATGCGCCTGCGCCCGGCAAGCTGCGCCGCACGGGGTTTCTGGCAGGCACTATCAAGGTGCCCGCCGATTTCGACCGCATGGGCGGTAAGGAAATCGAGGAAATGTTCGGGGAGGGGGAGTGAAGCTCCTACTCGATACGCATATTCTTCTGTGGGCTGCCGGTCTGCCGGGCAAGCTGCCGCGCGTTGCACGAAGGTTGATTGAAGATACGGAAAACCTGCTTCTTTTCAGCCCGGTAAATCTCTGGGAAATAGCGACCAAGCGGTCGCTTGGGCGGGATGATTTTCAGGTCGATCCGCGGCTTCTTCACCGGGGTCTCATCGACAACGGGTATGAGGAACTCCAAGTTTCGAGCATACATGCTCTCACCGCCGGAGAACTTCCGCCGCTGCACAAGGATCCGTTCGACCGCTTACTTGTCGCCCAGTCCATCGAGGAGGGGATCGCGCTCCTGACGGCCGATCCGATAGTGGCGCAATATCCCGGACCGGTACGAAAAGTCTGAAGAGGAAGCGGTCTTAAATCTTCTGGTCGTATTCGCCGACTTCCGGTTGCGCCGAGAGGTGCTTGTCCACCTCCGTGAACATGGCGCGCATATTCGCTTCCGATGCCGGGCTCTCCACCACGACCACGAGCCCCGGCTTGTTCGATGACGCGCGGACAAGGCCCCATGTCCCGTCCTCCACCGTCACGCGCACGCCGTTCACCGTCACGACATCGCGGATAGTCTGGCCGAGCAGCTTTTCTTTCCTCTCCGCCATGCCGGAAAAAAGCGTCACCATCCGCTCCACGACATCGTATTTCACTTCGTCGGGGCAATAGGGCGACATGGTGGGCGAGCCCCATGTCTTTGGCAGCGCCTCGCGCAGGTCCGACATTTTTTTCGTCGGGTTCCGGTCCAGCATGTCGCAGATCGCGATCGCCGACACGAGCCCGTCATCATAGCCGCGCCCGATCGGCGGATTGAAAAAATAATGGCCCGACTTCTCGAAGCCGACCAGCGCGTTCAACTCATGCGCGCGCCGTTTGATGTAGGAATGCCCCGTCTTCCAGTAATCCGTCTTTGCGCCGTTTTTCAGCAAAACGGGATCGGTGAGGAAGAGCCCGGTCGATTTCACATCCACCACGAATTGCGCGTTCGGATGCCGCTCCGACAGATCGCGCGCCAGCATCACGCCCACCTTGTCGGCGAAGATTTCCTCGCCCGTATCGTCCACCACACCGCAGCGGTCGCCGTCGCCGTCGAAGCCAAGCCCCACATCGGCGCCCGTTTCCAGCACCTTGTCGCGCAGCGCATGGAGCATTTCCATGTCTTCCGGGTTCGGATTATATCGCGGGAATGTGTAATCGAGTTCGCAATCGAGCGCGATCACCTCGACGCCGATCCCCTCCAGCACTTGTGGCGCGAAGGCCCCCGC
>TARA_R110002110_G_scaffold7243_6_pt1 | contig 15740 bp, 30 predicted proteins | sample TARA_R110002110 | Tara Oceans TARA_R110002110 (sample SAMEA4397330) | marine metagenome | biome: Polar Biome; feature: [SRF] surface water layer (ENVO:00010504); material: water (ENVO:00002006), including particulate matter (ENVO:01000060) such as... | depth 5 m
TTTCGTACACTTTTGGCATTTTGGTGCCATCGATGATAGTGCTTGCGCTCATCACTTCTCCTTAACTTATTTGTAATTCTCGTTCGTCACTTCTCTTATTGAGTCATGTCTTCAAGGTCAGACCAGAACTGGTAGGCTGACTTGACGACCTCTCCATCATCGTTGGTGATATCGATGGCTATTCCCTCTGAAGTCACTCTCATGCTCAAAGTCTGGTCACCCTCGATTGTCTTCATGTCAAACTGATGCCCTTCATCTATCACATTGTGTTGTACGTTCTTCATTACTCATCCCCCCATCTAACGTCGGTTCGGTATTCATCTATCGCTTCTCTAAGTCACCTGTGCATACAGCTTTCATCTAATCTCTCATCCGCGCTTCATACGCGGAATGCTCTGCCTCGGCCTTGGCTTCCTTCATGTCTTCCTCGGCCTGAGCGCACAGAGCATCCATAGCATCGTTTTCAAAGCTCTTATCGATGACCTTCATGAGTCTTAGTGGAATCTCTTGGTAAACTACCTTGTTCCTGAAATGCGGGTCTGGGTTAACTGCTCGGATTACAGATATCTCAATCTGACCTGGGTCTTCCGACTCCCAGTTGTCTGGAGAACCCAATGTGCTCGCTGGACTGCCGCTGTAATAAGTCCCTTCGACTTCAACTTCAATCTCTAGCGTAATATATGTACTTACCGTTGTGCCTCTCATGTTTACCTCCTTGTTTATACCGATACTGTATCAAAACAGGTAATACCTGTCAAGTAATATTCTAATAGTCACTAAAAGGATCATTAAACTTACGAGAATAGTAGGTATACAACCCCTTACCATTATCTTTCAGGTCCATGTCTGAAATCTCTTCTCCAATTCTTCCGTAGGCAAATGCAAGATCTTTATCCGTGCAATACCTCTCGACCTCTTCAATAACCTTGTCCCACGGGTCATATGCTTTGAAAGAGTCTGCACAAAAGGCTACCTGAACCTCCTCGGAGTCCTCCTGCACGATGTCCTGCATTCGGATAAGGTTATCCCAGTGATTCTCAAGATATGTATCATCACTCGCATCACGCTTCTGTACCTCCATCCAGTGGAGAAACTCAAACACATCCCCGCGTTTTCCAGCCACAAGCACTTGTACTTCAGATCGATATCCCATTACGCATTCTCCTAATCTTGTTTTGTATATTTTTAGACAAGGTTATATAGAATCCTCATCCGTCTAACCTTTCACACCAGTGACATCGTCACCATGTAAGTACTTAATTTTAGATGGATGGAACACCACTACCGATAAACAGCTTCATGATCTCCTTCGACTTCTCAACAGTGAATTCATTTCGCAAATCACACTGCCAATCCTCCTGCTGTGACCATTCATCAATGGTGCGGAGGAACAAAGCAAATATGGACTGTTGCAATGTGCGATGCTCTCGCATGATCGTTTCCGCAAACCCATCCTTGTCGTGACTCGTTGCGTTAACGAAATCAGAAAGAACTTTTACCGCGTTTTCAACTGCATCTTCTCTATAGCTCATTTTTACTCCTTGTTATTTATAAGAGTAATATATCAAGCTAGGTAGTACTTGTCAAATAAAAAATTAAATAAAGCAGGGTATCCCTTACTTTTACTTTCCAGTTATTTATAAACTTAAAAGGCTCAGAGATATTAGGGGTGAGGCACGTTGTACCTGGGGGAGACATCACTTATTCTTTTTCTTCCCTACACGTCCATAGTAGTTTTTTAAATCGTGTATATAGTCTCTAGCGTGCTCGATATCCAAGAGTGGGACCGTGCTGTATTTCCCTGCTGCAACCCCATCATCGGCTTCATCAAGGATCTCAGTGTACAAACCACCAAGAGTCTCATCAAAGAACACATTGTAGATCTTTTCTAGCATGACAAGCCCATGGGCGATATCTTTCGTCATTCTCGGTCGTTTCATATTCCCCATTCTTAAAAACTTTGCGGAAAATCATCTGGGTTTGGGTTCTTCTTTTCCCACAACACAACATCACAATCATCACATACTAACTTAACACACAAGACCTTCTCATTAACAAAGCAAGTAAATTCTCCAGATAAACCCTCGTAACATACAACGCACTGTATATCGTGCCATTTGTGTTTCATGAGCGTATCAAAAGATATCTTTTCCGTCATGCTTGCGTATTCCAACCACCATTCATCATGCAGTGAAGCATGTGAGAACGGACATGCTTAACAGAGGAAAATTCTTTTTTTCTAGCGTTATCTTTTAAATCAAGAAGCCAGGTGACTTTTAGTCTACTAGGGCTTTCTAATTTAACCGCCTGTCTAAACACACTACCTACAACATCCCCAAATACCAAAACGTCATAGTGCGCATCAGAATCCGGCACATCATTTTTACGCAAAACTATCTCTTTACATGGCTTACTAGACATCCCCACTAAACTCCTTGCTTGTAGTACCCTCTAGTGGACTCGAACCACTGACCCTCGGCTTAGAAGGCCGATGCTCTATCCAACTGAGCTAAGAGAGCATTGTATAAATATAGTATTCTATCAAGACTACAAAATCAAGGGAAAATATATCTTTGTGACTACTGAATCAGGGAATCATGTCGCTACCGACTCCAAAAACTATGTATATTAACAAACATCTCTTTCATCTAACCAAGCTCTCCACCCAGCCATGAGAACCTCATAGGGTCTGACATTCAACTCATCCCCAAGGTGCAGTAAATCCCGTATAACGTGCGTCAGACGCTCTTTGTCGCTAGTACCCTCGTGTGTGGTACAACCCCATGCCGTAAACGCCGCACGAGCGCAGTCTCTTCTCTCTTCAACAATATTCATTGCACTTTCACCAAAGAACGCAAACCGGTCAACGGATTAGATATCTTAAAGTTGTTCATTTCTGTGGCTCCATTTGTTTTTTCAGAGGCTCCCATACAGGCATACCATAGGGTTTCTGGTCTGTATCAAGCTCTTTTACTTCTTTTTCTGGGGGGACGGGAGGTAAAAAATCCGAAGCATCTGCGTCCGGTTCTACTCCAGCATCCGATGGGTCTGGGGGATTAAAAAACGAGGCAGGTCCGGGGGGCTTAATAGCTCCCGAAACCTCAACTTCCAGCATACGCTTGAAAAGAAAGTCCACCTTACGGCGCAAATCAACAATAGCCTCATACTGACCATCTTCAAATGCGGCTACCTTCTCTACGGTGCCGTTAAACTGGTCCTTACCCACACTTGTGAAGTGGGCTGAGATGGCTGTAAGTGCTGCCAGAACAATTCCTGCCCACGGGCCAAGGGGAATGCTAGGGGGAACAGGTGCTGGTGCGTCTGATGTCATTTTGGGACTCCTATGTTCTTCTTGTACGTCTTGTTTTCCATATTTCATACGATCACTGGACCCATGAGGGGTCTTTTTCACCAAGATTACACATATTAAAACTTACTACACGTGATACTAATATCAGCACCTGCGGTCAACTCTGCCCAGGCTATGGTAATTCTATGGAAGTGCTGCAAAGATGAAGTGTGTGTATCTTCGCTGAATAAGAAGATGGCATCCGTAGCTGCCGTTCCTGCAATTGGATCTCCCGAAGTAATTATGGATCCTCTATCTGTCTCAGAGTATGTCAATGTTCCGTAGATGCTCACTTTGGCAGTAGCAGTGCTGCCGCCCTCTGAAACTCTTCCACTGCTATCCGTGACAAAATATCGGATAGCCACGTTTTTCTCCTCATCCAGTGGGAGAGACACGCTACCAGATGCATCTGGGGAATTTCGTACCAGAATTTTCTTAATTATTGGCATCTAAAATCTCAATCAAAATAGGACTATTTTCACCAACGTATGCGCCATGAACATTGTACTCAATGTAATCAATAGCACCTTCCCTGTCCATCCCATCACGGGTGACCAAAACATCAACGCATTTACTGTACGAATACAACGCAATTGCGCTTGAACAAGGTTTATACCCAATCCCTACCAGAGCAGCCTCAAATCCGTCAAGAAGCAAAGCATCCGGGTTTTCATGTGCGATCCTTTCTTTAAATTGTTCAAACATTTTTAAGTCCTATAATAAGCATCAAACCCAGTCTGGCTGGACAAAACCGTCCAGCCACTGTCTGCTGCATGAGTCGTGGCAAGATCTTCTGTGGTAAAGAATGAATTACTCAACGTCCAACTATAACCTTGAGTGCTAAAGTATTCAAAGTCGGCCATGCTTCCTGATATCAAACGATATCCAAAAGGATTAGACTTATGTTTATATTTTACCCAGAAGTAAATCATCTATCCCCAATCTCTTACAATCGCCTGAAGAACAAGAAGGAATGCCAACTTTAGCCTAACTGCCTTCCTATCCACAGAAATTTCTTCACCATCCGGCCCTGTTTTCGTCGCCTTCACATAAAAGGCGTGATCTCCAACAGTAGTTTGTAAGTGAGTAATAGCCCATCCCATGCCGATAATCTTGTTGATGATCTCGTCTATATTGTCATCTACAGACACAGAATACTTCCTTCGGAGTCTCCTGATGATCAAGTCTTCATCGCCATCCTGGGCATCAGCGTGATATCTACCACGCTCTTTTGTAAGAGGAATTTTAATACCGTTGTTTCTACGAATATGGACCGAAGGGCTTCGCTTGAATTCCTTCTTCTCAAGGCCACTGCCATAATTTTTTGCAAGTTGCATAATACTCCTATAATAAAAGTTAATAATTGGTAATCAGCAACTCAGTACACCTTCCACGAGAGCGACCTTCTCTGGAAATGGACCTGACTGCCTGAATTTCGCGAATACGAAACCCTTTATACCATTCTCTAATCAAAGACAAATTGCTGTTGCTTACAGCAAACAGAACGCCCCTGCTATCGAGATCTGCACAGAATTCAGAGAGCTTTTTATTCTCTGAAATTCCAAATTGAGTTGAATTATAACCGGTGAAGGAAGTTTCAGATTCCTTCAGGTAAGGAGGGTCCAAATAAACAAAGTCCCCAACGTCAACATCGACCAAACAATCTGCATAATCCCCGTTCCTCAACTCAATAGGTTGTAGCAATGAACTACAAACTCTCAAATTCTCAAAATCTTTGTGAGGATTCCCAGAACGTTTACCAAATGCAACGTTGAATCCCCCTTTTTTATTCCTCCGGTACAAGCCATTAAAACCACATTTATTCAAGTAAATAAAACGTGCGGCATCAGAGTGCGTAAATTCTTTTGAGCTTTTGTTAAATTGAGAACGTATCTCGTAATATGCAGACTCCTCATTATCAAACGAATCCAATTCTTCTATAACTTTATCAACGCAATTTTTTACCTGAGTGTGTGTGGACACCAAAGCACACTCAACATCAGAAGCGACCTTTCTCCTGGACCCAACATTCAGACAAACCGAACCAGAGCCGAGAAACGGCTCGTAATAGGAGCCATAATCTTTTGGGAAAAGACAAAGTAATTGGTTGAGGGACCTATACTTTCCACCAGGCCACTTAATAAATGAGCGTTGAAGCATATATATTTATACGATCAATCGTCTGAGAAGTCAGCTACATCTTCAAAAACGATATCTTCTTCCTTTGGCATTGAATTATATTCTGGCAACTCCAAAACCTCTTCCGCATCCAAGATCGCCGCACCCACAAGGGCATCGGCAACCATCTGCTTCTGGTCATCAGACCATGCATTGAGAACGTCTGATGTTACCTGCACTTCTACCTTATTCGCCTCTTTGTGGAGGAGGCCACTGTTCTGAAGGAGTTTAATCTGCTCCTTTCTAGAAGCTCTAACAGAGTCTAGAAACTTGGCCTTTCTTGCATCTCCGTCGTCCAACTGTGCCACTTGATTCCACGCCTCCTGCTCAATCCTTTGGAAGGTCTGAATCGTGTCTCCTATGAAGTCTTCCTGAACAAACGTCGTGACGTGTTTCAAGTTTGAATCCCGAATTGCCTTTATATCGTTGTATATCGTGTTCTCAGACACGTTCAAGGTACGAGCTATCGCCCCTGCTGTCTGCCCTCGAAGACGCCTTCTGATGACTTCCATGCGGCGTATTTCGATGACCTCTTCAGGACTCATCATCATCTTACGAGCATTGTTTCCACCCTCGTCGATGTCTTCCAGATCATCTGGGTCTGTTATGGGAGTGCGTGTCATTTAAATCCTATAAAAATTCAAAGGAGAATGTTCTTTTTCTCCTTTCCATTGCAATAACGCAATATGCCCATGCGTGAGTCAAGTGGGGGTCTAGTCCAAGGTAGTTCCACTTGTATCTGTAATTCGTTGGGTCCGACTTGCTCTGAACAAGTTCCCTGATCACCGACCGAAGGTGCAGGAAGAACGACTGTTCGCAAACAAACTCAGGGTCATAGTTTCCAGTTTTAAAATTCCGTATCTTTTGTACAAGTCCTCTTGGGTGTGGACACTCGACTCTGCGATCTACCCACTGCTTTAAAGCATACTCTATACACTTGTACCTGTCTAAAAAAACGACCCACTTAAACTTCAAGTTGTCGCTGCTTCTGCGGGAGTAGGCTTTCTCAGACCCCTTTGTTCGGGTGTTTTTATCCGACCACTTCACCATTTCTTGCGAATCTTTGTAATAGGAGAGGAACACTCTTCCTGGGAAAGAACTCGCAAAATCCTTCGCTTCATTTGCATTTGGAAGCGCATCCAGAACACATATATCCACATCATACTCCTGCATGATCGTATACAACCTCTTGAACGGCGTTACCACCTGCCCGTCAACCTTATATTGCTCTGCCTGATTATCCACCACTTCAACGTGAATTATTCTACGTTTATTATTCACCAGCTTTGCCACCACAAGGTGGAGGTTTCCAGATCTCTGGTCAACACCCATGCACGTGTTCTTCATGTCCGAGTCCCAGCTTACGTCTGTATTGATACAGGACCGAAGTTCCTCCTCAGTAACACCAACATTATCCTCGTCCACATATGGTTTCCCCAAAGTAGCATTGTAGAACTCTTTCGGGTTGTCCGTGGTGATGTACCTCTCCCACACCTTCTTCGCAGACCTAGTTGGCGACAACATCTGGTGGATGTGAAAGCTCTCATATTCAGATTCTGGGTTGTGAGCCACGTACCCACCACTCTGTGGGTCCAAGTCATCCTTTCCACATTTTGGACATCTGTAGAAGTATTCTGGCCTTCCGCTCTTCGTGTTAGTTCTGGAACCCACACACTCTGGAAAGTTGTCTGAGAGGATGATCCCATCAGAACAATTACACTCACTATGCCACGTCTTCTGCGTCCCCAGCATGAAAGCCTTGTCGATGGCATCATTCGGGTAACCTGCTGTGCTGATCTTGTATAGCTCAGGGTCTTCACAACCACTCAATCGCTCCTCAAGCTGGTTAATGGTGGCAGGTGCCATGAGACGAACCTCATCAAGGCACAGGATATCCATCGGCGTGGAGTCCATTGATGCCACACCGCCAGTGTACGAGAGATAAAGAGAACTGTTTCCAAACTGAACCAGGTCGATGGACACGTTGCCGTCGATGGTTTCTCTGAATTCTGGAACCGTGTAGATTAAAGGACGAAGCCTATCTTTGGAGAACTTGGCAACGGAATCAAAGACGGGGAAGTAGAACCCACCCTTTCTCGCCACTTTTCTACCAGTCTCCTGTGCGAATCTCAATTTGTGAAGAACCTTCAGAATCATCCAGATGGTCAAGCCAACCTGGGTACACTTCCTGATGGATATATTGGGATTATTACATAGGTATACATCCTTCAGAAACTTCCTGTTCTTGAAGGTGAATGGCTTATGATCTACATCAAATTTGTTTAGGGCGCACCAAACGCCCAAATTTTCTTTCCTTAGAGCGTCTAGCTGGTCTTTTTTCAAACCGCCGACGCTGGGAAACTCAACTGGAGTATCCATACACGTCTCAACTATTTATAATGTCATCCAAAAGTTCATCAGGTCCGAGGCTCTGATGCTGTCTGTATCTTTCTTTAGGATCGTATACCACATCCCCGTCCAAAAAGAACACTTCATCCGCAGCTTGTGATATCGCTTTGTTCAATGACTTTTCAAAAGAAACAACCACCACTTCTTTCCCTAAATCCTTCAAAGGCTCTAGGAGGTATATGAAATCCCCATCACCACTAACCAGCACAAACGCATCATAACTTTCTTTGTGGTACAACGCATCTGCCGTAATTCCAACGTCCCAGTTAGTGTTCTGTGCGTGTCTTCTGTCGGGGTCAAAATGTAAATTTCTCTTTTTTATGTTGAACCCCAGCATTCTAAGTGTGTTCACAAAGTTTGTCTGGTCATGGTTCGGACTGGCAATCATATAAGCAGTGCAGTTTACAGAGGACCCCTCTTCTTCCGCGATGTCTGCCACGTAGTCTAAGAGTTTCTTGTAATCCACCCTGAAATTTGGACCGTGCGTGTACCTGCATGAATACCACAAATTCTGAATATCAACTGCCACTTGGTATCTCTTGCCCATCTTAAACCTACTTTTGCAAAGCGTTTGTATCACAAGCGCAGCGGAGAAACACCTTGTGGCATTTTGGACATTTTTTCATATCTACGTATCCAGCTTCATCGCTTTCTTGTGGAGAGCCAGATTGAGTGCTTTCAGACATCGTTCCTTTCCCATCCCCAGAAATCTGTTCAAAGTAATGACCACAACATCTCCAACTCTGATATACGAATTGGATTCGAGGGACCGAGATTCCCCCCACTCTATGGAATCCCAGAGATATTCCGGGATCATGCAAAACTCTGGAATTCTGTTTTTTGTGAAGACAAGAAGTGGGACTTGGTCAACAGGACACTCTTCAGTGGTCTGTTTCCACCACTTCCATACGGCGGATTTTCTGCTGGTGAAGATGTTGTGGAGCTTTGCCAGAGCCTCCTGGTTCTTACATTCGACATGGAACTTCCAATCCGCATCAGATGTGCAGAGATCTCCAGCCATGTTGTAGTCGCCCTTGAGTGGAGATCCCCCTGAAGCAGGAGTTCTATAGAACGTTACGCCCCAGAAGTTTGAAAGAGATTTTGCGATCTTTCTCTCGAAAGTCCCGCCCTTTCTCTTAGCCTTCTTACCAGCCTTTGAACGGACACTTGTCATACCTACATCATCTGAAACTCCGACAATAAAATCGTCCAGTTCAGACTCAGTGGACAACGTCCGGGATTTCTTGCTCAAGTGCATCTATACCATCTCTAGGGTTTATCTCTACTCGAAGAATATGACCATCTTCGTCAAAATACTGTTTAATTACATAATTTGTATCTACATACTCTCTAAACTTGTCTACTTCCAAAAGAGCACGGAACACCCCCAAAAGGTATTCATTCGCTTCAGATATAGACAATTCTCTAGTTTCCATGGGACCAATACTAGAAACCGATCAAAGTAGTGTCAAGAAATACAAAAAGTTACGAAAATACACCTACAAAATAAGAAACAAGATAAATTACGCAAACAGCAAACAGGTCCGTGTTAAAATCAAATTTAAGGCTCCGTTTTTCTTCAGGTAACTCCTGATCCAGACGTGCTCCCCTATAACTTTTTATAGTGCCATACATATCTATCATAGATACAAAGACATAGTATATCGCCAAAAAAGACAAGAACCTGTAAACTCCGTACATCCTACCCTACTTTCTCATAGGGAAAGCCTCCCCCCTTGATTAACGTGGCAAAAGCCACTCCAATAGATTCGGAAGTCATCAAGGAGTTGTACACCGCTTCAGAAACATCTGAGTACATATACACTGCCCCCTTGATAAACTCCACCTCCAGCTTCTCGCTTTTTGGATCATATCCGATTGCTCGGATGGACGTTGACGTAACTGACTCCCTATCCATTTAAACCCTCCATGAGTTTGATTGTCGTGTGAAAAACAGCACCATTTACTCAGACTTTTTACCAGACTTCTTACTCGGACTCTTTTTGGATGTATAAAACAAAACCACGGTCACATTTTGAACCGGTACGACAGTTTCGTCCCCCTCCTCAAACAACTTACTACTTTGAACACCAACAAAATTGGTATTCATCTGAACATCAAGCACTTGATCAGAAGTAAGGTTCTCCTCCTCAAGCCACTTGTTGATAACGCTATCCAGCGGAACTGAATCATTTAAAAAATTCACACTAAACGACTTACACTTCATTCTACACCTCCTGGTGGACCCCCAGGGACTTGAACCCTGAACCGTCCGGTTATGAGCCGGATGCTCTAACCAATTGAGCTAGAGGTCCGTAGTGATCCTGGTGGGGGTCGAACCCACATCCATGATGCTTATAATACACCCGCTGACAACCGGTCATCCACCCCGAAACCAAAATTTCACTACCTACCCTAACATTACTATAGTATTACCTATGTGTCAAATAGCTATGTGTCAAATAGCTATGCTCAATCCGTCTTTTCTCTGCACGATAATCTCATCGTTGAAGTAGCTTTTCAACTCATCCCGGTGAGTAATGACAAACACAGACGATTTTCTTCTGGCCAAGTCCTCAAGAACCTTGATTACGTAATACAGACCCTCTGCATCTATACCCTCAAACACCTCGTCCAAAAGAAGTATGTTGAGTCTCTTTCCAGACCTTGCGGATATGAAATCATTGAATGCGAGAGCGACTGCGAGATCTACTCGGCGTCTCTCACCACCACTGTTCCCCTCATACGTCTCCGAAGCCTTCTTGTTCAAAATCTCAAGATTGAAGTCATCACGATACTCGCCAGAGGAAAGCTGCTTCACAGTATTGAACCGGGCGGTAATTCCCCCATCGGTAAGAATCGTCAAGTAGTGGTTTAGTCTCTCGTTTATAAACGGAACCACCTTATCCAACATGTACGAGCGGATTCCCTTGCGAGAAAACCCGTCTACCCAAAACTGGACGTAATCAATCTCCTCAGATTTACTTTTTATCTTAGAACCACAATCTTTTATCTCCTTGGTGCAGACCTTCAATTCCTGCTTTAGTTCCTCAAGAAGATTCTTCCAAACCTGATCATCTTCTGACTGGCTAATCTCTTCCAACTGCCGCTGCAACAATCTTACCTGTTCCTGCTCCGACTCAATACGAGATTTGATGGCTGTCTTCTCTGCATCAACCTTGCTATGCTCCACCAACTGAGAAGTAAACTTCTTGTACAAATCTCTCGCCATGGTGACCGTGGCATCAATATTTGATTTTCTCTCCTCATAGGAACTTGAAAGAGACTCGACGCTGCCGTCCAAACTCTTCACGGTTCGCAAGTTGTCCTGCATCTCAAACTCAAGATAATCCTTATGCCCCTCAATATTCTTTATGGTAATTACCGAACCACAGTGATTACAGTTCTCCCCCACGTCCTCACCATCACTCAGAGCGCCTATTTTGGCCTTCAGAGACATTACAGTGCCGTTAATCATGCCACGGCGTGAAACAAGCTCATCGCGCCTCTCCCGGTACCTCTGCGTAAGTCTGTCTCGTTTAATCTTTTCAGAATTCTCAAGCTCCTCACACTGACCAATCCGATCATGAATGTCAGACACACCATCTAGCTCAGGAATTTCAGACAACCTTTTTTCAGCCTGTGATATTTTTTTGAGGACATTTGAAATTTCAAATTCAAGGTTCCCTTTCTTATTTTGAGTTTCCTTTTCCCGATTATCTATAGTGCTCTGATATTTCGATATGGAGTCTCCCAACTGAGCCTTTCTCCCCAGGTGTTGCGTCAAATCCCTGGAAGCCGCTGCCTCATCGTTGGTGAGTTCGCTCAATTGTCTCTTGGCGTGATCATGGGCCTTAGCAAACGCCTCGATGTCAAGAACCCTCTCCATCGTCGCCTTCTTCTCCGCATCACCCATTTCAGAGAACCGTTTCAGGTTCTTACTGTGGCCCTGCCCAAAAATGATCGAATTCGCAAACGACACCTTGTCCATCCCAAGAACAGACTCGATAAACTCCTGGGTTTCCCTGTTGTCCTTTCCTCTGGAGTCGATGTTGTTAATGTAAAGGTAGAGATTGTTCTTCTTCTTTGTGTGCTTCCTGTACCTTTCCACCCGGTACTTCGTGTCTCCGTCCAGCATCTGAACGACGACAGAACAATCCTTCTTCACCGTATTGTTGACCACGCCATCAGCGGCCTTGATGTCGCGTAAGGTGTCCCCAAAGAGACACCAGTACACCGCCTCAATAATGCAAGACTTACCACTCCCGTTGCTGGAACTGGTGGTGTCGTCCAGGTTCTCACCGGCAATTCGAGTAAGTCCACGCCCACTAAGGACCGCGTCCACTTCACTGATTATTAGAAAGTTTCTGATTCCTACAGATTGAATTTCCACGAGTATATTTACCTGTTTCTATAAAATTATTCGACCAGTCTTCCACTGGATTCCTACATAATGGTCACGGCCTACTTTCGACCACAACCCCGCAATTATGACATAGCTTAATATCGTTTACTTCTGACATATTGAATCACTCCCCATGCACATATCTCGCTGGCAAGCCATCACCAATCCGATGGCTTCGCTGCTAGTTTCTATGCGATGGGAAGAAACACAGTCTAAAAGTTTCTCTCTAGTACATGTGTCCAGGTCTATAGTGCTTTTATTTACACAACCACAAAACGAGATCAAAGTAATCACTGTTAAGACCAATATCTTCCCAACGTTCACCTTTAAATCCTCGTATGCCTGTCTGTCGTGTCCGTAAAACACGGCACCCCCAAAAGTTCAGCTAATCAGACAAGAGTGCTTCTAGGAAATCCAGACGCTTCTTCGCCCTAATCACTCTCTTTGAATAGTTCCTAGATTTTCTAGTACATTTATTTCCAGAGTTGTAGTGGCACAATGCCTCTTTCTCATCCCCACCGTATTTTTTCAAATACACTCCAAGTGACCTAACACCTTCCCGCACCAAATCACAACCATCAAGTTTACCATCTGGGCACCAGTACTTTGGGAGAACTTGCATTGCCCCGCGAGCGCCTGCCTTGCTCACCGCAGCATTGTTGAACTTTGATTCCCGCCAAGCAACGGCAGCGGCAAGATTTGGAGGTACAGACATCTCAACAGCGGCATCCAACACGGAAACACAAACTGATATTCTATCTGGTATGCCCTGATCAATCTTTTCGTTCCACGAGTCCGAAGTATCCGAATAAAGCGCCTGAAGTAAGCACAAGCACATAACCATAGTATCCATTAACCATGTCCTCCTCGCTTATATTTTGCCCACGCACGAACTTCTTTCTCATACCATTCGACGATAAAAGTCTTCACAAACTTTTCAGGCAATCTAAGCATCCCATCTGCCTCTTTTTCGGAGACATACGTATATTTATATCCAAGGTCACCCAGAGTCTCTGTCAGAGGTCCCAAGTACCTTTCATCATCACAGCGTATTATCCCGCGACCAAAATAGCTTGAGTTGTTATCAAGAGCACAATCCAACAACTCGTCTCTTTGAACGCCTCCGCAATGAACTTTTAAAAAAACAATATCTTTATCAGAAAACACGACCATTAAAACGAAACCCCATAAAAATCATCCCCTATATGCTCCCAAGGATTGATTTCACATTTGGGGTATTCAAATTCGTATACCTCTTCTACTATAGCCTTTTTCATCGCAATTAGGCGTTCTTTATACTGAATCGGGATGCAACTGTTAAGCCACTCCCTCACATCCCCATCACCAACGCAGAGGCAATTCGCAACCTCTCCCACCCCAACATTCCTGACGCAATACACAAGTTCTGCCAAATCACCAGACACCGTGCTTCTACTTTCATACGGTCGGATACTGTCTTCAGGATAGCGACAATAGTCTCTAAGGTTCCCCTTGTATTGGACCCTCTTGAAACACGTCACACAAAGTCCCCTGGACTTGTACTCAACTTCATCGGTGGGCTTCTCACAAAACTTACAACAATCTAAGTCACACGGCCAAGCTCGTTCCATTTTTCACTCTATGACTTCAGAAAGAATGTTTTTCCCAACAGTTATAAGTCTAGAAATATCTAAATCTTTAGTCGGAACAATATCTGAATTCACATAATCTTCCAAGATACCTTGAAATCCTTTTTCTTCTGACAAGTCCACTCTTTGTATCGAAAGTACCTTTTCTTTAGGAGAAAATCTAAACTCAACGCTAATAGCGCCTTTCCCCATAAGCACTTCTACTATTTTATCCTTCTCAGACTCCCCCAACTCGGAGTCCCTAAGAACACGTACAAATTTGTTGTTTACGTCGTGACCTTCAACATCGCCGTCAAGCACCATAAACTCTGGTGCTAAACATCTCTCTCTTGTTAGTCCCATATCTTCCGAGTCAAGCACGACAAAAGACTTTTCGAACCCAACGTCGTCCCACCGATGCTGCATGGCGGACCCTATGTAGTGAAACTTAGACCCAATCTGTTGTCCGATATGGTAGTGACCGCTGAATATGATGTCCCAATCATCGGGTCGAAGCATCGAAATGCTCAATTCGCATGGGATGATGTAGTCACCAGGCCCCACCTTAGCGCCCCGGATCCCATAGTGGATCATCAGCATGGACTTCTTCACCCAACTTGGGCGGCTCTCAATCCCACGCTCTACGTGCTCGGCAATCACCTCTCCGTCGTCATAATACGGAACGGTAAACAAACCTAGTCCAGACCTATCATCAAGTTTCCACCACTTGGGTTCGTCTGCAACAAAGCAACTGCTTTCAGAGTTGAACCTTTCCAGTGCATGAATGGTGCCTGACCTGTTTGCCTGGTCGTGATTCCCCACCAGAAGAATAGTCTTCACACCGCCTTTGGACTCGGCGAGTATCGTCTGGTGGATCTTGTTGTAGGTGTCCACATCAATGGACTTCCTACGGTCAAACAAATCACCACCAAACAACACCCACTTAGCACCAACTTCTCTTGCATGGGAGTAAACCTGACTAATTACGCCTACCGCATCCAACACACGACTGTTGGTGCCATGCTCAAGAATTGAACCATTGGAGTACGGGTGGGCGTGTAGGTCAGAAAACAAACATATTTTCATTTAAACGCACTTCCAAAAACCAAGACATCCACCACTTATACACTGACCAATCCAGCAGTCTCCTTCACCGCATTGGTAATCATGTTTACACGGCATCTCTTTGGCCCCCTTTGCGGAGTCCACATCATCAACACCAGTAATCGAAAGCATAATAATAATAATAAGCCACATTATATAAAATCCCCTTTATCTTTAATATTTTTAAGTATGGGAGACAGTCGCCTGCCAATCATAGCATCAAGGTTCCCAGAGACAACATCCTCAAGCTCTTTGATGTCTTCTTTGGATTCCACTTCCGCTTCAATCGCCAAATCAAACCTAGCACTCTCAAAGTTACCAAGGTTGACTGTTCTGCCTATGTTAATAGTTGCTTTTTTAATTTTCATACCGCCAATATACCACACTAAGTAGTCGAACGCAACTCTTTTAGTAGTCTCTCTTCTATGATAGTTCTTATATCGCTGTTGTCTTTGATGAATGCAGATGCCGCCTGCTTTCCTTGACCGATATTGTTCCCATCGTACTTGTACCAGGCTCCAGACTTCTCAATAATCCCCCGTTCCAAACTCATGTCCACAAGCTCACCAACGCGATCAATTCCCTTACCAAATACGATGTCTGTTAGGCACTGCTTGAACGGAGGTGCCATCTTGTTCTTGACTATCTTTACTCTGACAGTATTTCCAACAACTTCATCCCCATCTTT
>TARA_R110002110_G_scaffold2562_2_pt1 | contig 15723 bp, 22 predicted proteins | sample TARA_R110002110 | Tara Oceans TARA_R110002110 (sample SAMEA4397330) | marine metagenome | biome: Polar Biome; feature: [SRF] surface water layer (ENVO:00010504); material: water (ENVO:00002006), including particulate matter (ENVO:01000060) such as... | depth 5 m
CACTTAGGTTTATAACCCAGGAGAAGACTTCACAAGAAGTTATGGAGATTGATTCTATGCTAGACCAATTTGGCATACTATACTTCCGAGGGGAGGAGAAGATGAATAAGGACGAAATAGAGTCTTTAGATAAAGTCGACCTAGACCTATACGACGAACCCAAGTCACAAAGCCAGAGGCTACGTAATGTTTTATATATATTATGGAAGCAAGATGGAGAGGTAGGCGATTTTAAGAAATACTATAAACAGAAAACCGAAGAGGTAATACAACACTTCAAAAATAAAATACAAGATGAGTCATAATTCCACACAAGCCTTTATAGAGTCTAACGCATACGCTCCTAAGTTAGACAATAAGATATTTGCAGCACTAGCAGAACGTCCGTATAGCCTTAAAGCCATAGTCGCACACCTAAAGCAAAAACACCAAACGGTTTCGGCACGGCTCTCACTAATACACGACCAGGGTTATGTCTTCCTAAACACAAATGGAAGATACGAACTCACTCCCCAAGATAGGATAGAGGTAGTAGCAACCCAAAGGGCAGACGCAAAGTATAGAAAGTGGGAGAAGAAAGGAGAAGAACACGGGTGGTTTATGAAACGGTTAGAGGCAGTCTTTAATAAAGTGGCTGCGGAGCAAAACCCTGTTAATAACAACTCGAAACAATTATCTATACTAGATGACATACAAGAAAGGAACATCGGGTAACCCAGACGGGAGGCCCAAAGGAGCAGTCACAAAGATCAACGCCGAAGCAAAGGGCCTATTTGTAAATATTATGAATGGAGAGGTAGAAAACATCAAAGAGTCTCTATCTAACCTTAGAGAAGAAAGCGACGATAAGTACCTCAAAGTGCTTGCTCAGTTTTTCCCTTACTTCATGCCTAAACAAACGGATATAGAGGTAACACTCAATAGACCAACTACACACCCTACATGGTTTGATGAGGTTATAGAGAGGGAGGATCAAAAAGACACGTTCTTTGAGGCTAATAAAAAACCCGTGCTATGATTCCAGGTTTCTGTTTTGGAGTAATAGCCCTACTTAGTGTAGCCGATGTTATTCATAAGGTACAACTGTATGAGGTAGTTGATGTCAACAACTGCATTTGTGCGGTGTGTGCTATAGTTGGGGTTTTATCTACAATATTTTAAGTCATGAATTTCAGAGAAGAGGCCACCAAAGTACACACGGATCTTATGACCGTGATTGTGGAAAATGATTGTATAATAGCAGACGGTTATAATTACGCTATAGTTGGCATATCCTATGGAGCAAACCCACGAGCAATATATAGCACGTACCAATTTATAAACCTACTAATAGCCGAGGGTATGACCGAGGAGGACGCTATAGAACACTTCGAGTTTAATGTGATAGGGGGTGTGCCTACTGGGGACAACTCGCCTATTTTTATTAATGACCGCTGAAACTAGCAAAGACATACTACGATGTAAGGGCATGCAGAAAACGCATACAAATACACCAAGGGGGGACGAGGAGTGGAAAAACATTCTCAATTCTATTGGCCCTCATAGCGTGGTGTGCATCAAATATAGATTCGGGCTTTATGATTACGGTGGTACGCAAATCCTACCCGTCGTTACGTGGCAGTGTGTTAAGAGACTTTGTAGAAATTCTCTCTAACGAAGGGTGGTATCACGAGAAGTATCACAATAAGACAGAAAGCAGTTATAACTTATGGGGTACAACCTGGTCTTTTATTTCTGTAGACAACCCCCAGAAAATTCGAGGCCGTAAACAACAAATCTGTTTTTGTAACGAAATTAATGAGTTGAGTTTAGAGGACTTCCGCCAGTTAATTTTGAGAACTTCTATGATTTTTGTGGGCGACTTCAACCCCTCGGACGAATACCACTGGTTGTACGATGAGGTTATACCTAGAGACGATTGCAACTTCTATAAGTCCACGTATAAAGATAACCCCTTTTTAGGTGCTGACACGATTAACGAGATTGAACGGCTCAAAGGTACAGATGACAACTTTTGGAGGATATACGGATTAGGCGAAAGAGGGATAAGTAGAGAGACTATCTTTCAGACTAGCATATACACGGAGTTACCAAGCAACGCCAAACTCGTGGCATACGGAATGGATTTCGGCTACTCCAATGATCCAACCGCTTTAGCCGCAGTTTATAAGAGAGATAACGAGATATACATAGAGGAGATAATATACCACGGAGGACTAACCAACCCCGACATAGCCGATAAGTTAGGTGAGTATGGCATAGGTAGGCATGACGAAATAATATGCGACTCAGCCGAACCCAAATCTCTAGAGGAGTTACGTAGAATGGGCTTCAATACCAAGCCATCTAAAAAAGGGCCAGACAGTATACGCATAGGAATTGACGCTATGAGGAGGCATAAGATATTTGTTAAGGACGATAGCCTAAACGCCCAAAAGGAATTTAGGAACTACAAATGGAAGACAGACTCTAATGGTCGTATGCTTTCAACTCCTATCGATATGCACAACCATTTGATTGATGCGGTTCGTTACGTATGTTTGAATAAGATTTTGAAGAGAACTGGAAATTACTTTATACGATGAAAATTAAGATAGTAGTACCCGAAGACTTTTCTGACGTTACCGTCCGTCAGTATAAAGCCATGCTAGAAGCGTGGGACAATGTAACCGACACTAGGGAGGCCGCCTTAGATGCGGTGTGTGCCTTATGTGATTTAGACCGCAAGGTTGTAAACGGGGCTGACTGGGGAGACATAGAGAGGATAATAGGCATGCTTACGTGGCTCATAGAAGAACCCGATCCTGCCAATTTAGACCTACCCCTACAAAAGCGATTTAAGTTTGAGGGTGTAGAGTATGGTTTTATACCCGACTGGACGAAATTAACGGTAGGGGAGTTTGCCGACCTAGAGTCTTATTGCTCCCAGGGTGCGTATAAAAACCTTGAGAAGATTTTGGCCGTAGTCTACCGTCCTATAGTCGAAACCAAAGGCGACACCTACGACATTGATAAATATAGCCCACACCCTAGCAAAGCCGAGAAGATGCTTGGACTCACGATGGATATTGCAGTAGGTGCGATGCTTTTTTTTTATCATATAGGGAAGATATTAGCCGAAGATACGCAGCGGTTTTCACAAGTGAAGGTGGGGGTGGCGACCAAGTACACTCTAAATGGGGGTGGTACGGCGTTCTCTATGGATTAGCAGATGGAGACCTATTAAAAATGGAAGTAGTTACACGTATATATATAGAAGAGGCGTTGACATTCATGGCCTATGAGCGAGATAAACACCTTTCAGAAAAGATTAAACTAGATGCAAACCGTAGTTGACATAAATAAAGCCTTCGAGGACTTAGTGGCAAACCACTTACAACTCAAGCAGTTCTATACGTTCTCTTTAGAGGAGATTGATATAGACAAAATTACCGTGGATTTGTTCCCGCTTTTGTATGCACAATGTACTTCCGCAACTATAGAGGGAGGAGCAACCACTTTCGACTATGAAGTCATAGTGGCAGACCTAGTGATAGAGAAGCAAGGGCCAGAGATAACACAGATATACGGTGAAACGCTTTTGATACTTCAAGATGTCATCTCACAGTTTCACCTTAACGTGAGTGCTATGGCTACCGAGGTGAACTCTAGTTGGAGTTTTGACATGCCTATAGTGGCAGATCCGTTCTCAGCTAGATTTAACAACATGCTTACGGGTTGGAGTTGTAGTTTTTCTATTAGAGTGCCTAACGTAGTAAACCTATGTAATGCCTTATACGAGTAGTAACATAAGCCTAAAAGTCATCTGGGGAGAAGATGTTGTTATACTTCACTTTCCCGAAACGATGAAAGCCCTAACTCGCTTTGCTAATTCAGCGAAGTCTTTGGCTCGTGAAATTTTAACCAAGCAAGGGAAGAATACGACAGGTACACTCTCGGACTCACTCTCGTATGTGATTGAGATGGACGAAAAAAAAGAATTTCTAACTATGGAGTTTGATGCCCCTAACGCTCCCTACTGGAAGTTTGTAAACTGGGGTGTTCAAGGCTTCATTAAAGGCGACAAAAACAAAGCACCCGATAGCCCCTTTAGTTTTGGATCGGGCAAGCAGCAAGAAAAAGGCACACTTAGAGGAGGCATTAACCGTTGGGTAACACAAAAGAACCTAGAGGGAGTAAGAGATAAAAAGGGAAGGTTTATACCACGCAAGTCTATGATTTTCCTAATAAGTAAAAGCATATACAACCACGGCATAGCCCCATCTATGTTTTACTCAAATGCGGTAGATAGGACATGGAGAAGGCTTGAGCGTAATATACAAAACGCTATACTTTCAGACTATGAGTTATTCTTAGAGACGAACATGCCTTTGGAATTAGAAATTAAACTAGACTTATAATGGCATACACATTAGAACAAAGCGTAACGGGTGTGGTTGGCTCGGCTGACGAGATAATATTCGTAGTTAAAGACACTACCAACACCGCTGAACCGAAGTATAGATACGCCTGCCAGGTGACTATAAACTCGACGGTTATAGGTGTCTTCAAGCAGTTACCGAATAACGCTGATTGTGCGGTATTCAATATTAGCCAAATCGTTGCACCCTATTTAGAGCAAGAAGAGAACGCATGGAGACTAGGATTGTTTGATACCACCAACACCCTTCAGACGGTTAGGAATTATTCACTAAACGCTCAAGCCATAGAGACGGTAACCCTAGACTTCGGGTATGAGTTTGCTGCAACGGTTAATGACTCACCCGTCCTAACATTAGGCCAAGCCTCTGGCTCGTTCAGAGGTGTCAACGGATCACTGACAGATCCTATTTCTGCGTATGGCGTTACATCAATAGGTGTCTTTCAGTTGAACGGCTCAACTAAAAGGTTTTTGTCAGATGTAACCTCCAATAGCGATGGGATTTACACCCAGTGGGTAGCCTATGGAAGTGCTATAACACAATTCGGTTCGCTTGCTTTTCTTAATGGTGACGACGTAGGCAGTACGGGCAGTGGTTACGCACACGTTTCGTATTACGCCTCCGACGGTTCAGCCCTCAATACGGCAGTCTTTAAGAACACCCCTGCATATGGAGGTAAAGAACCCGCTTTGGGGTTAACCGATGGGCAGTCTTTACTTTACTTAGGGTGCTTCCCTTTCAACCTTGAGGGACAAACCATTGCGAGTACATTAAAACCTTCCGATGCGGGCAATGCGGGGTGGGCATACTATGACCTACAATTTGCCTCAAGTCTCACCTTGTCTGGCAACCAGACTTCGGCTATTTATAGGTTTCGGCTATTGCCATGCAACAGATACCAAAACGCAGGGAAGATATATACCCTCGCATGGTGGAACTCTGTAGGCGGTATAGACCAACTCGTATTTGACGGGTTAAGCAAGGTGTCTCAGAATATTGAGAGAAGCAAATTTAGACAAAGAGGAGGCAACGCCTTTAATGCTAACGGAGGTTCTTCACCATACAGTTTAGAGCCTTACGAGGGTGGGGTAACGAGTGCGGGAAACAATACGACGACATCTATAACGCTAAACACCCAAGCGTTAAACCCTAACGATGTAACGCCACTTATGAAGTCCATGCTTAACAGTGAAAGGGTTTATATATATGGCTCAGATTTGGGCAGCTCGATTAACTCAGGTAAGGAGAATTATGTACGGGCCTTTGTTACAGATTCATCTATAACCTATAAGGAGGGTATAAACGATAAGACTTCCAGTTATAGTGTTACCGTAGAAATAAGCAGAAGACGAGCCAACCCATGATTGAGATAGTAGCCACAAAACAAGGTGGGAGCATAAGAACTTCCCTAGATGCACCAGACACACCCGTAGAGTTTAACTTCTCTATTTCTGATGCTAGGGACATAACGGTACGAAGAAGCCCTCACTCTCTTCGCTTCTCTATGCCTGCGTCTAAAACCAACAACAAGTTTTTCAGCCACTACCATGAGGTAAATTTTGGTGATGGAACTTTCAACGCTCAAAAGAAAACCCAGGTTGAGGTTTATGATTCGGGTATAGTGGTTCTTAGGGGGGCGTTACAACTCCACTCAGTACACGAGACTAACGGAACTTATGAGGTTTCAATACTAGGAGAGGCTGCCGACTTTTTTGATGCGGTGCGAGACCTTGAATTTGAAGACTTATTTATAAATTCTGACGGCACTATAAACACAGATCTCGACCACGCATTAAACGGCACAAATATCGTAGACTCATGGACGATTTCAAACGATATTACTTCGGGTTCAGTAGGGGCAGGGGTGGTGGTATATCCGTTGTCGGATTGGGGGCCTAGTATAATGATTGACGAAGAGATTTACAATGGCTTTGTCTTCTCTCAATATAGTGCTAGTCAAAACTTTCACGGTATGGGCCACTCGTACACGGAGATAGTGCAATTCTCTAAGCCTGCTATCCTCGTAAGTTGGTTATTTGAAAAGATCCTACAAAAAGCAGGATATACATATAATTCTACTTTCTTTGGCTCTATTGAGTTTAGGAATTTATTTATGTTTCTTGCTACCGACAAAGAGAGGGTTGTAGGCCGAGCGACGTATGGAATGAAGGTAGGTAGAACAGTAGACGAAATTTTCCCTACTACCACTGCAACAACTTGGTCGGAGTCGGGTTTTTGGCCGATGGTGCTGCAAAACGAAACTACTAATGGTTTTTTTGATCCTGATAACGTTTGGGCAGATAATATTTACACCGCCCCTTTTGACGGAGTGTTTGCCATAAAACTAAAGGCCGTTCTTACTACCTCTGGGACTACCACCACTCCCCCCGCAGGGGCGTACCCTTACATGTATTCTTGGGGTTTTACGGCATTAGTTAACGACGCTTCGGGTACGGTATACAATTCACAACTTCAACAATGCCCATACGGTCAAGAAGCAGAGGTTACAACCACTTTCACCTTTTCATTAAGTGCGGGCCAGACCTTAACTTTTTATACGGGCGGGTATGCTCCCCTTCAAGATGTTACCCTAAAGGCTCAAGGCTCTAGCGATGTGAGTTATGCAAAGTTAATGCCTTACGAGTCTTCGAGTGTATTTGTGGATATGAGTCAGAACTTCCCAAAGATGAAAATAGGGGACTGGCTCAAAGAGATAATTAACCGCTTCAACTTAGTTATTTATACCAACCCAGATAACCCTACAGTTCTAAACATAGAGCCGTATAATGACTTTATAGATGCGTCCTCTGTTAAAAAGGATTGGACGAAAAAGGTAGACGTTGACACGATTCAAATAGAGCCTACAACTACCTTTCAAAAGAAAAAGGTTTTATTTTCTGATGGCGAAGGTTTAGACTGGCGTAACGATGCGTGGCAAAAACACTGGGGTTGGGTAAAGGGTAGGTATAAATATGATAACGATAACGACTTCGTTACGGAGGAGCAGAAAATAGGCGGTTTATTTCAGCCGCTACGTTTAGATACTATACCTTCTGGTATACATAACCAACCGACCATTATACCTAACGTTTTAGTGCCTCGCCTATACGATGTAGGTTGGGACGGACAAGGGGTAAAAGACATAGTTGATGCTAAACCTATTTTAGCCCACTATCTAGGCCCTCAATTTATAGGCAACGGCGGGACGTTTATTCTCGGCCCACAGACAACGACCAAATACCCTTACTTCTCAGAATACACCGAGACACCCGTAACGTCATCAACGAACTGTATACACTGGGGTTACGATTGGCCCGATAATATAGACCACCCATTAATTAATGATGGAACTACTGCGGGTGCAACTTTAGAATATTGCTATAGACACTACTGGGCGAGGTTTATGCACGAACTATACTCGACAGATTCGAGGGTTATGACTTGTCAAGCCTACTTAACTCCTTATGACATAAACGCCCTCGTTTGGAACGATGAGATTTTCCTAGAGAACGCTTATTGGAGAGTGTTAAAGATTTCAAACTACTCAACGGGCGGCAATACCCCTTCCAACCTTCAATTAATAAAGGTTATAGGCGGCTCAAACTTTAACTCAACAGAAGAGTGTAGTTCACAACCTATTACGTTTAACACAAATGGAACTGTAAACTTTGCCGACATACACACTGGGGCGGCGGTGTCACCGACTGAACCATGCTGCACCGAAGCAGGTTATGTATGGGACTCTACGAACAATTTATGCTTCTATTTAGGAACGGGGGGAGATGTCGGAGGCAACCCAGACACGGACTCAACAGTAGGGCTAGGTGGCGACACAAATCTAGGCGACACTATTATAGGGCCAGTCCTTTCGTCCAAAGCAAAAGCCTTTAATTCGGGGGGAGTTTTAGGATCAACACAGAAGTTTGATATGCAACTTCAGACTACCGATGCGGTGGTTACCTCCGCTAAACTAGCAAGCGGCCAGACAGATATGTCTTTATTGAAAAACTGTATTTACCTAATAACGGTAGATGCCATCACTGTAGAGACGGGAGGCTCTTTGGGTACGGTAGGGAAAAGTCAAACTATGCGTTACCAGGGTGCATTAAAAAATATAGGGGCTAACGCTGAAAAAGTGGGGGCAACAACCCTTATAAATTCCAATGGAGATACAGGAGCAAATAGAACCCTAGTTATAAGCCAAACCCAAAGCAGTGCAAACGCACCTGCAACTTTTAGTATAGATTGCACAGGCGAGGCAGACAAAGCGGTTACCTGGTTTATAGAGGTAACTATGGTTCAGACGAGTGTTTTAAGCACTCTTTTGAGAGACTCAGCCCTTTGGGACTTAGCACCAGACACGGACTTATATTTGAACCTTTCGTATGACGACCTAATGAGATTCAACTAATGAAATACTGGATCAAAGCCGTAGGCTACGGCATACCCGCCTCAATACGTTTAACACAGACTTATATGTATAAGGGAAACCCGATGCTTAAAGTTTGGTATGGACGCTATAGCACTCAAACCACCTTCGGGCAGAAGGTAAACCTCATCTTGAAAAATGGCTAGAGAAACGAAACTTATAATAACTACCGAGAACATGGCCGCCGTTGAAGGTCTTAAAGAGACGGGCGACGCAGTTGAGGATTTGGCAGGAAAAACCCGAAAGGTAGGCAACGAAACAAAAAAAGATTGGGGTGGGGTAACTGATATGTTCTCTTCGCTCTTACCGAGGGGTATGCAAAGGACGGTGCGTGGGTTTAAGTCAACAACTAGAGCCACAAAACGTCTGTCACGGTCTTTCAAGTTATTAAAGTCAGCCTGGGTTGCCTTTGGTATAGGTGCGGTTATTATAGCCATTGAACTTTTAGTAGCAAACTGGGAAAAAGTAACCGACGCATTAAACGGTATAACACCTGCACAAAAAAAAGCGGCTGAAGACCAAAAAAAACTCACCAAAGAGATTGCTTCAACTAAGACAGAACTTGAAGGGTATGTTAAGATTGTTAAGAGTGCAACTACTGATGAGGTTACACGAATACACGCCCTAAACAAACTAGCCAAAGCAATGGGCGAGGTGCGTGATTTGGACTTAACAGATGCCAACGCACAAAAAGAGGTAACCGAAGCATACGACAGGCACTTAGAAAAGCAAAAACTTTTAATAAACCACAAGCAAACGCAAGAACTCTTAGCCGAGAAGATACTACTAAGAGAACAGGGAGCGTTTGATCTGAATGACAAGCAACTTGTGATATACCGTAAACTCATAATATCTGATGGGCAGCGGCTAGCTGATAGAAGAAAGATGACTATGGAGGTGCAAAATGAGAACGCTATCCTTATGCAAATTGATGTTTTGCATGCAAGGCAAAAAAGGCGAGCCGATGCTATAGCAAAAATAGAGTCGGAGGTAAACGCAATACTGTCAAAGCAGGCAAAAGAACGTAAAAAAATAGAAAAGTCTGAAAAAGATAGGTTAGAGGCTGAGAGAAATGCCGAAAAACTAAGAGCCGACGCAAAAAGAAAAAGAGAGGACGACGCAAAATTTATAGCCGACCTAGAAAAGAGGCTCTCAGAGGAGATAATGCTTGCGGCCATAGAGGACGAGCAGGAACGAGCCGAAAAAGAGTTATCAATACGCCAAGAAGAGGAGAGAATAAAGGTAGCCGACGCAGGAGCAACGGCAGAGCAACTAGAACTTTTGGCGACGACTCACGAGATGGCTTTAGCCGACCTTCGGAAAGGCTTTAGAGACGATACGGCAGAAGATACACTAGCTGATGAGATTGCATTAGAAGACGAACTCTTCAGATTGAAGATGACCGACGAAGAAAGGGCTATACAAGCGGTGCAGGACACTTACGAAAAGAGGTTAGAGTTAGCGGGCGAAAATGCTGAATTAGTGGCCGAGGCTACAAAACTAGCAGAGGACGAAATAACGCAAATTACAAATGACGCGGCAGACGAGCGAGAGGCAGTAAGGCAAAAAGAGTCTGACGATGCGATAGCCCTAACCTGGAAAGGTCAAAAGGCAGTTCTCGGAGCGACTTCGCAGATGTTCGGGCAAATGTCCTCTATGTCTAAAGAAAACTCGGAGCAACAGAAGGTTTTTGCTATCACCGACATACTTCTCTCGCAAGCGGTTTCGGTTGCCCAAGCCATCAAGAACGCAACTAAGAGTAGTGCCACCGTTTGGGACATGGCGGCAAATATTGCTATTGCTATCACTTCGGTACTTAGTGCTTTTGCGGGCGTTAAGTCTATACTTGCACAAGCGGGTGCGAGCGACGGAGATATAGGAGGAGGAGGTATGGCTGCAACGTCGCCTCTAGTGCCTCAGAACTTAGGGAGGCAAGGTACAGAAGCCCCTTCCCAGGTTTATGTAGTTCAGTCTCAACTTGAGGGTATGAATATGCAGGCCCAAGAAATGGACAGACAAGTAGTATTGTAAACGAGTGTATATAGATTAGTATAAAGCAACTTAAAGATGGCTAACAGAAAATTTTATAGCGACAACCCAAAAGATGAGTTCTTTGTCTCTGATGAGGCTCAAGACCTTTTTGACGATTTTCTAAGTATAAATAGAAAACTTGAAAGCCCAATAGATGCGTACTATGATTTCATAGACGACTTAGTTGAAAGGGATTTGATAGATGTAAGACTTAGAGATAGGATTGAAGGAATTACAGGTGATATGATTTCAGTTGAAAATTGGTTTAAGTATAACCTTAAATAAAACAACTTAAAGATGACAATAGTAATTAAAGGACTTACATACAATGAGGTTTACCAATTGGTAAATGATGCAGGGTATACCGAAGAAGACGACGACATTTATATTGATGACTTTGGGTTAGCTGATGCTCCAAGAGATAATCGACCTATGGTGGAAATAGATATTAGCGGAACATCTTTTGAAACAGAGGAGGGACTAGTAGAATTATTTGAGGAGGTTGAAGGTGACTATTCAGAGGACGAAGTAGAAATAGATTTTTTATAGATTAGTATAAAGATAACTTAAAGATGGCTAACAGAAAACTAGTAGAACTACTTATAGAAGAGGGCGGCGACGCTTTCGGAGTCGAGGCAATTAGCCTTGTGAAATTTCCTGCTATAGAGTCTAACTTCGTTTTCTTCTCTAAAGACAAAGGGCAGAAGATGTTAAGCCTTGCCGTTTTAGACGAGGACAAAAGAACTTTGATCGGGGCGGCTTTGATACCAGACAAGCATATCCCACGTTACGACGAATTTAGCGAAGAGGAGTACGATGTATTCTTCTCTAAGGAAACTGTCAAACTCGCTTCAGAGTTATTTCTAAAAACCAACCGCACTAACTCACATACGTTTGAGCATCAAGATGCAGTTGACGGGGTTAGCGTTGTAGAGTCATGGATAGTTTCCAACCCAGAGATGGACAAGTCGGCACACTTCGGCATGTGCCTCCCAGAAGGTACTTGGGCAGTCCGTGTACACGTAGCCAACGACGAGATGTGGAAAAGCGTAAAAGAGGGTACGATTCGTGGCTTCAGTATAGAAGGTTACTTTTTAGACTCTCTTCAAGAAATGAGTACGAAGGTTCAGAAGACTAGCGTTAAAGATACACTATCTAAGTTATGGGCCTTTATTAAGCGTAAATTCTATGCTGAGATTAAACTAGAAAACGGGAGTATAATTGCTACCGAGGGCGAGGCTTTAGCCGCAGGGATAGAGGTGTTCACTTTAGACGAAGAGGGCATGCCCACTGAACTTAAAAGCGGTAAGTATAAGACTGAAGGCGGTATTGAGTTGGAAGTCTTTGAGGGTGTTCTAATTGAATACGATGGAGAGGTTAAAGAGGTAGAGGAGAAGATTGAAGAGGTAGCCAAAGAGGAGGTAGCCAAAGCAGAGATGTCGGCTATGAAAGTCTCGTATTGGAAGAACATGCTAGACGGAAGGGTAAAAGAAAATTTTGGTTCTTACAAAAAGTTTAGTACATTAAAGGGAAACCGCAGATTAAAAAGATAGGACAATGGTAAAGAAAGATATAGTTATTTGGTATAGAGTTTACCTACCTACGGGTGGCGACACGGACATTATGATGAGGCCGTTAGAATACTCCTCGTTCAGTAATTGGCAGGACGATTTTACTGAGAAGTTAGAAGAGATAAACTTCACGGACTTTGAGATTGTAGACTACGACTACATAGGTGAGTCTGATGCTTATTCTATATACCAAGATAGTAACACGTGGGACGCTTGGAACGATTTATTTGATCTTGCAAAAGAGTACGGCATTAAGCCAGGGGTATTAATTGAACACCTTCAAGGTGTTGGGTATGGCATAGAGCAGGCTAAAGACGTTATGGAAAACTCTTACGAGGGCGAGCATAGCAATATGCGTGACTTCGCTTATTACATTGTAGATGAGGAGTTCTTAGGAGAAGACCAGTACGAGATGTATTTTGACTACGAGAATTTCGGAAGAGAATTGAAGTGGGACTACACCTTAGAGATGCTAGTTGAGGAGATGGATTTTTCTGTGTCTGAAGCCGAAGATTTACTAGACCTTAGAGATGGAGAGTTTGCCGAGTGGTATATTGACGGTATGGGAGATGTAAAAGAATTAGGCATGGAAACTATAAAGGCTTATTTCGACTACCAAAAACTAGAACGTACATTAGACATGGAAGGCTACTATGAGGTAGACGGACATATTTTTAGACCTTACTAATAAAAAGAATATGAGAAAGTATAAATTTGGAGCATACGAAGAATTATGGGATATAATGCAGGATTGGAGAGGAACTGACGTTTATAGTGAAATAATAGAGACATTCTTTGCAGCAGACTATGACATAAACGAGCCTATGTTTTGGTATGCAATATACCAATATGACATGATGGAAGATTTGGAAGACTGGTTTATAGATAACGGTGGAGACATAAGAGGTTATAAGTCAGAATACAACTACTAATAAAAAGAATATGATAAACCAACAAACATTAGATGCAATTATAGAAGCCTTAGAAAGTGAAGGCTATCCTGTTGCAAGTATGAACCAGTCTCTTAGAGAGTTATACATAGATAAGAGTTATGCGCCTACTCCATTTGACAGAGAAAATGTCTTAGACATAGTAAACGAGTTTGTATATCACGCTGACATTTATGTAGACGAAAGAAGGGGGGAAGTCGTTATAGCATACGACCCTGACACAATATTTTAATGACCTTAATAAAAAGAATATAAAAATGGAATACATATTAACACTAAACACAAAAAACTATCACTTTGAAGTGTTGGAGATAATTGAAGAGAACCGATTTGATGATTGGGGTTCTATTCCTTACGTAGAGGAGATAAGTAGGGGGGAGTATTATATAGTGGCAGACAGTTATGACGTTGTAACAATATTTACAGATTTAGTAGACGATTTAGATCTAAACTATAGCCTGTCTAGGGCCTAAAAAATAAAAAGAGTATGAACCCACTAATAGATCGTATCTGGGCCGTATGGAGTAACTCAGCCCAGGAGGAATTGATGATGATGCTCGAAGAGTTTGCAGAGGACTACTTCTACGAAGATCGGTTTATGAGTGTAATGGGTTTACTTGAAGATGCAATTATCGACGAGGACTACATACGGGTAGGATTGTTATTTGAGAAGCATGCACCATCTATGATGAGTAGCACAGACATATCGTTATTTAACGAATTGCTCGCCGAAGCAGAATATGGATATTAAATAAACGCTTTATATATAGTAGTATGGGAAAGAGATTTTTTGCCGAAGACGTAGTTGAAGAAACTAAAGAGGCAGTAGTAGAAGAGTCAACACCAGACTCTCACGAACAATTTGTAAATTTGCTTGTAGACATGGGGCTAACTGCCGAACAGTCTGAAGCCGTGCATCAAATGGCATTAGACCTAATTGATGCGGGTGATGGAGCAGAGGCTACCGAAGAGGTGGTTGAAGAAGTAGAAAAAGTAGAGGCTTCTCGCCTAAGTCGTCGAAGACGTGCTATGGCACGAGCGAAGGCAAACCGAGGAGGCTCACGAGGACGTAAGAACTTTAAGAGCGAAGGCCGTGAGGCTCGCACTTTAGGCCGTCTTCGTAAACAGAATATTGAATTGCGTAAACAACTACGTGAGTTTGGCGAATTACCTGCCGCTAAACCATTGCGTAACGCACCAACTAGTGAGACTGAAAATGCTACTAAAGCATTAAGTGGAGCAACAAGCAGGGCCTTTGACATGATTAACAACGCTAAAAAGTAAAAATGAGTTACTCAAAAGCATTATCACGCAGACAACGAAGAGAGTTTGCTAACCCAGCCGTAAGCCCTGCAACTAGTTATGCAGGCGTACACGCTACACCTTTTATTGCACCTGCATTAAAACTCGCATCAACCTTAGAAAAAGGTTTTGTGCGTCAGATCGACGGTATTCAAAACAAAGCCGTAATTTCTAACCTTACTTCAGCGGGAACGCTTCAAGCAGCTAATTGCTCCTGGAACGATAACGACTCTTTAACTCTTGGTGAGAGAGTGTTGACTCTTACAGACCTCTCAGTAATGGAGGCTTTATGCCGTGGCACACTTCTACCTACATGGGCAGGAATGACTGGGGCTAGAGAGACTATGACCGCAGGCTCACCAGAGTTTGTAACTTTCGTTATGGCAACTGTAGCGGCTTACACGGCTGAAGCAGTAGAGAACGTTATTTGGATTGGCTCATCTCTATACGCAGGTGGTTTCCTTTCTAACGACGGTGTATATGATAACGCAGGTTACCAAGCCTCTATTATCGGTACGGCAGCAGTAAACGAGCAAGCGGTAACGGCAGCAGGTTTTACTGCGGCTAATGTTCTAGGTGCTACAGGTGCTTTTGCAGAGGTTTACAATAACGCAGTTGCTAACGCTCCTGGTATTCTAAACAAAACTGACATCACTTTCTATTGCTCTACGGCAGTAGCAGGTAAGTACATGCAGGCTCTAGCGGCTTCGGGTAACGCACAAGGTGTAAACCTTCAAGCGACAAACCAAGCATTTGACACTCTACAATACTTAGGTATTCCATTGAGTGTATGCCCAGGTATGCCAGACGAAGCATTACTTTTAACTCACAAGGAGAACCTCGTAGTAGGATCAAACCTTAACACCGACTATACGACGGCTCAGTATATTGATGCTTGGCAGTTTGACGGTGGCGACGAGGTAAAGATTGCTATGCGTTTCGGACTTGGTTGTCAAGTGGCTATGCCATCTGACGTTGTATTTGGTGCTTACGCAGCAATTTTAGCATAACCTTAAACT
>TARA_R110002110_G_scaffold415803_1_pt1 | contig 15710 bp, 11 predicted proteins | sample TARA_R110002110 | Tara Oceans TARA_R110002110 (sample SAMEA4397330) | marine metagenome | biome: Polar Biome; feature: [SRF] surface water layer (ENVO:00010504); material: water (ENVO:00002006), including particulate matter (ENVO:01000060) such as... | depth 5 m
TTACCATGGTCAACGTGACCAATTGTGCCCACATTTACGTGGGGCTTATTTCGCTCAAATTTTGCCTTTGCCATTGTTATACCCTCTCAAACTTAAGACTTAAATTTTTAAATTAAAATTTATTTTTGGCCATCACTTCGTCGGCAACGTTGCGAGGCGCTTCGGAATACTTCTCAAACTCCATGGTAAATGTTGCGCGCCCTTGCGTCGCAGAACGAAGATCAGTGGCATAGCCAAACATCTCGGCCAACGGCACTTCAGCACTAATAACTTTCCCCATGGAGCTATCATCCATACCTTGAATGACGCCTCTGCGGCGATTTAAATCACCAACAACATCACCCATATTGGCTTCAGGTGTAACCACCTCAACCTTCATTGTTGGCTCAAGCAATACTGCACCACCACGATCGGCAAGCTTTTTGGTCGCTAAGGAGCCCGCTATTTTAAAAGCCATTTCATTGGAATCTACATCGTGGAATGAGCCATCAAACAATGTGGCCTTTAATCCAAGCAGGGGATACCCCGCTAAAACGCCATTTTGCATTTGCTCTGAAATACCTTTTTCAATTGCAGGAATATATTCCCTAGGCACAGTTCCACCAACAATCTCATTAACGAATTCCAAACCTTCTGCACTCGGATCTTCTGCTGGTTCAAACTTAATCCAAACATGTCCGTATTGACCACGACCACCAGATTGTCGAATAAACTTACCTTCTATATCACAGGTATTGCGAATCGCTTCACGATAAGCCACCTGAGGTTTACCTATGTTTGCTTCAACACCAAACTCACGACGCATCCGCTCGACCAGAATATCTAGGTGTAATTCGCCCATACCAGAAATAATGGTTTGTCCGGTTTCTTCATCCGTTTTCACCCGAAAAGAAGGGTCTTCCTGAGCAAGCTTACCCAAAGCAACGCCCATTTTCTCTTGATCGGCTTGCGACCTAGGCTCAACCGCCACAGAGATAACCGGTTCTGGAAACTCCATCCGCTCTAGAATAATTTTGCTTTGTTCAGCACAAAGCGTATCACCAGTAGTCACATCTTTTAGGCCAATGGCAGCTGCAATGTCTCCCGCCAGTACCTCTTTTATATCTTCACGGCTGTTGGCGTGCATCTGCACCATCCGACCAACACGCTCTCTCTTCATTTTCACTGAATTGTAAACTGCAGTACCACTTTCCAACCTGCCGGAGTAAACACGGAAAAAAGTAAGCGTACCCACAAATGGGTCTGTAGCAATCTTGAATGCCAAGGCAGAAAAGGGTGCATCATCATCTGCTGCTCGCGTCGCAAGTGTCTCACCATCCTCAAGCGTACCTTCAATAGCTTTAACTTCTGTCGGAGATGGTAAATACTCAACTACCGCATCCAATACCGCTTGCACACCTTTGTTCTTGAAAGCTGAACCACCCAGTACAGGAATAATTTCATTGGCTAGCGTACGCTGACGGATAGCCAACTTAATTTCTTCCTCTGACAGATCACCACCATCGAGGTACTTTTCCATCAATTCATCGTTTGCTTCCGCTGCTGCTTCAACCAGAAACTCTCGCATTACTTCACACTCTGCAACGAGCTCTTCGGGAATCTCTTCATAAACAAACGTCATTCCTTGGTCTGCTTCGTTCCAAAGAATTGCCTTCATTTTTATCAGGTCGACAACACCTTTGAAATTTTCCTCAGAACCAATGGTCATTTGCAGTGGTACCGCGTTAGCTCCCAAACGCTGCTTAAGTTGATCAACAACCATCATAAAGTCTGCGCCGGTGCGGTCCATTTTGTTAACAAATACCAGTCGGGGGACTTCATACTTATTGGCTTGACGCCATACGGTTTCAGTTTGGGGCTGGACGCCGGAAGATCCGCAAAGCACCACAACTGCACCATCTAAAACACGCAGTGAGCGCTCAACCTCAATGGTAAAATCAACATGCCCAGGGGTATCGATAATATTGATTCGATGCTGGTCAAATTGCTGCTGCATACCGGACCAGAAACAGGTGGTAGCTGCCGAAGTGATCGTAATTCCTCGCTCTTGCTCCTGCTCCATCCAATCCATGGTCGCTGCACCATCATGAACTTCACCAATCTTATGCGACAGGCCTGTATAAAACAGCACTCGTTCAGTGGTGGTCGTCTTACCAGCATCCACGTGAGCGCAGATACCAATATTGCGATAGCGGGCAATGGGAGTCTTACGAGGCACTATATTTCCCCAACACGATTAATTTATTACAGTTAAAACTAAAACCATTCGTCTTAAAAACCACCAAAGGGTAGCTGACAACAGCTACCCTTTGGTGAAGACTCAACTTACCGATATAACAATTAGAACCGGAAGTGAGAGAACGCCTTGTTGGCTTCAGCCATACGGTGAACATCTTCACGCTTCTTAACTGCTCCACCTTTGCTCTGATGGGCATCAATAATCTCACCAGCCAAACGCTGGGCCATAGATTTTTCGCCACGCTTACGGGCATAGTCCACCATCCAACGCATAGCCAATGCAATACGACGCGAGGGACGAACTTCAATCGGCACTTGATAAGTAGCACCACCAACACGGCGGGACTTAACCTCCACAGAAGGGGCTATATTATCCAAGGCTGTTTCAAAAACCGCGATAGGGTCTTCTTTAAGACGGCTCTCTACCAGGTCGAGAGCTCCATAAATAATACTTTCGGCAACTGCTTTCTTGCCGCTGACCATGACATGGTTCATAAACTTGGCTAAGGTGATATTTCCGAATTTTGGATCCGGGAGTATTTCACGCTTAGCGACTACTCTTCTTCTAGGCATAATCTTGCTCTTCTCTTCAGGGTTTTCCGGGATGAACTGATAGGTTCCTCACCCGGCCTTACTCGGTTCTTACCGACGCAAAGTAACGTCCTTACTTAGGACGTTTGGTACCATATTTCGAGCGACGTTGCTTACGGTTATTCACACCAGCAGTATCAAGACTTCCTCGAACGGTGTGATAACGCACACCAGGAAGATCCTTAACACGACCACCGCGAATCAAAACAACACTGTGCTCTTGCAGGTTATGTCCTTCACCACCGATATACGAAGTTACTTCGTAACCGTTGGTTAATCGAACACGACAGACCTTACGCAAGGCAGAGTTTGGCTTTTTAGGTGTAGTGGTATACACCCGGGTACATACACCACGGCGCTGCGGGCAAGCTTGCAGCGCAGGCACATCGCTTTTAACGACTTTGCGTTTTCTCGGCTTACGAACCAACTGGTTGATCGTTGCCATTCAATTAACTCCAGATAAAAACGTCTTCCATCGGAAGACTTTAAAAATAAGCCTGTAATACAGGCCCCTATTCAGGGAGGCGGCATTCTAAAGACACCGCACCCTTGAGTCAAGCGGCTCCAAACTTGGACCGCCCTTATTCATTCTCTCAGCTTTCGCCAGAACTCAAAGCCTCACTTAATGCTGCTTCAATATCAATGGCACTGACAGAAGTTTCACTCACGTCTTTGCGAGCTTCACGAGCTTCACGGCGTTGACGATGATAAGTCAATCCCGTGCCAGCCGGAATCAAACGGCCCACAACTACGTTTTCTTTCAAGCCACGCAAGGGATCCGATTTCCCGGTCACTGATGCCTCGGTAAGAACACGCGTTGTTTCTTGGAACGAGGCCGCGGAAATGAAGCTTTCTGTAGCAAGCGATGCTTTGGTAATACCCAGTAATAGACGCTCATACTTGGCTGGGAATTTCCCATCAGCCGCCAGTTTCTCGTTTTCTTCAAGTACTCGGTTAAATTCTACTTGCTCGCCTTTCACAAAGGAGGAATCACCCATTTCAGTAATTTCAACTTTGCGAAGCATTTGACGGCAGATAACCTCGATATGCTTATCGTTAATTTTTACACCTTGTAAGCGATAAACCTCCTGAATCTCATTCACGATATATTTCGCGAGAGAATCAACACCCTGCAAACGTAGAATGTCGTGAGAGTTCTCAGGACCATCCGCTATAGTCTCACCCTTCGCAACGAATTCACCTTCGTAGACACCCAGCTGACGCCACTTCGGTATCAACGCCTCATAGTGATCACTGCCATCAGGAAGTAGTTCACCATGGGGAGGAGTAATGACTAGGCGACGCTTGCCCTTGGTTTCCTTACCAAAGGTAACTGTACCGGTAATCTCAGCCAAGATAGCCGGATCTTTTGGCTTACGTGCTTCAAATAGGTCGGCAACTCGCGGCAGACCACCAGTAATATCTCGGGTCTTGGAACCTTCTTGTGGGATACGAGCAATAATATCACCAATACCCACATGACTCGCATCACGGATACTGAGAATAGCACTCGGCGGCAACATATAGTGTGCAGGTACAGTTGAGTTAGCAAAAGTTAACTCATTACCCTCGTCATCGAGCAAAGTCACCATCGGCTTCAGATCTTTACCCGCCGATGGACGCTCGTTAGGATCAATCACAGCAATACTAGAAAGGCCCGTCATTTCATCCGTTTGACTACGGATACTTAAACCCTCTTCCATACCAGAGAACGCGGTCTTACCAGCGACTTCAGTAATAATGGAGTGAGTATGGGGGTCCCAGTTGGCCACGACATCACCAGCGGCAACAGTAGCGCCTTCTTTAACTTTAATCACGGCGCCATAAGGCAACTTATACCGCTCGCGTTCACGGCCATTTTCATCAGCCAGCGCCAGCTCACCGGAGCGGGATACCGCGACCAATTCACCATTTTCGCGCTCGACCACTTTAATGTTAACCAAGCGAACAGTTCCGCTCATTTTGACCTGAATACTGTCAACAGCCGACGCTCGAGAAGCCGCACCACCAATGTGGAACGTACGCATGGTCAGCTGGGTTCCCGGCTCACCAATAGACTGAGCCGCAACCACACCAACGGCTTCACCCATATTGATTTGATGACCACGCGCCAAATCGCGACCATAGCATTCTGAACAAATACCGTACCGGGTTTCACAAGTGATAGGTGAGCGAACTTGTAGCTCATCAATACCCATTAATTCGATGCGTTCGACCCACCTCTCATCAATCATGGTTCCGGCTTCGACAATGATATCGTTCGTGCCAGGTTTCACCACATCCAGCGATACAACACGGCCGAGAATACGGTCACCCAATGATTCGATGATATCGCCGCCTTCAATAACAGGCGCCATCAACAGGCCTTCCGTCGTACCACAATCATCTTCAACAACCACCAGATCCTGAGACACATCCACCAAACGGCGAGTCAGGTAACCGGAGTTTGCTGTTTTCAATGCCGTATCTGCCAAACCTTTACGAGCACCGTGAGTGGAGATGAAGTACTGTAAAACACTCAAACCTTCGCGGAAGTTTGCAGTAATAGGTGTTTCAATAATAGAGCCATCGGGACGTGCCATCAAACCACGCATACCCGCCAGCTGACGAATCTGTGCGGGAGAACCACGAGCACCAGAGTCAGCCATGATAAATACGGAGTTGAACGAAGCCTGCTCTTCCGTTTTACCGTCTTTATTGATAACAGGCTCGGTACTGATCACTTCCATCATGGACTTAGCAACGTGATCGTTTGCACGAGACCAAATATCAATAACCTTGTTGTATTTCTCACCCTGAGTAACCAAACCAGAGGCAAACTGACTTTCAATTTCTTTCACTTCATCTTCAGCGCGGGAAATAATTTCTCCCTTTGCATCAGGAATCGTAAAGTCATTCACGCCAATAGAGCAACCAGACTTAGTGGAGAAGTCAAACCCGGTGTACATCAGCTGATCGGCAAAAATAACTGTCGCCTTCAATCCGACATCACGGTAGCAACGGTTAATAATTCTTGAAATCGCTTTCTTGGTCATGGGCTGGTTAACCAGATCAAAACCTAGGCCAGCAGGGACAATATCCCATAACAACGCACGACCTACCGTAGTATCTACAATATATGTTCTTTTTTGTTCTTCGCCTTCTTCGCTGAAAGTCATTTCATCAATACGTACTTTCACCCGAGCCTGAAGATGTGCCTGCTTACTATAATAAGCGCGCGACACTTCTTTCAGGTTGGCATAAACACTGCCTTCTCCCAGAGCATTTACACGCTCACGAGTCATCCAATACAGACCCAACACAACGTCCTGGGATGGAACAATAATGGGCTCACCACTAGCAGGTGACAAAATATTGTTGGTGGACATCATCAGTGCCCGAGATTCCAACTGTGCTTCCAATGTCAGCGGCACATGAACCGCCATCTGGTCACCATCGAAATCCGCGTTATAGGCAGCACAAACCAAGGGGTGCAACTGAATCGCTTTACCTTCAATCAGTACTGGCTCAAACGCCTGAATGCCGAGACGGTGAAGTGTTGGCGCACGGTTAAGTAACACGGGGTGCTCACGAATCACATCATCGAGGATATCCCAAACAACGGGCTCTTCACGCTCAACCATTTTCTTAGCAGCTTTGATCGTCGTAGCTAAACCACGAAGCTCAAGTTTAGAGAAGATAAAGGGCTTGAACAGTTCCAGCGCCATACGCTTTGGCAGACCACATTGATGCAAACGTAAAGTAGGTCCAACAACGATGACCGAACGGCCAGAGTAATCAACCCGCTTACCCAACAAGTTCTGACGGAAGCGACCCTGCTTACCTTTAATCATGTCAGCAAGGGACTTCAACGGACGCTTGTTAGAGCCTGTTATGGCACGACCACGACGACCATTATCCAGCAACGCATCAACCGACTCTTGCAGCATACGTTTTTCATTGCGCACGATGATGTCAGGAGCATTCAGTTCTAACAGCCGCTTCAAACGGTTGTTACGATTGATTACACGGCGGTAAAGATCATTCAGATCAGATGTGGCAAAACGCCCGCCATCCAAAGGAACCAATGGCCTCAGATCTGGTGGCAATACCGGCAATGCCTCAAGCACCATCCACTCTGGTTTATTCCCAGAACCGAGAAATGCTTCCAACAACTTCAGTCGTTTGGAGAATTTTTTAATTTTAGTTTCTGAGCGGGTATTAGGAATCTCTTCACGAATCGTCGCAATTTCTTGCGCCAAATCAAGATCCTTCATCAATGTTTGGATACCTTCGGCACCCATCATCGCTTCAAAGTCATCACCAAACTCTTCCATGGACTGGAAGTATTCTTCATCGGTGAGCAGCTGGCCACGCTCGAGTGTTGTCATGCCCGGATCAGTCACAACAAATGACTCGAAATACAACACCCTTTCAATTTCACGAAGGGTCATATCTAGCATTAAACCAATACGAGATGGCAGTGATTTAAGGAACCAGATATGTGCTACGGGACAAGCCAACTCAATGTGAGCCATTCTGTCGCGTCGTACTTTTGCCAGAGTGACTTCGACGCCACACTTTTCACACACAATACCGCGGTGCTTCATGCGCTTGTACTTGCCGCAGAGGCACTCATAGTCTTTTACTGGGCCAAAAATTTTGGCACAAAACAAACCTTCACGTTCCGGTTTGAATGTACGGTAATTAATAGTTTCCGGCTTTTTAACTTCTCCGTAGGACCATGACCGGATCATATCCGGTGATGCCAAACCGATGCGGATTGCATCAAATTCGCCTGTTTGATCCTGTGACTTGAGCAGATTCAGTAAGTCTTTCAACGCCTTTCTCCAGAGTGGGTGCTATCTTTGCGTAGTGGGCACATGGCCCACTCCCAACTTATCTTTTACTACAGAACTCTTAAGTACAATTACTCGCTTTCCAGCTCGATATTGATACCCAACGAGCGGATTTCCTTCACCAACACATTGAAGGACTCCGGCATACCTGGTTCCATACGATGATCGCCGTCCACAATGTTTTTATACATTTTGGTACGACCATTAACATCATCAGATTTCACCGTCAGCATTTCCTGCAAAGTGTAGGAAGCACCATAAGCTTCTAATGCCCAGACCTCCATTTCACCAAAGCGCTGACCACCAAATTGTGCTTTACCACCCAATGGTTGCTGGGTAACCAAACTGTAGGAACCGGTAGAACGTGCATGCATTTTATCGTCCACCAAGTGGTTCAACTTCAACATATACATGTAACCAACGGTGACAGGACGCTCAAACTGATCGCCGGTACGGCCATCATAAAGTGTCATCTGCCCACTTTCAGGTAAGTCTGCCAACTTCAACAGTTGCTTAATTTCAACCTCATTCGCACCATCAAATACAGGTGTCGCTATCGGCACACCGCCACGAAGGTTGTCTGTAAGCTCGTCAAACTCTTCGCTTGATAGCTTGTCAAGTTCAACGCGTTGAGTATCGACCCCAACGTCATAAACTTCTTGAAGGAACTTGCGAACCTCAGCAGTCTTTTTCTGCTCTTGAAGCATGCGGTCAATTTTCTCACCCAAGGTTTTTGCGGCCAAACCCATATGAGTTTCAAGAATCTGCCCCACGTTCATCCGAGACGGCACACCCAGCGGATTCAATACCACATCAACGGGGACACCGTTTTCGTCATAAGGCATATCTTCAACCGGCATAATGACCGAGATAACACCCTTGTTACCGTGACGACCAGCCATCTTGTCGCCAGGCTGAACACGGCGCTTAACAGCCAAATAAACTTTAACCGTTTTTAACACGCCAGGGGCAAGGTCATCACCACTTTGAAGTTTGCCTTTTTTATCAGCAAAGCGTTCATCCAGAATATTGCGTCGCTCTTTAAGCAACTCTTCAGCACGAGCTACTTGCTCATTAAGAGCCTCGTCACTCATACGAATGTTAAACCATTCGTCACTGGTATAACTGGCGGCAATTTCAGCTGTCAGCTTGTCGCCTTTTTTCAGCTCAGAGGCTTTAACAACTTCGCTTCCCGTTAACGCTGCGCTGAGACGCTCAAAAGTGGCATTTTCCATGATGCGATATTCATCATTGAGATCTAGCCTGAACTGATCCAATGCTGATTTCTCAATTTCCAATGAACGCTGGTCTTTTTCCAAGCCTTCACGGGTAAATACCTGCACGTCAATTACCGTTCCTTTGGTACCGGAAGGCACACGCAGAGAGGTATCTTTTACGTCCGAGGCTTTTTCACCAAAAATAGCGCGCAGTAGCTTTTCTTCTGGCGTCAGCTGGGTTTCACCTTTTGGTGTGACCTTACCCACCAGAATATCGCCCGCAACAACCTCGGCGCCGATGTAAACAATACCGGATTCATCTAGCCGAGACAGCGCAGCTTCACCTACGTTCGGGATATCTGAAGTAATTTCTTCTGAACCCAACTTAGTATCGCGAGCAGTACAGGTTAGCTCCTGAATGTGGATGGTAGTAAAGCGATCCTCCTGAACCACACGCTCAGAGATGAGGATGGAATCCTCAAAGTTGTAACCATTCCAAGGCATAAATGCAATACGCATGTTTTGCCCCAGAGCCAACTCACCCATATCAATGGAAGGACCATCAGCAAGGATATCACCACGAGCGATCGTGTGCCCCTGACGAACAATAGGGCGCTGATTAATACAAGTGTTTTGGTTTGACCGGGTATATTTGGTCAAATTATAGATATCGACACCCGCATCACCGGCTTCTACTTCTGCATCGTTAACCCGGACCACAATCCGGCTAGCATCAACACTTTCAATCTCACCGCCACGACGTGCGACCACACAAACACCGGAGTCCGCAGCCACAAATTTCTCAAAACCAGTACCCACTAACGGCTTTTCAGCTTTCAGTGTTGGCACCGCTTGGCGCTGCATGTTTGAACCCATCAAAGCCCGGTTCGCATCATCGTGCTCCAAAAATGGAATCAACGATGCCGCCACAGAAACAACCTGCTGCGGAGAAACGTCCATATAATGAACTTCTTCCGGCGCCTTAAGAGCAAACTCGCCCTGGTGACGAACGCTCACAAGCTCCCCAGACAACAATCCCTTCTTATCTACTGCAGCCGAAGCCTGAGCAATAATGTAGCTGGCCTCATTAATAGCAGATAGATATTCGATATCATCGGTCACCTTACAATCCACAACCTTACGGTAAGGAGACTCAAGGAAACCGTAATCATTGGTGCGCGCATAGGCGGCCAATGAATTAATCAAGCCAATGTTTGGACCTTCAGGTGTCTCAATAGGACACACTCGACCGTAGTGAGTCGGGTGAACATCCCGCACTTCAAAACCGGCACGCTCACGAGTCAAACCACCTGGCCCAAGAGCCGATACGCGACGTTTGTGAGTCACTTCTGATAAAGGGTTGTTCTGATCCATGAACTGGGACAATTGGCTTGAGCCAAAAAATTCCTTCATGGCTGCAGCAACAGGCTTGGCATTGACCAAGTCCTGAGGCATCAGGCCATCAGATTCCGCAACCGACAAACGCTCTTTCACCGCACGCTCTACACGAACAAGACCGATACGGAATTGGTTTTCAGCCATTTCGCCCACTGAGCGGATACGGCGGTTACCAAGGTGATCGATATCATCAACCACACCTTTACCATCACGAATACCTATCAGTACTTTCAAGACATCAACAATATCTTCACGACACAGGATGCCTTCGCCTGTTTCTGCTTCACGCCCGAGACGACGGTTAAACTTCATCCGTCCCACAGAAGACAAATCATAGCGCTCAAGACTAAAGAACAGGTTATTAAACAGATTTTCAGCAGACTCTTTGGTCGGCGGCTCACCAGGACGCATCATGCGGTAAATTTCTACCAGCGACTCTAACTGGGTACGAGTACTGTCGGCCCGCAAGGTGTCTGAGATAAAAGGACCGCAATCCAAATCATTGGTATAAATGGTTTCGACTGACTTCAATCCAGCTGCACGTAATTGCTCCAAGACTTCTTCAGTAATCTCAGTGTTACATTCCAGCAATACCTCACCGGTCTCTGGGTTAATAATATCTTTGGCTAACGGACGACCATAAAGATATTCTGCAGGAACCGTCAATTTGGTGATATTTTGTTTTTCCAGCTCACGAACATGACGAGCAGTGACTCGACGCCCGTCCTCGACAATCACTTTGTTGCCCTTGCCTTTAATATCAAAATTCGCCATATCACCGCGCAATCTTGAAGGCACAAGGTCCAATGTGTAGGTGTCGTCTTTGCCCAAATTAAACGTACTGGTTTCAAAGAAAATCGCTAGCATTTCTTCTGAGCTATAGCCCAGAGCGCGCAGTAAAATTGACGCAGGCAATTTACGACGACGGTCAATACGTACAAATACTAAATCTTTTGGATCGAACTCAAAATCGAGCCAAGAACCACGGTAAGGAATGACTCGCGCAGAGTACAGCAGCTTACCAGATGAGTGCGTCTTACCCTTATCATGGTCAAAGAAGACCCCAGGGGAACGGTGGAGCTGGGAAACAATTACCCGCTCTGTACCATTGATAATAAAAGTGCCGTTATTCGTCATCAGTGGGATTTCTCCCATGTAGACTTCCTGCTCTTTAATATCCTTAATGGTTTTATAAGAAGAGTCTTTATCGTAGATCATTAAACGGACGCGAACTCTTAGCGGCACCGCATAAGTTACACTACGAAGCTTACACTCTTCCTCATCAAAAACTGGTTTACCCAGTTTATAGTCGACATATTCAAGCCCTGCATTTCCCGAATAACTAACAATCGGGAATACGGAATTAAAAGCCGCATGCAAGCCGGCGTCCATCCTATCTTCGATGGTCACACCTATTTGCGTAAACTTTCGATAGGAGTCGAGCTGAATCGCAAGCAGATAAGGCAATTCCATAACCTGTGGCAGCTTGCCAAAATCCTTACGGATGCGTTTTTTCTCAGTGTACGAGTAAGCCATCATATTCCCCAGCACGTTCACTTGGCCCTAAGACCGTATCAGCATTTCCCAGCCTTTCAGCTGTCGACCTTTTTTTCAAAAAAGGATTTTGTAGATCCCGCTAACAGTCGCTCGACCATAAACAGGAAAAGGCCGGCGGGTATTTACCCACCAGCCCATGTCCAATAAATTATCGGACAACCAGCATACCAAGCTTATTTAAGCTCAGCAGTAGCGCCAGCTTCTTCCAACTGCTTCTTAGCTTCTTCCGCTTCGTCCTTGGAAACGCCTTCTTTAATGGCGGAAGGAGCGCCGTCAACAAGCGCTTTAGCTTCTTTCAGGCCCAGACCAGTGATAGAGCGAACAGCTTTAATCGCGTTTACTTTCTTCTCGCCAGCTGAAGTCAGCATTACATCAAATTCGGTTTGCTCTTCAACAGCACTAGCGTCACCGCCAGCAGCTGGGGCTGCAGCAACAGCAACGGCTGCTTGTGCAGAAACACCAAATTTTTCTTCCATTGCTTCAACAAGCTCAACAACTTCCATTACGCTCATTTCAGCAATTGCATTCAAAATGTCATCTTTGGACAGAGCCATGACTCAATCTCCTGATATTAAATAAATTTAAATAAACGATGTCGTGAGTTAGGCAGCTTCCTGCTTTTGATCACGAACGGCCGCTACAACACGTGTTATTTTGGTAGGCACTTCATTGAAAGTACGAACCAACTTGGTAACTGGAGCAAGTGTCACACTTGCCAACAGACCCAGAGCTTGCTCCATGGTCGGTAAGTTGGCGAGCACATCGATTTGCGCCTTGTCTAACAATTGACCACTGACGGAAAGCGCTTTTACTTCAAATTTATCATTTGCTTTCGCAAAATCTTTGAATAAACGCGCTGCGGCACCTGGGTCCTCCATAGAGAATCCAAACAGCGACGGACCAGCTAGCACATCGGACACACACTCGAACTCCGTACCCTCAAACGCACGTTTCGCTAATGTATTGCGAACTACACGAAGATCGATATTTTGTTCACGTGCTTGTGCACGAAGCGCTGTCATGTCTGTCACAGTGACACCACGAGCGTCAGCAATTACCAGTGACAACGCATTGCCAGCAGTCTCGTTAACTTCAGCAACAATCGCTTTTTTGTCTTCGAGATTCAATGCCACGAGATTATCTCCTGGATTTTATTGATCACCCCGCAAGGAGCTTTCAACTGGTTAAACACCAACCTAAATACAGTCGGTGCAGTTTCGGTGATCAAATCCAGTTAAAAAAATACTGAACTGGGTCACACCATCTGCGTAGGCGTTTTTCCAACTACAACCCAACTAAGCAGGCTTGGAATCCGCATTAAACCCTTAAAGGCACCTACGGTCTTTGACAGCCCGAGCGATGTACTACACAACCACCACTCAGACCCCAAAGTTAGGTTTAAGCCTCCCCTGTTTACACAACAGCAGAAACTTAGGCGTCTTAGACTTCCAGAGACGCCTGATCAATAATCAAGCCAGGACCCATCGTTGTTGAGAGAGTCACTTTCTTGAGGAAAATACCTTTGGCTGAAGCAGGCTTAGCCTTTTTCAAATCCACAATAAGTGCTTCCAAATTTTCTTTCAGCGCGCCAGCTTCAAAAGTAATACTGCCAATAGCACCGTGGATGATACCGTTTTTATCGACACGGTAACGCACCTGTCCAGCCTTAGCATTTTTAACAGCAGTCACCACATCGGGGGTCACTGTGCCGGTTTTAGGATTTGGCATCAAACCGCGAGGACCAAGCACCTGGCCCAACTGACCAACGACACGCATGGCCGCAGGATCAGCGATAACTACATCAAAATCCATCTTGCCGGCTTTAATTTCTTCTGCTAAATCTTCCATGCCAACCAAATCAGCACCAGCAGCTTTAGCAGCCTCAGCGGCTTCACCCTGAGTGAACACGGCTACTCGTACAGTTTTACCGGTACCATTTGGTAGCGTGGTAGCACCACGAACGGCCTGGTCAGATTTACGGGGGTCAATGCCCAAATTAACTGCCACATCAACAGCTTCAGGAAATTTGACTGTAGAGAGCTCTTTCAGCAAAGCAACTGCTTCACCTATTGAATACTGCTTACCGATTTCAACTTTTTCACGGATAGCGCGAAAACGCTTAGATAGCTTAGCCATTTACACACCCTCCACGTCAAGGCCCATAGAACGGGCAGAACCAGCAATAGTACGAACAGCTGCATCCATATCAGCAGCTGTTAGGTCAGCTTGTTTTGCGGTAGCAATTTCTTCCAATTGCGCGCGCGTCACTTTGCCAACTTTTACTGTATTAGGGCGACCACTACCGCTTTTGATGCCTGCTGCCTTCTTAAGCAAAAAAGATGCGGGTGACGTTTTCATGGTAAAGGTAAAACTGCGATCACCGTATACACTGATCACAACAGGAACAGGAGAACCCGCCTCTACACCTTGAGTTTGCGCATTAAATGCCTTACAAAACTCCATGATATTAACACCGTGCTGACCCAACGCAGGACCTACGGGTGGACTCGGATTGGCCTGACCAGCAGGCACTTGAAGCTTGATATACGCCTCTACTTTCTTAGCCATTTTACTTTCTCCTAAATGGGTCTAACGCCTCAGAGTAATACTGCGCACAGTACAACTCGTCTCCGGCTCCCCTGCTACCGCCCACCATGAGCACCAGCGTTAAAAACTTTGTCAGGCTTTTTCTACCTGGGTAAATTCAAGCTCTACCGGTGTAGAACGCCCAAAAATAGAGACAGACACGCGTACACGGCTCTTCTCATAATTGACCTCTTCAACAACACCATTGAAGTCATTAAAGGGACCGTCAATAACCCGCACAACTTCACCCGCCTCAAAAATAGTCTTGGGCCGCGGCTTGTCTTCTGAATCCTGAACTCTTTGCAGGATTGCGCTCGCCTCTTTATCTGTAATGGGCGCAGGCTCCTCAGCCTTACCACCAATAAAGCCCATCACTCTAGGGGTCTCCTTCACCAAATGCCAAGTATCATCATTCAGCTCCATTTGAACCAGCACATAGCCCGGAAAGAATTTACGCTCACTTTTGCGCTTCTGGCCACCCCTGATCTCTACCACTTCTTCCGTAGGAACAAGAATGTCACCAAAACTACCTTCCATACCATAAAGCGCCACACGGTCTTGTAACGCTGCAGCAACTTTCTTTTCATAGCCTGAATAGGCGTGTACTACATACCAGCGCATCTGAACCCCTTAAACCCTGAATCTTTAACCGATAACCATGGAAGCGAGCCAACCGAACAACGAGTCTAGCCCCCAAAGGATCAAAGACATCGCCAACACCACAACCACAACCATCAACGTGGTCTGATTACGCTCCTGGCGAGTAGGCCAAACCACACGACGAGCTTCATTATAAGCTCCGCGCAGCAACGCCATAAAACCATTGCCTTTCTGTGTATTGATCGCAATAAAGGCAACAACAACAGCAACAACAACCAAGGCCACCACCCGATAAAGCAGTGACTCCTCAGAGAAATAGTAGTTACCATAAACAGCGCCAGCAATTAACAACGCAACAGCGAACCACTTCAGGCCATCCAGCTGATACTGCTTTTCTTCAGTCGTCGCACTCATTTTCGCACTGCGCCCTTCTTGCCAAACTCAGCCAACCACACTAAGCATTTAGATGTAAGACTGGCAGGCCAGGAGGGACTCGAACCCCCAACACCCGGTTTTGGAGACCGGTGCTCTACCAATTGAACTACTGGCCTGTCGTGAAAACCTTAAAATAAAAAATCTTAACAACTGAGCCGAGGCACCCAAAGAAGCCTCGGCTCAGAATCAACACAAACTGTATTAATTATTCAATAATTTTTGCCACAACACCTGCACCGACGGTACGACC
>TARA_R110002110_G_scaffold144795_2_pt1 | contig 15700 bp, 10 predicted proteins | sample TARA_R110002110 | Tara Oceans TARA_R110002110 (sample SAMEA4397330) | marine metagenome | biome: Polar Biome; feature: [SRF] surface water layer (ENVO:00010504); material: water (ENVO:00002006), including particulate matter (ENVO:01000060) such as... | depth 5 m
CCTATTGTTACTGGTCCCCATGCTGATGTTGCGACGTTCACCTCGAACGCTGCAATTGCTGCCGGACAAGTTGTGATGTTGGACATTACGCTGACCACGGTCTCAGACCGTGAGAAGTACGTTATCGCCTCTACTGCTGCACTCGGAGCTGCCGCCATTGGCGTTGCTTTGGAAGCAGCCACGGGTGCGGAAGAAGTCATTCGCGTCTGTATTGCTGGTTACTGCGAAGGCGTTTCTTGCGCTGCTGGTGTTGCTGCCGGTGATTCTTTGTACGCTGATGATACTGGTCAGGTTGATGATACGGCTGCTGCCGCCACTCTTCCTGTTTTCGGTGTTGCGCTTAGTGCCTTAGATGCTGTGGCAAATACTTGCACGGCATACATCTATCGTAACTACTAAAACGCAGCCCGCGTGATAACTTTGGGGCGGGCATCCACTTGGGTGCTCGCCCTTTTTTCTTGAGGATTTCTTATGCCAGTTACAACTACTAAGAACGGCGTTGCGATTACCGACCAATTGATGTTCGATACGGATGTCGATGAGACCGCTAACGTCGATGTGTTCGCAGGGGGCACTACTTTGTACTCACTGCGCATTGACAACTCAGCAGGAATAGCGTGGGTAAAGCTGTATGACAGCACAGCGCCTGTTGTTGGCACCACCGCTCCCGATTACATTTTACAAGCAGATGCCTCTGAAACGATTGTCTGGACTGTGTTGGATGGCTTTGCGATGACTAACCTAAGTCTTGCTGCTACCAATAGCGCCGGTACAGCAGGCACTGTAACACCGCCAGGAACCGTAAAGGTTCACGCGGTTGCGAGATAAGCATGGCCATTACTAAAACACCCCTCTACGGCCTTCCCGGCGATCGCTATGTTGTGCAGACATCGGCCACCGCTACACCAGACAACGCTGTTGCCGGTGCTGCGGGCATTCTTCTACAGGTAGACATCGACAACACGGCAAACACCGATGCCGTCTACGTCAAGCTGTGGAACCACGCTGGCCCAACGGTTGGCACCACCGCTCCTGAGTGGGTATTCAAATGCCCTGCTTCTGTACGACGCATCTTCAGCTGTACGCCGGGGTCTAACTTTGCGACCAACTTGAGCCTGGCGTGCGTCACCACTGGCGGCACAGCGGGCACCACAAGCCCAACAAACGCAGTTACCGTCCGACTATTGCTCGACGTATAGGGGCCAACATGAACCTTTCAGAAATGCGCTCTATGGTTGGCTCCATTGTGGACTACGATCCCGATGTTCAGACCTATCGAGACGAGGTCACACAGATTCTGAACCAAGTCTATCTTGAGTTCTTTACTGACAGGCCATGGTCTTTCGCTCAAGACAACACCGACTTGCAAGTCTACAGGGACGTTATTGAAAACGCCGGAACATTGGCATCTGGTAGCGCAACAATAACCTCCGGCGGCAGCCTTTTCTTGTCCTCTTGGATGCAGGGTATGATTCTGGAGATAGCGAATACCACAAATGATAACGGTGAATATATTATCCAGAAGGTGACAGCTGCTTCAACAGCAATCCTTGAGGAGTTCACGGCTGTTGATACCGTCGCTGGAACCGCTGTGTTTACTGTCAAGCAGCGGTACGTGGACATGCCGAGCGACTGTGTGATGCCTGTCTCTGTTGGAATTCGCAGCATAACGCAGGGGCCACACACCCACTTCGGAGCTCTCAGCCGATTGCGCGATGAGCAATTGAACCTGCTTCTCAGTATTACAGGGCTGCCCACAAACTGGGTTCTGTATGATGAGGCAAATGTTTATCAACCCGTAACAGGCCCAACATTAGAACTGGACGCTGGTAGCACATGGTCTGAGATCGGCTCCTATTACGCCAAGTACACATTCATCGAGGGAACGCGCGAGAGCGCCCCCAGTCCAGCTGGAGAGATTGTTGTGGTTGGGGCAACAGAGATTGATGCCACCAACCTACAAAACACTGGAGCATCCTCTGGAACAATCAAACGAATGTACCTGAAGACGCCGACATCACTGGCGTATTACCATGTCTCTAATGGTGACGCCGCTGAGACCATCGCTAATGTTACTAACTTGGATTTGGATGCAACCTACCTATCCAAGGGTGTAAGGCTTCCAGAGCATGGCGGAAACTATCAACGCATTAGGCTGTATCCACGCCAAGGCACAGACTATAAAGTAAGCATTCGCTATCTAAAGCGCCCAGACCTATTGATTGAGGACAGCGACACCCCAGACTTCCCGGTTGCCCACCACCGATACTTGGTTTATCGCTCCTGCCAAGAGTTGTTCGTAAAGCACGACAACCTGGCCCACTCTGAACTGTATAGAAAGAAAGCAGACGCAGAGCTGTTTAGAATCGAACAGCGATTCCTGTCGTCTGGTGCTGAAATGTGGGTCAAAGAGTCCTTCTCTCAGGATTCAAGATACTTTGGTGCTCAAACAACCCTAACGCACTTAGGATAGTCCAATGAAGGCTGGCCTTAAGAAAACAGTAGAGCGGTTAGGTGGGATAAATCAGCTGTTGCCACAGCCCCCGGAGTCTGCCACAGAGATGGTGAACTTCACTATCGACCCACACACGGGTGGATGGGACAACCGGCTTGGATACGAGAAGTTCTTTCCTGGGGATGCGCTGTACCACCCGTTCAATGATACCGAACGCATACAATCGATGTATATCTGGACAACCCATGGCGGAGCTCGAACCTACCATATCTATGAAACCGCAGCGACGGGTGCGTCTACTTGTGATCTCAAGTTTACTGTTGGGAACGTCCATATTACTACTGGCGGCGGCGCTGTTGACTTGGACCTGGGTCGTTCTATTCCACTGACCAACGAACCAGGCACTTCTTATGAGCCAATGGGTCGGTTTCTAATCATCACAAATGGGTATGATATGCCCATCAAGTTTGATGGTGACCAGATTACCGAGCTTGGGTGGACACGGGTTCCAAATCCCCCGTCTGTTCTTCGTGTTGACCCAAACAATAGTGCTGGCTCCAACCAGGCATACATGCCGTTTTACGATTTTACTGCCGAGCACTTTGGGGGGATACTGGAAACAAGCTCTCTCCACACAATGTACGAATACTACGGACTTGGAGACCCGACTGTTGGTGCCACCAATACCTATAAGTGGAAGGTTACGTGGATAAACAGCGCAGGTTCGGAGAGCCCAATATCACCATCATCTTCTCTTGTTTCTTGGGTTGTTGCGAGTTCCCACCCATACAGAATGGCTGTATATATTGACAACATAGCCATAGGACCAGCCGGGACTGTTGCAAGGCGTATCTATAGAACAAAGAACCTAAGAGAAAGCCCGGATGTCGGCGCGGACGAGGTCTATTACTTCGTTGAAGAGATCGATAACAATACGGAGACAAACTACGTTGACTTCCTTCCTGATGCGGCGATGAATAGTCTCGCCCCACAGAATGTAGACAGTGTGCCATTGCCTACCCTGGCCCCACGGATCACGGCTTCCTTCAAGGGCACCCTGTTTATCGACGGGGGAAATCAAGACCCCACAAAGCTATTCTATAGCCAGCCTGGTCAACCAGATAGTTATGCTGCGTCTTCGTACTTCGATGTCGGCTCTCGCGAGGGCGGCGGAATTGTCGGCCTTGTGTCTTTCTACAACCAGCTGATTGTCTTCAGAGAGAATGCAATCGACCTGATTCGAGGCAACCCGGTCGCCGGATTCAAGATTGTTCCGTTTTCAGAAGGTATTGGAACGGATGCCCCAGATACAATTACAGTCATAAAGGGTCTCGGCGTTGTCTTTCTTGCTAAAGATGGCGTCTATAGAATCAGTGGCGGCATGGATGGCGGTGCTGTTCTAAACATTGAACGGTTGACGGATGGCCTATTGAAAACGCTTGATCGTATTTCAAAGCAAGCTCGGCCACGGTCTGTTGCCACATTCAGTCACAAATGGCGTGAATGGCACTGTTATGTTCCTGTAGATGGAGGAACCAAGCCAACGCTTGGGCTGGTTTTTCATATAGATAATGGTCAGTGGTCAACACGTGAGGGCTTTCCTGTCGGCGCTATCTCTACCACAAAAGACGGAGACTTGGTTTTTGGCACCAACACTGGGAAAGAGGTAGGGGCTACTACATGGGAATGTGGGTTGTTTGTTGTCTCTCGGAAAAGGTCTTTTGGATATACCACCCCCGTAGTCCCAGATGGCGGGACATTTACTGTAGATAGGGCTCCCGTAGCATCTACATATAGAAGCGCCTGGTTAGACTTTGGCAATTCCCAGAAAAAGAAGTTCATCAAATATGTGTATGTCTACGCCCTTACAAGGGGAGACAATACAATTCCGATGACCTACTACATGGACTTTGGGGATTCCGGTACAACTGCTGCCCCTGTGAAACAACAGCGACCGGACCATGCGGACCAGAACGTATATGGGACGGGTGTCTGGGGTGTTGCCACATGGGAGGAGCCCTATCTAACTGAGTTCCGGTATCCAATTGCACAAAAGGGATCGAGTTATTTTTCATTTGAAATCGAAACATCGAACGATATGGTTGTTCTTGGATACTCGGTTGAGTTTACCTCTGGTGAAACCCAAACTGTTCGAGGCAAGCGATGAGTTTCAAATGGACAGAGTCAGACCTGAAAAGCCAGAACATCGTTGATGCGCCTGAGTTTGACAAAGCATACAACGCCCTCAAGTCTGAGATAAATGGGGGCATCGACAGGGATAACATTCAGAACGAAGCCATTGGTGACAACGAACTAAGCCCTGATGCGTTCCTTTCGTATTCTACTAAGGCCGGGATTCGGGCTCAACTGCCGCTTCAAAGAGAACATGCCAGTCAAGGCAACTTCATTTACGGAAAGACTTATGATGTCTATGGCGGCGGCTGGATAAACAATACAGCTCAGAAGCTGAGTAAAAGATTCATTGAAGGCATGCTGCATATTGAATTCAATGCCTGGTATTATTTGAACAACTATAGCCAAGACTCCAACGCCGCCCCAACAAGCAGGCTTGTGTCTGGTCGCTGGTGTCGCCTCTCTGTAATGGTGGACAATGTTGTTGTTTGCGAGAGCCATGAGCTCTGGCAGAATATTGGGACAATACACCTTGTCGCGGACATACCAATCACCACTGGTGTTCACGACATTCACATTGCGTGGACGCTGCCAGGATATGATGAACTGTATGGTGGTGATTTTCCACAGATGAAAAACGAACCGTTGTTTTACTATGATGGTGGTACTATTCTTGCCATAAACAGGTATCGATAATGTCTGAAATCATAAACAACAACATCGGAGAGGCGGGTGATGTTACCTCTGGCGCTTCTGTTGACGCCAAGTTTTCAGATGCCCGCACTGCATCATTGGCTCTTGATGGGACAAACGTTCGATCAGAGGGAATAGACAGAAGAAATCTAAAGACTCACGCATACCCAGCGGGACGCCTTGAGCCCATTGTGTATATGGAAAGAGTCATCAATAACGACACATCCATTGTCACATTTCCATCCATGGATGGAAAAACACCCCTTGCGGTGGCTGGTGGTGTACAGCCTCTTGAAATAGACTGGACTGGCATTGGTGGTGTTGTCATGAAAGCAGGAGACCTTCTGCGAATCAACTACAACATTGTGCTTTACTCTCACAATTTAGGTCATACGGACGCGACTCATTCATATCTTGCTTCTGTTGACACCTCTTATCTTGATGGTAGTCCTGGGAGTATTACCGCTGGTGTTTTCAATGCGTCAGGAATATGCGCGATGTTTTTTCCTGTTTGGGATACCTCCACAACTACAGGATGGGGAGCATTGCCAGGAAGAGCCTCGAATTTGAACACAACATTTGGCTCCGCGCCCTCGTTGATCAATATCGGAACGGAGGGGTCCACTGATGGGTGTCTCCTTCTCAGCCTGGAGGGAAGATTGACCGGCGGAATTACTCTTTGCAACAGAAGCGGAATGGTGTCCACATATTATACGCATGCTGGCGCTGACATGACGATAAACAAGATACGATTGAATACACGAATGCCTGTCATTGTTCACTCCAGCGGTGGAACAAATCGTGAAATACTGGTTCCAGACTGGACAGCTATAAATTATCAATCCGGTCAGGCAATGAGCGCAAACTTTGCAATCAGTCTTGAGCGCGGATCTATTGGTGCCGTGATTATGCGGGGGGCATCTATCTAATGGCTTACATTCCGACCAAGACATTTGCTGCCGCAACAACAATCGTTGGGGCTGATGTTCAGGAGAACCTGGATGAGCTGAAAACCTATGTGTGTGGAACGCTTCGGGCTTCTGACTTTGCTACAAATAGCTGGGCAAAGCCACGGCATATTGTTCGAGGCAAGTACGATACAATAGTGAATAACCATTCATTTGCCAGCGGGCTGGATGCTGGTCGTAACTCAGAAGCAAATGAAACCTCTTGGTCTACACGGGCCACAACAGGGGCAGTGTCTGGGTCTTCTGCTACGTTTTCTTATTTCCCGAACGCTTCAGTAAGATTCTATCTTGAGCAAGACGCTCACGTTATTCTTCAATTTTACGCATCGCCTGTAAACTCATTCAGGAACGTGTCGTCACAGAAGAATACATACCTGTACATTTACGTTGATGAGACAGACCAAATAACAATGACCAGGAATACGATTCGCTCAGAAGCGGACGGCCCGTTTGGGGGTATTGGTCCTGCTGGTGTCCATGATGCCAGAAATAACTTTGCCGGATACCACATGACGACTCTAACTAAGGGTTATCACTCACTTAGCCTCAGAGTATATTCAACGTCAGTGTTCACATTTTTATGCAACTGGGGCGTAAGCGTTGAAGCTTATTACAAATAGGGAATACGATGGGAAGTAGCACAGTAAGTAAGATGGCAAGAGGAGCAACCGCCGGAGCACAGATCGGGGGCCTTGTTCCTATTCCGGGTAGCGCGGCTATTGGTGCCGGGATTGGCGCGGTTGGGGCTGGTGCCTATGATTTATTAACAGACGATCCTTATGAAGAACGTATAAAGAAGCGCATTCGAGACCTGGAAATGCGCGAGGCTGGGCTGACACCAGAAGAGATGGCGGTGTACCGGCAGTCCATGAACGCCCCCGCCATTGAGGAGGCTGCTGCTGCCAGCGCACGCAAGCAGGCTGCCCTTGCAACACAAGGCGCAAGTTCTGGGGCCATGTTGAGAGACATGCAAGAGGAAGAAGGGATCAAGGCAGGACAACTACAGAAGACAGAGCTTGCTTTGATGAACGCAAACATCCAAGCTGAAGCCGACAAAGAGCGAGAGTTGGATCGGTTGTATAAAGACCAGGCTGGTCTCGCTGAAGACCCAACCAAATCAATGCTCGACTTTGCGGACGAGGTTGAGTACCAAGTTGCAGGGGCTGCTCGCGAGGCTTCAATGGAAGAGCAGTTGTTGAACTATCTGAAGGGAGAGGGCCTTGACGGAACAAAAGAGCAACGCGATGAGCTGGTGGGCTTTGTCTCATACATAACCGCACTTAAGGGAGCGATGTAATGGGCAGTCGAAGAGTATCACGACCCCGATCAAAGGCTTATCAAGCAGCTCCTTTGTCATACAAGATGGGTGACCGTAGACAACGCAGGCAACGCGCTGGTTCTTACCACGCAATCTATATGGAAGGCCAAGTGGCCCAGGTTCAGAACTACATGAACATGGCTTCCCAAGAGCTCGGCAATGACTACAACCTGGAAATCCACCGCCTTGGATTCCTTCAAGACGAGATGGCCCGCCTGGACGAATTGATTGCCGGGTGGAACAGCGATGAGGTTGCGGCTGCTGGTAAACGAGATGAGAACTGGCGGAAAGACCGGGACTTTTCCCATAAACGAAACCAACTCCAACAGAAAATCGACACAGAAAGAACAGACAACAAGCTGAAAGCAAGACAGGAAGCAGAGAAAGATGCGGAACTGTCTGAATCAGCCAAGTCTTCAATAGCAAAAATTGCAACGAGCAACTTCAAAAACACGACAATGGCTACGCTTACAAACGACGTAATAACCAGCGGCGAGTTCGCCGGGCTGGCCTCGTTGGAGCATCCTCTTCAGAGACAGCAAGCAGCGGTTTCAATCGAAGCAGCCCTGATGGCTAAGATGAGCGGGATGGATCTGGTTGATAACGAAACCATGGAAGATAGACGGGCTGAAGCATTGCTCACAGCGAGTAAGCTTACCGGGGTGCCTGCTGCACAAATCAGCCAAAGCCAATTCGCCGCAGCCCGGTCTACACATATTGCCAAGTTTGAGCGCGAGAACAGCTATGCTGGACGACTTGGCCCCATGCCTGATGCAACTCCTGAAGAGAAGGAAGCGGCACTGGCTGCGGCAGAAGCACGACAAGCACAATCGTCAGACATTGTAAATAAGTGGATCGCCAGACGGGATAAGCTTGCCGAGCAATTGGAGGGTGGCATGCCCTCCGCTCCGACATACGAAGAGGTTCGGTCCCGTGCTGGTGAGATGTACCAACCGATTACAGCCAAAGAGGCGCGTTCTGGTTACCGGGAGCGCACACAGCAGGACGCCCAGATTCGTGAGAGCATTCAGTCTATGCCGAAGGATCAGCGGATCTTGATGCAGGCATCGCGCAATGCACAACGGGTAGCAGATGGCGATATAGATGCTATTGGCGACCTGTCTGATGCTGAAACAAATGCCGGTGCTTTCATTAGAGAGCAATTGCAGAACGGAACACTGAGCATGAATGACTTGATTCCGTATGCTACCCGTGTTGCAGAAGCAGAAGGTCTTGACGATACAGAAAAAGTTGTCAGCTCAAGAGACCGAATACTGTCTGACGCCATGGCTGGACTGATGACTTCATATCGAAGCACTCTCCCAGCAAACGACATCAAACCAACCCCAGCGCCAGAGAAAGTCTTTGCCGGTCCAACACTCGTGGGACAACAGACACCATTTAGTGAAGAGCGACTTGAACAGCTTGATCGAAGCATCGACGACTTTCCAGAAGAACAATAATGGGAAAGAACACCATAACTCCAGACAGGTACAGGCAGTTGGTGGCGGATATTCCTGAAAAGGATGTTCGCGAGGCTATTCTTACCAGCGATGCTACATACGGCATCGGCAACGAAAGCTCAATGCACATACTGAACCAGTACTTTGCTGGTAAGTTGCCAACACAACAGGTCGCAGCTGCCAGAAAGGCCGCAGACCCCACCGCACAGGTTGTTCATCCTGGAAGTACAGAGCCTGCTAATGTTCCGCAATTACCGGATACCCATGTCGGGCTGTCTCGCGGAAAGACACCGTCCCAAGCGAGTGCCGCTTTCGATAAAGCGTATCGTGCAAAGCAATCTGAGTTCTTCGAGAATATGGCAGACGAAGGGCTTGATCCTGAAACGAGAAGAATAAGAGCAAACCAAGAAGCTGACCGATACGTCCGCATGTGGTGGGATATGCCCCGCACCGCACAAGGAAAAGAGATGCCGGGGGCAATACGGGATGGCGAACAGCGTATCCTTGAGGCTGGGGGGATATGGGGAAAGGCAAGGGTAGCCTTAGCCCCCAAGGTCACGGGTGGTTCAGAGGTTATCCGGCAGCTGGAAAGCACTGGTGACTTTGCCGATGCTCTCAAGGCTCGCCGCCTGATGACTGAACACTTCACTGGCGTAGAAGAGGAGGACATGCGCTCTGTTGTTCGTCCTGATATTAGAAAACAGGCCGTAAAGAACGCAACGGGCCGTGAATTCTATGAGTCTCTTGGCAGAGTCCTAATCGAGAGAGGGTTTGAGTCAGACGGAAAAGGTGGTGTTCGGTACTCAAAGAAGGTAGACCTGCCAGAACGAAAGATTGGCGCTGGCTACAACACCGCAACCCTTCCGGCTGAAACGATAGATAGAACTGTTGAATTAAGCTTTGAAGAGATAGCCGCCTATCTGAAGAGAAGGGGAGGAGAGTCACCGGAAGAGGACTGGAAGAGCCCATCCCCCACATACGGAGCCTGGAAAGAGGAGGAACACCTTTTCGACAAAGACCAGATTTTAGCAGACCTGTATGACACCTACAGAAAGCGAGTTGCAGCAGAAGAAGACAAGATCGTGGCGCAAAGGCGTCAAGAAGACGCACGCTCCTTTCAGGCTGAAGCCAAGGAGTTGGTTACCAAGCACTTTGAACGACAAGGCCAATCGCTTCCTAAGATTCCAAGGGGGCGTGAGGGCTCCGAGGCCAGGGCAATATGGGATGCCCAGCCCCAACACCTAAAGACCGCCTACTGGGAGTGGAGAGATATTGTCCAGAATGTGTCACAGCAGAAGATAAGGGCATACGATTACGCCGTGTATGGGGATTACCTCGCGGAAGAGATGGATATTGATGAGACCGGCGACCGGATGCAAATCGTGCTTCCTGATCTGTTCGGCGGCAAAACCCTGATGACCATCGACTATAAGCCAGAGGACATGAAGACACAGTTTTTCGGCGGCATAAGCAGGGGGGGCCGCAGGATAGTGCAAAAAGCAGCACCAGATGGTGGTGTTGCTGAGACCATTATTGGCGCTGGAATGAGAGACATCGGGGGTCTTATCCGTGTTGTGGCGGACACGACGTTTAAGGCATTCACATACGACGTTGATGAATTCGGAAACCCGCTCAACCCCAACGATTGGAACTACCGTTTTGATGCGTGGACAGAGACAGCCCTTGGGAGAATGTACAGAGCTGAGTCTGGACAGTTAGAAGGGACGCTAAGGAACAAAGCACGCTATGGTTTGGACGTAGCCGGAACGTCCTTGGCTTCCATAATTCCAAGCCGAATGGCGAAGGGTATGGGCACCGGGGAGCGTAAGCGGTACGCGACCGGAAGTTGGGTTAACGATGTGTTTCTTTCGATTCATGCTGGTCGCTTTCTTGGTGATGACTTCAATGAGCTAAAGGCATCGACCCGTGTCTGGGAAAACTGGGGAGCTCCGTGGGTTCCTGGTGCCGCCGGACTCATGGCAGAGGTTGCGCTGCCGTTGACCCCCGCCTTTGCCGTTGCAAAGGTATCCGCGACAGCAGGCAGGGCGCTGCAGGGTCTTGACGCTTCTGTCAAAAGCGGGCGCTTCTCCGATTTTTACAACGCCTTCAAGGCTGAAGACTTCAGGCCCATAGTACCCGGAGCCAGGCCCAAGCCCCCTGTTGGAAAGCTTGGCCGTATTGGTCGCGTATTAGAGAACCCGCTGAGAGAAGCCGAGGCTGTTGTCCTGGCCTCAGTTGCCAGAAACATCATTCGCTCCGCACGTGGGGTGAAGGGTCTCCCCAAGGACTTGAAGGCCCTGTTGCTTGAAGAGGCCCGCCTTCCAAGGCAGTTGGCTGTTCGTCTTGCTGGTGAAATGATGGACCTGCTGGACCTTGAGAAGACATCGGCCTGGGCGCTGGGGGATTCCTTGAAGGCTCTCCGCGAGACAGACTGGGGAGCGAACGCCAGGGTGATGGAGATATTCGACGACATTGCTGTTGCTTCCAAGCGGCTGGATAAGGCCAGGAAGTCCAACTCTATTGCTGATCTAATGGGAGACGCCCAGGGCGTAACCCTTATGGAAGAGATCGCAGCGCAGGCTGCCATTGGTAATATTCCTGGTTCTGCGGGCTTTACCAAGGGTGTTCTTCAGGGCTATCTGAGCACACGAATGACGAACGAGCTTCTGAATTTTGTTCCAAACAACTATGTAATGGTGACAAAGAACGTAATCATGCCAATCAGAGCATGGAAGAGGGTGCGAAAGGATGTCCAAAAAGAGGTTGCTGACAGACTAAAGGTAGACAAAAAGCTTGCAAGCCAGAACAACACATACAAGTTTGAGAACTCAGACGATGTCTCCGACCTGATGATTGATGCGTTTGGTGCGGACAAGATAAGAAACACGCCGTACCTTATGGGCATTTACAAGAAGATAAGCAACGGAAAAGCCCTGAGCGTAGAGGAATTCACAACAGTGGAGGATCTGCTGCGGGGCTCCATTGTGAAGAACGCTGTCAACAACTCCTATAAGCTGACCCATACCGGCGCAGCGTGGGAGCGTGGGTCCAAGGCTGCCCTTGGTCGGCAGAGTCGTTTACCCAGGGCGGTACAGGATGTCATGCGTGCTGTCAGGCCGATAGCTCGCATTGATGAAATGCTTCGTGCAAACCCAACGCCACCACCCCCCAGGCTTACCCCAAAGAGAATGGCAGAGGGCATTGAGCTCCCCAAGATAGAGTTGTGGAACGAGTTGCGCGACAAGTTTGCTGGTATTGACGATGCTCTCCGAAAGGAGGTGCTGGCAGCCAGGACAGAAGCGGGTGACGCCTGGGAAGGTATTGCCCTGGTGATGCAGAAATACGGCAGTGAGAATCCTATTGATGACATCATGCAAATCCTGCTTGGTGGTGCGACTCGCCGTGGCACTGGGTTCTTTGGTGCTCCTGGAGAGGTGTTGCATTGGGACGAGGTCAAGAAAATACTTGAGTCTCATCTATCTGCGGAGGCGTCGGTTTGGGGAGAATCCATGAGGATGCTTACGCCCCAAGCAATTATTGAGTCTATTGACTTCCTGAGAAGAAAATACCCCGACGCTCTCTTGAAGCGCACCACGGCAGGCGGGCAGCCAGCGGGCATGGGGTCCAGGGTGGGCGCGAATACGTTCACGAGGTTCTTGAAATCAGAGGGTGCGAATTATAAGAAGATAAGACCCGGAGATTCGTTGGCAGACCGTGCCGCGAAAAAAGAGCACAACACAAGGGTTGACCTTGAGATCGCAAACAAGACAGACTACGCGGACAATGCGGTGTGGTCTTTCATGGTCGAGGGAATGAAGGCAGAGATAAAAGAAGCAGCTGCCAAAAACCTTGCGCGTACCTATCCAGAAATGATGATTCCATTGAGCCGCCCTGGGGCAATGAACGAGGCTATCTTTCGTGATGCTGTCTCTTCGGTACTCCTTGGGTCGAAAGTATCAGACCCGATTATCGTTGCTGTTGTTGATGATCTTATTAACAATTCGGCTGGGCTTTTATACCATGGAGCCAAGGGCATTGAGGGTGGTCTCGGCGCAGCAGACATGCGCTACATATTGAACGCCATCATTGGTGACTTGTACGAATATGGAGCAATGAACTCGCTGTCGTACCAGCGCATTGCAGACGCTCTTGTTCAACGCGCCGGTTCTGGGAGAGAGGTTGGGCTTGGCGCTGTTGTGTCCAGGTCGCCTGAGTTGCAGAAGAGAGTGCTCCGTACTCTTGAGAGGCACTTGGGTGCCACCGGAAATCAGAACTTACAGCAGTTGTCTGAAATGGTTGCGGGCCGCCTTATTACTGACATGGTTGAGGCCAACACCGGCCAAACAATCGACACGATGATGGGGAACCTTGCCGCCACTGGGTTGCCCGCCCGGATGGATGACAGCTCTATTCGCCTGTATGAGCTGAAATCAGGACTTACGCAAGTCAGCGATGACTATGCGATGCTGATGCCCAGGCTGCTCGATTCGGGCGTGGACGCTCAAGAGTACATGCTGATTGACGACTTGCTGAAGCAAAGCGCCAGCGGAATGCTTGAGGCAAACCTTGAAGCCATAAGAACCAGGGACATGAATTTATATCGGTTCTACATAAGCCGTGTTGGTGCCGCGTATCACTGGACACGCCGCGCCACCATTGGTGGGCTGCTCGGTGGGTCTGGGCCTTTCCCGGTCTTGAGGTTCCACGGGGTAAACGTGATGACCGCGCCATTTATTATGGCGATCACAACGCCCCAGTTTGTCCTCCAAGGACTCAAGGCAATACCCGAAGCGGCAGTATCCTTTGTGAAGCCCGGTGCCGAGGCGCTGTATCCATCTATCAACAAGGCCCAAAGATCCCTGTCTAAGATACCAGGAGCCAAGGGCGTCTTTGACTGGATGGCGTACACGCTTTCTCGGAATCCAAACCGTATTCTGTTTGTGGACAAGTGGGGCTCGGTGTGGACAAAGGCCCGCTTCGACGCGGCTTATAACGCAAACAACACTCGGTTCAGCCAAGTATCGTTTGAGTTCAGAGACTCTATTATCAACGAGCTTCGTCGCGCTGCGAGCCTGAACCCCAACCTAACCAAGGCCGGATACTGGAAACAAATCTGGCGGTGGTTCGATCCAGGCAACAAGACTTTGTGGTCTCGCTGGGCAGAAGAGTCTGATGCGGCGTTTCGTAAAGCAACCTTTGCTGCTGCTTTGAAAGAGGGCCACAGTGTCCAGTCTGCCGCCAAGCTGAGCCGTGTTGCTCTGTTAGACTATGGTGCAATATCCAAGGGTGAACGGGATACCATTTCCAAGGGTATGCTCTTCTATGCTTTCCGCAGGCAAATGCTGCTTGAGACCGCGAGTACATTCTTGAGAGCGGGCGATGACTTGCGCCTGCTTCGAGCTCAGATGGTTTTCACAATGAACCAGCATAAGATGATGGACACGTGGGTTATCGAGGAGGACTGGCAGCGCACAAGGCTATATGCGCGTACAGCCGAGTCGTATGACCACGCCAGAAACTATGTGTACGGGCCAGATATGCCAGCGGTTTCCGCTCTTGGTGACGCCTTGAACCTGGCGGGTGGCTTCATTGACTTTGGGAATTGGGCACTCACTGACCAGCCAACCACCCACTTCAAGCTAAATGATGTTGTGAGATCATTCATCGAAGGCTTCAACGCCCACCCTGGATGGGAGGCTGCGCGTGACTTTGCCTTCCTGAGCGCGAGACCCAGCGATAGCGAAGCCCCCAGGGGAATGCTGCGCCCCGAATGGGTTCACTTCTGGCAGAACACAGGACAGTGGGCCGTTATGCAGAGGTGGTTCAATCTCGAACCAATACCAAAAAGCAAAAGAAGGCATAACGAATACCTGCAACTGAACGCCCCAGACGGTACACCCATGTATTCACAGTGGCAGTTTGGGGACGACGCAGGCCAGATGAAGTTCAAGGCTTACTATTATGGCGCAACTATGATGGGGTGGAACAGGGCTGCAAGAGACTGGTCAACCAACGCCATGATTGGTGGAGACACAGACGACCTTATCTTCAAGAAGAGAAGTCAGGGAAGCAGGTTTCTTCACTTGATCGGAATGGAAACACAAGGTTCGCTACCCAGCGAGGCGGAAATGCTTTATACTGAAGCCGGTCAACGCGTTGAAAAGCTTCGTGGGATGATCAAAGAATAATGTTTTGCAGCACTTCGTGGGAAGTGGCCTTCGGGCTGGGCAAAAATATAAGGGGAGAATAAAATGTCTTGGTTAAGAACACGCGACATCAAAGATTCGCAAGTAACAAACGCAAAACTTGGCAGCCGAGTAATGCACGTTCAGAAGTACACCTACGACTTTGCTGTTGGCGGTGGTGCGGTTAGCGTTCTCACACTGACATCCGATACGGGTGCTGCTCAACAGCTTCCTGACAACGCAGTGCTCTTGGGCGCTACCTGTGAAGTTGTTACTCCGGTTGCCAGCCTTGGGTCGGCACAGCTTAAGTTTGGGTATACCGGGTCGGATGCTTATTTCTTGGCCCTTACTGGCAAAGCTTCCTTTGATGCAGATGGCAAAGCAGTCAAGATGGAAGCAGCAACGCCTACCAAGCTGACCGCAGCAAAGAGTGTTCTTATGACGATTGGCACGGCAACTCTCACGGCTGGTAAGTTGAACGTCTG
>TARA_R110002110_G_scaffold225957_1_pt1 | contig 15682 bp, 9 predicted proteins | sample TARA_R110002110 | Tara Oceans TARA_R110002110 (sample SAMEA4397330) | marine metagenome | biome: Polar Biome; feature: [SRF] surface water layer (ENVO:00010504); material: water (ENVO:00002006), including particulate matter (ENVO:01000060) such as... | depth 5 m
AACCACGAAACAATGCCATTTATTTTTGACAAAAGTGATAAGGTCTGGGCAGAGGAGAAGCCGGAGCGGAAGGACTGGAGTGATTGTTCAATGTATACCTGTTCTATGTTATATGTATCATCCAACGATTCCAGACGATCACATACAATTTCTATTTTTTTGAAAAAGTTCTTCTCCTTGCGGAGATCAATATGATCGCAAACTACGATATTACCATCTTCTCCCAAAACGGTATAACCAGTTATACTGGTTGATATGTCGAGTCCTAAAATCATTCGCTTCTCTTAATCCCAAAATCCAGGCGATACCATACTCTTTCGTGAGTATAATATAACAACATCTTAGTAAACACCTCTAGGGAACCAATCGTCATTCCCACTGCGGGATCACCAGTAACAAACCAGCCTAATAAAACAGTATCAATTGTGCCCACAGTACGCCAAGTTAAAGTTTTTAATATGTGACGGAAACGATTAATATTAGGTTTCGTCATGGCATCACCTCATCCCAACCGGAAGCATCCACATCTTCTATTTTTATTTTAAATGTAATAGATATTTTCTTATCATCCTTCATATACACAATTTTGTTTTTTTCGCGGAAAACGTAACGTATCTTATTAAGAGCATCTCTTAATGACCGATATACTTCGTTAATGACCTCATCGCGGCCGATCATTAAATTTTTTCATTCATAGCCCAACGGGCAGATTGTGCAAAAACATAATCGTAGTCGTCAGTTCCTTCTAGTACTTTATCGGCTCTACGGAGCGCTGTCTGCAAGGTGTCCACTAAAGTACGAAGGTCTGCATTGGCTTTCTGCAGATTTTGAATTCGGTAGCGAGTCTCTTTGTCAAGTTGCATTAGTCGTATGCGACCATTCTATCAAATATCAATTTTAATTTTAAATGTAAAATCGCGCTCTGCTGTTTTTCTAACAGGAGTAGCAAGCTTGGCAATAGCAATTAAGTTGAGATCATTATCGTAGACACCCACTTTAGAAATATAAGTTGTTTTTTCAAAAGATCCGGTGGGATCAACATAAGAAGAACTAACAATGTTTTTAATGGATCGTTGTGGATTCTCCAAATATGAACGGGCCGAGCCCGTAGTAGTATAGCTAGAGCTACCGTACGTTACAAATGTGGGATTATTGGACTGATTAAGATGTGCCTTGGGCGCCGTGGCGAACATGGTCAATGTATTGTTATAAGACGTACCGCTCATTTGCATAATATAAGAAGAACTCGGTGCAGTAATAGTGCCGGAAATGGACTGAGCAAAATAAACCCAACGAGGGTTATCGGTGGCCGGCAGGTAAGTATCTGTAAAAGCATCATCGAGAGATGTGGCACCGGTCAAAATCAAGAACCCCTCATTATAAAGCGCCATTCCTATTACGCTTCCAGAGTCTGCACCATAGGTAGAATATATGGATCCATCGCGGTTTTTATCTTTAGCTTGGCCCACCAAGGTACCACTTATATAATAGCGTAAATTAATGCTTCCTTTTTTAATCTGCGATCCATAAAAGATTGTTGGAATGTTGACAAGACCAACAGCTACACTACCCAAATCGCGGGCCGAGGATGAATATTGAAAATTAGGGTTGACATATTGATAGTAGTTAATAGTATTTTTCAGAGCATACAAATGGGATACGTAGCCAGTTCCGCTGCGTAGGGTTGCGGCGCCATAATATTCTTTATCAATAGTGGAAGTGTATGGATATGAGCTCGTTATTATATCGCCATAACTAGAATTATTAAAGGAGGCCTCAGTAGATGTACGGAAATCAATACGGGAACCGTTTTTAACAACAAATGAATAAATTAATCCATTATCGACAACTTCCTGATCTTCGGATACACTGCGGGGGCCAACAAAGCGCCCCGTAGAAGAACTCACTCTATCAATATTCAATTCATAGAGGGAAATATTTCCACCGTCTGTAAGACGTGTGGGATTAGCAAAGGCTCCGGATAGATTAGGAGTATTATTATAGTAGGCAGAGCCACTATAAACTATAAATTTGACGCTGGGATATGTCTTAAGTGTGTTGCGGAATATATCATTGCGGTTGAATTTATAGTAAGCCATGGCGCCACCGGGTTCTCACCTTAGTAGTCTAATCGTACTCGTACAGTAAACTCCGTAGTCGGATCCTTCTTGAGGGGCTCCGATAGTTTCGCCACTGCTAATAACTCATTATCAGCAGAGTAAAGCCCAACGCTTGTCATATAAGTGACAGGCACATCTTGAGAGTTAGTCTTCACAACGATTTTACTCTCAGACAAATAAGTTGGGTTAGCAGAGTAGTTAAAATCGGTGTTATCTGCGCGACAGAAATAAATTGTAGAATTAAGCTCTGTAGTGTTGTTAAAAGACACATTCTGTAGTCGGTTTCTCAGATCATCACAATTGCCCGAGATAGCCGAACCAGTCAAAACGGACCCAACAGAAGCACTTGCCCATGTAACAGCTGAGCCATCAGTACGACTCATACTAACCGGTGTCGTCAGCAAGCTCGCGAAAGCCGAAGAGGACAAGACAGCGATTCCAGCCTGATAATAGAGAAGTCCACAGGGGGCTCCAATCGTGGTGCTTCCGCCGTCAAGGGGGGTTCCAGTACTATTCTTCGCAAAGAGAATTCCATATTCGCCGGCCGGGGAGTTCACTTTATAACCATTGGCTCCTGAAGCATCTGTAATGGTTACGGTGCTTGCGAAGGGGCTGGTATACGCCGTTCCGGTTCCCAGCTCAATAGAAAAACTTCCTTTTTTAATTTCGTCTTTGGCTAAAAGTCGAGTAAAGTTAATGAAATAGGCTTGCTTAAGTTTGTCGCCGCCTGTAAGATCTCCATCTTTGTCAAACTCTCTAATAGCGCCGGCAGCATTAAAGCCTGCGAGAACTTGGGCCATTTCATTATAGATGTTAATCTTCTTTGCGTTCTGGAGGTGAGTAGTCGAGGTACCCGAAAGTATCGAATTGTTGGCATACCCGCAGGTCAGGTCTATAATATGGTTTGCTGAGGAGCTAAGATAGGGATAATCATAAACGGATTGGAACATGCCGTGTGAATAGTTCTTAATATTGTTGATCCCGTACGTGCCCGAAATAATACTTCCGGTTATCGGAATAGCTTCGTGAAGCAGGTTCCTTGTTACGACGGAGTCTTTCCCCGGGTCAAATGTTTTAAACGATGTAGCCATTACAATATCCTTCTATTAACTTGTCTTCTTGATAAATCTAACGGGGACATCCAGTGTATATCCCGTTGAGACCCCAGAAATGCGAATTGTTGAATCAATAAACTTAAATTTCTTGCCGGTGGTGCCGTTGAGCGCGGTTCCGCCGTCCGGGTTCTCAATTGCCGAAGCAGCAGTACCCACGGTTCCAATTTCATCAAACAAGAAAGTACTGGTTTTTAAATCGAGACTTGATGCAATCTTCAAACTAACCATTGTTCCCTGCGGGCCTTGAATTACCGAGGTAGCAGAGCTATTGGACCCGATGCTTGCCACCACTCCAGAATCATCATCGAGAGTAAAAATATAGGTGGCAATGTTATCATCATCAACGGACGTTGGAGTAAAAGCATTAGAATTGGAGGAAGTCTCGGGCCGAATAAACCCTAGACGGTTATCGATCTGTATAAAGTACTGGGTTTCTAACAAGGTGGGGTCTAGCACCTCATCGCTAGAAAGGGCCGGAGTGTTCAATCCCTGGTCCGAACGTATGAAACCATCACCATTGGAGGGGGAGTCGCCGTTCAAGAAGCCTGCCCCAAGCGGGCCTGGGTTATTGGCGGGGATGGTTCCAATCATATGATCTACGGTTGTCTGGTCCACCAAGATCATGTGAGTATTCGGACTCGTATATGCCGCTGCCGAACCAACATTGTTAAGCATAATAACCGGTAAATATAACAAATTATTGCTCGTATAAGAAATCAAACGCGACTTCATACTCGACATATTGTTGGTGAAGGCCTCCAGTACTGGTGTTTGCAGAATGCTTAAGTCATAATAAGCTGATCCGCTAGTATTAGCCTTATCGTACAATCCGTAATTGATTTCATCGTCGCCAAAAGCAAACTTATCAATACGGAACTTTCCATTTCCTTCAGCCAGCCTTTTACGGCCGAGATCAGTCAAAACAGCGTCCAAAATAATGTCGCCTGAATTATCTAAGAAACCCATAGTGTTATCCTCTTCTCCTCTAAATAGTATTGAAAACTTTTATTCACTTGCATTTACGATACCTGAATTTTTAAATGTAAGATTTAAATCAACTTTTCGGCCCGTCTTGGTACTTGTTAATCTTACTTTGAATTTTTTGGTCCACACCGAGTCTTCTAAACTTATGCTTCCTAGTATGCTGGTCGGAGGCGGGAGTGATGGGGCCGGAGAGTAGTCGCTGAGGGTTATGCCCGGGGGTAATTGGAGCGCTGTTTGCGCTAAAGAAGGTTCAATGTAAATGAATCGTCTCCCCTCTTTTACAAAGTCCTCTTGGGGCGCCTCATAATTAAATACTCGTTGCTTCACAAAAATTTGCCCATTATTATCAACTATCTCGATCTCATAAATGTGAGTTGGGTTGGATAGATTACCATGTATATCAATAGATCGGGCGCAATAATAATATTTAGTATTGGGAATAATGGTATCTTCATAGGATCCGGGAATTCCCCTATCCGGATCAATGGAGATCTCGGTTCCGGCAAATGATTGATAAGATTCAGGTATAGTATCCAGCCGAAACAATTCATATGCATCTACTGGGTCGTCCGAGCGGAAGTCTATCTTTACTCCAGAGGACTTTAATTCCTCATAGGAACTGATTGATACATCCCCGGTTTGGCTATGGTATTCGTCCAAGAATCGCTGCTCATCATTAGCTAGTATACTAACGGGTCGAGCCGAGAATTTACCAGTGCTAGAATTCAAAAGAATTTTAAGTTTATTGTTGATCCCTTTGTAGGGGTAAAAATTTACTTCGGGAGGAACCGGAGGCCGGTCGTCTATTATAGTACTAATAGCACCGTTGGTATAAGGGAGTACGAGCGCCTGCACACTAGGTTCGTTAGTATATTTTATTTTTGCCCCCCCGTACCAGGTCGGGTCGTACGACTGAGTTCCGGGTTCCACGCTCTGGTACGTATATTTGTTGCCAAACACCAATACTACCCGATCTATTTCATAATAATAAGTCTTTCCATATTTCACTTGTGTGTCAATATAAACGGTCGGAGTATCAATTCTAAACTCAGGAGAAATATAAAACGTTTGAATGGGCTGGGCTCCCGCAGCGTTACTGTCTTTCTTTTTCACGATGTACAATAAAGTTTCAGTATGAGCGTTGCTGCCACTTAGGATTTGGCCAAAATCCCGCGTGACCCGGGTCAGGCCGGCAGAGCCACTATTTTGAAGTTCTGCCATGGCCGCAGGGACGCAAGCTGGGTCGCAGGCCAATTGATCAGCAGATAATTTATAGTCGCGAATGAGGCGGAACGGCATGCCCTTGAGGTCGACCGAACTCAAAAACGGAATATTCGAGAGATTACCCATATAGTTAATAACTCCGGCGGCGAGGTGGGCACCAAAGTTAACACTATAATCATCAAGGAGATCTCCCACTTCATAAAGAACCTGCCTCGACGTTGTCTCTGACGTCATCGAAAAGTCCGTGGCGTCTGTGTCACTATTGACCCCCTTATGTGATTCCATAAAATTTGTGTATTGGGTGGTATAGTTTCCTTGGTTAGTTAAGGTCAGCACCGCCTCCATCTGCAGCATATTAACAATATCTCGAGTTGCTACATTATCATACAGTTCTTTGAGGATAGAAACACTCGAATTTAAGCCAGTGCGATTCTCTGGATCATTACCAAGTTCTATCCTGTTATAGAAAGGGACAACAGATCTTTGGATTCTGTCTTCTTTGATGGCATCTAAATCCGAATGCAGCACTACAAAGTTTTTATTATTCTTCTCTAGATTATCTTTAACGCCGGGGAAGTTGTCGGGAAGATCTGTGTGGCCAAACGCGGAGCGGAGGTCTGCTAATCCTTCGGCATATAGATCATAATAGCTATCCACATTGGCCTCGGTAACATTTTGCTGGTTCGCCACATTAAACCAAGGAATGACTCCCTGGGCATTGGGGATGGTACTAAGCGTCAGAGCGCCGAGATGGTAAACAGCATTTAAAATCGGAGTGGGATTGTTCAGTTCGCTCTGCAAATAATAGATATTAGGAAGACAGTGCTCTGGGATTTGTATATCAGCTATAACGTCTTCATAGGGCGGGGTAGTAGAAGGATAAAAATTATACACTGGGTCGATGTTTACATTATATCCAGCAACCTTGCGAATATTTATATCGGAGGAAACAATAGAAACATTGCTCGCATGATCGAATAATACCTGGGCAGGCTCAGCATACTGACCGACGCTGTCGTTACCGATGTGGGGCAGGAGGTTGTAAAGAAGGCCCGTGTACGTGGTCTGACCACCGTACGGAATGGTGTACGAGGACGTCGAGAGAAACGCGCCGAAGTTCTCCGCGAGCCAGTTCTTGCCATCGTTGTGCTCCCAGAAGTACGGGTAGTAGTTGCGCCAAGCGTTAGTCAGGGGATCGCTGATGTTGTTGCCTGCAGGAGTTAAGTGTATCCATTTGTCCCCGGCCGGGTCTACACTAAAGCTATAATCTATAACAATGTTGGTATTCTTATTGTAGGCCGGATTATTAAGCTGTTTTACTAGCTGCCGGGGCTGGCCAGCAGTAGTGAGAGAGCCGCCTTCTTGCTCGGTTGCTCCCGGTATACCATAGGTAGACTCAGCATGTAGGCCGCGCAGGGCTGCAGCGTAATTCCAACTCTGGGCGCCAGCAGAGCCCGTATATATAACTCGATACGTTCCTAGTACTCCGCGCAGGGGATCAGCAGTTTGCCAGTCATTTCGTACCATTGGGTGCCAGCCGTCCGGGTTATTTAACCTAACAACAGGGCCCAATTGTTCCTCCTCTACTATTTGAAGTCTATCCCTAAATGCTTTATTTATCATCACCATAATTTCAATACCTTAATCGATGGCCCTGTGTGGTAGCAGTACCCTGTGGGTCTATCTCTGCCCAGATACCCCAGTCAGAAGAAATATTTTTAGCATACAAAATCTCTTCTCCGAGGTCTGCAATATCGGGAAGTAAAGGTTCCAATGTTGTAATTGAAATGTCCGGCGGAGTAAATACTGGAGGTGTGACAGTTTGTAATGAACCTAGTACAAAGAGGGAGGCTAAAGGTTGTAAATGCGATAGTGGTGTCTCTGGCAACGTTGTCATTTTGGTAATTCTACATATTTGCGGACCAGACTGGCCGCGGCGGTCGTCTAATGTCTTCCAATCCGGATCTTGGACACCATTAGAAGTGGAATATGACTCCAAATATTCAACTCGTCCAATAAAACCAAAGTTACACAGGACGGCTACAGGATCGAACCCCAACACATATGGGTCTTGCTGGGTTTTAATATAGGGGAGAAATCCTGTTAACAAATCTGTATTATTCAACGATGTCGGTGGGGCGTTGTTGTTCGTGGCACCTGCATCCACCAGTGTATCAACAAGAGCAGAGTTTGTTAAGTCCTCTCTTCGACTTAATCGAAGCGGACTTCGTTGGGATCCTGATGAATCCATCTCCACCAGATTTTCAATATAAAATTGTGAGCTGGGGGAAAGATAATCAGATGCAGGGGCGTCTGGAGGATTAATTAGGCCCGGTGCTATTGCTTGTGTTACCAAGGGAATTTCCAGGCGCGATACCGCCACCCCCTGTAAAGATAATGTCGAGAGTTTTTTAGCGGAGACGTCTGTTTGACTTTGGCTATCGGGGACCAATTTCTTCTCCAGCCGGCCGTTAAGATACGACAAGAAAGCATCACTCGTCGGCTGATTAATGCTGCCTCCGACATTCACTATATTGTTATAACCTAAGCCGATAAAGGAAGGAGATAGGCAACCATATAGATTAACGTTTGCTGCCGGCTCGTTGCCTATCTGGTACCTGTCAACTTCTCTGTTTAATAATGTACTATAATTAGTGTGGGAAACATTAAGCACAGGAGTGGCGAATTTGGTGACACTATCGTCAATATAAGAAAGCCCAAGAGCAGGGGGCCCCGTAATTTTTAACTTAGAGGTGAATACTTTTTCGAATCTTAATAGAGCCTCTCGCGAAGAATTATAAATCTTGCTTTTAAAGGTTGCGGGAGTAACGGTGGCCACCATCGATTTGTTTATAAGTGCACTCAATCGACTGCTAAGACCAGAAATTGTTCTAAGCATTTGAGATCTTTCGGCATCACCTTCTTGTATACCATAAGCCATAGCCATCAGATTGGTGTGCCAATAGCTTTTAGTCCAACTAAAGGCGGACGTCGGATTGAATTTTTGAGGCCCAAAAAGATATTCTATTAGTTCTAGATAAGCAGTAATGGTACGCTCATAAATAGGATTATACCGATTGCTTGTTGGCACTGATGCAGCATTATTAGCTCTGTTTAAATACCCATCCAATTGAGTCAATAGTGACTTAACAACCTCTGTCGATTTGTCAGCAAATATTAACTCGACGCGGTATTGAACACTGCCTCCTTCGGTATGCCTGACCTTGGTATCCTCAAACCCAATAGCGAAATTGCTGCTGCCGAGCGAGGCATTAAAAAGTTGGCAGCCGTTGCCTAAGGAGGCAACCCGGACAAACTCATCACCACTTCCTAAGCCACAGCCACCATCAGCATTGGTTTTTTTATGATAAATGATAATATCCTTTAGCTCAATTGAATTTTGCAAGCTCGGCCAATAGGTCATTATATCTCGGAGAGTAGAGTTTTCTTTTATATATTGAGTATAATCGAACGCAAAATAGCCATGGCACGTGCCAGTTTTGTTTCGAGAAAGAGTAAGATTGGAGATCACGGGTCTGGTTTCTAGAGGATCCACGGAGCTCGGGCCAATCCAATCCCCCAATTGTAAAACGCGCATATCTTTAATTTTTGTATTTGGGACGTCCTGCGTCCTGACCGTCGGGTGATCGTAACCAGCATGAACAATGCCTGCCATAAACGTGCCGGTGCTCGTCGGATGCACTGACCCGGGCCAGACCGTGTTTATAGAACCATAATTATATCCCCCATCCGCGGACAGTCGATATAATTCCGATCGTTGTGGTACTTTATTGTCCCGCAGGATTACTTGGCGGCATATATTTCCTAAAGTAATACTATCGTCGGCTTCACGGCGGTAAGAAACGACGAGCGCAAAAAGGTTCGGGATGGGCATGCCCCCGTAGGTGCTTTCTATATTCATCACCTCTGTGTGTGAATATGTGTTCACTCGGGATTGTTGTTGGGCAGCGGGCCCAATAGTGACTGGGCCGCGTACGAAGTCACTACTGCCCAATATAAATTCCGATTTTGAACTCACCGAGGAGGCGTGCGCGCCCTGGCCATTTTTAATGAGTCGGCGGATTAAGATTGTATTACGTTGTTTCTCTCGAATATCGGGTTCGTCGAAAGATAGATATATAAAGTTACCAAACTCAATTTGGCCCTCTGGGGTACTTTCCCCCCAGCCCGGAGTACCGCCAGGCCGTTCATTGGCCAACTGTATTGTCACAGCCAATCGCACCGCGGTTTGTGGCGGGAGTTCTCTGATAATTCCGGTGCCCCTGATGTGGGGTGCTTGAGGAGCGATCGCGACCTGAACTTCGGCAATATTAACAAACGGAATGGGCGACAGATATGGTCCTTGTGAAACTGACATTAATCGCAGGGCTCCTCGTTTTGGGTGGTATAAAGATCGCGATTCAACCGAAGCCTCGAAGCATTTGTTACAATCGCCTTCTCTGGTATATTTAGTTCCTCAAGAACTTCTTGCGGTATTTCATCATCTACTAATATATTCATATAATACTCTACATTATTTGTAGAGGGTGGTACAAACTGTGTTAGATTATCAACTGCGTAAGACTTTTGAATATATCCAGTTGCTGACTCAGATATAAAAACTTGAACATTAAAGTTCTCTTTTTCAAAGTCTGTATTTTCTTCAATAACCTCCAACATCAAATAATTCTCTTCTAATGAAAGATACAAAGATGTACCAGGTACCAGATCACTGATAGCATTAAATGACAGAGGGGCTTGGGCCCAATAGGTCTTATAATCGATAGTTATATCCAGTTGAGGGATATTATCAATATAGTCATTATTATTAATATAAGGAAGGGTACCAGATATCTGAGGCGTTGAAAGAGTGTGAACAGTCCATGCTGGGTTATACTGGGATTTTAAGGATGATCGGCCGAGAGGATACGCTGCCAGTTTCCCCTTTTCGGCAAACGGCTGTTGCTGTTTAAAAGCTTGCACACTTTCGGCCGGGTCTGAGTTATTATTGCCTACAGCGGTTTCGAGGTTGTTCAAAAACTCATTGACCCGGGTTTCAGCTCCAGTGCGGGTTCGAATAAGTTTTAATTTGGGGGTGTTTTCTTGAATTCGTCGGTCAATATCATTTTGTACTTCGGTGTATCCCGAGCCACTCACATCATACAATATATCATCATCAAAAAAAGCATAATATGTAGGGTCGAGCTTACCGATCGCTAAGCGGCTTTTGCCATATTCAGTAAGCTGAATGTCTAATACGTCCTCTTTTTTATTAAAAAATTCCATTACTTATTCCTCTTAAAAGGGATAGGCGTGCGTCGTGACTGTTGCGCAGGCTTCGCGGGCTTCGTGGGTTTAGCCGCCTGAGCTTGGACTTGGCTTTGAGCTTGATAGGCCATGGTACTCGGGGTGCCGGGCTTGGTCGAGGTACCAGCGGTGGCAGCTTCCGTACTCACTGAGGAGGGAAGTTCGGGTAGAACGAGGTTGTCTGTGACTAATGTTTGGTCAGTATCAGCTGGGTTGGGGTTGGTCCCGGGTGCCGGCGGTGGCGGTGGCGGTGCGCCTGGGGGTCCGCCAGGATTAACAGGAGGATTGGAATTAAGAGCAGCTAGGGCGCTCAAGGCAGCTGCTTGTCTCAGGTCGTCGGATGTATATTGAATTCCTTCTTCAATTTTAGCCAGCTCCACCAAGGAGAAATAGTCATAAGGCCAGTTATAACTATAATGTCCGGTGATGTTGGGGGTCAGGCCACTGATATCTGCTCCTGGAATTAATGACCGTCGGTAAAGCTCAATATCGCGTGGGGCCCGCTTCTTTACTTTAAATACCATCCACTGAACTTGTGGAGTTTCCGGGCCTCCCGTCTGTACAAGAGAGTCTATCAATTCTCTTTCCTCTACAACAGCGTGGCGAGTTTGAAACTTTTCAGCTAAAGATGGCGAAAGGTTTTGCCAAATATCTGCGAGATCTTGTTTTGTTAAGGTTGCGGAAAATTCAAACACATACATAAGGACTGGTTTCACCGAAGGAGCGCGGGTGAAATCAAACGTAGGAGGGAAAATATATTTTTCCATGGCGTCTTCTAATAGTTTATACGTCTGTGAATCCACCGCGGTGAGCCCAGTACCAGAATATGGAGCATCATCAAACATTATATATTGGCGCAAGTTAGATGTGGGGCTAGTTTTAAAGGGTATTGCTACAACGGCTTCTTCTAGAACAAAAGTATCCTTAAGTTGTCCCAGACGTTGGGGAGTTCCCGAATTCATACCAATGAGATCACATAAAGAGCCGGTACCCGGGAGGTCCTCGACACCAGTGATTATTCCAAAAACTCCATCGTCACTGCCGGTGGGGATCTGTCCGTATTGGTGCCACATCCCCTTAATTCGCATATCATTGGGACTACCAACGAACACGGGGCTGCCGTCCGGGTAGGTCTGGTGGGCGACCGGCTGTGTGGCCGAAGAGGTCGGAGGCACACTGGAGCTAACGCCGGCAAAGTTTAAGACGGGTGTTTCAAATTTAGACTGAATAAGCCAGCGCTTGACCTGTGGGCCGGAGTAATTGCCACCCAGAGTTTGGGGCATTACCGTATTCAAATTAAAACAACTCTCTAGTTGCATTGCGCTTGATGTATACGTACTGCTACGGTAGTTTGTTCCCTTATCGCGGCCGGTACTGATGGTGGTATTTTGCAAGATTTGATCCAAAGACCTCAGGCCTGTAGAAACGGGCTTATATACAAAGCGCGCAACTGCAGCACCGGCATAGTATGGAGGCGTGACATGTTCAAGCTGAATAGTATCGTTGCCGAGGGAGCCGATTCCTCCAGGATTAATGGGCGCGCCAAAGGCTAATTCATTATTATAAAGGACGAACTTCTCAACGTCGGGTTGGTTTGTATTTGCATCTACGGGGCGATAGAGCCGAAATTCCATCGCATAATGAGTGTTTGGTTGGACACTGTTAAAGTTCCCCTCCTGTGCAGATTGAAAATTTATCGAGTCACCCATAAACATTTCTTGGACGCCGCACAAGAAATTATCTATTGCTAATCGATATTCCTGGTCCCCAGCGAAGGCGGGGGGGAATTCGAGATACGACGAGGTGGGGGGGCCGCCGGTGACCAGGGAATGCCGCCCCACAAACGCCATACTTCCACTTGGTGCGGTATCATAGAGGTACGGCCCGCCGGAGTCGCGCAGGGTGCGGATGTTCAAATTATTGAAAAAAGTTTCAGGCTTATATAGGGTTTCAAAGGGAACCTTCGCCAGTCGATAACCGTTACACTGGTCGCTGAGGGAACCCGGGTCGCGGAGTTTTAGCATATTTTTCTCACTAATCCAAACTTTAGTTCCTATATTCGATATCGTCGTATAGGACTCGAGGCCGCTTCCGCCATTCGCCGTGGAGGACTGACCGTAAATGATGTTCTGGGCCGCGTGACGGGGAGGTGAGTTTCCGGGGAACTTGTAGCCCGGCTTGGTGGAGGAAGTATTGGTAAGAACCCAATTACCAACTCCAAGACCAGATTTAATTGTGTTAAACAGGATGCCCGGGGAGCACATTGGTTCCATAAATATACGGAAGTTTTGCGAAGAGGTTGCAAACTGGGGGCCGTATGATTGAGATAAAAGAGACGCTATTTCAAGAGTTCGTTCGGCCGGATAAAAGCCTTTATATGGGAGGAACTTCAAAAATGCTTCGCAACTAAGTGTGATTTTATCTCTCTTGATTTTGAGTGAGCCGGCCCGTTGTTCGTTGAAATCGTCATCAATCGGCTTAAAATACTCAAGAAAATCAGAATTAGTATAAATCTTATAGAACCGAGGCTCCGAGCTGCTGCTGACAGCTGCTCCGGTCAGCTCAAACATATCAGCTATGGGATGCAAGAAATTCCCGTGCGCGGTGGAAAGATACTCGCTCATCCGCGGACTGATCCTGAACTCCGGGACTATGGAATAATCTTTGGCCGACCTACGAATCTTGTCGTTGTATGTGGCATATGTCTGATATGGAGATTTTCCGGACTGCTTCTCGACAAGATACTCAGCATCTCCTACAAGCACCGGCACCGGGGGATGAGTACCTGACACCCCCATAGGAATTCTCATTGCATATGTAGGGGTTGTATAAGACATCCCAGAGTTCCACGCTAAGTTAGGTTGGGAGGATGTAAAACGAGAGTAAGTATTCATCAAAATCCCACCGCCGCCGGCAGATGAAGTCGATGAAACCGTAGTAAACTTAAGATGGCCGTCCATAGGCCATATGCTAGCATTACCGAGATTTATGAAACCATACCCAGTTCCGTCTGGGAGATTGCCGGGCCAGGCCGGGACTGCGCCCATTTCGTACCCAGTCGACTGGTCGGGAATACGGCCCATAGCATCGGGCACGCCTACAAAGCTATGGCCGAGGCCGTACCCTCCGAGCGGGTCGCTTCTGAGGGTTCGATCGTTATCCCATATGTCAGCAATAGTAAATCGAGTGCGGGCCCGAATTTCGGACTTATATGCATTTAGCTGAGAAGGATAAATTCTCTCGCTATGACTTATCAACACACTCAAACTCTCTCCAGCACCCCCGGGCAGAATGAAATCCCTTACTGTATCGTATGCCTTCGGCTCATCTACATCGATTGTAAGGCCGAGATAATTATCTAATTGGCGATGGGAAAAGTATTCAAATTTATTACCGTAAGGAACTTTAAGAACAAGATTGTCTGAAACACCTCCAACACCTGTGTTGTTTTCAAAAGAAAAGTAGATGGGATTTTTACTTGATTCGATCGGGGACTCATAAAAATCTATAAATTTATTAGGCTGTTGAGGATATACGGTCCCAATAGGAACTCCATTTACCATATTGGGGACAGGCTCAGGTGCTATAGCGTGACCGATTAAATTATTTTTCCTTAGATAGCGCCCGGTTGGGCCCTGAGCAGCACGGATCTGTTTCCACGTGGGCCACCCATAGGGGCCGTTTCGTTTCAAAAGAAACGCGTTCAGCGCCATCTGGGCGCGTTCGTGGCCCGACATGGGTTTGTACACTAAAGGAAAAGCTGGAAGGTCAGGGTAGTAAAACGAAACTTGGGGGTAATCAGGAAGATAAGGGGTTGGAAACCCTAACATATGAGCAGAAGCTGTTAAAGGATCAATGATAGCCGTATTATATCCCGCAAACGAAATACCAATGAACTGAGATTCTGTATATTCATAGCTGTGGCGCCCGAACCGGAAGTATTTCGGCGGTCCGAAGTTGCCGGCGCCGATCTGACTCGCAGTGATCAACTGACTCATAGTGCTCGCGCTGAAGCAGGCAGGCCTGTCGAGACCAAAGATTGTTTTACCGGTGGCCATCGAAGCTGTAATCCATGCATACTGCTGTTCCGATTGCGGAATAATGTGTTGCACATAGAGATTATCGTAGACGGAGGCAGTATAGTTGCCTGCGGCCATCGCTGTTTCTAGGGCACCGTTTTCCATTCGACGGCGACTATTGGGGTTTGTCTTATGCCAGGAAGGCGTTATAGAATAGCCCAGGCCGCCGTCTACGCGCGTTGAGTTGGCAGTTACCGACCCATAGGCGGCATCGGTTCCAAAAGGCCCACAGTGGAGCGTGGCGCGCTGGTCGAGGCCTCGGTTTTTATCTAGTTGGTCGACGACCGTGATAGTTTGAGCAGCGATGGGATCCACAGATGCAGAGCCAGAGAGACCATAATCAATTACTGCCAGATTATGATAGGGTTGAGCATTATAGACCGACATCTCTTCGTGGGCTGGGTCCATGTATCCTAAAGACATCACTTCGTAGCCGCTGCCGGCGAAGCGGTTAACTATAACCGTTTTCTGAGATGTGGATCCGGTGCGGAGTGGAATTGCATAGTCGAGATTGCCGCCGGGATTGGCGGTGCTTCGGTCCGTTATGGTTTTGACGGACGAAGTTTGAACATAGCCCCCTGACACATAACTCAACCCAGCAGTTGTAATGGCAAGTTGGGTTGTCCGATTATATGGCGCCTGTTCAGTGGTAGCTAAATCTGACGCCACGGGGCCGTAATCCTTGACAGCTTGTACCGTGTCTCCAGTTCCATTACCAAACTTCCACCAAGCACGTAAGTTGGCCGGTGCGTCGGAGGCAGTAAGATCAACAACGCCGGCGGCCCCTGTAAAAGTAGTAGTCGTAATGGTTGTAACCTTACCCGAGCTAGAGGTGACAGAAGATGCCCCAAAA
>TARA_R110002110_G_scaffold316972_2_pt1 | contig 15664 bp, 15 predicted proteins | sample TARA_R110002110 | Tara Oceans TARA_R110002110 (sample SAMEA4397330) | marine metagenome | biome: Polar Biome; feature: [SRF] surface water layer (ENVO:00010504); material: water (ENVO:00002006), including particulate matter (ENVO:01000060) such as... | depth 5 m
TTCAAACAAGAAGTATATAAAAAATAGGCTGTCTTGTAAATATTGCCCTTTTAGTGGCACAGAGCATTGCATTTGAGGTTTTAATGAGTAAGAAAATTAAGGTGTTAGTGATATCGGATCACCCGCTCTCACCTTCTGGAGTTGGAACACAGACAAAATATATCATAGAGAGTCTTTTAAAGACTGGAAAGTTTTCTGTTGTATGTTTGGGAGGGGCTATTAAACATCCAAACTATGATCCGCAAAAAATAAGCCCCTACGAGGATGATTGGGTAATTTATCCAATTGACGGGTACGGATCAGACGATAAAATTCGCTCTGTCATGAGGACCGAGAAACCAGACATTGTATGGTTTATGACTGACCCGCGCTTTTACGAATGGCTTTGGTTTATCGAGAACGAGGTCAGGTCACATATCCCAATGGTATACTACCATGTTTGGGATAACTATCCTGCCCCAATGTTTAACCGACCATTTTATTTATCAAATGATGTCATTGTGTCGATTTCGAAAGTCACGCACGACATAGTCAGCGAGGTAGCCCCAGAAGTAGAAAATGTCTACTTACCACATGCAGTAGAGTCTGTTGTGTTCAAACCTTACCCCGAGGAGCAGATAAAAGCTTTGCGGGAAGTACATTTTCCCAAAATAGGAATGGACAAGGTCATATTTTTCTGGAATAATCGCAATGCTAGAAGAAAGCAAAGCGGCACTCTTCTCTGGTGGTTTAATGAGTTTGCTGAGGAGGTTGGACCGGAAAATGTTAGACTTGTGATGCACACAGACCCCTCAGACCCGCACGGGCAACCACTTGATCATATGATACAGGCGATAGATGCGGCTGACGGAAGAATAATGCTCTCGACCGATAAACTGCCTCCGGAGAATCTAGCAGACATGTATAATATGGCTGATTGTACAATAAACATAGCCGATGCTGAAGGATTTGGGCTAGCAACGTTGGAATCTCTTTCTTGCGGCACGCCCATAATCGCTACCATGACCGGCGGCCTCCAAGAGCAAGTAACAGATGGGGAGGAGTGGTTTGGTATTGGTATTGAGCCGGCCTCTAAAGTCGTCATAGGCTCGCAGCAGGTCCCCTATATCCATGAAGACAGAATCTCGAAAGAGGACTTCTTAGAGGCTCTTCGAAAGGTGTACAATATGTCGAGAGAGGAGAGAAAAGAAATTGGCTCCAAGGGAGCAGCCCATGTTGACAAGAATTACAATTTTGATGAATATGGCAAGAAGTGGGTTGACCTTATGTTGGATATTCACGAAAGGTATGGTTCTTGGGAAAATAGAGAGGGCTATGATAGATGGGCCCTCACGGAGGTAACATGAAAAGGATTATAGTTAGAGGCCCTGCGTTAACGCAATCGGGATATGGGGAGCACACTAGATTCCTATTACGATCTCTTAGAAAGTATGAAGACAAATACGACATATACGTTCTGCCGGTTAACTGGGGCCAGACAGGGTGGATTCACGAGGATAATGAGGAAAGAAGGTGGATTGATGAGATTGTAGTCAAGACCCAAAAAGAGATGAGAAAACCAAACCCTAAATTTGATATATCTGTCCAGGTTACGATACCAAACGAGTGGGAAAGAATGGCACCTATCAACGTAGGCGTCACTGCGGGGATCGAGACTACAAAAGTCGCGCCTATATGGATTCAAAAAGCCAATATGATGGACAAAGTGATTACAATTTCTGATCACGCGAAGCAGGTCTTCTTAATGTCCAAGTATGAGGGGATGAATCAGGAAACAAATGAGCAAGTTTTATTGCGGTGTGAGACCCCCATAGATATTGTTCACTATCCAGTTAAAAACATCGAACCATCCGGCGTAAACTTGGAGCTTGATTACGACTTCAATTATCTAATGGTTGCCCAGTGGGGCCCTAGAAAGAATATGTATAACGCAGTTAAATGGTGGATAGAGGAGAACTTTGATGAGGAAGTCGGTCTTGTTTTGAAGACTTCCACTAAGAACAACTCAATTATGGACCGAGAGCACTTGAAGAAGGAGCTTAAAACCTTCATTTCTCAGTTTAAGAATGTGGATATGAAGTGTAAAGTTTATTTACTTCACGGAGATCTCACCGAGCAAGAGATGCAGTCTCTCTACGTCCACCCAAAAATTAAAGTAATGGTTAGCCTTACACATGGCGAAGGATTCGGTCTGCCCCTATTTGACGCTGCATGTCATGCAATGCCGATCGTAGCGCCTGGTTGGTCTGGACACTGTGACTACCTCTACGTGCCCGGCACCAAACCGGGGAAAATGAAGGCTATGTTTGCAGATGTTAATTATGATTTGGCCCCTATTGGCAAAGACGCCGTGTGGGACGGCGTTTTACAGGAAGATAGTATGTGGTGTTACCCTCATGAGGGCTCATATAAGATACGACTTCGACAGGTGAGAAAGGGTTACGATAAATGGAAAGACAAAGCCCTAAAGTTACAGGAATGGATTCTAGAGAACTTTGAAGCTGAGTCTCAACACGACGAATTCGCCAACGCTATATTCCCGGTGGATGATATCATTGCTGACGAAGAAATAGATAAAATGTTTGATGATTTGTTCAGCGAGACAGAAGAATGATCATCTTCGTCGCAGATGCTTTTGCGGAGCATTATGGAGGCGGAGCCGAATTAACAACCGAGGCCCTAATCGACTCTAAGCTTTTGCCTGGCGTCAAAGTGCTGTCTGAAACACTTACCAAAGAAGCAATGGAAGAAAACAAGGACGGAAAGTTTTGGGTCTTTGCAAACTTTGCAAATCTTTCGCAAGAGTGTCTGGTATATGCTATAAAAAATCTAAACTATTGTGTTTTGGAATATGATTATAAGTATTGCTCTTACCGTTCTCCTGGTAAGCACGCCGAAGCGGAGGGTTCCTGCGATTGCGGAGATAAAACTAGAGCTAAACTTGTTGCTATGTTTTTAAAATCTGCTAAGATAAACTGGTGGATGTCGGAAAAACAAATGGAAAAATACAAAAGTGAATTCCCGTTTGTTGAGGGCAAAGTTTTGAGTTCTGTTTTTTCGAAACAGACCCTAGATTATATTGAGTCTCTTGATACTTCGTCTAAAAACGAAAAGTGGATAATTTTAAATTCCAATTCCTGGATCAAGGGTGTTGAAGACTCTGTTAATTATGCAAAAGAGAACAACCTTGATTATGAACTGGTTTGGGGTTTAGAGTATGAAGAACTTCTTGCCAAATTAGCATCTTCTAAGGGGCTGATCTTTTTGCCGAAAGCAGGTGATACTTGCCCGCGATTGGTTGTTGAAGCAAAGCTGTTAGATTGCCAGCTTGTGCTTAACGAAAATGTTCAACACAAAGATGAGGGGTGGTTCACAGACAAACAATCCATATTTAAATACTTGAGGGAAAGAACGAGTGTATTTTGGAGAGAGGTTGATAATCACATAGATTTCTTACCGAGCAAAACATTAAACGAAGGGAACAAATATTATATAATTACACCTTTCTACAATGCGGAAGATTATCTTCATATCTGCATAGAGAGTATAAAGAAGCAAAAGTACGAGAATTTTCATTGTATTCTCGTAGACGACATGTCCACTGATAGGTCACATGAGCTTGCAGAGCAGGTTATAGACGGCGACCCTCGGTTTACACTTATAAAGAACACTGAAAAGAAATATGCTTTAGCTAATATCGTTGATGCCATAGATAGTTCCGATAGCTCAAACGAGGACGTTATAATCTTGTTGGATGGTGACGACTGGCTTTCCTCTACTAATACACTTGGTTGCTTGAATCGCTACTATTCTGAGGGGTCTTGGTTAACTTACGGTAGCTATATTTACCACCCCTGGGGAGCCAAGGGCGTTGAGCCTTCGGTATACCCAGATCAGGTCGTAGAAAACAATGCCTACAGGTCGGATTCCTGGAGAGCATCGCACTTGAGAACTTTTAGAAAAGACTTGTGGGATCGCATTGATAAAAAGGATCTAAAGGACACTGATGGGAAATTCTATGAAATGACGTATGACCAGGCCATAATGCTTCCCCTGTTGGAAATGGCAGGCAGGAAGGCTACTTACGTGCCTGAGGTTTTACATGTCTACAACAAAGAAAATCCCCTAAATGTGGACAAGATCAAGACAGAAAAGCAAGTTGCTTTGGCTCGCGAGATAAGGTCAAAGAAACAGTATGAAAGAATAGAATGAACATACATTTAGAAAATGTAAACCTAGCCAGCAACTCTGGCCCAAATTCTTTTGCTCAAAAACTTGTTAAGTATGCTCCTGGAGAGTCGTGTACATTTGACACGACTCAAGACGCGGACGCTTATCTGTGTTTTATTGAATCTCATAGGCAATCCTTCGACGCCCCGATGTTCCAGAGGCTAGACGGAATCTATTTTAACAATAAATTTGATTATAACGCCCAAAACTCCAACATAAAGAGAATATATGATTTGGCTGACGGCGTTATCTACCAATCTGAATTTAATAGACAGCTTATTACCAAATATTTTGGAGAGCATAGGAACTATGCGGTTATCCACAATGGGGCAGACCCGGACAAGATAGCCCAAACTCAAGAGCTTAGAGGAGAGATCATAGACAAATATGAAAATGTTTGGTCATGTGCCGCCCACTGGCGTCCTCACAAGAGGTTGTTGGAGAACGTTCGTTATTTCTTGGAGCACTCTGGGAAAAACGATTGTCTTGTTGTCGCTGGCCAGGACGCTGAGGGTCCGAGGCATGATAGGATTTTTTATGTTGGGAGTCTACCGCATGACAAACTTATATCCCTGTACAAGCGCTCTAAATACTTTCTGCATTTAGCGTGGCTAGATCATTGTCCAAATGTTGTTGTAGACGCTAGGGCGTCCGGATGCCAGATTATTTGTTCCTCTGCCGGAGGCACAAGGGAGATAGCTGGCCTTGACGCTATCGTTATCGAAGAGGTGGAATGGGATTTTGAGCCTGTTTCTTTGTATGAGCCCCCAGCCATGAATTTCGAAAAAAAGATTGACAATAGCTACGACATAGGTTATGACATGCGCGAGGTTGCAAAAAGATATGAAAGTTTTTGCTGTAGGTCCTAAAGAAAACTGGATCGTAGACAGGATTGTCGCAGAGTGGCGAGACTCTTCACAAGATCTGTCTACTCACGATATACGCGATGCGGACCTGATATGGCTGGCAAGCGGCTGGGTCTGGAGACAGATCCCCATAGATTTGCTGCGTAAGAAAAAAGTCGTGGCCACGATTCATCATATTGTGCCTGGGAAGTTCACAAGAGAATCCCTTTCTTCGTTTTTGGAAAGGGACAGGATTGTTGACGAATACCATGTTCCCTGTAAGAAAACAAAAGATTTTATATCTAAAATTACCAAAAAGCCAATAAATGTCATAGGATACTGGTATAATCCCGAGATGTGGTTTCCGGCGGAGAAAAAAGAAGCTAGGGAATCCATAGGCATTTCTGAGAATGCCTACGTAGTAGGCAGTTTCCAAAGAGATACTGAGGGGTCGGACCTGGTCAGCCCCAAGCTAGAGAAGGGCCCGGATTTATTTATAGAGCATGTTAAGAAAATTAAAAAAGATAATCTGTTAGTGCTTTTGGGTGGATGGCGACGACAATATATTATTAAAAGACTTGAAGAAGAGGGTATTGATTACAAATATATTGAATTAGCACCCGTGGAGAAGTTAAGGCAAATGTATGCCGCTTGTGACTTATATGTTGTCTCCTCCAGGCATGAGGGAGGCCCTCAGGCACTACTGGAGGCTTCTGCGATGGGAATTCCCGTAATATCTAGAGATGTCGGCATGGCCAATGATATTTTGTCAGAAAACTGCGTCATCGACATACCAAAATCTCTTTATTTCCCAACCGAAAACGACATCTCGTTTGGGATCGAGAACTCTGAGAACTTTAAACTTAAAACGCTTGTTGAAGAGTATAATAATATGTTTAAGAGAATTCTGGGTCACTGTGTATAGGTAAAAATTTAATGTTTAAAGGAGTTTTAAGATGAGCAAGAGGGCGTTAATCACTGGTATTAATGGCATGGATGGCAGCTATATGGCTGACTTTCTTCTGGGAAAGGGGTACACTGTTTATGGGATGGAAAGGAGAGCCTCCGCCAGGAACAGAGCTAACACGAAGCATCTCGAAGGTGACATAACCTTTTTAACTGGTGATCTCACGGACCAAAATTCCTTGCTTAGAGTTTTGCGGCAATCAAGCCCTGACGAGATCTATAATTTTGGGGCTCAATCTTTTGTCGGGGAAAGCTGGAACACCCCGGAGCAGACATCCGATGTTACTGGTTTAGGAGTTCTTAGGATCCTGGAAGCCGTTAGAGAGTTCGACAAAAGCATTAGATTCTATCAAGCCAGCAGTTCGGAGATGTTCGGCAGAATGGTTGAGAATCCTGCCAATGAAAATACTCCGTTTTACCCAAGAAGTCCATATGGAGTCTCAAAACTGTATGGACATTGGATTACAAAAAATTACAGGGAATCGTATGGCATGTTCAACGTGTCAGGGATCCTATTCAACCATGAGGGCGAGCGACGTGGATTGGAGTTTGTTACGCGTAAAATCTCCGATGGTGTGGCAAAAATACATCTTGGTCTGGGGGATCATATTTCTCTTGGGAATCTCGATGCCAAAAGAGATTGGGGTTACGCCCCTGACTATATAGAAGCAATTTGGCTTATGCTCCAACAGGACAGTCCGTCTGATTATGTTGTAGCAACCGGCGAGACACATTCTATAAGAGATTTCCTAGACGCAGCTTTTAGCTGTGTAGGGGTCTCTGATTGGTCGATGCACGTAAGGCAGGACCCAAGGTTTATGAGGCCTGCGGAGGTTGATGTGCTTAGGGGTGATTACTCCAAAGCAAAAGAGGAATTGGGTTGGTCGCCTAAGACCAATTTTCAAGATTTAGTTAAAAAAATGGTCCTTAATGACATTAAACTATTAGGCGGCAAGTAGAAATAAATTTTTATGTGCCGCAGGGCACGATGAGGAGTGAAGATGAAAACAATTAATATAAAAGAAAAATTAAAAGACATAGGTATGCCCTTAGAGAGTCTTTCGCTTGGTGAGTTTGATCATATTGGGGAACACACCGCAAAAAAAGAGAGAAGCCCAGGCAGTGAACTCTATAACAGAGTCGGTGCTTTTTTCCGACCCAACTATGAAAGAGGGCTTTTAATTTATAGCCTCATAAAGAAGCATAACATACGCAGTTTTTTAGAAATTGGTTTTGGGCGGGGCTATGGTGCAATGTGTGCGGCAAGAGCTATTCATGAGAATGGCGGCGGCAAGGTGGTTAGTATCGATCCCTATTTTGATGAAAATCATATAAAAAAGCTATTAACAATTTATCCTAAAGAGTGGTTTAAACTGATTGATCTCAAGAGCGGCCTTTCAAAAGACGTACTACCAGAGATTAAGGAGAAGTTCGATTTTATTTATATTGACGGTGACCATATGTATGACGCAGTAAAGTTCGATTGGGAGAATACTAAGGATAAGTTTAATAAGTTTTTACTTTTCGATGACTACCATATGACAAAGCAACAGTCTAATATTCAATGTGCTGACGTTATAGACCAAATAGAGGGATACAACAAGGAATTGATAATAATGGATAGAAGAATATTCTTTGATGACCGACGCGTCCCGGATGAGGAAATTGACTACGGACAGGTGCTGGTTACGCATGGTGAAGAGTGAAAGTATACGTAAATCGTCAACCAGTATCTGGACCCTGGGGCGGCGGCAACAAAACTGTTGTTGCTCTATCTCAGGCCCTCAGGTCTTCTGGCCACGATGTGGTATATAACCTTCATCATAGAGATATAGATTTGTTATTCTGTTTTGATCCCCGGCCTAACGATTTAGGGGAGAACTACGGGGATATGTGGAACTATAAACTCAAGCATGGCGTGCCGATCGTCCAAAGAGTTGGCGATGTGGGAACACACGGAAAGCCGTGGTTAACCGATTTGGTAAAAGCTTCTTCCGAAGTGTCCGATATGCTTATTTTTCCAAGTCTTTGGGCGATGGAAAAAATACGATTTAGCGGGAACAATTATAAAATTATACACAATGCCCCGCTAAAAGAGTTTTACGAAAACAGGTCCGGCAAGAAACCTGACAGTAAAATTGGTATTATAACTCACCATTGGTCGACTAGTCCCAAAAAGGGGTTTGATTTTTACAGAGAATTGGACAGTCGCTTGCCCGATATGGAAAATCTTGAGTTTACTTATGTCGGAAGGCTGCCATCCGGGTTTGAGTTTAAAAATTCAAAATATATAAAAGCCATGGGAGACAACAAGAAACTGTCAGAGATCATTTCTTCGAATGATGTATATTTAACAGCATCAGAAGAGGAGGCTGGTGCCAATCATGTCTTAGAGTCCTTGGCTTGCGGGTTACCTGTCGCGTATCATGAGAATGGGGGCAGTATAGTAGAATATTGCTCTGAATACGGGGAGCAGTATTCGGATGTAGATTCAATGTTCATGGCAATTGATAGAATAATAAGCAATTATTTGACACTAAGAAGCAAAGTGTTATGTTATCAAAATAATATAACCAACGTGGTTTCTGAATACACGGAGCTAATATGCGATATGGTGTAAACATAAGTATAGACGACATTTCTCCTCACCCAAAGTCGTCCACGAAGGTTCTAGATAGGTGCTTTGAACTTATTGAGCAGTTCCCTGACATAAAGTTTACACTATTCTTACCCATGGCTTACTGGAGGACCATAGGAAACACGGCCTCGGCCCGCCCTTACCGTCTGGACCAGGATGAAAGCTTTGTGAAAAAGATGCTCGATCTTCCGGAAAATAACTTTGAATTAGCGTATCATGGACTTTTTCATGGCATACCACAAGTTAGTAACAATGACGAGTTCCAATACCTAACTGAAGAAGAGGCCAACGAAAAATTTAGTATTATGCTTAAAATTGCTGAGTCTTGTGGCCTCAGTGGCAGGATGAAAAATGTTTTTCGTCCGCCTGCTTGGAGAATGTCACCCGGCGCTTTTAAGTCTGCAAAGAATAGTGGGTTTGATATTTTAGCTCTTTCCCCCAAGAAGTATGCGAGAGACACATATTGCGGGAAAGATGATGAATATGAAAGAGTTATCTACTACAACTCAAGCCCCCCGCAGGATCCTTTAGGGCTTTTTGAGAAAACTGAGGTGGTTTACCATGCTTGCGAGTGGGACAGTAATTACTTGGATGGGGCAAAGACTGAAGAGTTGGCTGATTTCCTTGTCTCTAACATAGACAAAATAGATTTTAAGTTTATAGGGGAGTTGTAATGGGCAAAAGTGATAATTATCTGATACCGTTCTACAAGAGAAACATCGACCAAGTCGGTCGAACGGCACTCCTTGGGTTCACGGACAATAGGATGTTTGAGGGCGACTTGTATGACCTCCAGCTAAACAATTGGGACATAAACGCAGACTGGAGTCTTGATGGGAAATACGATACCATAATTTCCCTAAGGTGCCCTTACTTTTCCAAGGACCCCGCCCAATTTATTAAGAAGTGCCATTCTCATTTAAATGAGGGAGGTCGGCTCTTTGCTGATTGGGGCCTCGGTGATCACTGGAGGTTTGCGAACTATAAGGTTGGTTGGTGCAAGGGGGACGAGCAAGAATACGCTTATAAGGACGACAACTATCTGTGGTCTTTTGTCTGGAGTGATGAATTCGTAGACGATCGGGAGTTTAAAAAGTTTTCAAAGAATGTCGCAAGGCATGGATACACAGATCTTAAAAAATCTGTTATTGAGGAAGTCCCCGAGATTCTGGATATTAGCGATATCTCGCAGTATTTTGACGTATCTTATTCTACACTTTCTTTGTGGGATGACTTTCCACAATTCTATGTTCTGTTGGAATGTTTTAAAAAATAATATTTATTGGAGTTAATATGAAAAGAGTTTTAGTAACAGGTGGCGCAGGATTTGTTGGTCACCATGTAATAGAAGCGTTGCTTCGCGAAACGGATGCTGAAGTGGTGTCTCTGGATAGGCTAGATACCTCTGGGACGCTGAACAGGCTGCAACATCTACTTGAGACCAACCCAGAGTGGGCGTCGAGGTTAGACATCGTTTGGCACGACCTGAAGGCACCCCTCAACGATTTTATTGTGAAGGCTTTAGGCAAGGTTACCCATGTGTTACACCTCGCGGCAGGATCCCATGTGGACAGGAGTATAGAGAATCCGATGGAGTTTGTTATGGACAATGTCGTTGGTACCTGTAACATCTTGGACTACGCTAGGTTGAATTTGAAAGAAACCTTGGATTTGTTCCTTTATTTTAGCACGGACGAGGTGTTTGGCCCCGCCCCAGAGGGAGTTTTCTATGAGGAGGACGATAGGTATAAGTCGGGCAATCCATATGCTGCGACCAAGGCAGGCGCAGAAGAACTGTGTGTGTCGTACCAAAATACCTACAGAATGCCCATTATAATCTCTCATACAATGAATATATTCGGCAACAGGCAACACCCCGAGAAGTTCATTCCTCTTGTAATAAGCAGTGTTAGGGATGGTAAGAAGATCTTTATTCATTCAAACGAGGAATGTAGCAAAGCGGGCTCAAGGCATTACATTGACGCAAAAGATGTCGCAGACGCTGTCCTATTCTTATTCGACAATCATAAGATTGGAGAAAAATATAATATTGTTGGGAGAGAAGAAACTGACAATTTGGAGTTAGGTCTTATAATTGCTGACATTATGGGCAAGCCGCTCAATTATGAGATGATTGACTTTCACTCCTCGCGCCCAGGGCATGATCTTAGGTATGCCTTGTCGGGAGAGAAGATGAAGGCTATGGGGTGGGAGCCCAGGAAAGACCTGAAAGATAGGCTTAAAGGGGTTGTTAAGTGGAGTCTTGGCAACCCTGTATGGTTAAGGGATGAAGATGAGAATTGATATTATAATTCCATCGTTCAGGTCGGAAGGGCTGACTACTGCTGCAATTAAATCATTTGAAAAAAATAAGTCGACTTTTAATTTTAGGTATATAGTTGTTGAGAATTCTGATGACACATCTTACAAGGATAAGGTTGAGGCACTTAGTGACAATGTTCTGTGGGTACAAAACCCGACTCGTTTAAGCAATTCTTATGCCAATGCAATAGCCATAGAGCGCGGGCTAGAACATGTACAGAGTGAACTAGTTTTCATATGTCATAACGATGTCGCGGCGGTCGACCCAAGTTGGATGCACTTTCTTGTTTCAAAGATTAATGAAGGAAACAGGCTCGTTGGGACAGTGCTTGACAATATCAGGATAAACGCCGTACATATTTCTGGGCTCCTCACGTACACTGAAATCGCAAAGCAAGTAGATATCTACCCCGTACAAAGAGATAACAAACAGGTGTTGGATGTAGGAGATTCACTAACACAATACTGCTCAGAACGAGAAATTTCATTTTATTGTTGTAGAAACACGGAGAACAACTCTGTTTCTCCGCACGAGTTGGACGAAAAGTATTCTTCTTTCAACGTAGACCGGGCGGTTGACGATACGGGGAAGGTTATTTTTATGCATCTAGGCAGAGGCACCCATAAGAATTTTGGGCTTTATCACAAGCCAAGTAAAATATTGCTTGGCGACTGGCTATCTTTTCTGGGGGAGCAGTGAGCGAATATGACGTTGTTTTTTACGCACATTGGATTCACTCTTCCTGTGTGCATAAGTATTTAGCTTTACACAACAGGTTGAAATCTAAGTGTAAGGTTCTGACTATTATGAACGAGGGAGAGTTTGGCATATCAAAGGAGCAGTTCTCGATGTATCGAGACGAAGACAAGGAGGGCGTTGTCCTACTGCCAATGAGCGAATCTTTAGAGATGCTAGAATCTATTGATTTCAAAGTTGGGTTGTTTACTTCGAATGGTAGGAAAGGTTGGGTGCTAGAGGGAGAAAACCCACCCGCTCTTGGCAAGAGGGATATAGAAATTGCCAAAAAGAAGGGTGCTATATCTGTACAAATTAGCGAAATGATGACTGACTTTTACTACGCCGGCGCAGATATAGCAAGCTTGATTAGCCCATTAACGGTTGACTGGCATGTGAGAAGAGGAGACCACAGGTTTCAGTGGAGACCCTATGACGCCAACCCACAGCCCAAATATATGTTTTCAAACTGCTTACTTTGGGACAATATGGAGGAATGCCTCCCGTACAAGTTAACTAGAAATCAGTTTTGTGATAAATATAATTTGAATCCCGAAAAAGATTTTCATGTCTGGCTCCCGGACACTATCGCTCATCTGTTCTGGAAAACACAGCAAGCAAAACATTATCAAGAAATATACAAGAAGGTTTGTTCCTTGGATAATGTCGTTACCAAGCTTCACCCTCACGATTACAAGGGACTTCAGTATTTTAAGTTTGGTGATAAACACTCCACGGAACTGCTTGGGTGCGAGCAGACACCAGTTATCGATCCTATAGACACCCATTGGTGCTACAAGTATGCCTCTTGCGGCATTTCCTTTCAGTCGTCCGTTTCTGTAGAATTCTTGGCGTATAGGGTTCCTTTTCTATATATTGACGTAGAGAAGGCCAATATGCCTTGGAAGAGACTTTTTACTTCTCTTGCACATAGGCGTTCCCTGCCAGAGGTTAGCAACTTCATAAATAATAGGCACTATTTAATGCCCATTGAGGGATTAAGGGATTTTTATGAAACTGAAATCCTCTACGACAAAGATAAAAAGGCTCTTGACTTGCTGGACGAACAGGTTATGATCCTGTTGGAAAAGGGCTTAGAATGAGCACAGCGGTAGTGATAACAGTTCGGTCAGACAGCACTAGATTACCAAAAAAGTGTTATAGAAAGATAGGCACTATGCCTTCTTTGGAACATGTTATAAGAAGAGCAAAGAAGTGCAATCTGGCAGATTTTATTGTTGTTAGTACAACAAAAAACGACACAGATGATGAAATTGTGCGTATAGCTGAATCTTGCGGGGCTCTGTACACAAGGGGGCCGTCCGAAGATAAGGTAGCTAGGTGGCTTCAGACGACGGAGGAGCATAATATTGATTTCTTTGTGACTGTAGACGCAGACGACCTAACCTTTTCTTATGAGCTTGTAGATTCTTGTTTCGAACAATACTCAAATGAAAGGTTTGATTTTTGTCATGCCCCAGACGTTGCGTGCGGGCTCTTTACATATGGTATTTCGACAGAGGCTTTAAAGAGGGTCTGCCGCGAGAAGAGAACAAGTAACACCGAGATGATGTGGCCACTTTTTCTTGAGTCAGAGTGGTGCAAAATAACCGTCCTTGACGACCATCGGTTTGATAGGAACGATCTTAGGCTTACCCTGGATTACGAAGACGATCTAAGAATGTTTGAGGCGTTGTTGGAGAAGTCAAAATCTGAGGCCTACCCGGACACAGAAACTATTTTGGAGCTATTTGACAGGAACCCAGAACTTAAAGATATGAATTTTCACTACCAAGAGGCGTGGAAAAATAATCAAAATCTTAAAATACAAACCGAACTAAAACAAGAGGATGAGACAAACAACCCCAACAAATATCTTAATAATGAAATTAAGTATCTAAAAAAAGTTTTAGATTCGGAATACTGGTCGTCAACGGGGGGCTCGTGGTGCCAAACCCTAGAAGAGAAGTTCGCAGAAAAGTTTGAGTCTAAGTATGCGGTTGCTATGAATTCGGGGACATCAACCCTACATGCTGCACTCGAAGCTGTTGGTGTGGGAGCCGGTGACGAAGTCATATCCCCTGCCCTAACAGTAATTATGGATACGACAGCTACGATACATGCAAATGCCGTCCCTGTGTATGCTGATATTGATCCCGAAACGTTCAATATAGACCCTGAAGATATAGAAAGAAAAATTACTGACAAAACAAAAGCCATCATAGCGGTTTCATTATACGGCTTGCCTTGTGACATGGACAGGATTATGGAAATTGCCAACAAACACAATATAGCTGTTATAGAGGACAACGCACAATGTTTCCTGTCCACATATAAGGGTAGGCTGGCTGGATCCTCTGGTCACGTATCAAGCTGGAGTTTTGAAAACTCAAAACACATGAGTTGCGGCGAAGGCGGCATTATTACCACAAATAACGATAAATACGCAGAAGTAGCAAGAAAAGTTGCTGGTCACGGGTACAAGAACCTGGGAGCCAGTTATGGTCAGATAAAATTAAATCAAAGCGTCTATCAAAATCCAAATTATAAGAGGCACGACTCAATTGGCTGGAACTACCGCATGCCAGAATTTAATGCGGCCATTGCATTAGCACAGTTAGAAGATTTGGAACAGAAAGTGGACCTTAGAATAAAGGTGGCTTCGCTTTTTCTAGATGCGATAGCGGGGTGTCGCTATATAACGCCACAACTTGTTCCCGAGGGCTATGAGCATTCTTATTTTACTCTTGGACTTCTTTACGAAGGTGCGGAAAAAATAGATGTTACTTGGGAAGACTTTAGAAAAAAATATATTAGTTTTGGCGGAGACGGTTTCTACGGCGCATGGAGTGTACCGTATTTGGAGCCAGTCATGGCAAGTAGGGCTTATGTGAAAAGATATCCGGAAATATATGAGGACACATCCTATCGGGAGGGCCTGTGCCCTGTTGCTGAATCTATACAGTCGAAACTAATGCAGTTTAAAACAAATTATAGAGATATGGCGTTGGCTCGCTCAAAGGCCGATGCTTTAAGAAAAACAATTAACTTTTATGGAGGAATGAAATGAGTAGTGTTTATATGATCGCAGAGATTGGAATCAATCATAATGGAAGTATGGATCTTGCCAAGAACCTGGTCAGCCAGGCGCACATGTCCGGAGCCGATGCAGTTAAATTTCAAAAGAGAACCATTGATTTGGTGTATACCGCTGAGGAATTGGATAGGTACAGGGAGTCGCCGTGGGGCACAACCAACAGACAGCAAAAAGAGGGCTTAGAGTTGTCGGTGGAACAATACAAAGAGCTAGAGTCCTACACCACATCTCTCGGTATGGACTTTATTGTTTCTTGTTGGGATACTAATAGCGTGGACGTAGTGGAGGGCAATCTTAATGTTAGATACCACAAGATCGCTTCAGCCCTGGCAACTGACAAATCGTTCCTACAGAAGCTTAATGCCACCGGAAGACCAGTTATCTTATCAACTGGTATGTGTACGCCGGAAGAGATTGAGGCAGCCGTAGAGGTTCTTGATAACGTTGAGATGGTGCTAGCTTGTACGAGTACTTACCCGACCAAGCCTGAAGAAGTCAACCTGAGACATATAACCACATTAAAGGAAAAATACCCTAATTTAAAAGTTGGTTTTTCCAACCACTATAGCGGCCTAGACGCTTGCGTAGGGGCCGTTGCAGTCGGAGCAGAATGCGTCGAATTTCACATTACGAATGATAGAACGTCTTACGGCTCCGACCAGGCAGCATCAATTGAAGACACCCGCTCCTTAGCCGATGCCATCAGAAACATGCAGCTAATGCTTGGCGATGGCCGCAAAAGAGTGTACGATTCTGAGGTACCGATAATCAGTAAGTTGCGGAAGGTCAACGATGTTGCAGGGTAAGAGGGCTTTAATTACAGGGGCAAC
>TARA_R110002110_G_scaffold26982_2_pt1 | contig 15651 bp, 12 predicted proteins | sample TARA_R110002110 | Tara Oceans TARA_R110002110 (sample SAMEA4397330) | marine metagenome | biome: Polar Biome; feature: [SRF] surface water layer (ENVO:00010504); material: water (ENVO:00002006), including particulate matter (ENVO:01000060) such as... | depth 5 m
GATTACTGCGAATACTGCAAAGACAGGTATCTCTTCTGCTCAAGCAAGTGCTATCACTGCAAATACTGCAAAAATAGGTATAAGTTCTAGTCAAGGTTCAGCAATTACTGCCAACACAGCTAAAATTGGTATAACTAGTGGACAAGCAAGTGCTATTACTGCAAATACTATAAAAGTTTCTAATGTTCAATCTGATTGGAACGCATTAACTGGCTTGGCAAAGATATTAAATAAACCTACAATACCTCAAGGTGATATAACTAAAGTTACATTTGCTTCAGGAGTAACTACTAAAGAGTTTACAACTGGAGACGCTACAATAATTATAGGTGGTGGAGTAGGAATAAACGCAGTATATACAACTGCAACTGATTCAATCGCTATATCAGGAATAAGCGCTTCAACAACGGTTAAAGGTATCGTAGAATTAGCAACAATGACAGAGACCAATACAGGAACAGATGCTACAAGAGTAGTAACCCCTGATGGTTTAAACGATTGGACTGGTGGATCAGGTGCAATTACTAAAGTCGGGACTATTGCATCAGGCACTTGGGCTGGTACTTCTATTAGCGCCACTTATACCGACGCAGACGCAAACGTTCAAAGTGATTGGAACTCTAGTTCTGGAGATAATAAAATATTAAACAAACCTTCAATTCCTTCTGGAAACTCAATTCTAGATTGGACAACATCAAGCGCTGGTATAATACATGCAAGTAATTATACTAATACAACATATAGTATAGGTGACGGAGGTTTAACTCAAAAGAATTTTACAACCGCTTTAAATACTAAGTTAGATGCTATAGAAGGTGCCGATAAAAGAGTAATGACTGATGATCAGGAAATAAAACTTGATAGTTGTGAATCAAACTCTACTGCAGACCAAACCAGAACCGATATAGAAGGTTTAGGTGTAAGAGTACTTGGTACCGTCTCAGGTGGAACCTGGGCAGCAAATAAAATAGAACCAGCTTATTATGAACAAATACAAAGATTTTATAGTGAATTTGGTGGTAGATATACAATACAAACTAATGCAAGACACGTTTCTGGGGTTCCAGGGAACTGGTTAAAAACTCAAGTCTTAACTTCAATATCTGGAGACTCAGATGTACTCACTAATGTAGACTCTTTAAAATGTTCTATTATGATGATTGATGCTGGTGTAGTCCAAAGTTTTAAATGTGACTGTGAGTGGGATAATTCAAACGGTGCAATTAATGTTATGTTATGGAAACTAGACGTTTCTGCTACTACAGGTAGTCCTCTAACAACTCTTGCTATGGATCATATCGCAACAATAACTTTTGCAGACCCTTCAGATACTACAGCTTTTTCAGCACTTCAAAGTGCAACTTTAGACTCAACTGCAGCTAGTTTTACAGCGGGGCAATCAATAATGGTAACAGCACAATCATCGGATGCAACTGATGGTAATTATGTTTACTTAAGACCGTGTGTAACGGTAAAATATACTTAAAATAAGGAGAGATAATAGTGTTAGATACATTAAAAACAGGTGCAACAGGTGTGGTAGGTAGTACATTTGGATGGATAGAGTGGGCTCCACCATTATTTAGTGCATTAGCTGCATTTGCAACTTTAAGTTATATGATAATCAAATTATACAAGGAGATGAAAAAATGAAAGACCTAATAGCGAATTATATTTTTAATGATAAAATGAAAGCTAAAATTGTTAAAGAGTTAAATGACTCTGTTAATATTCCAATCATTAACGAAAAAACTGAAGGTAAGATTATTGAGTCAATCTATGAAGTTATAGAGTCTTGTGTCAAAAAAGCAATTCTTAAGTAGATTGGAAGTAATAACTGGTAAAGTAGAGTCAAAAATCACTGAATTTACCGTTTATTCTGACCTAATTGTACAAGAGGGTCATACAAGGTTACAAGAATTGGGAGTAGAAGATTATAGTATACATGATAAAGCTCCCAGTAAGTGTGGTTCTTGTGGCAGTAAGAATATAATAGATTTATGTGTCTTAGGGGCTCTAAATGAAACCTTGTTATGGTTGTGTGATGGTTGTGAAGCTCTTTATTTAAAAATAGATAAAGAATTAACCGAACAATTACTTGAACAAAGTAGTTATTTATGGACTAATCCATTAGATTGGGAGACTCCACCAAAAGGTAAACTAGATTGAAAAGATATATTGTTACACCAGATAAACACTTTCCTTATGAGGATAAAAAAGCAATATCAGTTGTTTGTAAGGCAATAGAAGCAGTAAAGCCTGATGGGTATATAGATTTAGGGGACACTGGTGAATGGGCTAGTGTATCTCATTGGCAGTGGAAAAGAAAGACTAGACCGCCTTTAGAGTACTACTTACCAAACATTATACAAGAAATAGACTTAGTAAATAAGGGTATAGACAAAATAGACGAAAGCCTTGATAAGGCAAATGTTCAAGAAAAACATTTTATAACAGGAAACCATGACCAATGGTTAAATTATTTTGTAGATGAGTTCCCATATTTAGACCAATACTCTCTAAATACAGCAATCAAGCTTGATGAGAGAGGGTACAAAGTTGAACCTTTAGGTAAGCTTCTTACTATAGGGGATATGAAATATTATCATGGACATAATTACGCAGGAATGAACCATGCTTCCAATCATTGTAGACAGTATAAAAAGTCTATAATGTATGGCCATCATCATGACTTACAAGTATATACTGATAAAAGTTCTGATGGGCCAATTACAGCTTATAGTATAGGCTGTTTAAAGGATTTGAGCCCAGAAGTGAACGGATTTGTAGGTGGTCGACCTATGAATTGGAAACACGCGTTTGCTATAGTAACCTATCATGGCTCTAATAGTTTTGTTGATATAATTGAAATCAAAAATGGTAAGGCAATAGTAGACGGTATATTAATAGAGGGGTAGGGTACTAGCTGTGAATCCAATGGAACTCCTAGAAAAGTTTGGTATACCAATCACAGTATCAGTTGCTTTTGGTTATTTTATCTGGAAACAGAATAAATATATTCAAGAGGATCTGGCTAAAGACATACATCAGAAATTTAATCGTTTAGAGGCGATAATAGTAAAGTTAATAGACCAACAAAAAAAGATTCAATTAGAAGTGAGAACATATAAAGCAAGTTACGAAGCGTTAGTTAAAATTATAACAAATATGTTAAAGAAGAGATAATGCCAAAGCAATTAAAAGAATTAAGAATATTTCAAGAGGGGACAATATCTGCCCCTTCTGCTGTTGACATACCAGATGAAGCTCCTAAATACTCCAAAAATATAGAACCACTAGATGAAGAAGGAAAGTTAAAAGGAGCAAAAAAAGATATTCCAATAAGAAGTGGCGAAGAATTAAATAGGTATATATACTTTATTAACAATTCTGAAACTATAGCAGGTGTGGATATATTTTTTCAGGCGTCTATGTTTAAAGAAACAATCAAGGGTGTACCATACACTCTAACTGGAACAGACTCATGGTTGGACCAAAAAACACAGATAAGCGCATTTGCAGAGTTATTAGAGGCAAAATCTTATATAAAATCTGCTAAGGTATTCTCTTATAAGCATGATGGGAATGAAACAGTTCTACCAAACCATATAGTCACAGCCTCAACGTTAATGTTTGGTATTAATGATGATGCTACTACTACTACTCTTAATTTTCACCCATCTACAAATAGTCCAGAATGGGAGCCAGGGACTGTTTTAAAACTGGTAAATGCTGACGGCACTTTTGAATATATGACTGTTTTTTCATCGTCATATACAACAGAGCCTACTGCGAGATGGAAAGTACAAGTTTCTAGGGCTTCCACTTATGGCACAACAACTTCATCATTGCAAACATTTACTACTGCATCTATTGTATATACTCAATCAAATTGGGCCGCAATAGAAATTATTTTTGATGAGGCTTTAGAAGAAGTATCGACTCCAAAGATATATAGTGGGTGTACAGAAGCTTCCGATGTAGTTACATTAGGTTCTAAACTAGTAGTATATAATTTTACTCCTTACTTAGATATAAATGCTAGGAATATGATCCTTGTAAATAGTAGAGACGACAATTCTGATTTTAATAAAACAAATATTGTTTATTATAATAAAGATAACAGTTTAGACCCACCAGAGTATAAAATAAAAGTAATTAAAAATTTTTATAAAGAAAATGATGAGCCTAGATTACTAGTAGAGCCTACAACAGCAGATGTGTTTTCTACTAATGAAGGTTATCCAGAGACGGTTTCTTTAGCAAAAGGTCCTAACGCTGTATATATTGGTAATGGTTCTACATCTTCAGCAAAGGCTCAATGGTTAGGAGAAATAGGTCACGAACAGTTTGGACTAGGCATTGAAGGTTATCATTTAGAAGAGGCAGAATTAAAATCTATAGATGATGGACAATCTGTTTTCTCTTTATCATACTTTGAAATACCTCACCAAGCTGCATCACATGCGACTGCTCCTACTGTAACTAGAACAGACCCAGATTATTTATTAGGTATTGCTCCAGAGGGTAGATACATCTACGCTATGCATGTTAAAAACATTATTGGTGCTGGTGCTTATGGAAAACAATTTAAAATAGATTACAACTTAGGTTGGGTGCCTACAGCGATAGGGTCTTCAAAGACTTGGTGTACACTAATGGCTACAACAGATACTAGTCAAAAGTTCCCACTTACTAGTGGTGCATGGATTGGAAATAATGCTACTACTTTTACTGGACACGATGCTAAAGCTTCTTATTTTTGGACAGCAAGAGAAGGTTTGCCAGAAGAAGTTAGAATTATGGGAGCATTATTAAAATATACAAGTAGTACACCCTCTTCTCTTTTGTCTGCTGATTTTGGAGTAATAAAATTAGATCATTACATAGAAATTACGCTTGATTTAGTCCCTTATTCAAATTTAGCTCTAGGTACAAAAATTTCTAGAAAACCTAAATCTGGTTCTTATATATCAGACTTGATGGAAAAAAATGGAAAACTATATATACAATATAGTCATAAATCTGGTTTTACTTTTGATGAGGAATGGCTATATGTGGTTAATATATCTGAAATAACAGCTTTAGACACAGTGCTACCTACTGCTGGTGGTGGCTCAACTACTACTTTCCAAGCTAGACCAATAACTCCTCCTACTATGCAAGTAAAAAATTGGGGCAATGATTATATGAATTGGGGTCAAGATTGGTGGATGTCAGATGAAACATTTGATGGTTCTGGCTTAAATTCTGAAAAATGGATAGGACAAGATGGTGTTTATGGTTCATATTCTAATTTTTTAAAATGGAGAAATACTGACTTTTTAGGATTTAGAAGTACAGGCAAACATGTTAAATACTCTAGACAAGTCGACACTGGTAATGGTTATGAAACAAAGGAAAAGGATAATGGTGGATGGCATACTTGTCATGCAGGTTATGTATCTTGGTTTTCAGCATCTGAAGATATGAGGGTTCCAGGATACTCTGTGGCAATGATAGATGGTGAACATATTAACGGAAGAGATGATAACAACCCTTACCTGAGTCTTTCAAATGGATTCAATAGTATAGACATAGCTCCAGCTTATGGTTATGAGGTATACTCTGCCCATACTAAGCAGGGAGGGTTATTTAACTATACTCCAGGAGAAAGTACCGATGGAGATATAGGTGCGTCAGTATTTATAGATGCTAAGCAAATAACATCTGGACTAAACCTTGATAAAGATAGGAAAAGTACACAAGTGTGGTTTACCTATAAAAGAAGGCATGCTTTATTTAACAAAACTGAACCAACTATAGAAGACATAAGTGAGCAAAGAATTTTAACAGTAGACTATAATTCTCTTGGAGTTTCTCAAAGATTGTTACCTTTTAATAGTGGTATATTACATAGAACAAAAACGGGAGTCTATACTTATAATAGCGATACTGGGTTCACCGATGATACTACAGCTATAAATAACGTAACAGGTGATACAGCTTTTGAACAAGTAAATGGAATACTTAGTACTGATTGGGGTGTTTCTGATCATGGAAACGGAACCGAAGGTTACTTTGGTGCGAATACGATAAGTGGGAGAATTGCTCCTCAAAGGAACGCTTGGAGATATGGACATATGGCTTCAGTAAACCCAGGTGGTAACTGGAGTTCTAGTTGGTGGAAAAGTATGCATAACCGAATGCATATAAAATTAACTTCTGCTGGCTCTGTTCAATCTGGGCAGTCTGGAAATAGTGTTACAGCTATTCCACCTAATGACCCATCTGGAGATAGAAGTTGTGGAAAAATGTATCACAGTGATGAAACTAGATATGTTACCACAGCTCAAAGTACAATGATGCAAGCTACAGAATCTTTTATTTCTTTATGGACTGTAAGCAGACCCACAGGAAATGGTTACGGAAGACATAGTTTTGCTGTTAGTAACCACTACAACCCTTTAAGAATACCTAGCATTGGTCAAGCAATATCTCAAGTAGGTTATGGAGGGGACGGCACTAAAGCAACAATATATATAGCCCCTACTGCTGGAGCGTACCAATCTGGTTATCAAAGTCTATTAAATGGTACTGGTGCAAGTACTAGTTATGAGGTTATTAACTCTGGAAATGCAGAATATGGAGACTATTTTTATAACTATCCAGATGGATCCTTAGATATTGGATTAACCGTTAATTTTTCTTCTCCTACACCATTGTACGACCACGATGATGACGCTTCTACTGCTGAGATATATCAAGATGCTTCCTTTATGGCTGGAGTAAAATATTATTGGAAGATGTCATTATTATATGATGGATACCAAGAAGGCCCATTATCAGCATTTACATTTTCTGATACACATGCTACGCGAAACCACGAGACTGCAGTTTTAACCCTTGAGGTTAGTAACCCACCAAAAAGAGCATCTCATATTATTTTGTATAGAAAGAATACTAAGAATGATTTTTATAGAATAGTAAAGGAAGTAGATTTTGCTAAAGGTTGGGCTTATAATCACTCTAAAGATTGTTGGACAAAACTTATAGTTGACGAAGGAGGGTTGGGTGCTACTTATGAAGCTATAACTGGTATACCAGAAACTCTATTTGAAACGACTGTAAATTACAAAATATCAGTCGTAGCTCAAGGACATTTAGTCGTTGCTGATTGTTATCATCCAGAGATTAAACAAGGACAAAACTTTATATTTAAATCCGAAACTAATGCTTTTTCAAACTTTAATTGGTCTAAAAATTATTGTGTTTTACCTACTAAACCTACAACTATTACTTGGTTTGCTGGAAAGTTATACGCTTTTGACTTATCCAATATGTATAGAGTTAATTTGAATAATCTCGTGCTAGAAGATACTTTTGAGGGAACAGGATGTATAAGTCCAGACTCTTTAATTGTAACTGATATAGGTATGTTCTTCTGTGATTACCAAGGATTATATTGGCATAATGGAAGTAAAGCAGAGACAGTTAGTATGGATATAGCAACAACCTCATCTGGAGGGGATCATAACTCAATGATTGAGGGAAATGCTGCAGAAGATGAATCATGGGATTATCATGCTTGGCAGACAATAAATCACAATATAACACCAAAGGTTTTGTTTGATGCTAAAACACAGACGGTTTGGTTTTGTTTCCAAGACAAGCACAGAGACGGCACTTTATTTAATGGTGCATGGAAGTTCGGCTTAACAAGAAAACGCCTTGATTTGCAAGAAATTGATCTTCCTTTAGGCACTTTAACTGGTAATAGGAATGATGTTTATACAAGTGGAAACAACAAACTAGTGCATCTAGCTAAGAATAGTAAAGAAAGAAAACTATGGTCTTGGTGGAGTAAAGATTTTGATTTAGGGTTAGCATCACAAGATAAAAATTTTATATCAATTAAGGTGCAATGTAATAACTCTGTGGATGCAACTTTATTAAAGACTGGTAACTATGGAGTCGTCGGGTATAGTGTGGATGGAAACGAAGCTAATATTTATAAGACATCTATAGATAAAAATTCAGTCATCTATAAAATTCAAGGTGATGCTAAAAAGGGTAAAAAATTAAGTATTACTTTTTCTGATATGGAGATTGAAGTTGATAGTATAGCAATTATACACAAGATGAAAAATATTAAATAATGCCTAGACATATATCAAGAAACAGAGATGCAGTTGGTTCTTCAAAAAAAACTTCTCCAAAAGTAGCAGAACCAGATATTCAGGTAGCAATAAACTCTATATACGATGAATTAAACGCTCTAAAACTAGCAGTAAATAATGATGCAGTTTCTTCTCAATCACTCCCTTCAGAGGGTAATTCTGGTGATGTTCGATTATATACTAAAAAACATGACGATGGAACTACCGCACATTATGTTCAGGGAAAATTTGGAGATAATTGGGCTTCTGGTAGATTAGGTCTAGATAAAATACACCCAGATTTAGCAGACATAGTACAAACGCCTTTTGCTGACTTATCTGGAGATGGCGGAGAATATATAACAAAAGAAGGTGTAAATTTTTTAAATTTAGACTTTAATAATAGTATCGGGCATATGTCTAATCAAGTGCCAAAAGGAGACCATAGTCACGAACACACTACTTTATTAGGAGACTTAGGCACACACACTCATCCACAAATATCTGAACACATTGATACTACAACTATACACTATGTTTTAGCTGACACATTATTAACCCCATCTGTTAGTTTATCAGCAGATGTAGGTGGTGACTTTACCGCAGCAAGAAGCGACCATGGGCATGTACTAAACACGGACCAAGAATATATATGGACAAAGCCTCAAGAGTTTACTCCAAGCGCTGGTTCTGGTGATGCTATAACCGCTAATGGAGCTGTAAAAATTACTGGAGATGTTGATATAATAGGAGACCTAAGTGTTGACTATGCTACAACTGGAGATGGTAATGGTAATGCTACTATAGGTGGGACTCTTGACGTAGATGGAGATGCAACATTAGATGGAAATGTAGACTTAAATGAAGTTGAAGGCAGTTTTAATTATACTGATACACTCACTACCAATATAAGAGGCAAAACTACCATATATAATGATACTGTTATACAACATCAGCCTGGTACAGGAGAAAACCAGTTATCTATAAAGTACGACAACCTTGGATATAAACAATTAGATGTTTCAGTCAATAGTACTGGTATGGCCTTTTTAACAGTTGCAGATGATAGTGCGGGTAACAAAAATTCTTTAACTTTTGATGGCGAGTCAATTAGACCACAAACAACTTTAACTAGTGATTTAGGTCATGGAACAAAAAGGTGGAGGACTATATACGCTGGAGAGTTAAATGTAGAGATTCTAGTTGCTCAAGAAGTTATGGCTACTATAGGTGGTAGAATAATGGTTGCTCCTACTTCAACACTTGCAGAAGGGCTACTATATAGTGCTACCCAAGTAAAAGTAATGCACAATATATTTGAAACAGATGATATTGGGTTTATGCAAGGAGCTCCAAACGGTTATGCTCAAACAGAGGCTGTGAGATTTACAAGCGAAGCAACACCAACACAAGTACCTGATCCAATAGGTTGTACTGGTGCATCTTCAGCAGCTATAGCACATTTTGTTGGTGGTAGTATTACAAAACTGGTAACATTCACAGCAGCGCATAACCTTGTACATGGACAATGGATTACTATACAACATACTGATAGTGCTTCTTCTTGGGCGGGACCTACTTCTACTCAAAATGTATATCAATGCTTTATTGAAACAGACCCACTTGTTTTACCATCACCAAATACAAATACTAACCTCACTATTTACTTGAGGCTACCATCTAGTGCACAAGCAACAGTAGTCGCATCAGAAATATCCATTACAACAAGTCCTTATACTTATACTATAGTTAGGGATGCAAATGGCGATAGCAATGCAAATAGTTGGGCCGAAGATGCAGCAATAGTTAACTGGGGACACAAGGTAGGGGATGGATTTATAGATTTAACAGCCACTCAAGGGGTTTATGGTACCAGTGGTCCACATATGTCACTTCATTCAAGAAAAGTTACACAAACAGGAGCTTCTGTAAGTTGGTTAGTACCAGAAATTGCAAGATTAGGTAACTTAAATGGAACAGGAATGGTTGGTAATGATCAATTTGGATTAATGGTTGGTAAAAATTTAGAATATCCAGAACATCATGATACTTACCCTTTTTCTGGTTTACTTGCTAACGAGCAAGGAGCAAAACTTTATAATTCTGGGATAGAATCATATACTGGAACTGCTAGAACAGTCTATTTAGGTAAGGATTTAAGGTATGATGCAAGTGATGCAACTACAAATGTGTTGGAGGACAAAACATCACTAGTGTTAGGAAATGGTATTACTGTAAATCCTGATACTAATTCATATACAAATGCTAATTTTGAATATGCATGGGATATAGGTGAGGACAAATATGTTCTTAAGTTAGATGGAGCTATAGATATTATATCAGATACATTTTATGACAGTCCAGAAGAGATTTTTGCTGCTTTACCAAATATGAGTCTTTCGGAGAATCCTTCTACTTCAGGATTGTATTTGACGCCTCATTATTTAGGATTTTATAGTGGTTCTGAGTGGCCTCTAGTAATTGGCTCTTCAGGCACTAACGACGGCAATGTTACGCCAGGATCTGGTCTGAATCCTTTTGCACAAATTGGATTAGAGAGCGGGTCCCTTGGTTATTTAAAATATACTGTTGCTGAAGGTCTAGAGATAAAGGGAAAAGTAACTATAACTTCCCCAACTGTCGCTAATACTTTGTTACAGTTGGAACTAGAAAATTTAGTTTTTAATATACCTTCTTCAGTTTATTATACTCCAAGTTTTAAAAATTACTCAACAACTGATCTTTTTGTACATATAAGAGGTACAGGTTTTAATGGGGAACATAAGATACAATTTACCACAAATACGCAAGCTAGTCCTCAAATTTGGACAGATGTTGGAATATTAACTAATCCAGTTATTGATCATCCTCAATGGCATACGTTTCATGTAGATGTTATTGGAAGCAATGATTACAACGGTTTTAAAGTGTTAGCTAACACGGTTAGCCCAACTGTTAGCCCTTCTATAAGCGGAGTAGTCGTAACAGAGTATGCAGTTGGAGACCCAGAATCAATAATTAGTAGTGGAAATCAAAATTGGACATATTATCAAACTTACTCACCTTCATCATACCCGCCTGATCGTCAGCTTCAGGCTGGAGATTCTTGGTATAATACTGGAGAAGGCTTGGGACTACCTTTATACACTTTTAGTCCTGAAGCCACATGGGAACCTACCTTTACAGTTATAGATGGCGGTAGCATTACTACGGGTGATATAAATGCTGTCAATATGCAATCTATAGATACTATTACAGACTATAGTGGAGCCCAAATACCAAGAACAAGATTAAAGACTTCAACTCCTTCTTCATTAAGACAATATACTGGAGAAGCTACCCCTCAAGGATACACAGAACTAGGGGCGCAACAGTTGGTGTACAAGCATGAAAAGACAACAAGCATCGGTGTAGAAAATGATAGTACTCCGTATGAATATAAAATTCCTAAAGCCATACAAATAGTAAGATCTGACGAGCTTATATTGGGGACCCCATTTGTGTTTAGTGAAAATGGCTTAACTCCTATGTGGGACAATGATTATCAAATAATACCAATAAATAAAAATACACTAGTAACTGGTGGACAAACTTTTCAGGGAAGCGGTGGAATTGATGAAGAGAGTTTAATTTATACTACAGAAAATAAAACTAAGTTAGGTTTTACAATGATAGCAACATTATGGAGAGGACTTGTTGTCCCTTATAACACTTCTGTAGCACCACTTGCAGGCGACCTTTTAGATGGACTCGCTGACAATACCCCATATTACGGTGAACAAAGTGGTTATTTTCAAGGAGGACAATACCCACCTCCCGCTTCAATACGTGATTTTATTGATAGTAATTTTCGGAATTATAGTTTTGTGCCAGCAGCTAACAAGTATATGTGGTTTAAGAACACTTCTGCAAACACTGTTAATTCAGCTATCACAGGCGGAGCGACTAAAATCAAGATACTCATTACACAAGATGTTAAAAATGTACTTTGGTTATCACCAGCAGGTGACTTTAATCTGAGTGATACATATTACCCAATACAAGGAAAAACATATTTACACTATTGCCTTAGAGTGGGTTTAAGCAGTAATGGGACAAGCTTTGATGATTCCGACAACTTTTATGTAGTAGGTCCTCCAGGGGTAGATGGAGTAGATGTAGAGACTACAGATTGTCTTTGGGGGCTTTCTAATATAGCTCCAGCTGGTAGCACTGAATACGCTACTGTAAAAACCTACGGTACTGACTATTACAATAGTGACAACCAAACTATACCCTACTATACTTTTAATAACACAAGGTCACGTACTATTGAATGGGAAGTTCCTTTTGAAGATGGGGAGCAACTACAAAGCTTTCCAAGTTTACGAGTTGAACTAATTGTTTTTGCACATCAACAAGAAAACCTTGGTGAATATGGTGGTATGTGGGAAACTAAAAAGGTATATAGAGGTCCTATTATAAATGCTGGTGGTGGAGACAATAATTACAATGATCAATCTAAAATAACAGGACTACAACTTGGGCAAAACCCTAAAGCAGTGAGAACAGTAGAAGGTTCTGATTATGTAGGAGCAATAGTAGCTGCTGGTTTAAATATATCTAGTTAATGGCTTTTTTAGAAGATATAACAACGGCAATAAAACTACAGAACTCATCGTTTGCAGGTGACTATAGCGGTTCAAATATTAATAGTATGAAAAAATATGGATGGAATCAAGCATCTATTAAAGTTAAGGATACAGCTCCAATTGGAACTGTAGTAGAGGGGAATATAGTGAGTAATGCAATGGCTTCTGGTAGTTTATCTGATTGGGGTTTAGACCTGTTCAAACCAAACTTTAGAACTACATTACTTAGAGGAGGGTCTTTACTTCCTTACAAGTGCCACACTTCATTTAAAAAAAAATATGTCGTGTTTTGTAATACAAAAGTTTATAAATTTAGCACAGCAAGTCAAACTCATTTTGACTTAGCAAAGAGTGCTAGTAGTTATTATGCTGCTGTTCATTTTTTTGTGAATGATAGTAACTACGCTAACTCAACTTATGCAAGTAGTGCAACAACAGCTGGTAATGGAATAGTTACCGCATCATACTAAAGGGAGTAATATGTCAAAGATAACAGTGGAGCAATTAGACGATCTAAAAAGAAAAATGGAAGATGCAAAAGTAATGTATCTTAAATATGCAGGAGCAGTAGAAGTGATGGAAAGTATACTTAATCCACCACCTCCAGCTCCTAAAGAGGTAGAAAAGGTAAAAAAAAAGAAATAGTCCTTGTAAATAAGCCTTAAAAAAGGCTATATTATAATGGTTAATTCTAATATTTTTAATGTATACGGGGGTTTTACTTAAATGGCATTGTTGATATAATGAGTGGTTTAGCACAATTAATAGGCGCAGGTGTTGGGCTATACGCTCAACATAAATCCAAACCAGATCCAATAGATCCAAATCAAGTTTTTGATATGATGTCTTCTCCTCATAATGCGGAGATGTATAATCGTTCTAAAGATATGATAGACCCAGATTCTGCTTTGATGAAGGGTATGTACAATCAAATGGAGCAAACTGGTCAAGATAACCTTTATACTCAAAATAGAATGGGCAGACAGAATATGGCTGCTTCTGGTATGGGGGGTCAATCTGGTATAGGTCAACAAATGATGGCTCAAGCTTCCAATAAAACTGGTGGTCAATTACAAGAATCCTTTGGAAATATGATGAATAGTAATTTAGGTGCTAGTAATAGTTTATTAGGACAAGTTACTCAAAATGATATGACTGCAAGGGATGCTATGACCTCAGCTTATGGTCAAAACATTACTAACAAAAACAATTGGAAGACTGCTATGGCTGGTAACGTTACTAAGGTGGCAGGAGAAATGGGGTCAATGTGTGATGCTCGAATGAAAGAGAATATAAAACGCATATCAAGCGTAAAAATTAAGGGCAACCATACCGTTCCATTATATCAATTCACATACAAAGGCCGCAAAAAGACTCATATTAATGTCATGGCTCAAGACATTGAAAAAGTTATGCCTGAAGCAGTCAATACAGGTAAGAATGGACTAAAGTATGTTGATATGAAGAAGCTCATTTAATGCTTGGAGGATTATTAGCAGGAGCAGCTTCAGCTCTTCTTCCTGCAGCAGCAGCAACAGCACCAGCATTAACAGCAGGAGCTGCAACAGCGGCTACCCCAGCAGCTTCAACAATGGCTGCATCTACAGTAGATGGCTCGGCATTAAAATCTATTAGTAACTCTTCTAGTGTAACAAAAAGTCTTGGTTTAGATACGTCTAATCCAGCTTCTGTTCATAAGATACAAGGAAAAATTTTAGAAGGTAATCCCAATGGTTTACCAAAGTTTGGACAAGATGGGAAATGGGGACCAGAGACCTCTGCCGCATATGAAGATATGATGGCTAATGATAATCCTCTAAAAAGTGCGTATAGTGATATACCACAAGATGAAAAGAGTCAGCCCGAGGCAGGCTCTGAAACAGGAATGCACACTCCAGTTTATACAAATAACCTCGGTTTAAGAAAACAATTTTAAGGGAGAAAAGTTATGGGTTGGTATAGTGATTGGGTAGAAAAGAATAAAGTTGAATATGATTCGCCATATTCGTCTAATCTTAAGTCTAATAGAGATGTCGGTACACAAAATTCTAACGAACAAAACTCAAATGTTGAAGGCGCGGTACCATATCTTGATGGAATGAATGTTGGACCTGATATGAATCCTATTTTTAACCCTGTCCCAGAGAATTTTCTAGGTTCAGCTGGGGTTGAAGACCAAAGTGGCGGTAACGACCAAAATAATAATAGTGGCCAAAGTCAACAAGCAAACTTCGCAGGTTTATCAAACTTTGATATGGATGATCCAGAATCAGTAAAAGCTCTTCAAACAAAACTAGGTGTTAGAGCCGATGGTATGTTTGGTCCTAAAACCGAACAAGCTTATAGAGCAGCAATAGATACAGAACGTCAAGCACAAGGCCAAGAGTCATTAAGATACGATTATAACGAGGGTGGCCCAGCTGCTAAGACAAAGGTTGGTGGCTTTTTAAAGAATGCTTATTCTAACCTAGATAAGAGTATCGGTGGTATTCTTCCAGGAGGTTATAAAAAGAACAAGAGTGATATGACTGCAGAAGAAAGAGGGTCTTATTAATAATGCCTAATTTTGGTACGTATGAGGGCCATAGAATACTTTCTGATGCAATGGATAAAACTATTGCTGAAACTGCTCGTAAACAAGAGTTTAAAGAGCAACAAAAAAACAATGAAATAGCTCGTAGATTTAAAACTGCACAAGCTAATGAAATTGATTTAAAGATGAAACACGATGCTCTAGTAAAAAGTGGAGAAGACCTTACAGATAGGATAAAGAAGGATCAATCTAGCGTTTATAATGAGCCGCTGTTTAGTGATGATGGTGGTTTTAACCAAAATGCGGCCGATATTATAAACCGTACCAGTAATCAGTCTAGTCCTCTCTA
>TARA_R110002110_G_scaffold277931_4_pt1 | contig 15639 bp, 28 predicted proteins | sample TARA_R110002110 | Tara Oceans TARA_R110002110 (sample SAMEA4397330) | marine metagenome | biome: Polar Biome; feature: [SRF] surface water layer (ENVO:00010504); material: water (ENVO:00002006), including particulate matter (ENVO:01000060) such as... | depth 5 m
GTTAACTTGACATTGAATAGATAGTATAGTATACTTAAGAATAATCAGAGATGAGTATCCGAAAACATTACACGAGTGGTTAGGAGATTGATTATGAAGCGTAGTGGGGCAGAAACCGAAATGAAAGAGACATTGGATTTGTTAGAAGCCCAGATGTACGAAGCATTTAAGAGTGTTCGTGCTCTCCATACATCTCCGATGGGGAAATGTGATTACGACCCTGAAGAGTTTTACGTGGACGTTCAAGACCGGCTGTCAAAACTGGTCGCTCAATACATCGAAGGGGGTATACGTCCAGCCGATACGGAGAAATGATCATGTTATGGAGTATGATAAGAAGGAGATGCAGATGACTTATACATTATTTTGTGTTGAAGGATTCATTGACAACGACACAATAACCCCCAGTGTTTCAGCTCAGACATTAACAGAGGCTGAAGCTGTGTTTAAAGCACGAGTAGAGCGGCAGGACATAGAGGTTACTCTATGGAGAGTAGCAGGGATCAACGCGCAGTTAATTAAGGAGCACAATGGAGAAGTGAATAAGTGAAGTGGAATAGCATTTAAAACTAGGTCGAACTAGCAATAGTTCGGCCATTTTTTTTGCCTAAATTATGGGGGTATAGCTAAAAAACCGCAGAACTGTGTTCAAGATGCCTCTGGTAATCACCTTTTCTCTCTCTCTCTCTTACGGTATAAATCCGGTATCATGGGGGTGGGGGAGAGCAGGGAAGGCAGAGCTAAGTTTACTTGACATAAGCATTTGCCTGTGCTATACTTAAGAATAATCAGAGAAGGAGAGGCAAATGCGAGAATACTTATTAGGAATACTAGCAGTAACATTAACTGCTGTATCCATAATTGTCCTGCACATACTCGTGTGGGCTACTAGGGGAGTGAGTTGAATGGTTAACATAAAGATAATTTACCACAAAATACGTATGTGGTTGAAGGGGTACAGGGCGATATGATGAGTACCGGAAAGAAAAATACCTTTTGGAGCATACCAATCCTAAACGATGAGTGGGAGGAGGAGCTAGACGGATTAGCACAGAGAGATTCATTTGATAAATCGACAAAATACACTAGAAAGGGGGACGATAAAGCAAAACCGGGCACTTCCTCTTGACATAGGCGCTTGTCTATGCTATACTTAAATAATCAAATAAGGAGATGAGAGATGAGCTTCTTTGGACAAGAAGAGCAAGCGGAAAGATGGCAGGAGGCAGGGTATGACTTTATCCACTCCGCAATAGAAGACTCATTGTTAGAGTGGATAAATGAGTTTGCTGCTGAAGCAGCATTCCATGCTTCCGGAGAGACAGGCATACCGACTCCATATGGAGGGAAGGAAGAATTGGTGACTTTTTGCGAAGAAATGGTGCATGACCTATGCAAAAATCAAAAAATCCTATAGCAAAGGATTTAAGGTCTCCTAAATACCGAAAAAGAGTAGTAGAGAGCAAGAAAAAATACAACAGAAAGAGGAAACGAAAGGAGAAGGAAGAAAATGAAATACAGATTCAAAGAGATTTGGATTAACGTTTCTCTCCCTACAGACGAAGTAAATAGTTTAATTGATGTCCTCTCGGGAGAGGAGATAAGCCAAGAAAGGAGAGACTATCTCCTTGGTTGTCTGGAGACAGTAGTTTCCCAATACAGGGAAGCTATTACTCTGGAGATTAATACCCCTCTCGCTACTGAGAGGGAGAAGAATATTGAATTTAACTTCAAGAAAGAAGGGATTAATTTCTGATGATTTCTCTAAAACAGCTAGATTTCCCAGAACAGCTAGACTTCCCGGTAAAAGTACTACCTGCGAGTAGAGTACTTGATCCATACTTCAAACCATCCCCAAGTATGTTCTTCGTGACTGCAGAGGGGGGGACTGTGTATAAAGAAGTATCCTCCAGATATAAGCCTGTTGAATACAAGGAACAGTACGAAAAAACTATCAATATAATTAACGAGCACCCAAAAGTGGATACTTCCAACATGGAAGTGACCCATTATTGGACAGCCGATAAGGGGCGATATCGTTTCCGCATAATACTACCTGAAATGGTAGTACGGCCTAAGATAGGCGACCTAATTCGGTACGGAATACAAGGGGATAGCTCTTATGATCTTTCATCAACAATCCGAATAATCACAAAAGCTGAACGGCTAGTATGTCTGAACGGGATGACCCACCCCAACCACACAATGCGCGTGGCACGTAAGCACACCAAAGGACTAAACATGACAAAAGAATACGAAAAGATATCGAACGGGGTTGATGCCTTTTACGATAGTGAGGGTACGTATCAGCGTTGGATGGCTAAATATGTGGGTAAAGACAAGGTAGAAACCTTATTTAAAAATACACTAACTAAGAATCCAGCTAAGAATGTTAAGAATAAATATAACGGTAAGCAGTTTACCGCCCTGATGAATGATTGGGATAGGCAAGCACAAGCTACTGGTAGTAACTTATGGTCTACGTATAACACAGCGACTGCCTGGGCTACCCACTCTGTTACGCAGAGGGGGAGCAACCAATTAGCATTGGGCCAACGATTAGAGAATGCAGTAGCATCCATGCTGTCGTCAGAGGAATGGGGGGAGATGCAACAATAAGATGGGAGCAGTGAAAGCTTGGAAGATGGATATGGATGAGCATATAGCTGATGCCATACTTAACGGCGCTGCTACTGAGAATGCAGTAGTGTCATACGTAGGAACCATGCTGCCAATTATTGATAAAGATTATATAAAGCAGCAGTATACAAGTATGTTTGGAGAGGAAGATGACAGCAATTGACGAGAATTTCTGGGCTTACCCCGTAGAAAGGGTGGTTGGGAAATACGATAGGGGGGAGATTAGCAAGGGGGAAGCTATTGACGACTTAAGCAGTTTGGGATTTCATTTTAATGAAATAGGAGAGATACTTTCAATGACAGGAGTTTTAAACTTTGCTGAATAGCAAAGAAATAAAGGGGCTACTAGACGGGCATCTCTCCTACCGGGGAGATTGCCCCGTCTGTAGTGGCAGGGGTAGCTTCTCCGCTAACATGACAGATACAGGAGAAGTAGCTTGGATATGCTTTAAAGCCTCTTGTAAAGAGAGGGGGAGAGCAGATGTACCTAGATCAGTAGAACAAATAACTAAGTACTTGCTAAGTAATAAACCAGGTATTTGTAGTAACTTTGAGATTCCAGATTACTTCACAAGTATTCATTCCAACCAACATGCTTATGAATACTTTGAACGTATGAACGCTATGCCACTACATATAGACAGGAAAATTAGATTGCTATATGATCCTAAACAGGACAGATCAGTTTTCGTTGTTCAGCGCAGGGGGGTAGTCGTTGATGCTATAGGTAGGGCAATAGGTAAGAATCCTATGAAGTGGTACAGGTATGGCAACAGTGGTCAATCCTTTTTGTATAGAAATAACAATACGATAATAATAACTGAGGACATACCAAGTGCTATAACTATGGCCTATAATTACTCAGCTATGGGGTTAATGGGTACAGATTTATCTGATAATGATATGCAGGATGTAATGCAGTTTGATAATTGTATAGTAGCATTAGACCCTGATGCTTATTCTAAGGGAATAATGATCGCCAAAAGATTATCACCTTACATGAATGTAGAAGCTGTACGTATACCAGATGATCTAAAATATTTTAAACCTTCCGAAGCAAAGGAACTTATCAATGGAATTAAGACTATTAAATTCATTGACTAATAAGGAGATTTATGCAGGGTGCATAGATTTAATTAGTCCAGATATATTCTCTGATGAGTTAGAGGATATAATGGTAGCTATGCAAGAATTGCATAGCAAGTTTGATGAAGATATTGATATGGGTATTGTTAAAGAACATATCCATAATCAAAAAGTATCCACTACTGCAAAAAAAGCTCTGCTTAGTGATATAATAGAGAGGATACAGAATAGCGATAAGGTCAGTGCGCCTATTGCTAAAGAGTTTATCTTTAATTTATCTCGTAAGAATAAACGAATAAAAGCATTGAACAAACTTGCACAAGTCATTGAAAAGAATGAAGAATCACATGATGAGGTAGTATCGATACTATCTGAATTACCTATTGAAGGGGGGGATAGTGAAATAGTTGGATTCACTGATGATGATCTGAGAGAGTTTTATCAAGTATCTAATAGATACCCCTTTAGTATTGAGTCATTACAGAGAAACATAGGGGGTATGTCTAGGGGGAATTTAGCTATCGTATTTGGTAGGCCAGAGATAGGTAAGTCTAGCTTCATTGCCCACCTTGTAGGTAACTTTGTTAAGCGCGGTATCATCACCGAATACTACGCCAATGAAGAACCTGGTAGGAAGATAATGCTCAACATACGTAGGGCTGTAACAGCCGAGAATGACGCTGAGATAGCTAAGTCAATAACATCTAAACAGGATAATCATACTTGGTTAGACGCTGCTCAGAGCTTAACTGTGAGGCAAATAGGTACGATGGGGATTGAGACTGTTATAGCTAGAGCTAAGAAGGATAAGCCTGATGTTATAATATTAGATCAAGTTGATAAACTATCCCTATCCAATAGTAAACACAATGCTAATCATGAAAGGTTAAAAGAACTTTATACCCGTACTAGAGAGTTAGCTAAAGAAGGGGATTGCCTCGTCATAAATGTATCTCAAGCTTCAATGGATGCTGATGGTCATAACAGGGTAACATACGATATGCTTGATGGTAGTAAAACAGGTAAACCAGGTGAAGCTGACATCATCATAGGCATAGGAAAAAGTGACTTCCTTAAAGGGGAAGCTATTGACATGAGGAATCAGATACGTTATATTACTGTTAGTAAGAATAAAATAAATGGGTGGCATGGCATGATCCCTGCTAGTTTTGATCCAACAACTAACCAATGGGGAGTTGCAGAAGATGAAAACTGTTATTGATATCGAAACTACTATACGAATAGGTGGGGACGGTAAGAAATCCCCCTCACCATACATACCAGAGAACTATTTAGTTAGCGTTGGCACCGGAGGGGAAGCAGAGGATAAGTATTTATGTTTTAAACATAATACAGAACCACCAACAAGCTATGCTATAAAAATACTACAAGAAATTCTTGATAAGACCACTCTATTAATAGGTCATAACATTAAGTTTGATCTGTCGTGGCTACTAGAATGCGGGTTTAAATATGATGGTGACGTATACGATACAATGGTGTATGAGTACATAAAAAGAGGAGGATTACGGTACATAAAACTAAACTTAGCTGAATGCTGTAGACGGCGGAAGCTTCCTTTAAAAGATGATGTACCAAAATCATACATGAGAGAGGGCATAGGATTTGAAGCTATGCCGTGGGAAATTGTAGAGAGTTACGGTAAGAACGATGTTTATATAACGTGGCTTTTGTACAAATGCCAAGGCGATGAATTGAATGGGAACAGTAGCTATGCACACTCTGCTTGATATAATGAATGACTTCTGCAAAGTTTTGATACAAGTAGAGAGGAGCGGGATAAAAGTTGATATAAATGCCTTAGATAAACTAGAAGCTGAGTATAAAAAAGAGTATGAAAATCTTAATTATGAACTAGAAATTTTAGCTAGAAATTCCGTAGGGGATAATCCATTTAATTTATCATCCAATGATGACCTAAGTATGATTATATTTTCCAGAAAACCCAAAGATAAGAAGGTATGGGCTTCAATATTCAACTTAGGGAGTGAAGTAATTAATGGTACTAGGAAGACTAAAAAACCTGCTAACATGAGTAAAGAAGAACTGGGGCTACTAATAAAAGATAACGCAGATATTATATACAAAGAAAAAGTTCATAGATGCTTAACTTGCAAAGGCAGTGGGTTAACACGTAAGCTACTAAAATCTGGACTACATAGTGAGAAGCCAACTAAATGTTCTAAGTGTAACGGCAGAGGAGTATTGTACGAGAAGACAAACGCAATAGCAGGGTTTAAACAATTACCTAGTTCAACACTAGACTTAGCGGCACATGGATACAAATGTGATAAGGAAAAGTTACAGGAATTAGCAAAGGAGGCCACTGGAGATGCCCGAAAGTTCATCACGGCTATGGTACGGTTTAAAGCCATCTCCCATTATCTGTCGTCTTTTATCTCAGGAATCAGAAAAAATGTCGGAAGAGATGGAATCTTACATACTCAATTTAATCAATGCATTACTGCAACAGGACGGCTTTCAAGCCGTAATCCGAATTTCCATAATCAGCCACGAGGAGGGACTTTTCCAATTAGACAGGTCATTATTAGTAGATGGGACGGGGGAAGTATAACAGAAGCTGACTATGCCCAATTAGAATTTAGAGTAGCTGCATCACTAGCAAAAGATTATGTAGCGATAGAAGATATACTTAATGGGAGAGATGTACATCAATATACTGCTAACATCCTAACCCAAAACGGACAGGAAACTAATAGGCAGGACGCCAAAGCTCACACGTTTAAACCTTTGTACGGAGGAACAAGTGGGACAACTGCTGAGAGGGCATACTATAGAGATTTTCTTACTAGGTACTCTGGCATAAGGAATTGGCATAAAGTTTTATTAAATTATGCCTGTGACTACAAGAAATTAAAATTACCTTCAGGTAGGATATACAACTTCCCCTGGGCCTACAGAAGTAGGTATGGTACAGTGTCAGGGGCTACTAAGATTAAGAATTACCCTGTTCAGGGATTTGCAACTGCTGACATAGTACCTATGGCTACTATAGCATTAGATAAATTATATAAAGAAAAGCAATTAAAGTCCTTGATTATTAATGAAGTACATGATAGTATAGTTACAGACACCTATCCAGGGGAGGAGAAGGTGGTAGCGGAGCTAAAGCTTCAGGCAATGACAGGTGTAGTTGGAGAACTGAAAGAGAGGTTTAATTACGAATTATTGATACCCCTTAAGGTGGAAGTTAAGAACGGAATTAATTGGCTAGACATGCAGGTAACAGTAGAAGGAGAACTATGATAAATAACTTGACATAAGGCATAAGATTTGCTATAATATGTATACTGTTGAAGGACAGTTTATCTCAAACTTTTGTAAAGGAACTTATACATGGCTATTATTTCGGGGAAAGCTCACTGGGCCAAATTAGATAAAGCTTCTAATCCTTTCGATGAGACTAAGCTAAAGTATTCTTTAGACTTAGCCTTGGATAAGGATGGTGTAAAGGAGATGAAATCACAAGGCTTCAACATTAAAAATAAAGATGATGCTAGGGGAGATTTCGTCACTATTTACAAATACGAGCAGACTACCAAGGGGCATATGTTGCCTAAGCCAAGAGTGTTTGACGCTAGTAAGTGTGTAGTACATGGCATACTTATTGGAAACGGATCAGAGGTTAATGTATCCTACAGCAAGCGGGACTATAATGTCGGGGGTAATAAAGGCTCTCGCCCTGAACTGAGGGATGTTCAAATCGTTAAGCTCGTTGAGTACAGCCCCCCGGATGAGTTCGCAAAGACAGAGGGGTACATAGCTCCCGTCGCTGCTGATGAGGAAGCTGTGGTCATCAACGAAGACGATGAAATCCCTTTCGTTAGCTAACTGCACAGGGGTTGGTGCAATTGTGTACCAACCCCTACTCTTTTGGAGAATATAATGAAGTTACAGCAACAGATCGACAGTTACCTTGTAGACGCACTTGATGGTAAGACATCAATGAGTGAGGATATAATTGAGAGATTCGGAGAGAGGTGTAAAGGTACGTTAAAGCGACAATTCAATAATGACAAAAGAGAATTTACATTACGTATGTCTGCTATAGGTAAGCCTCTATGTCAGCAGCAATTAGAAAAAGCAGGTGCAGAGCAGAAGCCACTACCCCCTTCATTAAAGATGAAGTTTGCCTACGGAGATATGGTTGAAGCTTTAATAATGGCTGTTATGGAAGCAGCAGGTGTTAATATAGAATCTTACCAGGAAGAAGTACACTACAAGTCTGGAAATACCACCATCAAAGGTACGCTAGATGTAATTATAGATGGTAAAGTATATGATATCAAGTCTGCTTCTTCACACGCATTTAAGAAGTTTGCGCATCCAGAAGGGTTTAGTAAGATAGTAGAAGATGATCCTTTTGGGTATGTAGCACAGGGGTACTTGTATGCCGCTGCTAAAGGTATGCCATTCGGGGGGTGGATCGCGTACAACAAAGAGACAGGGGATATAGCCGTGTGTAATGCTCCTGACAGTAATGCGCAAAAGACTAAGGCTTTAAACAAAGCTGAAAGGAATATTGATGCATTAGTTAAAGATAAGCCCTTTAAGAGACAATTCAAAAAAGTACCAGAAAAGTTTAGAAATAAAATAACTGGTAACTATACCTTATCATTAAATTGTAGGTACTGTAGTTTCACTAAATCATGCTGGGGTGATGAGATAGTATTCCGTAAGAACCCTAGAGGGGCTACGCATAAGTGGTACTTTGGGGAGCCTAAATAATGAAGGCTAAGATTATTGAAAATCTTCAACAAGTATACGACCCTGAGATTAGTATCAATATCTATGATCTTGGTTTAATATATGATATTGAAATTAACGAAGAGGATAAGGTTGTTAACATAACACACACCCTCACTAGCCCTTTCTGTGGATTTGCAGATATTATGATAGAAGATATTAAAAAAGCAGGGCGTATAGATGGGATAAATAACGTAAATGTTATTACTACTTTTGATCCACCTTTTAGTTTTGATAAAGTTTCTGAAGAAGTAAGAATGGTAATGGGATGGTACACATGAAAACTAAATCAGCTAAAGCTAAAGGCAGACGTTTACAAGATTGGGTTAGGCAAAAGCTTATAGAATATATTGGGGATTTAGAGGAGAATCTTGAGGATAACATTACAACTGCTGTGATGGGAGCAGCAGGGGCAGATGTTAAGTTTACACCACAAACACAACATCTATTCCCATACTCTATTGAGTGTAAAAACCAAGAGAAATACTCTTCTGTATATAATGCTATAGACCAAGCATCAAATCATAGTAGGTTTCCACCTATAGTATTCTTAAAGATGAATAAAAGAAAACCTCTAGTAGTTATAGATGCAGAAGACTTTTTGGCACAATTCTATGCTCACTAGCATTAGGAATAGGTAATGAAAGGGCTACCAGATGACAGATAAGCCTATAATTACAGAGCATGACGATGATGCGTATATAAGATTCTCTACAGAAGATGGGCGGTTAGACATGACGGTTATGGGTAATCCCGGTAGCGAGACAACTATAGCAGCTAACCACTGCATAACTATATTCTCGGAGTTCTTAGAGAGGATGGGGTTGAGTAGAGAAGATGATGATCTACGTTTTATGGATACGGAAGGAAGTGCATAATGACAAGGCGACATTTAGTTATACCAGATAGCCACGCCATGCCTGGGCACAACAACGACAGGTACGAATGGCTAGGTAAGTTTATGATTGACATTAAACCCGATGTTGTTATCGACATAGGGGATAGTGCCGATATGGAATCCCTGTGTAGCTGGGATAAAGATAAGCGAGGGTTCGACACTCGTAGTTATATAGATGATATTAATGCGTACAAGGATGCTATGGAAAAATTATGGCATCAGTATAAGAAGAGTAAGAGAAAGTTACCTTATAGAATTAAGACTAGGGGTAATCACGAAGACAGGATTAATACGGCGGTATCATCAGCAGGAGTAATGACAGGGACATTCTCCATAGCAGATTTAGAGGAGAATAGGTGGAATAATCAAGTCAATGAGTACCTATACTCTATTACAGTAGACGGTATTAAATACAACCATGCTTGCCCTTCCCCTATAATGGGGAGACCACTAGGCTCTGTTAATCTAGCCAGAGCTATTATAAAACAAGAGCATTGCTCCTATACTGTAGGTCACGTTCATACTAGAGACTTCCACGAGGAGAGGGGAGTACAAGCATCTGTAGTAGGATGTTACTTTGATAACCACCATGACTTTGCAGGGCCATCCAATGGCAATTATTGGAGAGGTATACTTGTAAAAGAAGAGGTGGAGAGCGGTAAGTACGAACCCCAGTGGTATAGCTTAGAAAGATTAAGGAGAGAGTATGGTTGATTGGACTTTTGTAAGTACAATAGTATTTTATGCCTTATTAATAATATTGGCGGGAGTAGTACTATGAGATTAGACGAGTTGAAAGCATTTGAAGAGGCAGAAAAAACTAAACAGCATGACCCTGTAGAAAACCCTTTACATTACAACAGAAAGGGTGTAGAATGTATACATGCTATAGAAGCCTCTATGGATGAGGATGAATTTAAGGGGTATTTAAAGGGTAATGCTATAAAATACTTATGGAGGTATAAGTATAAGAATAATGCAGTACAAGACTTAGAGAAGTGTATATGGTACACTACTAAATTAAAGGAGGTAGAAGATGAATAAACGACCACACACCATTATGTTTACACAAGACGAGTATGATAGGTTTGCAGAAGTTGTAGGTAGCCTTATGATTTCACAGTTTAAGGGTGAACAGGAGCCGTATAGAAAAGTTATTAATAAAATATTTGAAACGTGGGAGGAATAGAATGTCGTGGAAGAGTAATCAAAACCCTATGTTTAGAAGCAAGTTTAGTGAGGACATATTTAAATTAAAATATGCACACGAAGGTTGCGAGACATGGGCTTCGTTATGCGAGACGTTAGTTGAAGATGTAATGGGAAAGGATACTTCTAAGGAGGACAAAGATCAACTAACATTATATATGCAGGATTTAAAATTCATCCCAGGGGGGAGGTATTTATATTATGCAGGTAGGGCACGTAAATTCTTCAATAACTGTTTCCTACTTAAAGCCGAAGAGGACACACGGGAGGATTGGGCTGAACTGTCGAAGAAGGCAGAGCTTTGTCTCTCGTCTGGTGGGGGTATCGGTGTTGACTATTCCGTATACCGCCCTAGCGGTAGTTTACTACATAGTACGGGTGGCATTGCATCTGGCCCACTACCTAAGATGCAGATGACCAATGAGTTGGGTAGGGGAGTTATGCAGGGCGGTAGTAGACGTAGTGCTATTTATGCATCACTAAACTGCCGTCATGATGACATATCTCAATTCTTAGAGATGAAGAACTGGTATAATATGCCAGTAGCAGGTACAGACAAAAACTTAGGTGACTTAAAAGAAGCAGACTTTGACTTCCCAACACCTATGGACTACACTAATATATCTGTAAATTACGATACGGAATGGATAGAGAACTACTGGAGAACAAATGATGTCGGTGAAGTCTTTAGGAAAAATGTCAAGCAAGCTTTATCAACAGGCGAACCGGGATTTAGTTTCAACTTCTGGGACAAAGAAACCGAAACCCTCAGAAATGCCTGTACAGAAATCTCAAGCTCAGACGACAGCGACGTATGCAACCTTGGATCAATCAATCTTGGAAGAATTGATTCATTATCAGAATTTAAAGATATCGTACAGCTCGCAACTATGTTTCTACTACGAGGCACTACAGTTGCAAAACTCCCATATGACAAAGTATACGGAGTTAGGTCAAAGAATAGACGCTTGGGCTTAGGCTTAATGGGGTTACATGAATGGTTAATTAAAAAGGGAGCTAAGTATGAAGTTACCCCCGAACTACACAGATGGTTACAAATCTATAAGAGCGTATCAGAGCATACTAGTAAAGATTACGCTTATACACTCGGAGTTGAGCGCCCTTGCGCCAACAGAGCCATTGCACCAACAGGCAGCATTGGCATCCTCGCAGGAACTACTACGGGAATTGAACCTTTGTTTGCTACAGCTTATAAAAGAAGGTTTCTTAGAAACAAAAGATGGCACTATCAATATGTAGTTGATGGCGTTACGCAAGAGATGGTAGACAAATACGGGGCTGACCCGGACTCCTTAGATACAGCACTAGACTTAGCTACGCAGTACCGGCGTAGAATTAAATTTCAGGCTGATATCCAGGATTATGTTGATATGTGTATTTCATCAACTATCAATCTACCTAAATGGGGTACTGAAGGTAACACCGAAGATAATGTAGAAGAATTTACTGAAGTACTAGCTTCTTACGCTCACAGATTACGTGGCTTTACTTGCTACCCATCTGAGAGCCGTGGAGGCCAACCATTATTAGCCGTATCCTACAAGGATGCACTGGATAAACTGGGAGAAGAGTATGAAGAAGCAATCGAAACGTCAGACATATGCGACCTCACAGGAAGAGGGGGAAGTTGTGGCACCTGATTATGCAACTGTAGCTTCCCTAGCTCTACAGATTGATAACAAAGGTAACTTAATCATAGAGCAGAGGGGAGTAGAGATTGATGTGTTAAAAGACACATTAGAGGGGGCGTTCCCTGAATGGGCAGGTCTACAGGAAACTGTAGATGCTGCTAGATGGGTTAACGATAACTTAAATGATATGAGTAAAACTATATTAAAGGAGTTTGGTGAGAATGAAAGTGTTCGTATACAAAAACGGAATGTGTGACGTTAGTGCTAAGTTAGGGACTATAAAGAAATTTAATAAGGCGTCAGATGTAGACGGGTTTATTAAAACTTTATGCACTTCCATGTCTTCCTTAGCTCATAGGCAATTTAGAGTATTTGTAGCTAATGATGAGGTTGAGCAGCATGAGGTAGACCATCATGCATTAATGGGGGATAACTACGGGTTAGATTTTAGATCAAATTCCATTAAAGAAGTTGACACATTGGAGATAGCTGCTGATTGCAATGAGAAGATGTCTAAACTATTAGACCGGAGGAATCGCAGTACTAAGCTAGAGAGGGCAACATGATTAGTATATATGTGGAGTGCGACACTTGCCACCATAGTATACAGGTACATAACTTAAAATGGTTCGCACTTGTATGCCCAAAATGTAAGGGGAGAATTTCTAATGAGCATTACAGCGAAACACGAGAGAACCCCCACCAAGAATATAGGGGATTATAATGCCCTCCAACATAAAATGGCTTTCCCGTAAGTATTTTTGGAGATCAGGACTTATGATTAAGGTTGCCAAGTTAGTGGGCAGGTTTGATAGTTGGTTATGGGGGAAGATGTGGTCTAAGAGGGATTTTGACCCCAAGCCGGAGTCTAAGGATACGCAAGTAGGTACTATACATACAGCATACCAGTGGTTGTTACACAAATATCAAAAAAAGAGTGATTTAGTTCCTAAGTATTTATCTGGAAAGGGTAGATTAGATGAGGGTTAAATGCACAGATCACATGGAGGATAGGGAATACTAATGTTAGAGGCAGCAGTACTTTGCCTAGCCCTAAATATATACTATGAGGCTAGGTCTGAGCCGTTAGTAGGTAAGCTAGCGGTGGCGCAAGTAGTAATCAACAGGGTATATGATGACCGCTATCCTGGAGCTATATGCGAAGTGGTCAAACAAGGCCCGACATATAAATCCAACCCTAATTTACCTATACGTAATAGGTGCCAGTTTAGTTGGTATTGTGACGGTAAATCCGATGAACCTGTTGACAAAGACTCATTTAATGAAGCCAAAACTATAGCTAATTGGTTGGTAACTACGCACCCAAAAGAATTAGTAGACTTAGTAGAGGGTGCTACACATTATCACGCAACACAGGTATTACCTGAATGGGCGGCAAGTAAAACTTTTGTTGCGCGTATAGGTAATCATATATTTTACAGATGGAGCCGGAAGGAGTGGGTGTTAGATGAGGGTTGAGTATATAGAGCATATGGGCAGTGACCTTACTGTTGTCAATGCAGCACGGGTTAGCTTCGACAGCTCTAGTGATTGGAATTACTGGAGAGATATTGAAGACGAGGGTGTGGTAAAGAAGTATCTAAAAGATAAAGATACAAAACTTATAAAGTACTTAGCTAAACATAACCACTGGACCCCTTTTGGGCACTGTCAGGCTACCTTACGGATTAAAGCCCCTATCTTTGTAGCTCGGCAATTAGGTAAGCACCAGGTGGGTATGGTGTGGAATGAGGTAAGCCGTAGGTATGTTGATAATCCACCTGAGTTTTACAACCCACAATACTGGAGAGGAAGAGCAGAGAATGCTAAACAAGGGAGCAGTGACGAGGTGATAGACTACGTTATAAAACCGGCATATGCATATGCACTGGAATGTTATACGAATATGATAACCTCGGGTGTATGCCCTGAACAGGCACGTATGGTCTTACCTCAGTCCATGTACACTGAATGGTACTGGACAGGTAGTCTAGCTGCGTGGGCTAGAATATGTAAGCTGCGTCTTGACCCCCACACTCAAGAAGAGACGAGAGATATTGCTGAATTAATTTCTAATATGATAGAAAAACTATACCCCATAAGCTGGGGGGCTTTACAACTCAACAATTGAAGGAGATTCTTGCCGTATTACCCCCTTAAAATACAAAACCCCTCTACAAGCCGTTTTAAGGCTCATAGAGAGGCATCTCACTTTCTAGGGTACTTACCCCCCAGAGGGTAGCTAGATGGCTACTCCTGGGGCATCCTAGAGGGTTCTTTTTTACAGTTAAGCACTGAAAAGCTCCTTTTCTGCCTTTCTACGTCTAACTAGTCCTTTTAGTATCCTACCGCCAGCCCTTCTCCATTTTGGGAACTCATCGCTGGCACCGGAGTAGTCTTCTCTATTGATTTTAGCTCTTAGGGTAGAAGATTTAAGTCGGCTACTGCCTATATTATATGTTAGTGATCCAATTGCACTGAATTGATTCTCAGTTAGTTCCACTTTGATTAACCTAGCAATAGCCGACTCAACGTGTTTTAGTTCACGAACTAGTAGAAACTCACCCTCCTTTTTTGTTATCGGTTCGTGATCCATAGTCAGTCGATTTCCTTCCTTATCCCATATCGACCCAAAACCAATTGTAGGTATACCAATGGGGTCGGCGTACACAGTTGAAGAATAACCTTCAAAGTGTTTTATTATATCCAACCCTTCCCGGTTAACCTTCACACTCTACCTTCCCTTCTTCGTATCTCTCTCCCACCAAACCAAAAACTTAATATAGCAGCAAATAGGCTTGTAATATCCTGGTCCCACACAATATGTAATGCATCGGTAGCTGCCATACCTTTACTTACTAGCGCATAGTAAGCACTAATCTCAACTGTAATGAATAGCAGCATGAACAAGTATGTTACTGTGGGCCTAACTGTAGCTGAGTAAGTTGCAGCCCATTTAGATGATTGCTTGATGATCGCGGTATCATGCCTGTGGACAGCTTTAAACTCTTCAGTATCAGCTTCTATGTGTGACTTACGTAGCCCTAACTCCCCGAGCTTTAACTGTTGCTCAAGTTGTTTATCCATAAGCATTAGCTCATGCTTCTTATCAGACTTGTCCTGGAAGTAGTCTAAAACTTTAGGTACAAAGGAAGTGCCAAAGCCCAGTAACGACGAAAATAAGGTTAACATTCTTTATCCTTTCACAGGGGGATGATCTCCGTTATGCATAGAATATATCTTATCTAAATTCTTATGCACAACTCTCATCTCAGTTTGTAACTCAGCTATACTCCTATTTAATTCTTTTAGATTAGCGGGGGAAAGTATGGAACCAAAAACACCATTCTGATGTTTAACCACTGC
>TARA_R110002110_G_scaffold415034_1_pt1 | contig 15604 bp, 16 predicted proteins | sample TARA_R110002110 | Tara Oceans TARA_R110002110 (sample SAMEA4397330) | marine metagenome | biome: Polar Biome; feature: [SRF] surface water layer (ENVO:00010504); material: water (ENVO:00002006), including particulate matter (ENVO:01000060) such as... | depth 5 m
AGCACTGGTATCTGTACCTGATCATGGACATCTACAGCCGCAAGATCGTTGCCTGGGAAATCCATGAATCGGAGTCGGGAGAACTGGCGAAGAAACTGGTTGAGCGCGCTCTGTTGCGGGAAGGTTGTTGGCACAATCCGCCGGTGTTGCACTCCGATAACGGAGCGCCGATGACATCGTACACGCTCAAGGCCCGGCTGGCCGATCTGGGCATGTTGATGTCTCACAGCAGGCCGAGAGTCAGCAACGACAATCCTTACTCGGAGTCGTTGTTCCGGACCGTCAAATACTGCCCGGAGTGGCCGTCAAAGGGCTTTGAGTCGCTCACGGCGGTGCGCGACTGGATGCTGGCGTTCGAGCACGCCTACAACGAAAAGCACCTGCACAGTGGCATCAACTTCGTGACACCGGCAGATCGGCATCGGGGCCTTGATCTCCAGCGCTTGGCACATCGAAAACGGGTTTATGAAAGCGCAAAGCGCCGGAATCCACAGCGCTGGTCTGGAAGCACCCGGAACTGGGAAGTCACCGGTTCGGTATCGCTCAACCCTGGCAAATTGCAGGAAGTTGAGCTTAATAAATTAGCTGCTTAAGTGCAGCTATTTGGACAACTGGGTTGAAAATCGCCGCTACCAGCGATATCTCGGCAACAACCGCCTGGTGAGTAGCATGAGTGCGGCCGGTCATTGTGGCGACAATGCTGCCTAGCACTTTCTTTAGTCTTCGAGAGCAAATATCATTTTCCGAGCACGGATGTTGGAGCACGCACTCGTAAAGCCTTACCCGGAACGTACTTCCCCGATAATCCACGAAACAAATGCACGAACTTTATCCGTGCGAAATTTTGCTTCTGGTGCAATCAGGTAATATTGGTATTCCGCCGGGACCGAAATGTCGATCGGGCACTGAAGCAAGCCGGCTTTAAGGAGATTGGCAACGAGGCTGTATCGCATTAAAGCAATACCTCTGCCGGCAAGCACTGCTTCTACAAGCGTCGTTCCCTCTGTAACTCGAAGGGTTATGGAGCTGTCAGGTATTTTGATGCCGAGTTCTTCCTGAAACGCTATCCAAGAGCTTTGCATGTCGATCGATTCATCGATAAGCCAAGGAAGTCCTGCCAAACTGTCGGGCGTCACAGGCCTATTATCAACGAGCATGCTGTGACACACCGGCAGCAGTTTTTCTTCGAGCAACAGCCTAGATTCGAGCCCGGAGTAATCACCACTACCAAAACGGATCGCGAGATCGACACCATCACCCTGAAAACTGACCAACTGAAGGTTGGGTTGCAGACTTAGCTGGATCTCAGGGTGAGCTTTCTGAAACGAATCAATTCTGGGTACAAGCCACCGACTGGCAAAGGATGGCACAGTTGCCACCGTTAAACGTCCGGGATCAGAGTTTGGCGCAAACAGCGCTATGCCCCTTTCCAGCTCCTGAAAGCCCGTCTCCACATACCCTGAAAGCGCCCTGCCTTCATGCGTCAATTTCACTTCGCGGGTTAAACGAACAAAGAGCTTTAAACCCAGAAAATCTTCTAGGCCTCGAATGTGGGTGCTGACGGCTGCCTGGGAAATGTTCAGGGCCTCAGCGGCCGACTTGAAGCTTAGTTCTCTCGCAGCGTATCGAAATGCCTGCAATGCCCTTAGCGGAGGTAGTTTTTGCATTGGCTCCATTCTGCTTACGGTTAATTTTTATTTAAGCATAGACGGTTTTTATCTGTTTGTTCCAGGTACCAGTCGTTGAAAGAATTCAAGGGACAAAAACAATTAGAGGAACACCAAATGCCACTCAATGCTATAGGAGCTGGAGCTCCATCACGGGCGAACGCAGTTAAATTCAATGTAACCGCTATGCTTACAAAATGGCGAATGAACTACCGAGGCCGTAAACAGCTCGCCACCCTGCCAGATTTCGTGCTTAAGGATCTAGGAATTTCCAGGAGCCAGGTCGAACAGGAATACGCTAAATCATTCTGGGAAAACTGCAGGAGCAACTACCATGAAAATTGAAGTCCCAATTGTAAGTGCTTTTGTTGACGGCGATTCAGGCGGAAATCCGGCGGGAGTTGTCCTGAACGCCAAGAGTTTCAGTGTTGAACAAAAACAGTGCATTGCAGCAGCAGTTGGTTTGTCAGAGACGGCGTTCGTGTCTCCATCGGATTCAGCCGATATAAAACTCGAATTTTTTACGCCAACCCAGCAGATCGCTCACTGCGGTCACGCGACGATTGCCGCATTCAGTTACCTGCGTCAAACCGGTCTGTTAACAAGCGATCGTTCGTCGAAAGAAACGATTGACGGTTGCAGGTCAATCCATATGGAGAGCGACGCCGCGTTTATGGAGCAGATGGCGCCCCGCTCTGAGCCACTCAGCGATGTGGATCTACGATCAACGCTACTGGCCCTCGGGATAACTCAGTCTGATCTGATTGATGGCGCTGATCCAAAAATCGTAAACACGGGGAATAGTTTTCTTCTGGTCGGCATTCGCGATGTCGAGACAATTATGCGTCTTCAACCGGACTTCGGGTTGATCGAGAAAATCAGTGACGCTCTTGATCTGATCGGGTTCTACGTTTTTTCTTACGATGGCGTCGGGCATGGAAGAGACGCTGGGGCTCGAATGTTTGCACCTCGATATGGAATTCGGGAAGAGTCTGCAACCGGTATGGCTGCTGGCCCACTTGCCTGTTACCTCCACGATAATCTCGGCATCGACAAACAGGAATTCGCCATCGAGCAGGGACACTGGATGTCACCGCCCTCTCCCAGCGTTATTACTGTGCGGCTGGCGCTAGACGCCGACGGTAAGATCAAAAACCTCTACGCTGGCGGCCGAGGCGCGATCAAGGAGATAAAGGAAATCGTTTTCTAGCGGTACTGAAGTGTCTGTTGCTTATCGTGTTCTCCCTAGCGGAGAACACGCGCATAAAGTTGTTTGACTGTGCTGACCCTGACCCCGTGTTAGGTTCGTCCAGAGTAAGCAAAATTCGGCTCTTGCGGTGGACGAAGAATTTAGCACTTTATGTGGAATATGTGACATTTGGTTTTGGCTTAACGAGAATGTCTCCTGGCCTCTTGATTTTTCATCGACAGATAGCTCATGAAAATGTGGCGTATGAGGATGAGTATCTTTTGTAATAGGTGCTGAACCATCAGGCTTTCATTGCGCAAGCCTCTCCTGAAAGATATCCAAAATAAAATCCAGAAACGCCCTTACCTTGGGGATTTTAACCCTGTGTGGCGTGTACAAGGCATGAACATCCACAGCATCCATGTGCCACTCGGGCAAAATATTGATCAGTCGCCCGGCTGACACTGCTTCCCCACACATATAGGTAGGAAAGACCGCCACACCTAAACCGTCCAGCACGCCTTGTCTGACGATATTAAAATCATCCACTAACATACGCGGCTGGATCTCCAGTTGTTGGCGCTTGTTCCCCTCGCTCAACTTAAGCTGATGTCGCCTCTGACTATCAGTCATCATCAAGATATCGCAATCAAGCAACTGATCGACACGCTTGGGAAGGGCTTTGTCCTTAAAATAGTCGGGGCTGGCATAGAGTTTACGCTCCACCCTGCCCAGGCGCTTGGCGATTAACCGGGAATCATCCAACTGACCGACCCGAATCAGCATATCAAAACCTTCTTCAATCAGATCGACCCGGCGATTAAGCAAGCTCAACTGCAGATTCAGCTCCGGATGCTGATGCAGAAAACGTCCTAGCTCAGGTTTGAGAATTTCCTGTCCTATGCCGACGGACGTACCGATGCGCAACGAACCTTTATATGAACTCATCAGTTCGGAGACAGACGCTTCGGCCAGATCCACTTGCTCCTGAATACGTTTGCAGTGCGCGAGGTAGCGTTTACCAGCCTCCGTCAGATGCTGGGAACGGGTGGTACGCTCCAGCAGCCGCACGCCCAATCTGTCTTCCAGCCGCGAAACCTTGCGACTGACATTGGCTTTGGGCATATCCAGCCGGTCAGCAGCAAGAGTAAAACTACCGGCTTCCACGACCGTCAGGAAAATCAACATATCATTAATATCCAGTGCCACCGATTTCCCCTCAACCTTTCCACACTGTTGTCATAATGGAGATAATCTTATCCAATTTTGACTATTTATCAAACAATGGGCGAGGCCTATGATTTCACCATAGCAATCAACAAGTGGAAAAAAACAGATGAAAATACTATCAAGAGACACCCTACCCCTGGGCGGCTTCGCGGGTTTAACCGAGCACAGACTGGTGACAGATTCGCGCGTATTTAACGGCCGAAAGCCCCCGCAAACCTGGGAAGGTTTAGGCAACTTTGTCTACCTGGCAGATGCCAGATACCAGCCTTTTGGTGAAACAGGCATGCACTCACATAAAGAACTGGATGTTATCTCTGTCATGGTTGAAGGTCGCATCGCCCATGAAGGTTCATTGGAGCACGGTCGAGATTTGCTGGCTGGCGAGGTTCAGGCTCAAAGGGCTGGCGGTGAAGGATTTGCCCATAATGAAATCAACCCCGACGATTTCCGCAGCCGTCTGCTGCAGATCTGGGTATTACCAGAGCAAGCGGGCCAGCCTGCCGGTTACAAGCACTACAGCCCTGCCGATGGTGAAACAACCCGCATCTATGGTGGCGACAAAGCTCAGGAACAGACCTTCGATAGCCAAACCAAAATAGATATCGTACGTCTGCAACCAGGGCACATCGCACAACTCGGCGGCGAGACCTTGGTATATGTTTACTCAGGTAGCGCCCAAGTCAGTGAAAAGCAACAAAGCACTGAGGTAAAAGATGGCGATCTGATTCGAGCTAACGACTTGCGGATTGAAGCCAAAGACCCTCTAAATATGCTGGTTATCCGAGCCTGATCACGAACGGTATCAGTGTTAGCAATAGCCGGGTGCCCCTTTTTTATCAACGAAAAAAGTATCTCATGATGAATACCAATACACCCAACCAACATCTGATGGCTTTGGTTACTTTTATTGCTCTGGTGCCTCTGGTGTACTGGATCCCGGAGCTTATTGAACCTTTTTTACCGGCCAACAAGCTACTGCATGTCATAACTGCGGTGGGCATTATCGTACCGATTATTGCTTATGGCGTGGTGCCAACTTTTAGCACCTTGTATCACCGTTTGTCCCATAGGGCAGGATGCTGGCGGCAAAGTCGATCAAAATGTTCCTGAGGCACTCGGCTACGACATTTCTGCTACGACACCAAGCTGTTGGAAGAAGGTCAAATTATCAATGATCTCTCTATCTTCCAGAATTTTGCTGTCCTTAATTCGACTAATGACCATGCCCTGAACCTCTACAGACTTCCCAGTGGCGGGAATGCCCATAAAATCTTGCTTATGCGTGCCCTTCAATGTGAAGGCAACTAATTGTTCTGATTGCATGACTCTCTCCTTTCGTAGGTCTATCGCTTAGCGAATCTAATCTCGGCCACATCCACAACATGCCCGGAAACCTGGACATTCGTTATGTCGTGCCCTTCGAATTCCAGCGCCACTTCAATCTCACTTGGCCTTTCTGAGAAGCGTCCTTGATGAATCGTAACCGGATTTTTCCTGATCAAACCTTGGCGAAAAAGGTAGACGGCCGCTGGCCCAGCAGCGCTTCCCGTTGCTATGTCCTCAACTTTCCCGGCGTTGTCCCAGGTTCGCCCTTCAAAGGTGCCTGTATCCAGGACATAAATGAATTTGGCGCCGTGTTTAGAAAGAAGTGAACTCAGATCCTGAACCATAAATTCAATGGCCTCCAGGTTTCCGTCAACTGGCAGGATCAGGTATGGAAGACCGGTAGTAATCACTTCCGCTGGATGCGAAAAGCATGAATCTGAGGGTAAGTTCAAAGCCTGGTAAAAGATCGACGCCTCCTTAAACGATAACGTTTTAAGGTGCTCTGGCTCGCCTTGGGACATGGAGGCTTTAAACCCTCCACCTTCTTCCCGGTGACTGGTAAGCGTTACTGTTCGCCCTTTCAACGCGACTTGCCATACCCCCTGCTCCTCGTTTGAGCCATACAATTGGTGTAGATGATAAGCAAGCCCCAGCAACGGGTGACCGGCGAACTCAAGCTCCTCTTCCATTGTAAAAATCCGGGCCGACCAGTTCCCGGGCCTTCCACTCAGGAAAACCGATTCAAACTGACGCATTTCCTGGGTAAATAGGAGCATTTCCTGTTCACTTAGCGACTCGAAATCGTAAAAAATCGTTAGTCCATTGCCCTGGAACGTCTGGCGAGCAAACACATCTACCAGTCTGCATTTCATTGTCCAAATCCCATTTCAGCCAATATAAAGTGTATTTACACAAAGCGATTTAAAACTCACTCGATAGACATTGTGTTGGTAGAACGGTATGTTAGTGTATATACATCTTATGTCAACAGGATTGAATCGTGACCAGCAAAATGACCAAAGATCATACCACGCCGAATGACATCGCCAAGACTTGTGCAGCACTCTATTCGAGGGTTTTCTCTCGTTTGGTAACACGCCATTACAACAACAAACTTGCAGTCACTGGTCTTCGAATCACACAGTTCTCAATATTAAATGCGATCAAGCTGTTCCCTCCGGAGTCCATTAACCAGCTCGCTGAACTTCTTGGCATGGAACGAACATCACTCCAGCGAACGGTTGAGAAGCTAATATCCAAAGAGCTGCTGAAAACAGAACCGACGGGGAATAAGCGATCTCTGGGCTTATCATTAACTGCCAAAGGTGAAGAGATTTACGAGCAAGCGCTGGAAAGATGGGAAGAAGCTCATGAGGAGTTCACGGATATGGTCGGATCCGAAAACTGGGCGGAAACCGCCCAGCAGCTCCGTGAGTACAGTGGCAAGATAAAATCGACGCTTTAAAGCGTCGACCTGGGCAGGGCTCCACTCCGCCCTGCCCTCATCAATGTGAAAATAGCGGTCACAAAAACCCATCCAAAGCCAATGACGCCCACATTAGTTCCGAACAGTGTTTTTTCGCTTCCGTCAGGATGGATCATAGAGCCACCGTACTGTCCTTGAAGAAGATAGGCCGCCAGGAAACCACCAGTCACAAAAAGAGCAATTACGCTGGCCATGCTTTTGTTAGGCGCTTCTTTCCAGCTGAGCCATAACGCCAACAGGCCAAAAGACGAGTTGGTTATCAGCTGCCAGACTTCGTGAATGCGAGCGTGAGCAACCCATGCCGGGTTGAATACGTGGCTGTCGTTTATTTCCAGAACTGGGACTACGACGGCATAGAGCAGGATGCCCAGTGTCAAAAGAATTTTGTCCAACATGTCTTATCCTCCAAAACAGCGTTTTATTGTGCGTTAAAAGCTCAAGGTGAAACCTGCAATTAGCCGGCTTTCCTTATGAAATCGCCCAAATGTTCCTTCGCGGTTACCCAGAAAAAGGTCAGCTCCGGTGCGTATAACCAGATTGGTTGATATCAAATATTCCGCCTCCAGTTGAATGAGCGAATCCCTGTTGTCGATGTCGTAAATACCCAGGGCCTCCAATACCAATGCGTTGTTCATTGCACTCCGTCTAATCAGTAGAGTGACCTGTTCTTTGGATCGCTCCTCACCGTCACCAGCAGAAAAACGATATTTCTGGAAAAACTGAGTACTGATAAACCAGTCACTGAAGCCACTGTAATCCAGCCCGATTACGTAAGACCCGACAGCCGTGTTCTGGATGTTTCCGGTTATTGGATCCAAGGAGCGCTTTTTAGTCTCAAGACCCAGCTCACTGCGAAAAGTTAGGTCTCCAAACGGCTTTGACGCAGTGCCGCCAAACAAGTGCGAGCGGTTGTATTCCGCCTGGATTTTTTGCTCAGCGGTATCAAACTGAATCAGTGGATCATCCACTGTGTGGTATAGATAATTCAGCGATAGATCCCAGCCTTGCTGAAAGGTTGAGAGCTTTAACCCTAGATCGCTTTGGGCCAACGAGTCAGGTCGATCAACCTCCATACGCCCACGTCCTGCAAAGGGGCCCAGGATCAGGGAGTAAGTGGCGCCCGGCAGAGTGCTTTCGGTCACCGTGGCATCTGGAATCCAGACAACCTGGGCAGTCCAGTTCTCCAGTGGAATTTCCGTGAGCGCAGACCATAACGGGATACGGCGATGCTCAATATCCGGGAGTATAAACTCCCGGTAGCTCAGAGGATTGAGGACATCAAGCACCCGCAGGCCATCGGCCTGGCCCCAGACAATCTGCTGCTTACCGATCCGTAAAAACGCGTCACCGACATAGTGGTCAAGGTAAAACTCCCTAAGTTCCAGTTCAGCATGATCATCAGGGAAACCCTTTTTTGTCAGGCGGGCGCGAAATGGCTGCTCCGGCTGGCCTGGGTCAAGTTCATCTTTGACATCAAAGCGCACTTCTCCCAACAATGTTAGCCGCGCTCCCGAGTCAAAGCGCGTTACCCACTCTGGCCGCCAGATTATTTCCTGTTTCTGCCAACCGGCCGCCTTTGGCGCATAAGCCAACTCTACCTCAAGCAAAGATGACAGCTGATTGTCAGCCGCCCATCCAGGCATGGAGACGAGGCCCGACATCACAGGCAATGCCAACATTCGAAACAGCTTCATCTCAGTAGCCCCGCTTCAATGCGTTCTGATCAAACAGCCTGGGAGGAACCGCCGCGCCGTAGTCGGTCTTGTGGAACTGAATTCGGGTCTTGTGTCCGGTTTTTTTGTTGGTCGCTTCTATGTCGGTAATAGCCCAAATACCATCGAATTTTTCGATGCTGCGCGCGCGTACCGTTTTCAGGAAATTACCGCTAACATCCCAGTATTCAGTGAGCCGTGGAATCCACAAGGAGGAATCAATACGAAGAACGACCTTGCCATAGCCAAGGGCCCGGCTGACCTCTTCGTTGATCGGTGTCGCCTCCACTTTCCAGGTATGTTGCCCATCCACCTCCTCCGTACCGAGCACCTCAAACCGGTAGTCCTCAGCAGCAATTTTGCTTTCCTTCTTTATTTCCTCGTAGGTAAAGTCGGTTCCCAGGAAGTAATCACCGCGATCGGACGCGGAGATTCGACGAACCTTCCTCAACGCCGGCAAATAAAGCCATTGGTCGTCTTCTCTGGTTTGATTCTCGTAATCCCAGGTAAGAAACGCTGTACTCGCAACGGTTGCTGGGTGCGTGTAGAAAATTGCGGTTTTCTTCGTATTGCCGAAGTAACGGCGAAACGCGCGGGTGCGTTCCTCACGAGAATTGCCACGGTGATCGGTCAGAGTAATCACCATATCCCTTTGGACAGCGACGCCTTCCGGACGGTTGTTCATCTGTTTGATAATGGTATCCGCCGCTGGCACGCCCTCACCTGCAACTGCGTTGCTGGTTAATGCGATTGCTGCCAATAACGCCAGCAGGATCATTCCGGTTTTCCAGAAACTCCCCGCCTGACCGAGCAGAAATCCCGGCTTGAAGACGACAGTAATCGCAGGAAGAATGAGTAAGCTGGCAACAAACGCTACGGAAACAGACAGTGCCACTAGCATCCCGAAGTTAACCAAGGGAGGGACATGGCTCGTCATCAGAACGCCAAAACCGAGAGACACCGCGAGAAGATTGAACCAGAGTGCGCGGCCGGTAGAGGCGAACACGCTAGAGATTCGCTCCTTGGTAGTAAGGTCCCCCGCTTTGGACATGGCCTCCCGGAGTCGGTCAATGGTGTGGATTGCAAAATCAACACTCAGCCCTATCGCGATCGCGGCGAACATGGACGTTCCGACGCCAAGCCAAATACCCTTGACTCCCATAACTGCATAGATCACGAGGATTGACAGCCCCACGGGAATCGCTGCCATCAGCCCACCGACAAGCGAACGAAAAAGCAGAGCGGACATCAAAAATACAGCGAGAAAAGAGACAGCCACGCTCTTGAGGTGACTTTCTGCAATCCCATCAATCCAGTGATAGTCCACGTTAATCCGGCCACTGATGTGCGCTGTTGCTTCGCCCCCAAATCTCGTTGAGAGGTAGTGTTCCAGCTTGGGAATGAGTGATTGGCTGGCCTGGTAGGAGCCCGTTTTCAGACTTGCTCTTACCAACGCTGTCTTACGATGTGAATCAATGCGTTCCTCAAAGTCTGTCGGGTCGCCCGAAGCTGTGTACAGGAGGAAGAGTTGCGCAATTAGATTTTTGTTATCCGGTAAAGCATAGAACTCGGGATCATCCTCATTAACGGCCCTGTTCATCTGTTTGATGTAGTCCGCAATAGACGTTGTTCCATGTACCTCGGGCTGTAATTCAAGAAACCGCTGAAGCTCTTCTATTTGCTCAAGTACGGCGGGCATATAAATGCCGTCCGAATCGGGGGTTTCGATCACTACATCGAGATGGTAGGTGCCATCCATCGCAGCGTTGATCGCTTTGTCGGCGACATAAATTGGTTCATGGTGTTGGAAGTTTTCTATTCTCTCCTCGTTAATCACTACGTTTGATGCCCCTAGTACCGCGAAACCGGCAATCAACAATCCTGAAAAAAGAACTTTTACCGGGTGCCCTAACGAAAGCGAACTCAGTATCCTGGCAACCCGGCTGTCCGGGGAGAGGTTGTTTTGTCGCCGGAAAAGGCGGCTGGGCCTGGCCTTCACAAAGGACAACAATGAAGGCGTAACGAACAGCGTCAATACGCCTGCAATTAGTACGGCTATCGCTCCGAAAATACCGAAGTCTTGCAGCGGAGGCATGTCATTAGTCGGGTACAGAGCGAGAAATCCAGCAGCCGTGGTTAAGGTTGTTAGTGTTACCGGGCGCCACATACGCGCCATTGCTGTCGCAATTGCATCAGGCTGAGACATCGCTGGGCTACTGGCCAGGGTTTCGTAGTAGTCCGAAAAAATATGGATGGAATCGGCAACAGCAATCCCAATCATGCAGACGATCAGGCCATTGGTGATGACGTAGAAGTCAGCTCCGCTGGCCGCCATTGCTCCTAGAGTTCCGGCGACAGTACCTGCGACAATCAGGTTGGGAATGATCGCCGCGCGGGGTGTAAAGAACGCGATGATTAACACAATGGTTATGATGATGCCCGCCAGAGGATTCAGGCGCTTGGCATCGCGGTCGATATACTCGGACAAGTAACCTGATATGGCCCCCTCGCCCGCAACGTGAATCTGATCCAGCCCTTTTTCAGGAGCTCGTTCAATCAGCTGCAATACAGCCTGGTAGGTTGCTTCTGCCTGATCCTGATCCAGCAGCTCGGCAACTATCAGTGTCATGGATCCATCATCTGAAACCAAGGTCCCCCGATAGAGAGGGAAATTTTCGATGCTGTCTTTGATCCATCCGATATGTGCTCTATCGAGAGATCCATCCAAAAATTTACGGACTTCCATACCGACTGAATCTCCCTGGATGTTCGACTCGGTCGCGAGACTGGTAATGCCCTGAGGATCGATGTTTGGCACGGATATCAGCTGATCGCTCAACCATTGGACTAACCGCAGGCTTTGGTCATTGTAGATGCCAGAAGCTCCACTACTTTGCACCGCAATCACCAGTGGGTCTTTCAGATTAAAGATGTTCTCCACAACCTTTCGGTAGATCAACGCAGGCTCTGATTCGCTGATAAACCCATCTGCACTCGTGTTTTTTTTCAGGTTCCCAAGCTGACTGGCGAGACCACCAATAATGGCCAACGCTGTTATCAGTAATAACCAGCGGTACCGGATTGTTCGCTTGAAAAACAAAAACGCAGCTGACCGATGTTCTTTACGCTCAGTCATAACCTTCCCCACAAGTGTATATGCACTTTAATATTTAAAAAAACGGACTTTCGCCACGCCACAATGATCCCAGCAGAATCTCAGACACCTTTCAGGCCGGAATCGACGAATGGATAAACTGCACTACCTCGTCAACCACGTCCGGGCACTGCAAAAGCCGACTGTGACCATAACCCCTGGTTTCGAATAATTGGCTGCGTGGCAAGGCACTATTCAAAGCCTGTGCCTCACCCACTGGTACTTCCTTATCCATTCCGTCGTGAATCAGCAATGTGGGCTGCTTGATCGATGGGGCAAGAGCAACAAGATCCAAACGGTCTACGTTCAATCCGACCGTTTTCTCCATGCCACCGATGAAAAGTCGTTTGCTCTTTTCACCAAGATTAACGAACCGGGCAAACCGCGTTAACACGCCTTCAATAGTCGCCGGCCCGGACACAAGAACCAGACGCTCAAAGCAATTTCTTGTACCACCAACATACACTAGCGCAGCAGCACCTAAGGAATGCCCAATTGCAACATCAAATGGCACGCCCACGTGATCATGTGCTGCCAGTACGGCTTCAATAAACCGTCCCGGATGAGATTTTTCGGCGTAAGAATCGCCATGTCCTAGCGGGTGAACGGCATAGATTGTGTACTCGCGCGGATCAACCTGCGCGATCAGATCTTTAAACTGCCCGACCCAACCGGACCAGCCGTGCATGAGCAACATTTTTTTTTGGCCGTTGCCGTGAATAGATAGCAAGGCGCCCCCGGGCAACGGCACGACCTCATCAAACAATGCACTGCTCGCCTGCCGCCGTTCTGTCTTGATCCGGGGACTGGTCATTAGCTGGACGGCTTTTAAAGCAGCGCCCGCTGGTGACAATCGGCTGTACACCCCAAAGTAAGCTCGGAACAAACCTAGTGACATATTCATCTGATACTCCCTCCAAATGTTTCCCAAAGTGTTTTCTGAGGCTAAAGCGATTCTTGACTTCCAGCCTCTACCCATATAGTGTATATGCACTTTAATTAAAAGCACAAGGAGAAATTTGTGAATTTAATCATCAGAAGTGCTGAGGAACAGGATCTTCTTTCTGTAATTCAAATGCTGGCAGAGGACCAGCTTGGTGCGTCGCGTGAGACTGTCGGTACAACACCAGACCCTCAGTATTTGGCGGCTTACAGGTCGATTAAGTCTGATCGAAATAACGAACTGGTGGTGGCAGAGAAAGATGGGGAAATATTGGGTACGATGCAGCTAACCTTCATTCCCGGGCTATCCCGTCTGGGCGCTTGGCGTTGTCAGATTGAAGCCGTGAGAGTGCGGGAAGACAAGCGGGGGCACGGTATTGGCCATAAAATGATAACCTGGGGCATAGCGCAAGCACGTATGAAAGAATGTAGGCTGGTTCAATTAACCACGGACAAGAGCCGAGAAAATGCGCACATCTTCTATGGACGCCTTGGGTTCAAACCCAGTCATATTGGAATGAAGCTCAGTCTTGATTCGTAACGGGCTACTGGCTGTCGGTGCAGCACCAGACAAATAACGTTAGGGAGTTTGTTGATCTGCTCTCAGGACAGCTAAAGGGTAGCCTACCCTAAACCCAAGAGCGATCTGAACACATCCTCAAGTGCAGGCCCGAGCCTATATACTCCATGCGCCAGCTGCTGCCGCATCTTTCGCATATACTGCGAAATCTCTGGGCTGCCTGCCCAATGCTCGTTGTACCCCATCACTGATATACGCATTCCGGCCATCCAGTACGGTTTCGAAGAGGTAATTGAGGAGCCAGACAATTTCCTCTGGAGCTCGTGAATCCCTGGCACCGGCCAGAAAATCCTGTTTCGGCACTGGAATGAAGGTGACTTCGCGGCCTACCGCTCGCGAGAGCTCTTGCGCGGCCTCTCGGAACGTCAACATTCTTGGCCCCGTTACTTCGTATACTTCGCCGTTGTGGTGATCTTCTGTGAGTGCCGCGACTGCAACGTCTGCAATATCGTCTACATCCACAAATGGCTCCGGAATGTCGGCGACCGGGAGCGTAATCGCCCCGTTCAGAACCATCTCACGAAACTCACCCTCGGAGAAATTCTGACTAAACCAGCTGGCCCGGACTACCGTCCATTCCAGACCTGACTCCTGAACAATTTGCTCACAACGTTGCGCCTCCTCCTCCCCGCGCCCGGAGAGAAGAACCAAACGCCTGACATTGGAGTTCACCGCATAGTTGACGAATTCCTGAATTGTTTCGGTCGCACCGGGAATAGCCAGATCTGGTGCGTAATTGATGTAGACCGATTCAACACCAGCAAGAGCTCCACCCCAGGTGCTGGAAACATTCCAGTCAAATGGCGACGTTACTGAGTTTCTTGATGCGATCCTCACTGGAACAGCTTGTTCTTTGAGGCGCTCTGCAACTCGACGACCTGTTTTTCCAGTCCCACCAAGTATGAGAATTGTTCCTGATGCTGACGTTGAATTACTAACTTGAGTTTTCATGACCATCCCCTTAAGTTGCTTTACATTGTGTCAATTGACACGATGTAAAGCTTGCGGTAAGGTTTACAGCATGTCAAGAGAAACTAATGAAACTCGAAAAAAGATCCTGCAGGCTACTGTCGACTCACTTGGAAGAACTGGCGGTGAAGGTGTGCGAATGGGTGATATTGCAAAAACCGCCGGCGTTTCTCGCCAGGCTGTTTACCTCCATTTTGCATCACGTACCGAACTCCTGGTTTCCGCGACCCGGTTTCTGGACGAAGAGCTAGATCTTGAAGAACGCCTGGGATTTGTCCGGGCGGCCGAATCGGCACGAGAAAGACTGATTCGCTACGTTCATTTCTGGGGTGATTACATTCCAGGCATCTATGGAGTAGCCAAAGCGCTTATAATTGCCCAAAGCTCAGATGAGGCTGCCAACGTAGCCTGGGATGATCGAATGTCCGCACTGAAATCGGGCTGCGAAGCTGTCGTTAAAGCATTGGCCGCAGAGCAGGCGTTGAAACCCGAATGGAATAAGGAATCGGCAACGGATGCTTTCTGGGCAATGCTGCTGGTGCCGGTCTGGGAGAATCTGACCCTAAAGTGTGGCTGGACCACAGAGCAGTACAAGGATCGTGTTACGTTGATGGTGTTGAACAGCTTTGTGAAAGAAACGCCGCCGTAGGGAGTCTATTGCTGCAGGGGATGTCAGAAAATGGCCAATTCTTTATTGGATGTGCTTGTGACTCTGGGGGCAGTCCTGTCTTTTGTTATGACAGGGATTTACTTCGCATTTTCTAATTTCATAATGCGCTCACTGAATGCTGTCGACTATCAGGAAGCGATCTCCGCAATGAACTCCATAAACAGGGAGATAGTTCGACCGGGCTTCATGCTCTTGTTTTTTGGCTCCTCGTTTACCGCCCTCCTGGTCTTGATCTTGATCCTCTTTTTCGACAGTGCTCCTTTCTCTGGAGTGCTCATCATCGGATCACTGCTCTATTTGATTGGCATGTTTGGCTGTACCGCAGCCCCTTGAATAACCGATTAATGGCGGCTGTTGGTTCAGGCAAAGATCTTGAGCGCGAATGGTCGTACTACCTGAAAAAATGGACTCGCTGGAATCATATAAGAACAATCTGTTGTGCTATGTCTGGTTTGCTTTATTTATGCAGCTACCTACTGTAAACATCCCCTAGAATCGTTCCACTCGAAACTGGAAAATCCGGCATGATAGAGTCCTGAGTCAGAGACAAATGCCGATATCAAGGCGCTGTAAAAGGTCCGCTTTGTGGTCAAAATGGTCAGTGGCGGCACCGTAAGAAAGGTCGCAAAGCGGTAAGCGTTCATTCCACGACGTAGTGGACTTACTTCACATCACGAAG
>TARA_R110002110_G_scaffold323651_1_pt1 | contig 15601 bp, 12 predicted proteins | sample TARA_R110002110 | Tara Oceans TARA_R110002110 (sample SAMEA4397330) | marine metagenome | biome: Polar Biome; feature: [SRF] surface water layer (ENVO:00010504); material: water (ENVO:00002006), including particulate matter (ENVO:01000060) such as... | depth 5 m
GAGAGAGACGTATTTAGTTCATTTCTATATTATTTCGAAGATTTTCTCAGTTAATAAAATTCTTTGTTTCAAAGTCCCCTTCCCTCGGAGAAGGGAAGGGACAGGGATGGGTTGCTTTAAAAAAATTACATCATTTAATCGTTTCATACTAGTTCAATCAACCGTATATTTATGTTTATTACAATCGGTTAAATAAAAAGATTTTTAGGGAACTTATTTTTTGCGTTACGCACTTAATACATATCAATTACCAAGCATAGAAGAAGAAAAAACAAGCCTTCTTGATGCTATTTCTACCGATTTACTTTTTTTCTGCGTGTTAATATTCTTAGTTATAAAGCAGAGATTTTTTGCTGATGAATCACAAATATCAGCCCCTTATAAAACAAATTTTCAAGATAATCTGGCCGATGTTGCTACACCTTCTTTTCAGGTAACATCATATATTCGCACATTTTACGAACCGGAGTTAGTACTCAGAATTCGACAGTGGATAGCATGTATTGCAGGTACCGGCCGCTCAAAAAAGAAATTTAATGAAGAACCAAATCATAATTCACTCCACCGAGCATCAAGCTCGGATTGCGTTGCTCGAAGATGGAGAGCTCGCTCAATTATTCATTCAATCAGAAGAGAACCAACGTACTGTTGGTAATATCCATGTAGCAAAAGTCCATAAAGTTATGGGCGGTATTAAAGCTGCTTTTATCGATATGGGAACTCCAAAAGATGCTTTCTTGCACTTCTCAGATGCCGGAGATCACTTAGATGAATACATTTCTATGCTTAACGGCCCAAATGCTATTCCCAGTCACGCTAAGTCTGATCTAAAAAACAAAGAGAAGCTCGCTAATCATCAGAAACAAGCGTTAGCAGGTAAGATTTTAAGAACTGGCCAAAAGCTTTTAGTCCAGATTGTAAAAGAACCAATTGGTTCAAAAGGGCCTCGTATTTCAACGGATATCACTATTGCAGGTAGATTTTTGGTGTTGATCCCAATGGGCGATTACATTGCTGTTTCAAAAAAGATTTCTAATTACAAAGAGCGCAAAAGATTAAAAAATATCCTCGGTGATATGGTTCCTGACGGATTCGGAGTAATCGTCAGAACTGTTGCTCAGGGTCAGGATGAAAAAGCCATTGAAGACGATCTTCGTGATGTTCTAAGAAAATGGGAAAAGATTTTAGACAAGCTTGAAACAGCTAAGCCCCCTTCCCTTCTCCACAGAGATCTGGATATGACGGAAAGTTTGATTCGTGATCTGTTTGCAAAAAACTACGAACGTGTTTTGGTTGACGATCCTAAAATGTATCGCCAGCTTAAATCTTATGTAAGTCAGGTTGCTCCTGAAATGGCGCAAAATGTGCATCAGTATAAAGGGAAAAAACATATATTTGATCAAATGGGAATTGCAGAAGATGTAAATTCCATCTTCAATCCCAGAGTAAGAATGAAATCAGGTGGTTATCTGATCTTTGAGCAAACGGAAGCTATGTATGTAGTTGATGTGAACTCAGGGCCTTATGCGGCAAAAGCCAGACAAGAAGATAATTCACTTAAAACAAATTTAGATGCAGCTCGTGAGATCGCTAAGCAATTACGCTTAAGAGATATTGGTGGTATTATTGTAGTAGATTTCATTGACCTTAGAGACGATAAGAACAGAAAGAAAATTTACGATGAACTGAAAAGAGAGTTCAAAAAAGATCCGGCCAAAACCAATATGCTTGGAATGAGTGATTTTGGACTGGTTCAAATTACGCGTCAACGAATTAGACCAAGCGTAATTAATTCCGTATCTAAAGTTTGCCCCATGTGCGGCGGAAGTGGTGATGTTATTAGTGACGATACCGTATTGACTGATATCGAAAGCTGGTTAAGTCGCTTCAAGCACAGTTCAGATTATAAAGCTGTGGATCTTTATGTAAATCCTTACATGAAAACACTCATCAACAAAGGGCTTTTCAGTAAACGCTGGAAGTGGATGTCAAAATTACACATCAAAGTCACTTTAGTTGCGGATGAAAGCATCCCGTTAAGTCGCTTTAAAGTTACACTATCAGGTTCAGATGTCGATCTTACCGATGTAGTTATGCGTGGAGACTCGATTGATGAAGCGCTCGACCAAGTTGAGTTCATTGAAGAGTTAGATCGTGGTAAAGATGATCTTGAAATCACTAAGAAAAATAATCATCGAAACAGCGGAAACAGAACGTCAGGTAGTTCTGCCAATTCGAATGGAAGTGCAAACAAAGCGCATCAAAATCGAAACTAGGTTTTTGCTGGCTTGGTTTTTGCCAACCAGAAGCATAAACAGAATTTAATTTTATACAATGAGTGCATTTAAACTACACGCTACCACTGTTGTGGGGGTAATCCATAACGGGAAAGCCGCTTTAGGTAGCGACGGTCAAGCGACCATGGACAAAACGGTGATGAAATCTACCGTAAAGAAAGTTCGGAAATTATACGATGGTAAAGTACTTGCCGGTTTTGCCGGATCAACCGCGGATGCTTTTACCCTCTTTGAACGATATGAAGAGAAATTGAACGAATACAACGGCAATATGCAGAGGGCTGCAGTTGAGCTCGCCAAAGATTGGAGAAAAGATAAATATCTTCAAAAATTGGAAGCTCTGTTAATAGTTATGAATAATGAAAATGCATTGGTTATTTCAGGACAAGGAGATGTAATTGAACCTGATGATAATATTGCTACTATTGGAAGTGGTGGATCTTACGCCCTTTCAGCAGCCAGAGCATTAAGCAAACACGCAAAGAAATTATCTGCAAAAGAGATCGTTGAAGAATCATTAAATATTGCAGCAGATATCGACATCTATACAAATCACAATTTGTCGATCATAGAAATTGAGGCCTAAAATATGTTAGAAGATAAGAATTTGACACCACAACAAATCGTCCGCGAACTTGATAAATATATCGTTGGCCAAAAAGCTGCGAAAAGATCAGTAGCTATCGCTTTAAGAAATCGCTGGAGAAGATTAAACTCCAGGGAAGATATTCGGGAAGAAATTGTACCAAATAACATTTTACTGATCGGGCCTACCGGCGTTGGTAAAACAGAAATAGCCAGAAGATTAGCGAAACTTGCGATGGCGCCTTTCATCAAAGTAGAAGCTTCAAAATTTACTGAAATCGGATATGTTGGCCGTGATGTGGAATCTATGATTCGTGATCTTACCGATATTGCCGTTAACATGGTGAAGTTGGAGATGCAAGAACGTGTGCAAGGTAAAGCTACAAAAGCTGTTGAGAATCGTATTCTTGATATTCTTATTCCTCCTGTTACAAAAAAAGGCGTAGGATTTAATGCTACAACTAATGCAGATAATAATTTTGACCCTGCTAAAGCAGATGACGAAGAATTGAATGTGAGAACTCGTGAACGTTTCCGTGAAAAACTTCAAAATGGAGAATTGGAAGAACGAGAGATCGAAATTGAAGTAAAGAATAGTAAGACTCCCATGATGCAAGTTTTTGGCCCGGGAGGAATGGAAGAGATGGGCATGAACTTGCAAGATATGCTCGGTAACATGGGAGGAACAGGGAAAAAAGCGAAACGTAAATTACCTATTTCAGAAGCTCGAGAAGTCTTGCTTGAAGAAGAAGCTGAAAAATTAATCGATCATGAATCAGCAGTACAAGAAGCGCTGGAAAGAGTTCAGAAACAAGGAATTGTATTTATTGATGAGATCGATAAAATAGCAGAACCTTCAACCGGAGCAGGAAAAAGTGGTCCTGATGTAAGTCGCCAAGGTGTACAACGAGACCTCCTTCCTATTGTTGAAGGAAGTACCGTAAATACCAAACATGGAATTGTGAAAACAGACCATATTCTATTTGTTGGTTCAGGAGCCTTTCATGTATCCAAGCCATCCGATATGATTCCTGAATTACAAGGACGTTTTCCAATTCGTGTTGAACTAACATCACTTACAGAAGAAGATTTCATTAAAATTCTTTCTGAGCCAAAAAATGCTTTAACTAAACAATATGAAGCAATGTTGGAAACAGAAGGAGTAAAAATCACCTTTACGAAAGATGCTATCAAAGAACTTGCGAGGATTGCGGCTGTTGTAAACTCACAAGTGGAAAACATCGGAGCAAGACGTTTACATACCATTATGTCATCTTTATTCGATGAATTATTATTCGCAGTTCCGGATGATATTAATTCAGGAGAGATCACTATTGATCCTTCTTATGTAAGTAAACAACTTGAGGATTTAGTAAAAGACAAAGATCTGAGCCATTACATACTTTAATAAGAAAGTAGAATTTTAATAAAAGCTAGTTCCTGTCATTCCTGCGAAGGCAGCGCCAAAGGCACTCCCACGGAGGAATCTAGATTTTCATTAAAACCAATGTTGTGATATTAAGTACAATTTAGATTCCCACAAAGTGATGCCTTTGGCACAGGCATACGCCCTGGAATGACTTTGGTCTGAATATCAGATTAAAATTTCCTTGTTAAAAAATCACAATAAACAATCTATGACGAAACAATTTGTTATAATCACCTGTTAGTATATAAAACTAGTTAATTGAATATGTCTTTAAAAAAATTTATTGCCCCACAAGTAGTAATTGTACTAATTCTAGCTCTTGTAAAGTTTACTGGAGTTGATGCTGTTGTAAGAACTACTATGAACGATGATGAAACAAACATCATCAAATATGCTCAAGCAACACGAAGTATTATTGCTAATTACTTCAGTGAAGCTGATCTTGACAAAATGTATAAAGTGAGCATTAGAGAGTTTGTTACTCATCTTAAAGACACAACTCTTACAATTAAAGGTTCTCCTGTTGATACTACCTTTCCTGGAGTTAAAATTAAGTCTATCTCCGATGCCTTTACCGGTTTTGAAAAATCATATCTCTATGTAGCTAACAATACTACCAATGAGGATATGACTAAGTTAACTGAGTATGCAATCAGAGGGCTTTTTTCAACGCTCGATCCACATTCTGTTTATATTGAACCGGATGACAGCGAACGCGTACAGGAAGAGTTTGCGGGGAAGTTTCAAGGAATTGGCGTTCAGTTCAATATTATTCAAGATTCTATCACTGTAGTTACGGCTATTTCCGGCGGACCTAGTGATCAACTAGGAATTCGATCCGGAGATAGAATTGTAGCCATTGAAGACAGTAACGCTGTTGGTTTTACCAATGAACAAGTTTTAAATAGTTTAAGAGGAGAAAAAGGCTCAAAAGTCAGGGTTACAATTGTGAGACCAGGCGTATCTTCACCGCTATTTTTCACTATAGAAAGAGATGATATTCCATTGTACACAGTAGATGCATCTTATATGCTGGATGAACGCACCGGTTATATTAAAATTAACCGATTTGCAGCTACTACTCATCAAGAATTCATGGAAGCTTCCGAAGAGTTGAAAACTCAGGGAATGGATCGTTTGATTTTAGATCTACGTGGAAATCCAGGCGGTTATTTAGGACAGGCAATAGCCATTGCTGAAGAATTCTTTCCCAGAGGAACTTCGCTTGTTTCAACTAAAAGTAAACACAGCCGATTTGATGGTGATTACTTTTCAAGAAAAAATGGCGAATTCAAAGATAAGCCCGTTATCGTTTTAGTAGATCAAGGAGCCGCATCAGCAAGTGAAATTGTTTCGGGTGCAATTCAAGATCATGATCGCGGATTAATCGTTGGAAAAAGAACTTTTGGTAAGGGGCTTGTTCAGCAACAATATGAGTTAATTGACAAAAGTAACGTACGTGTTACCATTTCAAGATATTACACTCCATCTGGAAGATTAATTCAAAAACCTTTTGTTGAAGGCGGTGGCGAAGAATATGCTTATGAAATTTATCGCCGTGAAGATGCTATGAACGATGCAATCGAATTCTCAGATCATATCCCGGATTCTTTGAAATACAAAACAGATGCAGGAAGAACGGTATATGGTGGTGGCGGTATTGTACCGGATTATATTATTCCTGATGACACTTCGCGCTCAGGCTATGTGATCAATTTTGCCATTCGTAAAAGAGCGGCTTTTGATTATGTCCGAGAATATCTTGATGAAAACGGTGATGAATTCCGAGCAAAATGGGAAGGTGATTTTGAGAAATACCGAACAGACTTTACCTGGGATGAGACGAATATCACTGAGTTCAAAACATCTCTTGAAGGCAAAGGGCTTGTAATAACAGACACGGTAAGCGCTCCTAAATTTAGAAGTGATTCGTTATTTATTCCAGTTGGACATTTTGAAGAAGTAGCCTGGATGAGTGAAGGAAGGATGAAAGCAGAACTGGCTCGTCAAGTTTGGGGCATGAAATCGTTCTACCCAATAGTAAACGATATTTTTGATAATACCATCAAAGAAGCCATGAAACTTTGGGATGCCGTTGATAGATTAAACGCTCTTGCCAAAGGTGAAAAATCTGCTAGTGTTGGCAATTTGAATGATGGTGGAAAGTAATTGTAATTAGGAATAAATAGTGAACTATTCCTAATTCATCTATTCCTCATTATTTGAAGAAAACATTTTTTATTCAGCGTCGCGTACTTCCTTTTGTATTCTATGGGATTTAGTCCCGAGTACTTTTTAATACTTAGAATTTAACTGTAAAACCAATACTTAAGCTTGTTGTTGAAGGCCACTTAGTTTCCCTATCAGTTACATTACCGTTAGCATCTCCTCTTAGATACTCTCTTTCACGAGCCACTCTTTCAAGTCTCCAATTAAGAGTAATTTTTTCTCCCAGCGGAATATATAACCCTGTGTACAGGATGTATCCAAAAGCAGTGTTATAATAATCTGTTCCTTCATTTGATGATTGTCTTTTAAAACCATTTCGCAACCACGAAACCCCTCCCCCAACATATAAATTTGGAGATGATTTATTGGTTTCATTCCTCAATTTAATAAAATAGGCTGAAGTTAAACCATACTCTAATCCGGAAGTTGTTCTTCGTTCATCAAAATTAGAATCGTTTGGATCTATGAGCTCTCTTTCAGTTCTTTCAAATCCCAATCTGGGGCCTATTGCTATATTTCTATTTATTAAATATAGTAGATCACCAGAATATTGAAATCGCTTGTATGATTTTTCAAATTCTTGATTAAAATTCTTATTCCTTTCGGCGCCGGAATATCCTAGTGAAAATGATAGCAGAAAATTACCTTTTTCAATGAAATCAGTTTGATCTGCATCTTGGGAAAGTACTGCTTGCTGGAAAATTAATGATACAGCAAGTAACAGAATGCAAGATTTGGCTTTCTTTAAGTCTATTTGTTTTATAATTGATATCATGCCTATCCTCAAAATTTAAATAGTTGAAAGCCCAGTGATAACTCTACGCCCTTTGCATCAGTTTCTACTCTGGGGAAATCTCCCTCCCAATCAGGTCCAAACTCAATGAATAAGCCAAGACTATTTGTAACCCTATAGCTGCTTCCCAGCCTTAAACTTGTTCGGAATCTAACATCACCATTTTGAATAGAACCAAAAGCATCGGATAACTGCATATCATAGCCTATCAAATATGAAGCATCGAAATAGAATCCAAGTAAATCTTTATTGTAGAAGTAAGTTCTTGCAATAGGCCCCAAAGCGATGGTACCAATATCAATTCCATCAAACCCATCTGAAATAAATATTTTAGTAAATCCTTTAACCCCAACTCCAAATCTGTTGTTAAGCAAACGTATATAGTTAAAGTCTGTACTAATTATAGTATTTCGGATTGTTTCATAACCGGATGGTCCAGCAATGAAGTTTTTATTATGGGTAATTGCTCCTGAGAATTCCCATATAGACATACCTTTTTGAATGCCGGTGATCCCTGTTTCACTCTGTGAAAATCCGCTTCTCCAAGGAATTAAGAGAAACAAAAGTATGAGTAGGTTTTGTTTTTTCATAGTTATTGATTTTAATATCCATTAGCGGTTAACACCGAATCCAGATCGAAATTACGAACCGGAATCAGCACTGTTTTTCTATACACCGAGAAATAGCCTGCAAAGAAGCCTATGGCATCATTCTCTGATTTGGGTAAAATCTCCCCGTTCTCTCCTACTTTTTCAATCGTTGAAACATCAAATAAATAAATGGAGTCTCTGGTGGATAGAGCTTCTTCAAAACGGGAGTACATTTCATCCCACCTCTGACCTTTAGTACTAAACCAATTGCTTAAGTTTTGAAAATTTTTCCACATTCCATTATCAAAATAGGAAAATCTCATCCAATCGATTTCTTTTTCAAGACTCCCGCTACTTTCATCGATAAGGCCTTTAATCCAGCTTTTACGTAAAGAATCATCTTGATTTGAAATTGTGCTTATACCATAGAAAGAACCATTTCGCAGATAGTTACCCCTGTCTTCAAATAAAAAATTTTCATTTGGTTCTAGTAAAAGAATGTCTCGATCAACACTTGTATTACTTTGTAATTCGGTAATAAAAATATTAGGAGGAAATTTAAATTTAATGTATTTGTTTGGTATGCTTTCTTCTCTTGGAGTACCATCATTATACGGTCTATACACTACGTTTAGTTTTGTTGTATCAGGGACATTGAACTCAACCATCTCTGGTATTTGTGATTCTTTTAAATAACTACGACCATCTGGTATTAAAATTTTTAACAGATATTTCTTACTCGATATAAGCTCAAGTTCTGAATGTATATCTCCATACACTCCGTTTCCCTCATAGGTGTATTCCACTGTTTTTTCAAACGGGCCGCCAAGTGGTCCTGTTACCGTAACTTTAGCTTTTGATTCCTCTCTGAACGTAAGCTCAAAACGCTGTAATGTTCTCACCACTTGGGTCCATAACGTAGGATTATACAATCCTTCAATATTCTGAACTTCTTCATAACTGGGATCAAAATTCCCATCGCTCACATATCCGATAACTACTTCTGGATAATGATGCACCGTATCATTAGTAGCTTCCACTAAACCAGTAATGAAAGGGGTATTATCAGGGATGATTCTATAAAACTCTTGTCCATTATTATTGGTAGGAGCTTTAGTACAGTTAGTCAAAATTATTAAACAGGTTATTATGCTTGAAATAATAGTTTTCATAAAAAAAATAATGCCATCCTCTCCGGATGACATTATCATTAAAGATTAATAGGTTTTAAGACCAAATGTATATCGGAATGAATCAGATCCATACCACTTTACTGTTGAAAATGCATACCCATTAGAAATTCTTTTGTTTACATTGAATTCATTTATCCTCCTCACTCCTGATTCAGCAATAGGATCATCGCCGCTTCCGAATAGATGGCTTCTGGTAGTAAACCCTGTATATACGGATCTCCATATACCGTCATCCATATAAAACGTTTGGATATTTCTGGCATAACTGCTGGAACGCCTTTGCGAAAAATCAGCGTAATCTTTGTCATCATCAGATAGTACAAGTCTCCAAGGTCCACCGGTTTGGGTAAGATTAAAGAGTGGGAAAAAATCCACATTATCGGTTAAATAAGTTCCATTAAAGAATTTTCGATAACGAACAATATTAAAGTTATAATCTTGCCCTTTGTTATTTATATCAGGCACTTGGTAGTAGTAATCATCATATCCGCCTTTATCTGCACCTTGTATCATTGTGTTATTACTTAAGGGCAGATAAGGATTGCTTCTTACTACTTTATCAAACCGATACTTATAACTTATCGGCATATTATTTTGGTAATTGTCGTCTTTCTTAACAAACATTTGTAACTCGGAAGCTCCTGAGCCATCTCCGGTTGCAGCTAGCCGCATAGATTTGATTACGAAATAGGTACTGTTGCTTTGAAATGTGCCCGTACTTGGCCCACGGCTCCAGTCGTTAACTCTTCCTCCTGTGCCGCCACCGCCGGTTCCTCCACCACCTCCACCTCCATCATCACAATCAATAATTACAGAGGGGTCATCACACGGTTCTTCTAAAATGGGTACAGCTTCTAAAAACATCAATGATGGTTCCGAAATAACTCTCGCTTTATTCGTTCCAGGCTCTTTCGCCGAAACAAAACCTTCTTTATCAAAAGTTACAGAAAGTGTTCTGCTTGCATCCGAAATATGTACCGCTTCAAAAGTAATCGGCCATATCTCTTCTCCATTCTCGTCATCGTCTAAATAGAATTTATCCGAATCTAAAGCCAACCAAAGGTCTTCTGATTCTCCGATCTTAGCTAAGGTCTTCTGATGTGCTTCCCCATCCGAGATATACTGCCGAATCCCTAACGTAAAGTCTTCGGTATTTCCGGCTTCATCGGTTATCCTAAAATGGGAAGGAAGAGTCTCTTGCGCTTTGGCTTTCAAGGAAGGTATATCTTTATCAAGGTTACCGCTCCCAATTCATTAGGGGTAAGTTTTGCCTTCTCTACTCCTTCATTCATCACTTTTATAAGTTGGGTTCCATAGTTTGCAATCACTTTGTTCCGGTAAGTTTCTAAGTAACTGTTTCCTAAGAAGTCTTTATCGGCTATTTCGACAATGACTCCTCCATCCAGCGGGCTGATCTCATCGGGCAGTATGGTAGAGTCTACTCCCGCATTTGGGGAAAGACTACATGCTGAGAAGAATAACAGCCCACCGACCAGTACTCCGCTCCATTTCAAATCGATATATTTAATTCTTTGATTCATTTTATTATTCGTTTAATTAGCGTTTTACAGTTAACACACCCTGTGTTAACACATTTTAATAAACGAACATATAAATTGCAAATTAATTAATGGCGAATCTATTGTTTTGCAATGAAATAACCCTTAACAGTATAATGTGATGCATTTTTTATTCAAAATAATTTTCTGTTTTACAAACTTTTTTGCTCAAAAAAACCTGCGAGTAACTCACCCGCAATTTGTTACAAATTCGCAGAAAATAATTGCATTTAATTTGATTAAGAGGTTCAAAAAGTACTAAAAATATAAACACATACATCCAAAAAAACAGTGTTGTTTTAAATTCTATTCTTTATGTGTATATTTACAGTCGTTATTCGTTTAATTAGCGTTTTACGGTTAACACATCCAATGAGGTTTCTTCTTAGAAGGAACCTCATTTTTTTTGCATACGCTCAAATATTAAGCAATTACCTAAAACTAACATTGTTCTATGAATGCTATAAAAAAAATCTCTTCTCGGGAGAACTTCAGTATGTAAACTTTGCTCAGTCGGTAACAATCTTCACGTTTATCCTCTTCCTCCCGCTAATGAAGCAAATATCGAGCATAGTATTTTAGTGTACTCAACTTGTTTGAACCAAATTAAAGATCCTGAAAAAATTGAGCCTAATCATTGGCGCTGTCTCAATGGCAGCATGTGGCGTCCGATTGCTGCAGTGCAAGTTACAGCATGGAGAATGTTAACACGATTGCGAGATGAAGTTTGGCCGATAAAATTATTGTATATGATGTATTTGGGTAGTGAAACACTGCAAATGGCTCAATCAGATTCAGAAGCACAATCAGAAAACTTTAAGCCAGTACAAGAAATAGTTCATTTAGAACCTGAGTTCCCACAAAGTAATGGAGATACATTAGAAGCCGATGCTACAGTAGACCTAAACGTGAAAGGCGCTAATTTCACTGCAAAAAAAGGGACTTTTGTTCGTGATATTTCTCTAATATGGGATAGTCCTGAACATATTGAAGGAAAAGTTGAAGAACAACAAATTGTAATCTTAACGAAGTTTGTGAAGAAGCAAAACTAGTGTAGTATCAGTCATGAATTGTCGTAGCTCTGTCAACCTGAACAAGAACAATAAATCTAACTCACTACTAATAACTTATTTCACATACACCGTCTTGGTATTCACAAACTCATGAATCCCGTACAAGCCTAGCTCTCTTCCATACCCTGATTGTTTAATTCCACCAAAAGGTAATCTCGGATCTGATTTAACAAATTCGTTCACAAAACAGCAACCGGCTTCCAGTTGTTTTGCAGCAATTTTTTCAGCTTTCTCTATATTCTGAGAATAAATGGAAGCTCCCAATCCATATAAAGAATCGTTCGCGACTTTTATGGCTTCTTCTTCATTTTTTACTTTTATGATTGATGCAACCGGCCCGAATAACTCTTCGTCATAAGCAGGCATCCCTTTGGTTACATTTTCCAACATTGTTACCGGATAAAAGGCGCCCGCTGCACTCGGTTTTTTTCCTCCAAGAGTACATTTAGCTCCTTTCTCTATACTTTTTTGAACCTGCTCGTGGAGTGAATCTCTTAAATCTTCTCTCGCCATTGGGCCAATATCCGTTCCTTCTGCAAAGGGATCTCCAACTCTTCTCGACTCCATCAGCTTCTTGAATTCAGCAACAAATTCATCATATACTTTTTCAACGATAATAAATCTCTTTGCAGCTATACAACTTTGTCCGGTATTCAGCAATCTGGAGTTCACACAGCTTTGGGCGGCTTGCTTGAGATCTGCATCTTCAAGGATAATGGAAGGATCGCTACCTCCTAATTCCAACACCGTTTTTTTTAATGCTTCTCCTGCTTGTGAAGCCACAATTTTACCTGCTCTAGTACTCCCTGTTAAGGTAACTGCGGCTATTCCTTCATGCTGAATAACAGCCTTCATATTGTCATTTTCTACCAGAATTGTTCGAAACAGATCCGAAGAAATGCCGGAATCCTGTATCAATTTTTCAATTTCTAAAGCACTTCCGGTAACATTTTCGGAGTGACTTAATATCACTGCATTTCCTGCCATAAGCGCTGGTGCAGCAAATCTGAATAATTGCCAGAATGGGAAATTCCAAGGCATTATTGATAGCACCGTCCCTAAAGGATTGAAGGTTACATAACTTTTTGAAGCTTCAGTTTCTACATTGTCATTTGCCAAAAATTTTACCGCATTCTCCGCATAATATTCACAAACCCAGGCACATTTTTCTATCTCTCCAATGGCTTGAGAAAGAGGTTTTCCCATTTCGGTAGACATCAACGCTCCTAATTCCTGTTTTCTGTCCTTTAGTAGCTTTGCGATTTCATTCATGTAAACTGATCGCTCAGCATAACTATGATTTTTCCATTGGCTTTGCGCTGTATTTGCTTTCACAATAATGCCTGAAACTTCTTCAAAGCTCATTTCAGCGTATTCTTTGATTATTTCCCCACTAGCCGGGTTTATAGTCTTCATAAGATTTCTTTCAATTTATTATTTTGTATCACAACAGTTTATTAGTGGCAGAAGTTCGTTTCCAACTATCTTTAGGTAAATCCTAGTTAGATACAAACTCGATTCCCCAACTTTCCCCCGCAGGGATAAATCCCTTACTTGGTTATGTACTTGCTTGTACCACCATCATAAGCTAACGTGAGTTCGAGATACTATCTTCATTTGCTCCGAAGGAATGCCTTTTTATCTCGAACTCACGTTAAGCCGGAAAGGATTTTAATCCTGAAAGTAGCTTTAAAAATTTATTGGTTTCTCTCACTCTTCATCTTATACTCAAATTTTTTCTCGTTCACCACATTCTCTGACTCACTGTGGGGATCAGGGTAATAGTCATCGGAATAGGTGCTTGACAATTTGTTAACTTTCTCCTGAATTTTTGTTTGAGAAGTCATTATCTTTTTCTTCTCTTCTTGTGATTCTGATCTTCCAAACCTTTCGGATAATTCAGCAAGCTTACGTTTTAAAAATGCTAATTCAAGCGTTTTAATAGTACTTTTTGCGGTTCGGTAAGGGTTTTTATCCCTTTCATATTTCAAGCCAACTTTTTCCTGGTGGCGTTCACTTGGGGTGTATTGCTCAAGCAATATATCGCCAACTAATCTTGGATAAGGTTCATTTTTGCCGGAGTACACATTTACAGATATCTCTTCTTCTTCTTTAAATCGATTAAGAATATCCAGATAAAACGCTTTTAGCTCCTCATCTTCAAACACGTTATCGTTGGTAAAAGAACAAATGTATTCCACCATATCTTTTCCATACGTGATCATCAAACGGATAAGTTCTTTTTCTGCTTGTGTTTTTTTGGTTGATGGCTTCTCTTGCTGAACATTCGGATTCCCCTGTTGCCCAGAATGCTCGACTCTTCCCAAAGCTTCTTCTGGAATATCCATTCTTCTAGATTCCTGAAACTCTTCCCTCCTGCGATCTCTGAAATCTTCGTTTCGCTTTTGTGCCATCACGCGTTCCAACTCTACAAATAATTCCCGATCACTTCCTTTGCGGTATTTTTGTGTTTTTTGATGTAAATGCTGAACGTAAATTTGGCGCTGGATTGATTCTTTAATACTGGCAATAGCTTGAAGTATTTCAGTGATAACCTTTCCTACCTGAACGGGATTTTGAAGCCTACCTTCTTCATCTGCTTTATGCAGCAAAAAATCCACAAAATCTAACGCTTCTTGATTTTTTTTATCCTCAAACGATTCCTTTCCGAACTGTTTTACGAAAGAATCGGGATCTTCGCCATCAGGGAGTTCCAGCAATTGAACTTCCATTCCTTGAGCTAGTGCAATATCAATTCCACGTTTCATAGCTGCTTGTCCGGCATTATCGGCATCGTAAATCATAACGATCTTTTCACCATACCGATTTAAGATTTTCATCTGCCCCCGAGTTAAAGCCGTTCCTGAACTAGCAACCACATTCTTAACACCGTGCTCATGCAGAGTAATTACATCGGTATATCCTTCAACTAAAATCACCTCTTTGTTCTTACGAATCTCATTCTTTGCAAAGTTAACTCCATAAACTACTTCACTTTTATTGTACACTTTAGTTTGGGATGAGTTGATGTATTTAGCGGTTTTCTCGGTACCTAAAACACGCCCGGCAAAAGCAATCACTTTTCCGGTTGTACCAAAAATTGGAAACATCAATCTACCTCTAAAAGTATCGTAGAATCCTTCTCCTCGTTGGCTAGGCTTTATCAGATCAGCTTCCACTAAATATTGCTCATCAATTCCGGCGTTTTGAGCCGCCTTATAAAGATCACTTCCTCCGGATGGAGCATATCCCAATCCATACTTTTTAAATACTTCCCGATTATAGCCTCGCTTTTCTAAATAATTCAACGCTTTTTGTGCATCGGGATTTTCAATCAGGTTTCGATAGAAATAAATCCCTGCAAATTTTAGCGCATGATAAATTCCTTCTTTCTGTTGAAGACTTTCGGAGGGCTCTGAACTTTCTTCCTCAGGAATAAAAACACCATAGCGATCAGCTAATTGTCGAACAGCTTCCGTAAAACCAATTCCATCCTGATCCATTACAAACTTGAATACATCACCCGACTCTCCACACCCAAAACACTTATAAATGCCCAGTCTCGGTGTAACATTGAACGACGGTGTTTTTTCATCATGATAAGGACACAAACCCGTAAAACCGCTGCCGGAGCGCTTCAGCTTTACATAGTCGCCCACAACCTCCACAATATCTGCAGCGTTGCGAACTTCCTCTTTTTTTTCATCCGTTATCATGTTTAAGTATAAGAAAATGACAAGTGAAAAAAGTGATTGATTAACTAAACCAGTGAAAGATATTCAGTGTTCAGTATTCAGTATTCAGTGTTCAGTGTTCAGTATTCAGTGTTCAGTATTCAGTGTTCAGTATTCAG
>TARA_R110002110_G_scaffold84618_4_pt1 | contig 15595 bp, 17 predicted proteins | sample TARA_R110002110 | Tara Oceans TARA_R110002110 (sample SAMEA4397330) | marine metagenome | biome: Polar Biome; feature: [SRF] surface water layer (ENVO:00010504); material: water (ENVO:00002006), including particulate matter (ENVO:01000060) such as... | depth 5 m
CGCGTTCCCGAAATCGGGAGCGCAAGAATGGTCACGGCGCGGCGCACCGCCTCGCGCCACGGCGCATCGACCTCGATCCGTGTACGCACGGCAATGGTGATACGTTCGCGAATTTTCATTGAGGCAAGATCGAGACTTTCGAGTGCGGCCTCCATTCGACGGTCGCCATCGGCAAGAAAACAGTCGATGAGATCGATGACGCCACCGGGGAAGGCGAGCCGCAATTCGCCCGCTGTCACGCCTGCCGCATCCGCCGCCTCGCGCAGGAGGCGCGGCGTCCAGCCATCGAAGGCGACATTGGGGAGCGCCGCATCGAGGATTTTCGCGCGCGTCGTTTCGAGATGATCCGGCTTCGTCTTTGCCGTGGCGCGGCGTCTGCCCGGACGTTTCGGCGTGCCGGTCTCGGCTTTGCCAGTTTCAACCTTGCCTGTTTCAGACATGAGCCGTCTCCTCTTCAACATCGTCTTCTTGCGCATCATGCGCGGCCATCCAGGCCCGCGCCTCGCTTTCGAAGATCAACTCGGTAAGATCGTCCATCCGCTGCGGATAAAGAATGCCATCCAGATGATCGCATTCATGCTGCACGACGCGGGCGTGGAAGCCACGCGCCATGCGCTCCAGCTTCTTGCCCTCGGGCGTCCAGCCCCTATAGCGCAACGCCGTGTAGCGCGGCACGGCACCGCGCAGGCCGGGCACCGAAAGACAGCCCTCCCACCCCTTCTCGATTTCCGGCGTCAATATCTCGATTTCCGGATTGATGAGGACGGTTAGCGGTGCCGTGTGGTCGAAGGTCTCCTCTTCGCCCGCCCCTTCCGGCGACCGGGATTCCGGCGCCTGAAAGACGACGATCCGCCACGGCTCATAGACCTGCGGCGCGGCGAGACCCGCGCCATTGGCGTCGATCATGGTCTCGATCATGTCGCGAATGAGCGCCGCCACCTCCGGCGCGGCGGGGTCTGGAACGGGCTTTGCCACCCCGGCGAGAACCGGGTGGCCCATGCGGGCGATCTTGCGTATGGCCATAAGAGGAATATGAGGCGGCGCGCGGGATACGGCAACCGGGCTGTGCAACGGGGCTGGCGGCGCAAGACGACAGGCCGCAGGTGGCCAGAGTGCGGTTTCGGGCTGAAACCCCGGCCTTTTTGGAGCCTCGCAGTGGACAAGCCCCCAAAGCTTTGCTAGACAGGCACCTCGCTCGCGGGGGCCAAAGCCGGTTTCCGCGACTAACATATTGAAGCTAAAGCAGGAATATCTCGTGCAGGTACTCGTTCGCGACAATAACGTCGACCAGGCCATGAAGGCGCTGAAAAAGAAGCTGCAGCGCGAGGGCGTGTTTCGCGAAATGAAGCTCCGGAACTTCTACGAGAAGCCCTCCGAGAAGCGCGCGAGAGAGAAGGCCGAGGCGATCCGCCGCGCCCGCAAGCTTGCCCGCAAGCGTGCCCAGCGCGAAGCCGGTATCGTCACCGCCAAGAAGTAATCGAAGAAAACAGGCCGCCTTTCAAGGCACCTCGCGACGATCATGCGCCTCCGGTTTTCCGGGGGCGTTTTTGTTTGGGCCCGGGCTGCATGCAAAGGACGGAGTGAAGCCGTACCGGGACCGCTAGAGCCTTTGTTCCGGCGCCTGCGCATTGCGCCCCCCATCCCATGTCTTCAGCCGGCCGGTGCGCTTCGCCCAGCGATACGCACTCTTGCCGGCGGCGTTCTGGTGGTACCACTGAAGGTAGAGCATGGCGTTCATATTCGGAATCCAGAAGCGTGGCGGCAATTTTTCACGCGGGCGTGTTGCACCGGGTTCGATCTGTGCAAGCACCACCCCCGCCCCTTCCTGGTAGCGCCGCCGCTGAAGAAGGTTCCCGGCGCCATCTATGATCTGCGTTTCGCCCATGAGTTGCGTCCGCATGGGGACGCTGAGCCGCGTTCCCGGCACGGTGAGAAGCCCACCCTCGATGATGCTGGCATGGCCGGCATGAAGCAGTGGCGCACCGATGAGGCCGGCAAAGAGGCCCGGCGTACGGGCCATCATGCGGCCATTGCCTTCATGGAAGCGGCGCCAGTATTCGGCCGGCCATTTCCAGCCCGGTTCGGACCACCAGTGGCTGCCGGTCATCAGCAGCCCGACCTTGCCGCGCAGCCGCTTCACCGTCTGCGTACGCACCGTTTCCCAGCAGACCGCGGCGCCGATGGCGCCAAGCGAGGTCTGCATCAGGCCGCTATCCGAACCGCCGACATAAAAGGCGTTTTCCACCATCGTCGGCAGATCCTTGTCATGGCGGTGAACGGTGCCGTCGGGCTCGACAAGAACATAGGTGTTGTAAACATCGCCATTGCGCATTTCCAGATAGGAGCCGCCGATATGGATGCGGTGGCGCATCGCCTTCGCCTTCAGCATATCGAGCGCCGGATTGTCCGGCGGCAGCGAGCATTCAAACACCCGCTCGTCATAGATGATGCAGGTGGTGAAGAATTCCGGCAATGCGACGAGTGCCGCGCCCTTTGCCACCGCCTCATCGACCAGGCGGCTCGCATGTTCGATGTTCCAAGATATATCGGCGACACGCGCCTCGACCTGAATAGCGGCGGCGGTAATTTTTTTCGGCTGCGTCATGACACAAACCTCAACTCGTGAACCAGGCATAGAGCAGCCAAGGATAGGCGATGCTCAATATACTGAAGGAAATCATTGTTCCCACACCGACCACGCGGTGCTTTACATAGCCTTTCGCGGAACAGGCGTGGATCAGGAACAGTTGCGCATTGGTCCATGAGCCAATGACGAGAAGGCTCCCCGCGATCACCGGGATTGCCGGATGCACAGCCGCGATCGCGAATTGCAGCAGGCTCATCAGTATATTGTCGATGTGGCATTGAAGCACCCGCTTCGCATCCTTCAACGGACCGAAGCGCTTCCCCGGCCCGTACATCGCCACCAGCACCCAGCCGAGCGAGACGGCAAATGTGATCTGGATGAGACCGGACGAAATCAGAATCGACTGCATGCACCCCCCTTTTGTCAAAATCTTTCGACATGTGAACAGGAAATCTCCCGCCTCACGCGCCCACAAATCATAGGATACATAGAACATTATTGATTGAAGGAACGTCAATATGGAGAGTAGAGAAAATGCTGTCGATATTTTTCGACAAAATAGGAGCGCCGAAAAAATGGAACGGAAACTGGCCGCCCTTGGCCTTGCCGGCAAACGGGCGCGTTTCTACCTCGCGGCACTGGAACTGGGCGACGCGACGGTGAACCGGGTGGCGCAACAGGCCGGTATCGAGCGGACCACGGCCTATGCGCTCTTCGAGAGGCTGCTCGAGGATCGGCTGGTGACGCAGGTGGAACGCGGCGGGCGCACCTATGTGGTGGCGGAAGACCCCGATGTGCTGGCACGCAATCTGGAGGAAAAGCAGCGCACCCTGAACGAGATCCTGCCTGACCTGCGTGCCATCCACGCCCGCACGCATGGCGCACCGCGCTTCCGCCTCTATGATGGAGCAGAGGGCATCCGGACGGTACTGAACGCGGTGCTCGCCATACCGGCGCCGGAAATCTGCGGCATCCTTTCAATGCGCGAACTATTGTCCGTGCCGGGCGCAAGCGCACTGGAGCGCTTCATCGCGGCGCGCATCGCAAACGGCACGCGGCTTCGCGTGATCCGCTCACAAAGCGAAGAGACGCAGCACATCTGGCAGGCGAACGCGGAGGAACTGCGCGAGGTGCGCTACGCACCGTTCTCCGACGCCTTCCGCATCACGACATTCATATATGGGAGCAAGGTCGCGCTGATCTCATCGCGGCGGGAGAATTACGGGTTGATCGTGGATAGCGAGGAGTTCGCCGCATTGCAGCGCGCGCTGTTCGAAACCATGTGGCAGACCAGCAGCCCGCCCGCCTGAGGGCTAGAAACGCTTCAACAGGAAGCGCTCATAATTGCGGAAGCCCGCCTGCTCGTAAATGCCGCGCGCTCGGGTATTGCTCTCCAGCACATAAAGCCGGATCTCGGCGATGCCCGCCGCTTTCACATCGCGCTCCGCGGCGGCGAGCAACGACTGGCCGACCCCCCGCCCGCGCGCTTCCGCCGCCACCGAGATGTCCCAGATGAGCGCGTGGCGGCGATAGTCGGGCTTGACGAAGGTGCCGGGGTCTTCCTCGAACGTATAGGAGAGGAACCCGGCGACGGCACCCTCAAGCTCGGCCACCAGCGTCACCCCGCCAAGCTGTGCGATCTGCCCGTCCACCCAGTCGAGATGGCTCTCCGCGGCAGAGGCATCCGCGCGATTATCCTCAATGGCCGCCTCGAAATCATTGAGATCGCCCATGAGCCGGATGAGAACCGCCCGGTCTTTGGCGCAGGCCGGCCGAATCGTCACATCCTGCGCCATATCAGAACCGTTCCTCACCGCGCTCACGCACCGGATCCGGGAAGTCGCGATAGAGGGCGAACTGAATGTTCTGCACCAGAGAATTGACACCATGATGCTCGCTCTCGACGGGCTCGGCGCGCGTCGCCACCCAGTCGAAGGCGCTGTCGAGCTGGGTCAGGTCCGTGACTTCGATCATGAAGTGAAAATCGCCAAGCGTCGCGGGTCCAAGCCCAAGCTTCCTGCGCGTCAGCCGCCATCCTTCGATGACACCTTCGCCCTCCAGAAGCTCCATATAGCGCGTGAACGCATCCGCGAAGTCGATATCGCGTATGCCGGGCTTCAGGTCGCACCAGCCATGATAGATGTCCATATCCCTCTCCCCCGCGATACGGCCTCAACAGAAAAAAACGGGCGGCGCTCATGTGAACACCGCCCGCCGAATTCGTCCAGTCCCGAGCGATCAGCCGCGTCCCAGTGTCCTGGCGCCGAAGGCGAACAAACCGACCACCACCAGTTCGATGACGATCGGCAGTACAATGCCGTCCGGCGCCCCGTCGGCAACAACGCCGAAAATCCGGCCGATGACCGCAAGGCCGTAAAGCGCCGCCGCGCCCCAAAGCCAGTGTGCACGCCCGGCAAAAAGAGCAAGCAGGGCGGCCAGGGCGCTCGCCAGAAAAAAGGCGCCCAAATCTGCGCGCAGCGCATTCAGCCCGAGAGGCGACAGCGCGCCAATCCCGAGCGTCTCGCCCAATTGAACCGGCGCCGCGAACGCCATCAACCCCATCGTCAGGGAAAAAACTCCCGCCAACGCAACGCCAATCCGAGCCAGCCAGACCATGTTTTCGTCTCCCCGTTTTCCTGAAACGAAAGCTTAGAGAAGGCATCGCCAACGACCAAATGAATTACGACGCATGGCAACGAAAGTCCCAACGAAAAAACGGACGGACCCTCTTTGAGGGACCGCCCGTTTTAACCCGCCGGAGATGGCTCAGAGGTTCTTGACGATCTCCTCGACCATCTTCTTTGCATCGCCAAACAGCATCATCGTGTTGTCGCGGAAGAAAAGCTCGTTCTCGACGCCCGCATAGCCCGAACCCATGCCGCGCTTCACGAAGAGGACCGTCTTCGCCTTTTCGACATCGAGCACCGGCATGCCGTAAATGGGGCTCGCCGGGTCGGTTTTCGCGGAGGGGTTCGTCACGTCATTGGCACCGATGACAAAGGCGACATCCGTCTGGCTGAACTGGTTGTTGATATCTTCCAGTTCGAACACTTCGTCGTAAGGCACATTCGCTTCCGCCAGCAGCACATTCATATGGCCGGGCATGCGGCCGGCAACGGGATGAATGGCGTAGGAAACCTTCACGCCCTCTTCCTTCAGAATGTCCGCCATTTCGCGCAGCGTGTGCTGCGCCTGCGCCACCGCCATGCCGTAACCCGGTACGATGATGACGGAGCCGGCATTCTTCATGATGAAGGCAGCGTCGTCCGCCGAGCCCCGCTTTACAGGCCGCGTCTCGACGACGCCCTCGCCGCCGGCCGCCGGATCGGCACCGAAGCCACCGAGAATGACGCTGATGAAGGAGCGGTTCATCGCCCGGCACATGATGTAGCTGAGGATCGCACCCGACGAACCGACCAGCGCACCGGTAACGATGAGCGCGAGATTGCCCAGCGTGAAGCCGATACCGGCTGCCGCCCAGCCCGAATAGGAGTTCAGCATCGACACGACCACCGGCATGTCCGCGCCGCCGATCGGAATGATGATCAGGAAGCCGATGATGAAGGAAAGAAGGGTGATGGCGACGAAAAGCTCAACCGTCTGGTGCGACGGCTCCATAACCAGCCACGCGATGCCCGCAACGATGAGGAGCGCGAGCGCAGCATTGATGACATGACGGCCGGGCAACATGATCGGTGCGCCGGACATGTTGCCGTTCAATTTCGCGAAGGCGATAACCGACCCGGAAAAGGTGATCGCGCCGATGGCGACGCCAAGGCTCATCTCGATGAGATTCGGGCCGTGGATCGCATGAAAGCTGCCGATGCCGTAAGCCTCGGGCGCGAGAAAAGCGGACCAGGCGACACAGACCGCGGCAAGACCGACCAGCGAATGAAAGGCCGCCACAAGTTGCGGCATCTGCGTCATGGCAATGCGGCGCGCAATGATCGCCCCTATACCGCCGCCAATGGCGAGGCCGACGACGATGAGCGCCCAGGTGAGTGTGTTCTGCGCCTGGAGGAGCATAAGCGTGGTCACGAGGGCAATCGTCATGCCGATCATGCCGTAAGTGTTGCCCTGGCGCGATGTCTCGGGCGAGGACAGACCCCTCAGCGCGAGGATGAAAAGGACTGCCGATACGAGATAGAGCAGTGCCGCAATATTGGCTGACATATCCGTGGCCCTCTCAGCGCTGCTTTTTCTTGTACATGGCCAGCATCCGCTGCGTGACCAGGAAACCGCCGAAGATATTGACGGCGGCGAGGATCACGGCGACGAAGCCGAAGCCCTTGGAGATCCAGCCCGTCTCGCCCGCTGCGGCGAGATCGAGACCGACAGCGATGAGTGCACCGACGATAATGACCGACGAGATGGCATTGGTAACGGACATCAATGGCGTATGCAGCGCAGGCGTCACGCTCCACACCACGTAATAGCCGACAAAGATCGCGAGCACGAAGATCGCGAGCCGGAAGATGAACGGATCGATTGCGGCCGCTTCCATCAGTTGCCTCCCTCGCGGAATGACGGATGCACCACCTGACCGTCCCTGGTCAGGCATGTGCCCGTGATGATTTCGTCTTCCCAGTCGATCGCAAGCGCTTTCGAGTCCTTGTCGATCTGGGGGGTGATGAAGTTGAAAAGGTTCTTTGCATAGAGCGACGACGCATCGACGGAAAGCTGCCCTGCGACATTGGTATCGCCGATGAGCGTGACGCCGTGCTTGACGACGCGCTTGCCGGCCTCCGACAACGGACAATTGCCGCCGCGCTCGACCGCCAGATCGACCAGAATCGAACCCGGCTTCATGCTCTTCACCATCTCCTCGCTGACAAGTTCCGGTGCCGGACGGCCCGGAATGAGCGCGGTGGTGATGACGATGTCCTGCTTTTTGATGTGCTCGGCGACAAGAGCGGCCTGTGCGCGCTTGTAATCCTCGGACATTTCCTTGGCATAGCCGCCCGCCGCGTCGCCGCTTTCTTCGGATTCGACCATGACGAAAGTGCCGCCGAGGCTTTCGACCTGTTCTTTCGTGGCAGCGCGAACATCGGTCGCCGAAACGATGGCGCCGAGGCGCTTTGCCGTTGCGATCGCCTGAAGGCCCGCGACGCCGACACCCATAATGAAAACACGGGCCGGCGCGATGGTGCCCGCGGCCGTCATCATCATCGGCATGGCGCGGGTGAACGTCGCAGCCGCATTGATGACCGCCTTGTAGCCCGCGAGATTCGACTGCGAGGAGAGCACGTCCATCGACTGCGCCCGGCTGATCCGCGGCATGAACTCCATTGCGAAGGCATTGATGCCTGCATCGGCATATTTTTGCAGGCGGGCCTTGTCGTCCCAGGGGCTCAGAATGGCGGCGAGCATGGCCCCGCGCTTCATCAGGCCGATTTCTTCATCGTTCGGCGCCAGCACCTTGAAGACGATATCGGCATCTTTCAGCGCATCCGCCTCACTGGCGGCGATGGTCGCGCCCGCGTCCGCATAGAGTGCGTCGCTGGTGGAGGCGCTCGCGCCTGCGCCGGTTTCCACGATGATGTCGAGGCCGAGCGCTGTCAGCTTTTTCACCGTTTCCGGCGAGGCGGCCACGCGCGTTTCGCCTTCGTGCCGTTCCTTGGGGATCGCAAGTTTCATGGACCGCTGCCTGTTCTCCGGATCGCCACGAGACTCGCGGTGATCATATGAGAATGAGAATTATTCTAATATGAAGCCTTGCCCGCTGCATTCAGGAACTAATTTCCGAACCAACCCGGGATAAAGCCACTTCAGACGATGGTAATGGCCATCAATACGAGCACCAGCATGACGGCGCCGAGACCCCATTTGCCCACAGAAAGGAAGCTCTCATAGGTGGAGAGATGCGCCTTCCGATCCATCTCCTCGCCCCAACCTTCTTTGAATCCAGCCATGTCACCTCGTCCGCTTGATGCCGTTCGTTAAGCTCGATTTGAGCGAGGCGGACTATAACAAACGATCCGTGCGCGGCAAGCATTCTCACCTGCCGCCTTGCGCCAAATCCTTACAGTGCATGTACAATTTTGTTCGGAAAAAGGGTCAGACTCAGATTTCAAAGGGCGAAGGGATGGCCCCTGAAGCAGCCTTGCGCGAGGGTGCGGAATGATCCCAATCGGCGAGAAGCGCGCGGAGCGCGGCCACGAAGGCTAGCGGCTGGTCGAGCATGATGTGGTGGCGCGCTTGCGGGATTTCGACCACCGGCGCGGATCGGCCAAGCAGATCGAACATATATTCGCCGATTTCGGCCGGCAGCAATGCCGAGAACTCGCCGCGCATGATGGCGATGCGGCAGCGCGTGGCGGCAAGCCGCGCGCCCATGTCGCCAATATTGAAACGCCGCCAGATCGACGGGTCGAACTTCCAGGTCCAGCCCTCGCCGCCTTCGGGGGTCACGACCTCTTTCAGGGAATGACGTGCGATATAGTCGAGAATGTAAAGGTTCTCGCAAGGCTGCGGCGGCGCAAGACGGAAGCGGCCCATCGCCTCCTCCAGGCTCGGATAGATGCGGTGCGGACGCATCACGCGGTTGGGTGGCCCGCCCGGCCGGTCCGGCGGATTGACGGGGCTGTCGACAATAATCGTGCCCGCGAGGCGGTCGCCATAAAGGGCGCCCGTAAGGATGGTGATGAAGCCGCCGAAGGAATGACCGACGATGATGGGCGGCTCCTCACCCGCGAAGAAGCCGGCATCCTCGCAGACCGCAATCTGTTCCTGCGAGAAGACTTCCAGCGTGTATTCCTCGCGCCAGCCCGAATCTCCCATGCCGGAGATGTCGATGGCCGCCACGGAATATTCGCGCGCGAGGAACGGCGCAACAAAGGACCACCAGCGTGCATGGGCGCCATTACCATGAACCAGCAGCAGACCGGGCTTCGAAGGATCGCCCCAGCGCAGATAGTGAATACGTGCGCCCGCCACCTCGACGGAGCGGCTTTCGGGCTCAATAGCGACGGCGCGCAAAAACCAGCCCGGCGCGAGGGTAACGGCAGGGCCTTCCTCGTCGCCCGGCGCCAGCGGAAAATCGGTCACTTGGCCGGCCTTTGCCCAAGCGCCTTGAAGACGCCGGTGCCGGTCATGATTGTACGCGCGCCCGACCAGATATGGCCCTGCACGGTGAAGAAATCATCCTCACCCCCGACGACGCGGCCAGTGCCTTCGACCCATTCGCCAATCTTCGCGCCCGACAGAAAATCCGTCAGCAGGCGCACCGTCACCCAGTAGCGGTGAACCGACATGGTAATCGCATGTCCAAACGCCATATCCGCGAACGCCATCAGCATCCCGCCGTGGCAATTGCCCATGCCGTTGGTGTGATGGTCCTGCACATAGAAGGCGCGCGTATAGTGCCCGTCCTCGCCGATCCGCTCGTAAAGCGGTCCGATCTGACGCCCGAAGCCCTGAAACCAGTTAAGCGTCCGGTAGCCGTCTGGCAGCGCGATGGAATTTTCTTCGAGGAGGTCGTCGGTCATGAGCGGAGCCCCGGTGAGGCAAAGGAGAGAGACAGAGAGAGAAAGACAGAGAGAGAAAGACAGAGAAAGACAGAGAGAAACCGGTCAGGCAGCGAGCGGCACACCCGCTTTCTTTAGCGCGGCGCTCTGGCGCTTGTCGAGTCTGTCAATATCGAAGGCCTCAATGGTCTCATTGAACAGGGCATGGAAATTCAGCTCTGCGCCGAGATGGAGGAAGACCGAACCAAGTCCCACCGCGGCACGGTCCATGAAGACGAATTCGCGCGGCGGCGTGACCGGGCCGAGTTCACGCAAGCGCTTGTGAACCGCGAATGCCTGCCGGCGTCCATATTCGCCGGGCTTGATGCCGTCCGCGATCGAGCGCACGCGATTATCGAGAAGCGGCGTATAGATGAAGCTCGCCCAAAGATTCAGCGTGTCGACCAGTTCATTCGACAGATCGCGAAAACCCCAGCGCTCATACGCCGACGCCGCCCGGTCGCGGTCATCGGTTTCGAGCGCGTGATAAAGCTCGACCACGCCGGCGACAAAAGACGGCGGAAAGATACGGATGCAACCATAGTCGAGCAGATTGACGCCGAAGTTTTTTCGCACCGTATAGTTGCCGAGATGCGGGTCGCCGTGAATGACGCCGTAGCGGCTGAACGGCATCCACCAGGCAGCAAACATTGCCTCGGCGATACGGTTGCGTGTCTCAAGAGGATGATCGCGGAAGGACAGAAGCGGCTTTCCGTCCAGCCAGTTCATGGTGAGAAGGCGGCGCGTGGAAAGATCACCGAAAACGCGCGGCACCGCGATACGCTTTTCCTTCGCGAATATATTGGCGTAGAGCCGCATATGCGCGGCTTCGCGTTCATAATCGAGTTCCTCGCGCAAGCGCTCGCCGATTTCCACATAAATCTCGCGCGTATCGATAGCGTGGTCCATGCGGCGGTGGACGGAGAAAATGAAGCCGAGTTGCTTCAAATCCGCATCGACTGCCGATTGCATGTCGGGATATTGAAGCTTGACCGCCAGCGCCTTGCCGTCGAGCGAAGTCGCACGGTGAACCTGGCCGAGCGACGCAGCGGCCGCCGCTTCCCTCTCGAATGAACCAAACCGCTCTTCCCAGCCTGCCCCAAGCTCGGCGCGCATCCGCCGCTTCACGAAGGACCAGCCCATCGGCGGCGCGGCGGATTGAAGTTCCGACAATTCGGCCGCAAATTCCGGCGGCACAGCGTCCGGGATGGTCGCGATCATCTGCGCCACTTTCATGATCGGGCCCTTCAGCCCGCCAAGTGCTGCTTTCAATTCGCGCGCGCTGCCGCCACCCGACTTGTCGAGACCGAGAAGACGCGACCCCGCCATGCGCGCGGCCACGCCACCGACCCCGGCACCGACCTGCGCGTAGCGCTGCATGCGCCGCCCGAGACGGTTGGCCTCGCGGTCTCTTCCGCCGGAGGGCGGCCGCACCGGTTCGTCGCTCATTCCATTGCCTCAAGCTCGTCGATGAAACCGCGAATGACCGAAAGCCCCTTGTCCCAGAAGGCAGGGTCGCTCGCATCGAGGCCAAACGGCGCAAGCAGTTCCTGATGCCGCAGCGTGCCGCCCGCCGAAAGCATTTGGAAATAGCGCTCCGCGAACCCTTCCTGCGCCTGTTCGTAAACGGCATAGAGAGAATTCACGAGGCAGTCGCCGAAAGCATAGGCATAGACATAGAAGGGCGCGTGAATGAAATGCGAGACGTAGCACCAATAGGTCTCGTAACCCTCCCCCAGATGAATGGAGGGACCGAGGCTTTCGCGCTGAATCTCGATCCAGATGCGGCCGATATCATCCGATGTAAGCTCGCCGTCACGGCGCGCGGTGTGAACGCGCCGCTCGAACGTATAGAAGGCGGTCTGTCGGACGACCGTGTTCAGCATGTCCTCGACCTTGGAAGCAAGCATCGCCTTGCGGCGTTCCTTGCCGGTTGCGCCGCCGAGGAGTTTGCGGAACGTCAGCATCTCGCCGAAGACACTGGCTGTTTCCGCCAGCGTGAGCGGCGTGTCCGCCATCAGCGCGCCCTGCTTTGCGGCCAGCACCTGATGGACGCCATGACCGAGTTCATGCGCCAGCGTCATCACGTCTCGCGTCTTGCCTTGATAATTGACGAGCACATACGGGTGTGCGCTCGGGACAGTCGGATGGGCGAAGGCACCCGATGCCTTGCCCATGCGCACCGGCGCATCGATCCAGCCCTTTTCGAAAAAGCGGCCCGCGATCTCCGCCATTTCCGGCGTGAAACCCCGATAGGCATCGAGCACCGTGTCGCGCGCCTGCGCCCAAGGGATCGTGGCATCGTCCGCATGGGGGAGCGGTGCATTCCGATCCCAGTATTCGAGATGGTCGAGGCCGAGCCACTTCGCTTTCATTGCATAATAGCGATGAGAGAGATCCGGATAGGCGCGCTGCACGGCATCGGCAAGCGCGGCAACCACCTCCGGCTCAACACGGTTCGCGATATGGCGCGATTGCGCAATGTCCTCGAAGCCGCGCAGACGGTCCTCGATTTCCTTGTCCTTCGCCAGCGTGTTGGTGACAAGGGTAAAGAGCGGGACATTCATCTTGAATGTTTTTGCCAACGCCTGCGCCGCCGCTGCCCGCTTTCCCCGGTCGCTGTCGGAGAGCAGGTGAAGCGCACCTTCGAGCGTCAGCGTCTCTCCGCCGGCCTCACCCGGAATCTCAAAAGTGAGCCGCGACATCGTCTCGTCGAACAGGCGGTTCCAGGCCGCATGGCCCGTAATGCTCTTTTCGTGGAGCAGTGTTTCAAGTTCGTCGGAGAGCTGATGGGGCCGCATGGCGCGCAGATCGCGCAACCAGGGTGCGTAATGCGCCAGTGCCGGTGCTTCGAGCGCCGAGGCCAGCACGTCGTCCTCGACCCGGTTCAGTTCCAGCACAAAAAAGAGAAGCACCGTGGAGATCGCGGTAACCCGCTCCTGCATGTCGCCATAGAACTTTGCATGAGCCGGATTGGCATTGTCCTGCGCGTAGAGGAGCCCGGCAAAGGACATGAGGCGGCCGAGCCGGTCTTCGATCTTTTCATAGTCAGCGATTGCTTCGGCAATGGCGGCGCCCCCTTCCGGCGCGGCGGCGAGATCCGCGATCCGGCCCTTGTAGCGCGCATTGAAGGCGGCGGCGGCCTCCGCGGCCCGGTCGAGATCGCCCGCCACTTCCGGCGCATCGGGGCCGGCATAGAGGTCCGCAAGGTTCCAGACCGGAAGTTCGCCGAGCGTCCCCTCTTCCGGCTTCCGCCGCTCCGCCGCCGAATCGGGAGCGGGCGTGGAACGGGAAAGAGGGAAGGGACGCAGCATCGGACACTCCTTGGACGCAGGTGAAAGACAGGGCTCAAGACCTATATTGCGCGCGACCTCCGTTCATTCAACGTGATGCGCGCATCAAGCGTGGCAAAACCTGGATAAAAGCAAAGAAAAGGGCCCCTGCCTTGCGGCAGGAGCCCTGATCGTTACCCGTCGGCGCTGACTAGCAGCCTGCGACAACCGCGCGGCGGTTGAGAGGTTCGCGCACACCGTCGCCGGTGGCGACTGCGAGATCCGTCTCACCCCTCGACATGGCGCTGCAAAGTTCCTTGCCATGCGCGGTGAGCGCATTGGACACGGCATCTGCACGGCGCTGGCCGAGAGCCTGGTTGTAGGCATTGCTGCCCGACGTATCGGTGTGACCGACAACCGAGAGCGCATTATTGGTCTCGGCGACGATCTGGTCGACCACCGACTGAGCCTCAGGCGTCAGATTGTACTTGTCGAAACCGAAGTAGATGGTCCACGGACCGGCGGCCACCTGGGCGCAAGCCGTGAGAGCTTCGTAGAACGCGGCCTTCTCTGCTTCCACGCGATCCGGCTGCACAGGGCCGCCTTCACCGCCGAAGTAAGAACCGTTCACGCCGAGCTTGTTATCGCTCGCCTGTTCGACCCAGCCGTCGTAGTAGCGCTGCGCTTTGGCGCAGGCGCAGGCGCGGTCGTCACGGCCGCCATTGTCCAATGCGGACATAAGCTTTGACCGGGCGTCCTGCAATTCGGGCAGATCGCTCGGAAGAACCCCCTTCGTGGCGGGGTCATAAGGAAGGACAGTCTCGCCAGCAGCGGCGGCACGGCCCTTCTCGACGATCATGGCCGTATCGACCCAGTTGCAGTCGACATAGGCTTCAGACGTCGCCCTGTCTTGATACTCGCGAGCCAGGCACGCGTTGAAGGAATCGCCCTGAATGTCTTCATGCAGGTAAGACTCCGCAGTCCAGGTGCCGCAACCAGCTAGCACAAGGAAAGAACCCAACGCTATAAGCCGGGATATCATTTTCATCCCAATCTCCGTCGTTATTTCGCTCTGCCCCCCGACAATACGACGGGTGGCCCGGACCCCACCGGTAAGCCCTCATAAGCCTAATCTCTTCGCATGGATCGGCAGAAACCATCAACCTGTATTGGTGAAACGAGGTAAGTTCTGCGGCGGGCGTCACATGTGAGCAACACTGTTGCCCGGCGGAATCGTTTGAAAAGCGGCTTGCTGCTTGTTCCCAGGCCCTTTCCGGCGGACTGTGCCAGCTTGTGCCAATCGGTGATAATTATCCGCCAGGGGATTAAGGGCGCCTTTACCAGTACGCCCCAATATGAGGCAAACAGCGGTTATGCCGCAATTTGCAACACCAGCTACCAGATACTGAGGACGGAATGACCCAGGCCATTCTCATCGTCGATGACGATCCCGCCCAGCGCCGCATTCTCGAGGAGGTCGTTAACCGTGACGGCTACCGCGCGATACCCGTGGATGGCGGCGCGGCGGCGCTCGCCTATCTCGAAGGTCCGGCCGGCGCCGAAATCTCGCTCGTGATCCTCGACCTCGTGATGCCCGGCGTCGACGGCATGGAGGTGCTGAAGCGCGTCCACCCGGCAAAGCCGAACCTGCCGGTGATCGTGCTGACGGCACATGGCGGCATCGAAACCGTCGTGAACGTGATGCGCGAAGGCGCCAGCGACTTCGTGGTGAAACCGGTCAGCCCCGAACGCCTCCACGTCTCGATGCGCAACGCGCTGAAGGTGAACGCGCTGACGGGCGAAATCTCCCGCCTCCAGAAACGCCAGCACGGACGCCTCACCTTCGCCGACATCATTGCGCCGAGCGGCGCGATGGAACCGGTGATCCGCCTCGGCAAGCGCGCCGCGCAATCGAACATTCCGATCCTCATCGAAGGCGAATCGGGTGTCGGCAAGGAACTCGTCGCCGCCGCCATCCAGGGCGAAGGCGAGCGCGCCGGCAAACCCTTCATCACCGTGAACTGCGGCGCGATCCCTGAGAACCTCGTCGAGAGCATCCTGTTCGGCCACGAGAAAGGCGCCTTCACGGGCGCCGCCGAAAAACATGCCGGCAAATTCCAGGAAGCCTCTGGCGGCACGCTTTTCCTCGACGAAGTCGGCGAACTGCCGCTCGACATCCAGGTGAAACTCCTGCGCGCCCTGCAACAGGGCGAGGTCGATCCCGTCGGCTC
>TARA_R110002110_G_scaffold5407_11_pt1 | contig 15592 bp, 20 predicted proteins | sample TARA_R110002110 | Tara Oceans TARA_R110002110 (sample SAMEA4397330) | marine metagenome | biome: Polar Biome; feature: [SRF] surface water layer (ENVO:00010504); material: water (ENVO:00002006), including particulate matter (ENVO:01000060) such as... | depth 5 m
CGCCGGGGGGCGACACGGGGCGACGATCCCGTATCGGTCACGCCGACAATCGCAGGGATTGCAGAGACCGGCTCGATCATGGTGACAACCGGGTCCGGCACGCCCTATACGCTGAATTTCCTGCCGGAAATCCATATCGCGATCGTCCATGCCGACCGCATCGTCGGCGGCTACGAGGATGCGTGGGCGCGGGTCCGGCGGCATGGCGAGACCGGCGCGGCCCTGCCGCGCACCGTGACGATGATCACGGGGCCATCCCGCTCGTCGGATATCGAGCGCACGGTCACGGTCGGCGTACACGGGCCGAAACGGCTGCACATCGTGCTGGTCGGCGATCCCGGTGCGGATACCGAGAACAGGAGTGGGCGCGGGAGCGGGACCGATGGCCAAGAAGCCTGAGCGCCCCCGGACGCGCCCGACGGCGGAGGAAGAAGCGCTTTTCCGCGCCGCCATGGCCGACGCCAAACCGATCGCCCGGCGCACGCCGCCACCAAACGAGAATTCGTCGGGGGAACACGCCCCGCCTTCCGGTTCGAACAGGCCAGGTACCCGGGTCCCCGGGGTCGGCCGTCTGCCCGTTTCGCCGCCGCGTGCCGTCCCGAAACCCATACTCGAAGCCGGAAAGGCGGCCGATCTCGACCGCCGCACCATGGACAAGCTGCGCAAGGGCCGGCTCCGCCCGCAGGGCCGCCTTGACCTGCACGGCCTGACCGCCGACCGGGCGTTGCGCGCACTGAACGGGTTTCTGGCCGATGCCCAGAATGACGGCAAGAGATGCGTCCTGGTCATTACCGGCAAGGGATCGATGAAAGAAGGCGGCGGCGTGATCCGCCGCGAACTGCCATCCTGGCTGAACGCGCCGGGGAACCGGGCCCGCGTACTCGGCTTCGTCGGCGCGCAGCCTGCCGATGGCGGCGGCGGCGCGTTCTACGTCCTGCTCAAACGACGCCGGTAGCGCGACCTACAGAATGAACTTGGAGAGATCGGCATCCTTCGCAAGGTCGGCGACGGTCTCGCGCACGTAATCCGCATCGATCGTCAGCGTCTCGCCCGACCGGTCGGACGCCGTGAAGGATACGTCTTCGAGCAGGCGTTCCATGACGGTCTGCAGGCGCCGCGCGCCGATGTTCTCGACCGTGCGGTTGACCTCGGTCGCCAGGCTGGCAAGCGCGTCGATCGCATCGTCGGTAAATTCGAGCTTCATCCCTTCGGTCGCCATCAACGCCGTGTACTGGCGGATCAGGTTGGCCTCGGGCTCGGTCAGGATACGGCGGAGATCGGCCTCGTCGAGCGCCTTCAGTTCCACCCGGATTGGCAGGCGCCCCTGAAGTTCGGGCAGCAGGTCCGCCGGTTTCGACAGGTGAAACGCGCCGGAGGCGACGAAGAGCACGTGGTCGGTCTTGACCGTGCCGTGCTTGGTCGCCACCGTCGTGCCTTCGATAAGCGGCAGCAGGTCGCGCTGCACCCCCTCGCGGCTGACATCGCCACCGCCGCGGCCTTCGGAGCGCACGCAGATCTTGTCGATTTCGTCCAGGAACACGATACCGTTCTGTTCCACCGCGTCAAGCGCGGTGCGCACGACGGCATCGTCATCGAGCAGCTTGTCGCTTTCCTCGGCGATCAGCAGGTCATAGCTTTCGAGCACGGTCAGCTTTTTGGGCTTGGTCTGGTTGCCGAATGCCTTGCCCATCATTTCGTTCAGGTTGATCATCCCCATCTGGGCGCCGGGCATGCCGGGAATTTCGAGCGTCGGCATGCCGCCGCCCGAATCCTGCACGTCGATTTCGATTTCGCGGTCGTCGAGTTCGCCCTGTCGCAGCATGGTACGGAATTTCTGACGGGTATCCGCACTGGCGCCTTCGCCGACCAGCGCGTCGAGCACCCGTTCCTCGGCGGCGACTTCGGCCTTCGCGACGACTTCCTTGCGCATGCGTTCGCGTGTCATGTGGATCGCGATTTCCGCCAAGTCGCGAATGATCGATTCCACGTCGCGGCCGACATAGCCGACCTCTGTGAACTTGGTCGCTTCGACCTTGATGAAGGGCGCATCCGCGAGCCGGGCGAGACGGCGGGCGATCTCGGTCTTGCCGACGCCTGTCGGTCCGATCATCAGGATGTTCTTGGGTAGCACTTCTTCGCGAAGGTCATCTTCCAGCTGCTGGCGGCGCCAGCGGTTGCGCAGCGCAATGGCAACGGCGCGCTTGGCGTCGTTCTGGCCGACGATGTAGCGGTCGAGTTCGGAGACGATTTCGCGGGGGGAAAAACTTGTCACGGATTACAGACTTTCAACAACGACGTTTTCGTTCGTATAGATGCAGATATCGGCGGCGATTTTCATCGCCCGGCGCGCGATTTCCTCGGCCTCGAGACCGTCCTGGTCGAACAGCCCGCGGGCGGCAGCCAGGGCAAACGGCCCGCCGGACCCGATGCCGATGAGGCCGTCTTCGGGTTCGAGCACGTCGCCCGTGCCGGTGAGCACCAGCGACACGTCCTTGTCCGCCACTGCCATCATCGCTTCGAGGCGGCGCAGATAGCGGTCGGTCCGCCAGTCCTTCGCCAGTTCGACGCAGGCCCGGGTCAGCTGACCGGGATGCTGTTCCAGCTTCGCTTCAAGCCGCTCGAACAGGGTGAAGGCATCGGCGGTCGCCCCGGCGAACCCGGCAATCACGCCGCCATCGCCGAGCGGGCGCACCTTGCGTGCATTCGATTTCATTACCGTGTTGCCGAACGTCACCTGACCGTCGCCGGCGACGACGACCTTGCCGTTCTTGCGCACCGACAGAATGGTCGTGCCATGCCATGTCTCGATATTGTTGTCTGCCATAATTCTCCGGAAAGGCGCGGCTATCCGCGACGGATGGGTAAAAAATACGATACGCCTAAGATGATGGTTCCGGGGATATCGTCAAGGGGCTGTATCCGGGTGGCATGCGACCCGGTGGGGAACGCGCGGCTATTGTACCAGAATTCTGAACCGGAACGGCGAGTCCGACCGGCCCGCGATCAGTTCGCTCTCACCGGTCATCAGCGGCGCGCTGATCGGGCGCCCTTCGCCGCCGAGCGCCTGACCGTTCAGCGTTGTGCCGTGATAACTGCCGCAATCGCGGACGATCAGGGCACCGTCTTCGTGTTCGATCGAAAAATGCCGCCGCGACAGGTTGAATGGCCGCGCGTCCTCAATCGTCAGATGGACGTCGCCATAGGTGTCCTTCCCTTCGCCGGATGCGGCGCGCCCGATCCTGAACGGCAGCACCCGGACGGCGACCTCGTCGGTCCCGAGCAACGAACGCAAGCGTCTGCCATCCGCCAGAAGGCGAATATCGATGTCGAGCGGCGTCGGCACCGGTTCCCCGGATGCTTCATGGCGGGAAGACCCATTCCCCGTAATGTCGGGATGACCGGATTCGGATTGCGGCAGTGTCGTCGCGCCGGATGCCGTACGGACCAGATCGAAAACCGGGTCGAAGAGCGGCGATAGCAGGTTGGGCTGGACCGTCAGAATCGCCAGAAATTCATTGCGTCGCAGGAACTCGACCACGACATCGCCATCGGCGATGGCATCCGTATCTCGGGGCTCGCCCGTCAGAAAACCCCGGTCGCCAAAGACCCTGCCGGCGCCGGGGCCGGGTGTTCCCGGCTGCATGTCTTCGCCATCGCGCTGCAGACGGATAGCCCCCGACCGGACACGGAATACACCTTCCGCCGCATCGCCCGCCTTGTAGATATATTCGCCGTCGGAATATTGCCGGTCGGTCATACGCGCCACGCCTGCCCTGTTAGCGACCATTCTGAACTACTAGCACCCGGATACCGCGATTGATCCGGACGGTCTTCTATTTTTAGGGATATCCGGGGGGCGGATCAACACCGCCGGCTTCCCCTCACAAACCGTTGAACACTGGCGCCAGCGCCCCGTTCCTGATAAAAGTCGCGCGATTTCAGCGCGGTAACATTCCGGGCGTAACGAATGGCGCAGAGCGCCGTCGCGGTGCGCCATGTACCTGCGCCCGTTCAAACATCGGGTAATTCCTCATGCGCGAAGCAAAAGTTGCCAGAAAAACAACGGAAACCGATATAGAGGTTGCCGTGAACCTCGACGGTACCGGCCGGTACGATGTCGATACCGGGATCGGCTTTCTCGACCACATGCTGGAAATTCTTTCGCGTCACAGCCTGATCGACCTCAACGTGCGGGCAAAAGGCGACCTGCATATCGATTTTCATCACACGACCGAAGACACGGGCATCGCCATCGGCGACGCCGTGCACAAGGCGCTCGCCGACCGGCGCGGGATACGGCGTTATGCCTCGGCGATGATTCCGATGGACGAAACGCTGAGCCGCGTTTCGATCGACGTGTCCGACCGGCCCTACCTGATCTGGAAGGTCGATTTCACGAAGCCGAAACTGGGCGAGATGGACACGGAACTGTTCAAGGAATGGTTCCAGGCATTCGCGCAGAACGCGCGGGTGACGCTGCATGTCGAAAATCTGTACGGTGAGAACAATCACCACATCGTCGAAAGCTGCTTCAAGGCGCTGGCGCGGGCGCTGCGCGACGCGGCGGAAACCGATCCGCGCGCCGCGGATTCGATACCGTCGACCAAGGGCACGCTGGGCGGCTGAGCGGGGCGGTAACCGATGCGGGTTTTCACCATACATCTGAAACCGTCGGCCCTGACCCCGGACCGCGACGCGGTGCTGGTCAAGGAAGGGTTCTGCTGGCCCGCCTTTTTCTTCGGGCCGTTCTGGGCGCTCTGGCACCGCATGTGGTTCGCCTGTCTCGGCCTGTTTTCGGTACTCATTGCGCTGGGCGTTGCCGAAGCGATTCTGCGGCTCGATCCGATGTCCTATAGCGCGGTGATGTTCGGCGTCGCGGCGATTATCGGTTTCTGCGGCAATGACTGGCGACGGAATGCGTTGGCTGTGCGGGGCTGGAAACTGGCAGGCCTGTCTGCCGCGGCCGACCGCGACCTCGCCTTCAGGCGCTTTGTCGATCTGAACCCGGACGCGATGGATATGCACCCGGCCGCCAATATGTTCGACGCGACCCCCGCAGGTTCCCCCTCCCGTCCGGCGGGATGAGCCGGATGGAAGACGCCCGGGAAACCCTCGAAAAAGCACCGCAACAGACCCTGACGGAAGCAATCGTCATCGATTACGGGTCGGGCAATCTTCGCTCCGTGGCGAAGGCGCTGGAACGCGCGGCCCGCGAAGCAGGCATCGACGCCCGGATTACCGTCACGGACGACGCCGCGGCGCTGGACCGCGCCGACCGGATCGTCCTGCCCGGCGTCGGCGCGTTCGGCGATTGCGCGGCAGGACTGCGCGCCCTGCCCGGTATGATCGACGCGCTGGAGCGAAACGTCCACGACCGCGGGAAACCCTTTTTGGGGATTTGCGTGGGGATGCAGCTTATGGCCGATCGCGGGATCGAACACGGCACGCATGACGGGCTTGGCTGGATCGCGGGCGAAGTCCGCCCGCTGCAGCCGTCGGATCCCGGTCTCAAAATTCCGCATATGGGCTGGAATGTCGTTGAGCCCTGCACGGGCGCGAAAGCGCATCCGGTGCTGGCCGGTCTCACCGGGGGCGAGCACGCCTATTTCGTGCACAGCTACGCCGTTGTCTGCGCCCACCAGTCCGACGTGCTCGCGACGGCCGGGTATGGCGGCGCCTTTGCCGCGATTATCGGGCGGAACAATATGATCGGAACGCAGTTCCATCCGGAGAAAAGCCAGGCCGCGGGCTTGCGTTTGCTCGGCAATTTCCTGAAATGGGACGGAAAGACACAGTGATGGTTGATGTCCGGATGGCCGTGGAGCCGCTCGAAGAAGTTTCCGACGAAGATCTTGAGGACCTGTGCGATGCCGCCGAATCCGCGATTCTCGACGGCGGCGGGTTCGGCTGGCTTCGACCGCCGCCCCGCGCGGTGCTCGGACGCTATTTCCGGGGCGTTGTGCTGGTGCCCGAACGTCACCTGTTCGTCGGCCGTCTCGACGGACGCATCGCCGCCGCCGTGCAACTGCAGGAACCGCCGCGAAACAACGAAGCGCAGGCCCACGCCGCCCTGCTGACCACGCTGTTCGTCGCGCCCTGGGCCCGCGGACACGGAATTTCGGCCCGGCTCGTTCAGGCGGTTGAAAAACAGGCGGTGGAGCTGGGCTACCTTGTTCTCAATCTCGATCTCCGCGCGACGCAGACCGCCGCTATCCAGGTCTATGAAAGCCAGGGTTTCGAACGCTGGGGCACGAACCCGGCCTATGCGCTGGTCGAGGGCGAATTTGTCGCGGGCCACTACTATTCGAAACAGCTGCGAAAGCTGCCAAAGTCAAAAAAACCGAAGAACAGGAAAAAACCGGCCAAATGATACTGTTTCCGGCAATCGATCTGAAAGACGGAGCCTGCGTGCGGCTGGTCCGCGGCGAGATGGACCAGTCGACCACCTTTAACGACGACCCGGCAGCACAGGCGCGCGATTTCGCCGCCGCCGGGTTCGAATGGATTCATATCGTCGATCTGAACGGCGCGTTTGCCGGGACCCCGGTCAACGGCGATGCGGTCGCAGCGATCGTTTCCGCCGTCGATCTTCCGGTGCAGCTCGGCGGCGGCATCCGCGACATGGAAACAATCGACCACTGGCTGAACGCCGGCGTGCAGCGCGTGATCCTGGGCACTGCGGCAATCAAGGATCCCGATCTGGTGCGCGCCGCCTGCGACAGGCACCCGGGCCGGATCGTGGTCGGCATCGACGCCCGCGGCGGACGGGTCGCGGTCGAAGGCTGGGCCGAGACATCGGACACCCGCGCGCTTGATCTTGCGATGCGGTTCGAAAACGACGGGGTTGCCGCCATCGTCTATACGGATATCGACCGCGACGGTGCGATGCAGGGCGTCAACATAGACGCGACGGTCGATCTTGCCTTTGCGCTGACGACGCCGGTGATCGCGTCGGGCGGCGTGCGCGGCCTTTCGGATATCGCCGATCTGAAAGCGCATGAAAGTGCCGGCATCGAAGGCGTGATTTCCGGCCGGGCGATTTACGACGGACGGCTCGACGCCGCCAGGGCGCTGGCACTTCTGAGAGGATAGACCGTCCCCATGCTCAAAGCGCGTATCATTCCCTGTCTCGACGTGAAGAACGGCCGGACCGTCAAGGGGGTCAATTTCGTCGACCTGATCGATGCCGGCGATCCCGTGGAACAGGCCAAAATCTATGACAGCCAGGGCGCCGACGAGCTGACGTTCCTCGACATCACGGCAAGCCACGAGAACCGCGACACGATCTTCGACGTCGTGAACCGCACCGCCGAGCAATGCTTCATGCCGCTGACCGTGGGCGGCGGCGTCCGCCAGGTCGAGGACATCCGGAAGCTGCTGCTGGCAGGCGCCGACAAGGTGTCGATCAATACCGCTGCGGTCCACCGGCCCGAATTCGTCGGCGAGGCGGCGGAAAAATTCGGCGCGCAATGCATCGTTGTCGCCATCGATGCGAAATCCACCGGGCCGGACAAATGGGAGATATTCACCCATGGCGGGCGCGAGCCGACGGGTATCGACGCGATAGAATGGGCAAAGCGCATGGCGGAGCTGGGCGCCGGCGAGATTCTGCTGACCTCGATGGACCGCGACGGCACGCGGTCCGGTTTCGATATCGAGCTTACCCGCACCATGGCGGATTCCCTGACGGTACCGGTCATCGCGTCGGGCGGGGTCGGGACGCTGGACCACCTTGTCGCCGGCATTCGCGACGGCCATGCCAGCGCCGTGCTGGCCGCCTCGATCTTCCATTTCGGTGAATTTTCGATCGCCGAGGCCAAGGCGCATATGGCCGCGGCCGGCGTGGCGGTGCGCCCGCCCGACTAAAGCTGCGCCTCCTCATACGACCAGATGACCGGGCAACCGGGCAACCGGGCAACCGGCCACCCGCCGTTCAATCTTTCAGGAACCGACTTCATGGATATATCGAAACAGAAATCCCTGGGGGCGGCATTCCGGGCACGGCATGCTTCGCCGCAACCGGACGATCCGATCATCGTTCTGCCCAATGCCTGGGATGTCGCCAGCGCGCTGCTGCTGGCGCGCGCCGGGTTCGGCGCCATCGCGACGACCAGTGCCGGGATCGGCTATACCGGCGGCTATCCGGTCGGCGAGGTCATGCCGCTGGACGAGATGCTGGGCGACGTCAAACGCATGGCGGATCGCATCGGAACCGGGATGGATGTGGCGCTGTCCGCCGACATGGAATCGGGCTACGGCATCGCCCCCGAGCAGGTCGCAGATACGATAACCAGGACCATTGCGACCGGTGCCGTCGGCATCAATATCGAGGACACGGACCACCGCCGGCCGAAAACGCTGTTCGATTTCGACCTCGCGGTCGAGCGTATCGCCGCGGCCCGTACAGCGGCCGACGCGACCGGCATTCCGTTCGTGCTCAACGCCCGCACCGACGCCTACTGGCATGGCGGCACGGGCAGCGATGTACATGACGACACGCTGCGCCGGGCCGAGGCGTTTCGTGCCGCCGGCGCCGACTGTATCTTCGTGCCGGGCCCGGCGGAGCGCGACGTCATTGCCCGCCTTGCCGCCGATATCGACGCGCCGCTGAACGTGATGGGCGGCGCGAAAACGCCGCCGATCGGCGTTCTGGCGGAGATCGGCGTGCGGCGCGTGACGGTCGGTGCGATCATGGCCCGCGCCACCTATCACACGCTGGAACAGGCGGCGCACGAGCTGCGCGGTTCGGGCACGTTCGGTTTCGCCGAGGGTGTGATGTCCCACGCGGACCTGAACGGGCTGATGAAGGGCGCCTGACAGATACCCATACACTTTCGGATAGCACTGTTTGGATGACAGGCGCCCGGCAATCTGATATCGCGAAGCCATGAGCAAGAACAAAAATACCGACGCGGTGATCGACCGCCTGTTCGACACGATCGCCAGCCGCAGGGACGGCGACGCGGATGCGTCCTATACGGCGAAGCTGTTCGCGCGCGGCACAGACAAGATCGCCCAGAAGCTGGGCGAGGAAGCAGTCGAAACCGTGATCGCCGCCGTTGCGAAGGACCGCGACGCCACGATCGGCGAAAGCGCGGACCTGATCTATCACCTGCTGGTGCTGTGGGCCGACGCGGGCGTGCACCCGGACGATGTGCTCGCCGAACTGGAGCGCCGCGAGGGCACGTCGGGCATCGCCGAGAAAAACTCCCGGACAAAGTAAGGCTGGAGATATGAGCTACGACGACCAGAACGTTTTCGCCAAGATCCTGCGCGGCGACCTGCCCTGCACCAAGGTACACGAGACCGCGCATTCGCTCGCCTTCCAGGATATCAATCCGCAGGCCGCGATCCACGTGCTGGTGATCCCCAAGGGGGCCTACGTGTCATGGGACGATTTTTCGGCCAACGCCTCCGATGCCGAACGCGCCGATTACGTCGCCGCCATTGGCGACACGGCCCGGGCAATCGGTGTCGACAAGACAGGCTACCGGACGCTTGCCAATCACGGCCGCGATTCGCACCAGGAAGTGCCGCATCTGCACACGCATATTCTGGCGGGCCAGCCGCTCGGCCCGATGCTCGAAGGCGGCGACCTGCCGCCGAATACGGATTACGTCAGGAAATAGAACGGCCAGAGATAGCGGAAACCGCCACGGGAAGATTTCTTATTCCCCCGGTTTTATACCGGGGGTCCACTTTTCGACCGACCTCAAATTTGCCGTGGACCCCCGCCACAAGGGCGAGGGAATAAATCCCTGGGTGTCTCTGCTGAGAACGGGGAAAAGCGTTATTCCCGGACGCTTATTCCCGGTCGTCGGTGTAAAGCACGGGCTCGTCGCGCACCGCGACGGCGAGCAGCTCGATCCGGTTGCCGCCGGTAAACGTCACCTGCACGCAGGACCGCATCGGCCAGTGGTCGGGATCCATGCCGATCCACGCGGTCCACATATCGTCGAATTCCTTTTTCTGGGCGACCACGTCTTCGAGATAGACCTGCACCGAAATCAGCCGCGTCTTGTCGGTACCGGCCTGCGCCAGCCCGGCATCGAGCCCGGCAAAGGCACGTTGCGCCTGACCGGCGAAATCGAGCGTGAAATCGTCCGACATGCCCAGCGCCCAGACCAGATCGCGATAGGCGGACCCCCAGGACCGGGTGGGAAACGTGCCGGGAATACGTTCGATGGGGAACATGGGATCTCCTGCTGAGCATCTGTTCGGTTTCTCGATAACAGATAATAGAGGAGTTAGACCCGGAGGAGAATCTTCCTGCCTACCGCCCCGGCGCCACCCGGCGGTAGCCCAGTGCCTCGGCGATGTGCACCCGTCGCACCGTCTCCGCCCCGTCCAGGTCGGCGATGGTGCGGGCGACGCGGCGGATGCGGTGCCAGCCGCGGGCCGACAGGTGGAGCCGGTCGGCGGCATCGGTGAGAAGCTTCGTGCCGTCCGCGTCCGGCGTGGCGATCTCGTCCAGCAATGCGCCGTCGGCATGGGCATTGACGGTCACCCCGTGGGCGGCCCCGGTATCACGTGATACCAGGCGGTCGAACCTGTCGGCCTGGACGGCGCGCGCGGCGGCAACCCGGGCGGCGATGTCGGCGGTGCCTTCCGCCGGGGCCGGCAGCGCAAGGTCGGCGGGCCGGACCGCCGGCACGTCGACATGCAGATCGATGCGGTCGAAGAGCGGACCTGAAATTTTGGACTGATAATCCGCGGCACAGCGCGGTACCCGGGCGCAGGCCAGCGCGGGATCGTCGAGATAGCCGCATTTGCAGGGGTTCATCGCCGCGATCAGCTGGAACCGGGCCGGGTAGGTAACGTGGGCATTGGCGCGGGCGACCACGGCGCGCCCCGATTCCAGCGGCTGGCGCAGGGCTTCGAGGGTGCGCCGGTCGAATTCGGGCAACTCGTCGAGGAACAGCACACCGTTATGGGCAAGCGATGCTTCGCCCGGCCGGGCGCGCAGGCCGCCGCCGATCAGCGCCGGCAGGGTGGCGGAATGGTGCGGGTCGCGGAACGCCCGGCGCATCCGCAGCCGGCCGCCATCCAGTTGTCCGGCCACCGAGTGGATCATCGAGGCTTCCAGCGCTTCCGCCGGGGTCAGCGGCGGCAGCAGGCCGGGCAGGCGGGCGGCCAGCATCGACTTGCCGGACCCGGGCGGGCCCATCATCAGCAGGTTGTGTCCGCCGGCCGCGGCAATTTCGAGCGCACGTTTCGCGCTTTCCTGTCCCTTCACGTCGCGCAGGTCGGGGATCGGCGCATCGTCCGCCGCGAGGGCCGGTTCGGGGCGGGAGAGTACCTGCGTGCCTTTGACATGATTGACCAGCGACAGCAGCGAGGCCGGGGCCAGCACGTCGATATCGCCGGCCCACGCCGCCTCGCCGCCCTGTTCGGCGGGGCACACGATCCCGCGCCCGGCGGCATTGGCGCCGATGGCGGCGGGTAATACGCCGGCGACCCGGGTGATCGCGCCGTCGAGCGCCAGCTCACCCAGGATCGTGTGGGCATCAAACGCATCGTTCGGCAGCACGTCCATCGCCATGAGCACCGCAACGGCAATCGGCAGGTCGAAATGGGATCCTTCTTTCAGCACATCGGCGGGGGCGAGATTGATCGTGATGCGCCGCGGCGGCAGGGCGAGCCCCATGGCGGCCAGCGCTGCCCGCACCCGTTCGCGGGATTCGGCGACCGCCTTGTCCGGCAGGCCGACGATATTGAACGCCACCATGCCCGACGACAGCTGCACCTGGCAGTCGATATCGAGCACGTCGATGCCGTTGAAGGCGACGGTATGCACGCGCGAAACCATGCGATTGCGGCTGCTGTCCCGGCCGGGCGGTGCCGGCCCATCTGCGGTTGCGGAATCGGTGCCGGTATTATGTGCGGGTTGTGCAAATCCGTCCATCGCCCTGTCCCGGTTGAGAAAAGAACATAACAGGAACTCATGGCGCCTGGCAAATCGTTTCCCGCCGCGCCCGATCGTCGGGAAATTTTACGCATTCACGGATCCGGCGGAACGGCCTCCCGGTAAGGCATTGATTCAGATAGCGTCCTCGAATCGGCACAGTTATTGCATTGCTGATGCGCAGTACCGTGTTGTGAGGATTCTGGGCCATGAAAACATCGATTAAATCCGCTATTTTCGCGGTCCTGCTCGCCGCGGGTCTCGGGGCCGGATCCGCGAGCGCCGACCAGATCATCAATCTGCAGAGCGGCAACGGCATCATCGGCGGCACCGACAGCGCAATCACCTATCTGCGCGGCCCGGCCAATGGCCCCTTCGCCGGTCCCTTCACCGCGACCGATTTCTCGAGCGCGCAGGCTGGCCCGTCTGCCAATATCATCACGCCGCATTCCTCGTGGCAGCCCAAGACCATCGGAACGGCACAGTGGATTTCCGACCGTCCCACGGGCGCAAGCGAGGGGTCGAGCGTTCTCTACGCGATCGATTTCACGATCACGGACGCATTCGTCTCAGCCGCCAGCATCAGTTTCGATTTCTCGGTCGATAATCTCATCGGCGGGGGACCGAATCCCGCCCTGTTCATTAACGGGACGGCGCTAACCGGGTCGCTGACCGGCAACGGCTTTAGCGGAACAAACAATTTCTCGGCGGCCGGGTTCCAGTCGCTGCTGACAACCGGCGTCAATACGCTCTACATCAACAGCACGGATGTCGGTGGCCCGGCCGGACTGATTTTCTCAACGACGATAACCACCGAAGGGGGCGCCGCGATCGCCGTGGCGGAACCGCATCTTGTAGCGATATTCGGTCTCGGCCTGATCGGCCTCGGCATGGCACGGCGGAAGCAGCGCCGCACCTGACGAAACCTTCATAACCACGTTTTCAATCCCGGCATCGGTATATGCCGGCACAGCAAGGGTAGGCACCAACATGACGTTTAAACTTTGCGCGCGGCTTTTCGCCGTGCTGCTCTCCGTTTCGGTTTTCGCCGCACCGGGCGTCCGCGCCGCACCGCTGCTGGACGTAATCTTCGTGCTCGACGGGTCCGGGTCGGTTGGTCCCGGCGATTTCCAGACGCAGATCGACGCGACGAAGAGCTATATCAGCATCCTGCAGACCGGCGTGCCCGGAATTGACCGCGACCCGGGGCCGCCGGTCGCGCCCGATCTGCTGGGCGCGGACCTGAATGTCGGCATCGTCCAGTTTTCAACCTTCGCCAATCTCGAACTCGGGCTGACCGGCGATCTGGCGGCGATGAATACCGCGCTCGATAATCTGGTCCAGCAAGGGGGTCAGACAAATCACGCCGCTGCATTTGCCACGGCGGCAGCGCAGCTTGCCGCAAACGGCCGGGTCGGCGCGCAACAGGCGATCGTGCTGGTGACCGACGGCACAGCGAACGAACCCTTTGGCGGGCCGGTTGATCCGGTCACTGCCGCCAGCGAGGCCGCAGACGCCGCCAAGGATGACGGGATCCTGATTTTCGCCATCGGCATCGGTAACGACATACTGCTCTCCGACCTGGAACTCTATGCCTCCAATCCGACGGGCGATTTCACCGCGCATGTCGCCGATCACGACGCGCTCGAAACCGTCGCGCCCGCGATCGCCGAAGCCCTGCTGACAGAGGCCACCACCAGCGTCCCCGCGCCCGCGCCGCTTGCCCTGCTCGGCCTCGGTATTGCCGGTCTGGCGCTGATGCGGCGGCGGCGTTCTGCAGCGGCCTAGCCTGCGCTATACTGCCCGCAACAACCCGCGGGAGACTCCATGCTCAAACTGTATGACGGCACCACGTCGGTCTGCGCCATCAAGGTGCGGCTGGTGCTGCACGAAAAAAGCCTGCCGTTCGAAAGCCACAATATCGACCTCCGCCGGGGCGACCAGCACGATCCGGCCTATCGGAAACTGAACCCCAACGGGGTGGTGCCGACGCTGGACGCAGGGGACGAAAAGGGCGGCGGGATCGTCATCGAATCGTCGGTCATCATGCAGTATCTCGAAGAGGCGCATCCCGCCCCGTCGCTGCTGCCCGACAGCCCGGCGGACCGCGCCGCCATGCGGCTGTGGATGAAACGGGTGGACGACACGGTGCATCCAGCCATCGGCAGCCTGACCCATGCGACGGTCTACCGGCCCGCGTTCCTCGCCCTCGACGAGGACGCACGCGCCGAGCGGCTGGACAAAATCCCGGATCCGAACCGGCGTGCACGGTTCGCCGCCGTCTACAGGGACGGGCTCGACGCGCCGGTCGCAACCGCATCGGTCCAAACCCTGAACACGCTGATCGTCGATATGGAAGCCCGGCTAGCGGCCAGCGATTTTCTGGTCGGGAACGCTTACAGCCTCGCCGATGCCGCGGTCACGCCCTATGTGAACCGGCTTTTCGATATGGGGCTGCTGGGCCTGTGGGCGATTTCGGCCCCCGGCGTGCTGAAATGGTATTCCGCGATCCGCGAACGGGCGAGTTTCGCCCCCGCGATCATCGATTACCTGACCGACACCGACCGCGCGGCGTTCGAGGCGATGGACCCCGAAACGCCGGGCCGGGTGATGGAGATTCTCAGCGCCGGCTGATTGTGCCGGCTGACCGTCAGGTACCGGCCGGGCGCGGTACCGGGAAGACCATGTCATAGGCCCAGTTGTAGCAGAACGCGTACACCAGAAAGAACGCCGACAGGCTGACATCGAGGAGGAAGGCGTCCCGGTACGTCATGTCGAGCCACCAGGCGATCAGGAACAGCCCGGCAATGACCAGCCCGGCTTCGAACAGCACCGCGTGAACGACGCGGATGCGAAAGCCGCGCTTCGCCATGCCGCGATACTTTCGGTCCCACAGATCGAACAGCCAGTTATATGTCAGGTTCCAGCCCATCGCGAGAACGCTGAACATCAGGCTGAGCGCGCCCATGATCTCCATTGGCCGGTCGAGCAGCCAGCCGCCCGGCACCGCTACCAGAAACAGCGCAATCGCCTCGAAAATCAGGGTGTGGCGCAGTCTGTCAGGGAGAGTACGCAAGGGTTAGGGTCCTAGCGTTCCACCGTGCAGTCGATCCGCCAGGTGACCGCGCCGGCCTTGTCGCGGTTGTCGTAATTGATGCGCGATTTTTTGAGCTGGGCGCGCGCTTCGCGGGCAAGCGCGTCCTGCAGATCCGCGGGCAGGTCCTCGAAATCGAACGAGACCACGCGCGGCGCTTTTGGCTTCGACGCGGCGCGCGGCTTGGCGGCGGCTTTCTTTTTCGCGCCGCCGGATTTCTTCTTGCCCCAGATATCGTCCCAGCCGGATTTGTATTCGGGCGTTTTGATATTGCTGAAATAGCCGTAATGGCCGACCGCCGCGCCACCGATCGATTCGCGGGCGGACTTGCCGCCCTCGCCGCTCGCACCGGTCGCCTTGGCATCGGCGGGCTTGGTATCGGCCGTGGCGGTCTCGGCCGGTTTCGCCGCAGCCTTGGTCTCTGTTTTGGTCGACTTTTTTGTATCGGTCATGACTGTCGCTACTCAATGGATTTCGGGAACGCCGTCTCGTACACCCGGGCGAAACCGGATGCAATCGTCTAACGGGTCGGGCGGGGCGGACCGAGCAGCCGGCCGGTCAGTCGGGGGGTCAGTCGGGGGGTCAGCCGGGGG